>Ga0181535_10003980_pt1 | contig 16759 bp, 15 predicted proteins | sample PEATcosm2014_Bin_44_FD_119774 | JGI IMG/M metagenome (GOLD analysis project Ga0181535, IMG submission 119774) | Peatland microbial communities from MTU Mesocosm Facility, Houghton, MI, USA - PEATcosm2014_Bin17_30_metaG | ecosystem: Environmental > Terrestrial > Soil > Wetlands > Peat | place... | reverse complement strand
GCGGCCGCGAGCGTCGCGGCGAGCGTGCCGGCCCGGCGCGCGAAGCCCTCGCAGGTATACGACCGGCCGTGTGTGAGCAGCAGCGGCCGCTCCGGGCGCGAGCGTGCCAAGCTCAGGAGTCTGTCGACCGCGCTATCCACGAAAAACGAGTGTGGCCGTCAGGCGCGGGCGCGCTCAGCCACCGACGGCCGCTTTCTTGCGCGCGATGAAGGCGAGCATGTGGTTCACCGTGTCCAGGTTCTCGAACACGACGTCCATGGCGCCCACCCGAATGCCGAACTCGTCTTCGAGAAAGGTGATGAGGTTCGTCAGGCTCATCGAGTCGAGGAGCTGGTCTTTGAACAACGACGTGTCCGCGTCGATCGTCAGTCCGGGGGGCGCGTCGACCGCCTCGTCGCGGATGAACTCGAGTATCGTGTCGGCGTCGCTCATGCCTCGTCCACCTGCCCTAGGTCGTGGGTTGTCGTGGGTAGGCCCATCAGGACCGGGTGCCCGAAGAGTACGAGAACTGCATGGGGCTGTGAAAGTCGAGCGCCTGGATGCCGGCGCGCACGACCTTGGCCACCGTGTAGATGCGCTCCGCCACCTGGAAGCCCTGCTCCATGCCCCACTCGTCGCTCAGGATGTGGCCGCGCGGACCGGCCCAGCCGTAGGCGCCGAACTGCGACGTCGTGTCGCCGTTGCCGACCATGAGACAGCCGTTGCGGATGAAGGGCAGCCAGGTCGCCATGATCGCCGTCTCGGCGCCGCCCGAGCGGCGCCCGGCGGTCGCCATGACGCCCACCACGCGGTTGGCCAGGCGAAAGTCCTGATGGCGCAGCACCCTTGTGCGCATGATGAACTTGGAGAACAGATCGGAGGGCAGACCGAAGTACACGGGCGTGGCGATCACGATACCGTCGGCCGCCGCCATGGCGTCGAGCACCGACTGCGTCTCGTCCTGGTCGGCCATGACGCAGGGCAAAAAGCGTCCGTCTTTGGTCTTGCCGCAGACGTTGCAGTAGCTGCAGTTCTCGATGTGAAGGTCGCGCAGAGCGATGACCCGATGGTCGACGTCGCTCGGGTATTTCTCTGCGAGACGCTCGAAGGAGCGCACCGCCAGCAGGCCGCTGTTGCTGCCGTCGCGTGGGCTGCAGTCGAGGGCCAGGAGTCGGACAGCCATAGAACCTATCCCTTTGATTGGCAGACGTCGGGGGTGAGCGCCCGAAGTGGCGCTCGGTGTCTATCGGTCATCGTACCAGAACCTCGCGCGAGGCCTCAGCCGCGTCAGACCGAGCCGACGCCTTCACCCACGTGCGTGAGCGACTGCCTCTGGCGCGTCTCGTCGGTCATGCCGGGCGGGTCGCCGGGCGACTAGAAGCCGACGTAGCGGAACTCGGTCAGATGCCCGCCGGTGGCGATCGCCACGGCCAGCGCCAGGAACACGAGCGACCAGAGCACCACCTGCACGCTGATCCCGAGCACGTAGGCGACAGTCACGCCGCGGTGCGCGCGCACCGCGTCGGCAGTCGGGGGCTCGGTCGCCGACGGGTGCGCGAGCGCAGTCGTCGTCGCCTCTTCGAGCAGCTCAGCCACCGTGTCGTCCTTCGGGTCGTGCTCGCAGGCTCTTCTCCCTGCAAGCGGGGTTCGTGTGCGGACCTCACAGGAACGTAACGGAGACCGATTTTCACGTCAAGTCCGGGCGGAACACGCCGCCCAACGTCCAACGTCCGCCACGCGCGAGAGGGCGTAGGCGGACGTAGGCCGGCACCGGCAGGCGTATGCCGGCGCAGGCGGGCGCGGCCCGCGACACTCCTGTCCCGCGGTCGGCGGCAGCGTGATACCGTGGACCCACCGGCGAGGCCTCGATCGCCACCCGCGGCGCGCACTGAACGGCAACCACGGTCGCCCCGCGCGGCCCTTCACCTGCGCCCTGCCCGGTCGTAGGCTGTCGACTCGGCCGACCGCCCACACGAGCGGCGGCACCACGCCGCGGCGCTGCGCGCACAAGCGCGGCGCTGTCACCGCGGACACGAGGTACAGCAGAACGATGACCCGTAAGCGAACGCACCGTCGCACCGGCCCGGCCCGTGGCTAGACGCCGGTCACGCCGCGGCCGGTCGTTGTCGGCGGCGCTGCTCATCATCGTCGCGGCGGCGCTCGTCGTGGCCCTGTCGCACCACCCTGCGGGCACGCCGACCGTCGCCACGGGTGCGCAGTCCGGCCCGACGCCCACGGCCCGGCCCGCCGCGCGCAAAGTCCACAAGGCCAAAGCCCGCCGCAAGGCGGCCGGCGCCTCGGCCTCGAGTGCGGCGACCGCTGCGCGGTCGCGCGCCACGGCCGGGGCGCTCTCGCTGGTCGTCGAACCCGACGCCGGGCTCACGCCCGTCTACGCGCTGTTGCGCTCCGCCCGGCACCGCCTCGACATAGAGATCTACGAGCTCGAAGACAACCAGGCCACGGCCATCCTCGCCGCCGACGCCCGGCGCGGCGTGCACGTGCGGGTCATACTCAACGCCCACTACGTGGGTCACTACAACCAGCCCGCCTTCGCCTACCTGCGCGCCCACGGCGTCGCCGTGCGCTGGGCGCCGCCGCAGTTCACCGTCACCCACGAAAAGGCAATCGTCGTCGACGGGCGCACGGCGGCGATCATGACCATGAACTTGACCGCGCGCTACTACTCGACCTCGCGCGAGTTCGTCGTGGTCGACCGCCGGCGCGCCGACGTCACGGCCATCGCGGCGAGCTTCGCCAACGACTGGGCCGGCGGCGGGCTGCCGCCATCCTCGCCCGCCGCCCTCGTCTGGAGCCCCGGCGCGCAAGACGCGCTGGTCGCCCTGATCGCGTCGGCCCGCCATCAGGTGCTCGCCGAAAACGAAGAGATGAACGACGCGGCGGTGACCGGCGCCCTGCAGGCGGCCGCTCGTCGCGGGGTCAGGGTCGAAGTCGTCATGACGCGTCAAAGCGAGTGGGCGGGCGCGTTCAGCGCGCTGGCGCGGGCCGGCGTCGCGGTGCGCACCTACGCCTACTCAGCGCCGCTCTACATCCACGCCAAGGCGATCGTCGTCGACCCCGGTTCGCACCGCGCGCGGGCCTTCGTGGGCTCGCAGAACTTCTCGGTCGCCTCGCTGCTCTACGACCGCGAGCTCGGTCTGATCACCTCGCAGGCGGCGCTCGTCGATCGCGTCGCCGCGGTCATTCGCCGCGACGGCGCCGGCGGCTCGGCCTGGCGGCCGTGAACGGCGCGCCGCCGCATCGGCTCGCCGCCGCATCGGGCGCCGCGCAGGCTCGCCGAACGGCCCTGAGTGCAGGAACCGGCCACGGCGGGCAAGCTGTTGACTATGAAATGTCGCACACAGTGACTCTCCAGCATTGACAATGCCGCAGAACATGCCGCAAAGCTTGCCCGAGCCGTCCGACATCCGTCCGCTGTTCCTGCACGCCGCACCGCCGGCGGGCAGGTCCGGTGCGCCCGCCTCGACCGATCCGGGCGAGTTCGAGCGCGCCCTGCACCTCGCGGTGCCGGCGGCACCCTCCGCGCTGGCCCCCGCGCGCGATACCGCGCGCACGTTCCTGCGCGGCTTCAACGTGCCCGAGACCAGCGTGTTCGACATCGTGCTGAGCCTCGAAGAGGCCTGCAAGAACGCCATCCGCTTCAGCGGCAGCCAGCGCGACATCGACGTCACAGTGGCCGTCACGTCGCGCGAGGTGCGCCTCGTCATCCGCGACCACGGCGTGGGGTTCAAGCCGCCCGAGATCGATCTCTCCGCTACGCCCGACCTCTCCGACCCGCAGGGCCGCGGACTCTTTCTCATCCACTGCCTCATGGACGACGTGCGCATCGCCTGCGACGACGGCGCGATCGTCACCGCCCGCAAGGCCGTCACGCACTGACCCATCGCCCGCCCCGCGCCACCGCTCCGCCGCCATCCTGCTCCGCCGCACTCCACCGTCACTCGTCGCCGCACGACCCACGTCCCGGCGCCACCGCGCCGCCCCCTACCCCGCCACCGACTCCGCCACCGCGCCCGCGGTAGTGCGACGCTTGTCGTGCGCCGACCCGGCCGGTAGTCTGCGGTAGCGCGGACCGTACGATCGACGGTCCCGATCGACGGTCGGGCAGGCTGCAGTCGCCCGACGGGAGGAGCCAATGAGGATCCGTCGTCGCCTTGCCCGCCAGCGGGCGCTCATCGTCGTCGCTGCCGTCGTCGCCGTGCTCGCCGTCACGGCGGCCCTGCCGGCCGCCGCCGGCGCGAGCACCCTCACCTACCGCATCGTCAAGGCTCTCAAGGCGCACGGCTTCGCCGGCTCCACGACCGGCGTGCGTGTCTACAACCTGTCGACCGCGACCTCGCTTTACGAGCGCCGCAGCGCCACGCAGTTCCTGCCGGCTTCCAACGAAAAACTCGTCACCTCGTCGACCGCGCTCGCCGACTGGGGCGCCGACTTTCGCTTCAAGACCGAGCTGCTCACTACCGGCACGATCAGCGCCAAGGGCGTCTACACCGGTCAGATCTATCTCAAGGGCTTCGGCGATCCGAGCCTCACGACAGCAAGGCTCAACGACTTCGTCACCGCGCTGAAGAACGCGACGATCCCGGTCAAGAAGATCGTGGGCAGCGTGGTCGGCGACGACAGCTACTTCGACACCGCGCGCGCGGTGTCGTACTGGAAGCCCGACATGATCGACTACTGCGGCCCGCTCTCGGCCCTCGCGTTGAACGAGGACTACCGGGCCGACGGGCGGCGGGCGAGCGATCCGCCGCTGTTCGTCGCCTCGCAGCTCAGCGCGCTGCTGCGCAAGGCCGGCATACCGGTCACCGGCAAGGCCGCGAGCGGCGTCACGCCGGCCACGGCCCAGGTCGCCTACATCGAAAAGTCGCCGCCCCTGTGGCGCATCCTGGCCTCCATGAACAAGCCCAGCGACAACTTCTACGCCGAGATGCTCACCAAGGGACTGGGCGCGCAGTTCGCCGGCGGCGGCACTACGGCGCGCGGCGTCACGGCCGAGCGCGCCTTTCTGGTCTCGGTGGGCCTCGGCGCCAAGACCTTCACCCTGACCGACGGCTCCGGACTGAGCTACTACGACCGCCTGACGACGCTCGACATCACCAAGCTGCTCACCGCCATGTCGCAGCGCACCGACTGGAAGACCTTCTGGTACTCGCTCTCGGTGGCCGGCGTCGACGGCACGCTCTCGGCGCGCATGCGGGGCACCGCCGCCAAGGGCAACCTGCACGGCAAGACCGGCACCCTGACCGACGCGAGCAACCTGTCCGGCTACGTGAAGAGTGCCAACGGCGACTGGCTCGACTTCTCGCTGCTCATGAACAAGCACGACATCAACGTCTCGGCGGCCCACGCGGCCCAGGACGCGATCGGCGTCGCCCTCGCCCGCTCGCGGCCGGGCGGCAAGGTCGTCTGGGCGCCCAGCCCGGCGCCCTGATCCAAGACTGATCTGCGAGTTAAGCCGCGACGGCAAGGGCGGCGCGGCCCCGGAACGGCACACAGGGGCTGGCACGCAGCCCAGAAACGCCGATGCGGCGCGCCGCCGCAGGCGGCGCGCCGCATCGCGGCGCGAACTATCGCTCAGGTCTCAGCAGTCGCGGGCGAGCGACCCCATCGGGTCCCAGGGCGGCAGCACGACCGGCTCAGTGTCGAGCACCTTGAGCAGGCGCTTGGGCACGTGACGGCGTTCGACCACGACTTCGAACATGTACTCGTCGAACCAGCGGTCGCTCATCACGAAGTAGCCCTTCTCGCCGACCTTCTCGCCCCAGCTGTTCTCGACCTTCCAGCGGCGCGGCCGGCCTGCGTCGTCGAGGTCGACGCCGGTCAGCACCATGGCGTGGGTCATGACGCTGTGGCCGTACTCGACGCGCTCGGCCTTGTCGGCGGCGAAGTCGGTCGCGTAGAGCAGCTCGAGGTCGTACATCTCGCGGTCGAGGGCGCCTGAGTCGCGCTCGGCCATCTTGCCGACGTCGCAGCCGAACCACACCGGCTGGCCGGCGGCGATCTGCGCGGCGGCGGCCTTCTTGAAGGCGGCCATGTCGACGTTCACGTAGCGCACCGGCGTGCCGCCCACGACGTTGCCCAGGTGCTCCACCGTGTAGAGGGCGTCGAACGGCTTGTCGGCGGTGGGGCAGTTGATGAGGCTGACGTAGTCGTCGAGATCGAGGGCGACGTAGCGCTCGTAGAACTGCGCCGGGGTGATCGTGCCGTCGCGATGGAACTCGTCGTCTTTGTCGCGCCACTGCCAGTCGAACTCGCGGGGTGGTCGGCCCAAGTGGATGGCCAGCATGCGGTACACCGTGGCGAGCATCTCGTCTTTGCGGCGGCGCAGCTCGCCGGCGGCTGCGCCGCCGGCCTTACGGCGCCGCAGTTCGGCCGCGTACTCGCGCAGCTTGGCGCGCAGCGCGCTGTTCATGGGCGCCGACTCGCCGCTCGACTCAGCGTCGGGCATGGCCGTTTTGGGCACCACGCCGTACTTGCGCACGAGGTCGGTGAACATGTCCCACTGACCGCCGTCCTGGATGGGGTCCTGCAGCAGGAAGCTGATCAGGCGCCCGTCGGTGGGCTCGCCTGAGGTCGCGATCATGGTCTCGAGGAACCAGTTGGCCTTCTCGAGCTTGTCGTAGAACTGCAGGTAGGTCTGCGAGAACTCGAACTGGTCGACTTTGAGCGACTTCATGGCGGCCACGCGCAGCACGTTCAGGCCGGCGAACATCCAGCAGCGTCCGCTCTGCTTCTGGTTGGTGATCTCGGGGGTCTTGACGACGTGCGAGAAGCTGCGCTGCGCGGCGCGCACGACGGCTTCGCGGTTGCGCGCCACGACCTGCACCTTGCCGGCCGTCACCGCGTTCAACGCCAGGCGATTGCGCGGCTCTGCCGCGAACTCCCGGTCGAAGCGGCGCACCGCGGCGAGCTTGATGCCGCCGCTCCCGCCGAGCGGGCCCGCCGCCGCGCCGCCGCGCGAGGCGGTAGTCGGCGTGGTGGCCGCGCCGCTTGGCGGCGCCGCTTTGGCGGCGCGCGCCGTCGCGCGCCCGTTCGCGCCCTTGCCGTCGGTCTTCGCTTTGGCGCGGCCCGCCGCGCGCGTTTTCGGCCGTACCGCCGTGTCTTTGCTCACTTGGAGACTCCTTGGATGGTTGCGCTCTGACTCTACCCCAAGTTGTGCGTCGCCAGCCGCCCCGACAAACGGCGACGCGGCGAAACGGCCCAGCAGGTATAATCCCTGCGCGGCACAGTGCCCCCATCGTCTAGCGGCCTAGGACACCGGCCTTTCAAGCCGGCGGCACGGATTCGAATTCCGTTGGGGGCACCACTTCTTTTCCCTCGTGTGGTCGCCCCGCGACACCCGCGGCATCGGTGAGCAAGCGCCATCGGTACCGCCCGCTACCCCCCGGGTGCGGATTGGATAGAATCGTTTACACGCGTCCATACCGCATCCATGACCCTTGAAGGAGACCTTCCATGGCGTATGCACAGGACTTCGAGAAAGCCGTCCAGGTGGGTCGTCCTCCCACTGTCGCGTCCCTGTTCCCGAACTCCAAGGCGTTGATCGTCAGCGGCAAAGTCATCGACCGGGCCATGCGCGCCAAGGGCAAGGCCATCGCGATGGCCGCCAACGGGCGCAACTCCTTCGTCATCCGCGGAGCGCTGCGCGCCGCGCAAAAAGCCAACGCCGCCCTCATCATCGAGATCGCCAAGTCCGAAGGCGGGCAGAAGGCCTACTGCCCGGTGAACTACTGGAACGTGGCGCGCATCGTCGACTCTCTGTGCAACGAGATGGGCATCACCATCCCGGTGGCGGTCCACGCCGACCACTACGGCATCAAGAACGACGCCGACCTCGCCCAGGCCATGGTCGAGGTCCCCACCATGTTCGAGGCGGGCATCACCTCGATCGCCATCGACGCCTCCCACCAGCCCAACGACAAGAACCTGCTGGCCAACCTCGCCGTCAATCCCCACATCCCGGCGTGGGCCGGCCTCGAGACCGAGGTCGGCGAGATCAAGGGCTCCTCTGGGCTTTCCACGCCCGATGAGGCGCTCTTCCTCATCCAGGGATTGAATGCGCACGACATCTTCGCCGACTGGATCGCGCTGAACAACGGCACCACCCACGGCATCGAGGCGTCCAGCGCCGGCATCCAGGTCGGACTGACCGCCAAGGTCCACAAGGCCCTCTCGCCCTACGAGGTGAGCGGCGCCCAGCACGGCACCTCGGGCAACAGCTCTGAGCGCCTGCGCGAGATCGCCGACCAGACCCACACCACCAAGGCCAACGTGGCCACCGCCCTGCAGATGGTCTCCTGGGGGCTCGAGGTCAACGACTACGGCAACGCGCACCTCGACGCCGACGGCAACTTCATCAAGGTCAAGGGCGAGGGCGTGACCGAGGAGATGTGGGCCAAGGTGGTCGCCTACGCCGACGAGAAGGGCTGGCACAAGGGCGACTACAAGAGCCTCAACCTGCCGTTCGAGAGCCCGTTCCTCGCCCAGCCCAAGGAGATCCGCGAGCGCATGGCCCGGCGGGTCGAGGACTTCACCTACAAGATGATGACCGAGGTCTTCAACGCCCAGGACACGGCGCCGCTGGCCGTCGAGGCGATCCTCGCCGCGGGTTCCTACGACCTCAAGCCCAAGACGGGCCGCATCGAGGACCCCGCCGACTGGACCGACGCCAAGATCGTCGAGCGGGCCGCGTCGCTCGACACCGACAAGGGCGCCGCGGGGAACTTCGACGACTGAACAAGCAGCGGGGCGCCGCGCCGGCGCGCGGGCGACGAGCGAGCTCCACTGAGCTCCACCTGAGAGTATCGGCCTACGCTTCGAACGGCGCCGGGGCACACACCGCCCCGGCGCCCTTTTGCGCCGGCCCCGTGACCGGGGCTCAAGCGCCGGGCGCGGCGTGTCGACCTTGAAGTGAAACGATGGGTCGCGGACGCGCAGTCGCGCGCGCCGACCGCAGGCGCCGGCCGCCTGCCCGTGCAAGGGGGGGTTTCTTGATCGCCACAATTCGCCCAGCGAGGCCCACGGCAGTCAGGGCGGCCGTCTGGCTGATCGTCTGGGTGCTCATCGTGAACGTCTCCGTGCTGCTGACCTCGCTGTCGAGCCCCGACGCCGGCCTGCTGGACTGGCCCACGCGCGGCGCCGGTGCCATCGGCATAGCCGTAGCCATCGGCCTGGTGACCGCCATCGCCTTCGGCAGGCGCTGGGCGCTTATCGTGTACACAGTGCTGTTCGTACTCGGCTCGCTACTCACCCTGCCGACTCTGCTCACCGTGCAGCACACCGCCGCGTCGCTGGCCTGGCTTGCGACAGGCTCGGCGATGCGCGCGGTCGCCGTCGTCTTGCTGTTCGGCCGGCCGGCGACCGCCTGGTTTGCGGCCTACCGGCCGCGGAAGCCGGAGCCGGTGGGGCGGCCGCGATCGGCTCGTCCGCAGTATCAAGCCGTTCCCGCCGCCTGGCACCCCGACCCGACCGGCCGCCACACGCACCGCTACTGGGACGGAGCGGCCTAGACGGCGCACGTCGCCGACGACGGGCGGCTCGCGCTCGATCCGCTCGACGCCCGACCGGCGCGGGAGTCGACCGCGGCGTGCTGAGCGCCGCGCCCCTTACCCGTCGAGCGCCCCTGGCGCGACCTGCAGCTGCTCGGCCGTGAAGCGGGCCAGGATCTGCCGGGACCGCTCAGGAGTGAACCCCTCGTAGCCCAGAGCCGAGCGGTACGCGAGGCTCTCGGCCATGGCGACGTAGCGGTCGCAGAGCTCCGCCAGGGGCACGACCGGGCGAAAGACGCCTTCGTCGATCCCCCTCGCGATGACAGTCGTCACGGCCTCGTGCCACTGGCGCGACATGCGCATGCACTCGGCGAGAAAGTCGGGGTGGCTGCGCACGCGCACCCAGACCTCGAGCCAGAGCAGGTACTCGTCGTGCAGCGCCTGGTCGCTGGGCACGCTCATGTCGAGCAGGCGGCGCACCCTGGTCACTGCGTCGGCCGGCTCGTCCGTGAGCCGCCGCAGGCCCGTGTGCAGCTGCTCGCCGGTCCAGCACAAGGCGGAGAGCAAGACCTCGTCCTTGCTTTTGAAGTAATAGTGGATGGCGGCGCTCGACAGGCCGGCCTCGCGGGCGATGTCGGCCACGCGGGTCGAGCTCAGGCCGCGTTCGGCCAGCACGCGACAGGCGGCGGCGCGTATGCGGTCCTCGGGACTCAGGGCGTCGACGAGCGCTTCGTCGCCCGGCTCCTCAGGGCGACGCCAGGCGTGAGCGCAGGCCTCGAGCCGCTGCCGGGCGTCGCCGTCTGAGCGCAGCGCGGCCGTGAGGCGCTCCCTCATGCGCCAGCCGGTGCGATACCCCACGCCGAGCGCACGCGCCAGGCGCGCGGGAGTCACCTTGCCGCCCGACTCGACGACGATCGCCGTGGCCGAAAGCCAGTCCGCAAGGGGCAGGGCCGAGCGGCGGAAGGGCGTGGCGGCGGCGGGATAGATGTGCGCGCCGCAGCGATCGCAGGCGTAGGCGCGGCGCCGCGAGACGCGGTGAAAGCGCCGCGCCTCGGCGCATCCCGGACAGACGGCCGTGCGCCCATCGGGCGCGTAGAAGACGCGCCACAGCACGTCGAGCGCGGCCGCTTCGTCGCCGCGGTGAGTCAGCACAGCCGCTTCGTCGCCGCGCCGGACCGGCTCTGCCGCTTCGTCGTCGTGCGGGGGCGCGACCGCGTGCGCCACCTGCTCCTGCATCGAGCACATCCCTTCCGCGAGCGGCTCGGGATACTTGCTTGTGCGCGCAGAGCCCGCCACCGCTTGCCTCTTCAGGCAATGCCTGTTGTCTGGCCAGCCAGTTTACGGTATCACAAAGCAAGTGACCCACGGCGGCGGCGCGGAGCGCTCGGCAAGCCGACGAACGGGGAATCAGGATGGCCCACGCAACTCTCACACTGCTCGACGACGGCGACTGCCGGCGGGTCCACGACGCGACCGTCGACCTGCTCGAGACCGTCGGCGTCGACGTGTTCTACGAGCCCGCCCTCGAGACGCTGGCGGCGGCCGGCGCCACGGTCGCCGGCCGCCGGGTGCGCCTGAGCCGCGAGCTCGTGCACACCGCGCTCGACTCGGCGCCCCGTTCGACGGTGGTGCGCGCCCGCCACGACGGCCCCGCGCTGCAACTGAGCGCGGCGGCGTCGTACTTCGGCACGGGCTCCGACTGCCTCTACGTGCGCGACCCCGACACCTCCGAGCGGCGGCGCGCGACCACCGCCGACATCGAGACCATGGCCGCCTTCTGCGACGGCCTCGCCAACATCGACTTCGTCATGTCGATGGGACTGCCGGCCGACGTGCCCCAGGCCGTCGACGACCTGGCCCAGGTCGCCGCCATGCTGCGCGGCACGGGCAAGCCCCTGGTGGTGGCGCCGCGCCACGGCGACGTGATCGCCGACATCAAGGCGATGGCCGCCGCCTGCGGCGCCGGCGACAGCGTGATCATCTACGCCATGCCGTCGCCGCCCCTCATGCACGACGGCGACGCGCTCACCAAGGTGATCGCCTGCGCCGAGCTGGGCGTGCCGCTCGTCTACGCGCCGGCGCCCAACGCCGGCGCCACCGCGCCGCGCTCGGTGGCGGCCAGCCTCGTGGTCGGCAACGCCGAGGTGCTGAGCGGGCTCGTGCTGCACCAGCTCACCGCGGCGGGCGCGCCTTTCGTCTACGGCGCCGGGGTCGCGGTGATGGACATGCGCACCGGCATCGACCCCTACGTCGTGCCCGAGAGCTTCCTGGGCCACCAGGCAGGCGTCGACATGGCGCGGCACTACGGCCTGCCCAGCTTCTCGTATGCCGCCGTGTCCGACTCGAAGACACTCGACGAGCAGTGGTCGGCCGAGGCCGCTCTCACGGCGCTGCTCGGCGCGCTGTCCAAAGCCACGCTGCTGCACGACGTGGGCTACCTCGAGTCGGGCCTGCAGAGCTCGTACGAGTCGATCCTCCTGGGCAACGAGCTGGTGGGCTACGCCCGCGCGTTTCTGCGCGAGACCTCGTTCGACGACGAGGCCCTGGCCCTCGACGAGATCAAGGCGGCCGGACCCGGCGGCAACCACCTGGCGACGCGGTACACGCGCAGCCACTATCGCGACTTCTGGGAGACGAGCCTCTTCAGCCACATCATGCACGACCGCTGGCGGTCCGAGGGATCGCAGACGCTGCGCGAGCGCACCAGCGCGGCCGCCAAAGAGTTGCTCGCCCGACCGCGCCCCGTGCTGGTCGACAAGACCGCCGCCGAACGACTCGCGGCCCTGCTGGCCGACAGGCTCCGGCTGCGCGGACGGTGACGGCCGTGACAAGCGCCGTCGAGTTTGCCGCGCGCCTTTCGTTCGACGACCTCCCGGCCGATGTCGTGCTGCGCGCCAAGATGTGCCTGGCCGACACCCTGGCGGCCATGATCGCCGGCCGCCGGACGGCCTCTACGCGGATCGCCGCCGAGCTTGCCGCCGCGTGGTGGCCGGCGCCCGAAGCGCGCCTCATCTACGACGGCGCGCGGGCGTCGGCGCCGGGCGCGGCCTTTGCCAACGCCGTGGCCGCCAACGCCCTCGACATCGACGACTGCGGCATCTACACCTGGGGCCACCCGGGCGCCCAGGTGGTGCCGGCCGCGCTGGCCCTCGCCGACCGCGGCACCCACAGCGGCCGAGACCTTCTCACCGCCATCGTGGTGGGCTACGAGATCGCCTTTCGCGCGGGACGCTGCCTGAACCACGAGCTCACCGCCATCGCCTCGGCCGAGCGCAGCTTTCGCGGCTGCGGCGCGTGGGGCGCGTCGGCCTGTGCGGCCGTCGCGGCCAACGTGGCCGGCCTCTCCGCCGCCCAGACGAGCAACGCCCTGGGCATCGCCGAGTATCACTCCCCCGACCTGCCGATCATGCGCGACGTGGACGCGCCCGCCATGGTCAAGCACGGCGTCGGCATGGGGGCGCTCACCGGCCTCATGGCCGCCGACCTCGCGGCCCGCGGCTTCACGGGCGTCGTCTCGAGTCTCGAGCTCGACGCCATCCACGACTTCGTCGCCGACCTGGGCGAGTCGTACCTGCTGCCGGCCGGCATCACCTGGAAGCGCTTCTGCTCGTGCGCCTGGACCCACCCGGCCTTGCTGGCCCTCGAGGCGCTCATCGCCCGTGAGGGCATCGGCCCGGCGTCGGTCGAGCACATCCTGGTCGAGACCTACCCCGACGCGGTGCGCCTGGGCACTCGCCTGCCAACCTCGACCGAACAGGCGCAGTTCAACATGGCCTGGCCGCTCGCCGTCTTTCTGGTCGACGGCGAGGTCGGGCCCCGGCAGGTCCTCGAGCCGCGCCTGTCGAGCGCCAAGGTGCGCGCCCTGTGCGAACGCGTCGAGGTGCGCGTCTCCGACGAGCTGACCCGTCTCTACTACCTCTCCGAAGCCAACGATCCGCGCGGCAAAGACGCGGCCGTGGTCACGCTCAGGCTGCGCGACGGTCGCACGGTGTCGAGCGGGGTCGTCGAGAACGTGCTGTACCCCGAGCCGGCGTGGACGGTCGACGAGATGAGCGCCAAGTTCGTCTGGCTCACCGCGGGCCAACTCTCCGAGGCCGCGGCGCACGAGGTTCTGGCTCGAATCTGGAGCATGGAGGATACTGAACAGGTCTGCGACTTCTTGACGCAAGTCACGGCGGCGCTGACGCCTGTCTCGTCATCACTACACAAGGGGGAAGTATGAGGGTTGCGAAAGCCGCGGTTCTGGCGGCGGTACTGCTGGCCGTGCTGGCCGTGCTGGCCGCCTGCGGGTCGAGCTCGCCGTCGAGCTCGTCGAGCGCGAGCGCCAGCCCGAGCGCGAGCGCCACCAGCGGCGTCACCGCCGACGCCACGCTGCACGCCATGCTGCCTGCGGCCATCAAGTCGGCAGGCACCATCCGCGTGGCCACCAACATCCCCTACCCGCCCTGGGAGATGTACACCGCGGTCGGCAGCAAGCAGGCCACCGGCATCGACTACGACCTCTCGCAGGCGATCGCCGCCAAGCTCGGCGTCAAGGCGAGCTTCGACCAGACCGTGTTCGACAGCATCATCCCGGCGCTGCTGGCCGGCAAAGAAGACATGGTGATGGCCTCGATGTTCGACGACGCCACGCGCCAGAAGCAGCTCGACTTCGTCGACTACGCCACCGACAGCTACGGCATCCTGCTGCCCAAGGGCAACCCCGACCACATCACGTCGATCCAGGACCTGGCCGGCAAGACCGTCGCCCTGCAGAGCGGCACCGCGCAGGTCGGCGAGCTGCAGAAGCTCGCCAAGAGCTTCGCCGCGGCCGGCAAGCCCAAGCTCACCATCCTGCAGTTCCCGCAAGACAGCGACGCGCTGCTGGCCGTGACCAGCGGCAAGGCGCAGGCCCAGATGGACGACCAGTCGGTCGCCGCCTACACGGTGAAGACCTTCAACAACGGCAATACCTTCGTGCTGCTGCAAGACCCGACGATCGCCACCACCTTCTCGAACGGCATCATCGGCGTCGGCGTGCCCAAGACCGACACGCAGCTCCGCGACGCGGTGCAGAAGGCGCTGCAGGCGCTCATCACCGACGGCACCTACGCGCAGATCCTCAACAAGTACGGTGAAAGCTCGCTCGCGGTGACCTCGGCGCTGGTCAACCAGGGCAAGTAGCGGTCGCAGCCGGCGCCTCGCCGGCCGATCGCCAACGCACACTCCGCGCAGGGCCGGCCGCGAACATCGCAGCCGGCCCTGCGCGCGTAGGCGCCGCGACCGCGGCGCCTACCCGGACCTGCGCGCGGCCTCGTGGGCCGCTTCGGTCAGGGCCGCCAGCAGGTCGGCGGTGCTCTGCGTGGCCTCGGGGCCGAACCCGTGGCGACCGACGATGCGGTCCTCCTCGTCGACGTAGTAGGACCGCTCCGCGTCGTTGTGCACCTGGCAGACACTCGCCAGGCCGTACAACGTGGGGTCGTCGTCGGCGAGCGCCAGGAGTTCGGCGGCCGTCGTTCGCAGCGCCCTGGCCGACAGGGCATCGCGCTCGTCGTCGGGGTGCGCCGCGGCCTCTCTGCCGCGCCACGCCGAAAGCGATTCGCAGCGCTGTACGAGCTGTTCGCGATAGCCGTTGACGTCGACGAGCTGTTCCGTCATGTGACCTGCCACCCTTCGGTCGCCGCACTTCGCGGGTGCCCGCCATCCGCGAGCCGTCTCATCATCTCACGACCTTGACCGACGCCCTCGGTCGTCGGCGGGACCGATGCGATGTCGCCTGCCACGTCGTGGCTGCCCGGGCGGCGCCGGGCCGCCTCAGGGCCCGATGGTAGCATGAGACCGATGAGCGACTCGTATCTGACCATCGCCACCACCGCCGAGGCGCAGATCGAGGTCAAGCGCTCCCGCTTTCTGGCGCGCCTCGAGCGCGCCGCCGACGAAGCGGCGGCCCTCGCCGTCGTCGAGGCCGCCCGCAAGCGCCACTGGGACGCGCGCCACCACTGTTCGGCCTACATCTTGGGACCGGGGAGCGAGATCCAGCGCGCAAGCGACGACGGCGAGCCCTCGGGCACGGCCGGCGCGCCCATGCTCGACTGCTTGCGCGGCCGCGGTCTGTCCGACGTGGTCGCCGTGGTGACGCGCTGGTTCGGCGGCACGCTACTGGGCGCCGGCGGCCTCATCCGCGCCTACAGCGAGGCGCTGCGCGAGGCGGTCGAGGCGGCCGGCGTGAGCGAACGCCGCCACGTGCAGCGCGTCAGCGTGGCCATGGCGCACGGCGACGCCGGCCGCCTCGAGAACGAGCTGCGCGCCCACGGCGTGCTGGTCGCCGACGTGGTATACGAGGCGCTCGCCACGCTGGTGCTCGACGTCACCACGAGCCAGCGGGCCGGGCTCGACCAGCTCGTCGCCCAGCTCACCGGCGGGCAGGCGCACGTGGTCGATCACGAGTGGCGCTGGTGCGACGTCACCCCCTGAGCGGCCAGGACACGCCCTCTCCGCTGAGGCTAACGCCGCGGAACGGCGACCAGGTGTAAACTGCCCGGAAGAGGCGGCTGTTCGCCGACGAAGCGAGGTGCAGCGTGGCGGCGGAGAACGTGAGGCAGCACCATCCGGCTGAGCCCGACTCGTCGGCAGCAGCAGGGGCGCCCGGCGGGCAGCCTGCGCCCCTCAGCGCGGAGTACCGCGAGCTGCTCTCACTCTACTCAAACGACATCATCCTGCTCTTCGACGACCAGTTTCGCATCCTCGACTGCAACGAGCGCGCCCCTGAGGCCTACGGTTACGACCGCGACGGCCTTCTTACGCTGACCCTCGACGACCTGCGCGCAGCCGACGATCCCGTGGCGCTCGAGGATCGCGAAGCGAGCGTCCGCCGGCGCAGGAACGCGATCTTCGAGAGCAACCACAAACGCAGCGACGGCTCCACGTTCCCTGTCGAGACGAGCATCCGTGTCGTCGAGACCGAAGGCGGCTCCTACTACCACGCGACCGTGCGCGACATCTCCGAGCGCACGGCGGCCAATGACGCACTCAAAGGGACACGCGCCCTGCTCGAAACGCTCGTCGAGGGCACGAGCGATGCCGTCTACGTGAAGGACCGCGAGGGGCGCTACCTGCTGTTCAATGCGGCCGCCGAGCGAATCACCGGCAAGCGCGCCGCCGATGCGCTGGGCAAAGACGACCGGTTCCTCTTTTCGGCCGAAGAGGCGGCGGTCGTCATGGCCGCCGACCGCGAAATAATGGAGTCGAAGGCGCCCGCGACCTATGAAGAGACGGTGACCGACGCGGCGGGCAAG
>Ga0181535_10003979_pt1 | contig 16763 bp, 10 predicted proteins | sample PEATcosm2014_Bin_44_FD_119774 | JGI IMG/M metagenome (GOLD analysis project Ga0181535, IMG submission 119774) | Peatland microbial communities from MTU Mesocosm Facility, Houghton, MI, USA - PEATcosm2014_Bin17_30_metaG | ecosystem: Environmental > Terrestrial > Soil > Wetlands > Peat | place... | reverse complement strand
GGAAAGGCCGAATTTATTCAGGACAACCCAGGCCAGCGCGACCGCAATCGCGACCCCCGCGACCACAACGATGACAATTTCCGCCGTCTGCATGGCGCATGCCATCCAGCGCGCGCACCCCAGCTTGAACAGCGTCTCCATCTCGCCGCGACGCAATCGAAGCGAAAGCAGAATCACCAAGGCGAGCAACAAGGCCGTCGCCCCTCCCACCAGCAAAGCCTGGGCGTCAAAGAATTGCTTCATGCGGAAAACAAGATCGAACGTCTCGGCGATGACCTGTTTCGGCGCCAGCAATTGGGCGGTCGCCTTCGCGTCCTCGTAACGTCCGCGCAAAATAGTGGCGGATTTCGTGTCATGCGGCAGCACAATGATGGCGCTCACCGGAAATGTGGACTCGTCGCCATGCGTATGGAACAGGGCGATGTTGTCGTCGGTGATTTCCTGAAAAGGAAGGACGGCCGCGCTGGCGGTCAGATGGGTCGCGTCGCGTCCGATCATCATGTTTGGGTCTATTTTCGTCACATCCTGATGCCCGTGCATGATGCCGAGAATGATCCATTCCGTTTTGTAATCGGCAAAGATGGCGCCGTCATCCGCCGTGCCGGTTGGCGCAAGAATGCCCCGAACGCGCATGTTAACAGGATACGAGCCGGCCAGATCGAACACGTTTTCGGGATCACTCATCAGCCTGTCGCCGGGTTTCAGGTTCAGTTTTTCCGCCACGGCCGCTCCAAGCAAACAATCGCCGACCCGGATCAATCCCTCGCCCCGCGCGACGCTCAAGCCGCGGAAAGCGAAATATTCCAGTGAAGTTCCGACGATGGGGAATCCGCCAGCCGTATGTTTTTCGAGAATGGGAATGCCAAGCGCGAGACCGCTGCGGTTGATGGCGGCGACATCGGCCATGGTAAGGTCCCTCGCAGGTTTGCCGCGGAAATAAAGGGCATGAAGGACGAGATCAAACCGGCTGCCCTGCGCCCCCGCGATCAAGGGCGTCGCCTCGGCCCGCGCCACCAAGTCGCGCTGATAACTGCGCACAAGGAGATTGACGGCCAGGGGCAGAAAGACCGCCACAGCTATGCTGAAAACCATGATGGCCGTCTTGATCTTGTTGAAGCCCAGATAACGCAGCGCGAGAAACAGGATGTTTTTCATCGCGCCCCTTCCGCCGCGAAATCGCGGCAGTTAATCACGCGCGGAAAACGCGCCGCGATTTCCGTGTCGTGGGTGACCATGAGCAAGGTCGCGCCGGTGCGCTTGATTTGCTGGAAAAGAATTTCGACCACCCGCTGTTTCGCCGAGGGATCAAGATTGCCCGTCGGCTCGTCAGCGAGCAAGAGAGGGGGTTCGGGCAGCAAGGCGCGGCAGATGGCGACACGCTGCTTTTCCCCCTGGGAAAGGCGTTGGGGAAAGGCGCGCAGCCGGTGTTCAATGCCGGTTTCCCTGGCCAGATGTTCCACCCGGGCCGCCGTCTTGGAGGTCAGGGACAAGGCCGGATTGAGGCGGTAAGGAAGAAGGATGTTTTCAAAAACATTGAGATAACTGATCAGCTCAAAATTCTGAAAAACCAGCCCTATTTGCGTCACGCGGAAGGCGCGCCGCGCCGCGTCGCCCAACGCGCTCACCTCCCGGTCCGCGACCAGAACCTTGCCGCGCGCGGGACATAAAATACCGGAGATCAAATGCAGCAAGGTGGTCTTGCCCGACCCGCTCGGCCCGATCATGACCACGCGCTCCGACCGGGCGATGCGCAGGGACGGAACGGCGAGATGAAAATCAGAATGGGGGAAATGAAACTGGAGATTGTCGATGGCAATCATAACTTTCTTAAAAGCACCGCGCTTTTCACCTGGCTCTGGCGGGAGACATTCATCGCTGTGATTTTCCACGCGCCATCGGACGGTTCAATCTCAAAATCAGCCGAATATTCATTCACGCGCGTGTGAATATGCCCCCAATGCTCGACCGTTCCCTCCACCTGCCAGGTGACGCGCTCGGTGAAACCGTTTTTATTCTGGCCGGCCAACGGCTCGATCTGCATGATTTTCACATCCCGCACCTGCGCGACAGCCCCGCCCTGCTCCTGCATGATGAGGCCGCGCTTGATTTTCAAATACAAATCCGCCAGCAAATCGCCGTGAACACTTCGCGCCAGCGCGTCGTAAATGTCCGACTCGCTGTGGTAGTCGAAAGCCCGGTAAACATTGCGCAGAAGGGATTCAGCCACCGCCTGGCGCGATTTTTCGCCGGTGGAGACCGCGGTGAGCGACGGCAGGGGCGGCGCGCCGGGATTGTCCCAGTGGAAGACCGGCTGGCGCGGATAAAAGGTGAAACACGATCCCTTGTCGTAGGCAAAAATCACCGCGCGGGCCGCGAGCACCTCATTGTTGAACAGGGTCCATTTCAAATCGACGTGGCCGGGCGCGCCCTTGGTGGAATAAGTGAGGATTGCGCCAACCCGCGCGGTCCAGGCGCTCAAACGGCGCGGTTCGGCCCGCATGGCGAAATCCTTAAAATCCACTCCGTAAAAATCCAGCCGGTCCAATTTCGGTTTGACCGCCACGCCGTCAATTTTTAATTCGTTTTGTTCGAGAAAAGTATTTTCAAGCGTCCGGCGCGCCGTGTCCTGCTCGGACACCTCAATAAAATCAGGGTTGGCGCGCGCGACGGGCTGCCACATCTCAAGCGTGAGCAGCGGAATCAATATTTCAACGCGAACTTCCTCGTTCTGGATATAGACAAAGATATAGGTCGCCGAATAACTGGTCAGGCCAAGAGCTTGCTTTCGTTTTTCCTCCTCATACGCCTTCGTTTCCGCGTAATTGCCGGCCGCCGGCCGCAAGGTTTCGTTCCAATCGAACGCCACCGTCTCAACACTTTCGTCGCCCGAAATGCGGACGGCCGGGTCCGGGGCGAGTCCTTCGCGCGTCACCGCCAAGTCCACGATGGCGGGTATCATCATGGCATCGCCGCCGAAATGCTGTTGAAACGTGAGATGCGTCGGTTGCTTCGCCAGCGGGTATTCGAGGTGATAGACAATGGTCGTCGCCATCAAATCCGACGACGGCAACCCATCAGCCGGCAGCGTGGGCATATCCATTTTGACAACTTTGCCTTGCAGGCGGTTGCCGTCCGCATCGCGAATCACCAGGCCGTCCAGCAAAAAACTTTTGTGCTTTTCGGCGGACTGCACGATGTCCGCCACCGTGATGCGCGATTGCGCGTTGGCATAAAGCCCGTAGATGAGCAGAAAATCCTCCGGCATCACCGCAATCTTCATTTCCACCCGGTCGCGATGAACCAGCGCCTCGGTCGTGATGATCGAGATCGGATGCGCCGGCAGACAGGACGCGGCCAGCAGCAACCCAAGCGCGGCCCCCCATAATCGGAGGCGCGCCATCCCGCTCTGCCTGGGAATAGAAACGCAGGTCTGCAACTATTTCAATTCCGCCCGCAAGGTGCGAACTTCATACGCCGTCATATCGACCGCGCCATTCTCGATTTTGCCGGGCCGCCCGGCCAGGTTGGAAACGGAGATTTTTTTCGGCCTGACCTTGTTCCATTGCAGCGATGCGCGGGCTGCGGTTTCGCTGGTATTGTAAAGCCGCAGGATCAACGCCCTGCCGTCGTCGCTCGGCGCTATGGATGTGATCATGATCGAGCCGGGTGTAATTTCGACCAGCGAATCGGCCGGCGCGGGGCCTGCGGCGGGCGCGGCGATGAGCGGCTCGGTGCTTTCTACTCCGAAATGCGCGGCGGCGGTTTGATCGTAGGCGGCGTGCGGACGTATCGCGTAGCGGAACTCCGTTTCGCCTTCCTGATCGGCGCGATAATTCGTGTGCCAGTGATTGTTCATCACCCACGAATACAAGGTGGGAGACGCGTTCACATGCGACATGTAAGCCCTGGGGTTCGGTTGCGAACGCGGCAGATTGGCGGTCAGGCCGCCGACTTCAAGGAGCGGGGCTTCAACCGTGGCCCACGTCACGCCAAGTTTTCCGTTTGAAACATCCACCCAACGCTCCACGCAAAACCAGTTCTTGCAGGCGCCGGCGAGCTGGTCCTTCTCAGGCTGGGTCACGCCCCACGGAACGTTGATCCGCACGGCGGGATCGGGGATGTCGAAATCAAAACCAATATGCACGCCCTCCACGGAGCGAACCTGTTTCTTGTCTATCAGGTCGCAGATTTCCACCCGGTCCAGACCGTCCACGAGCTGGATTATCCGAACCAGCTTGTTGCAGCCGGGCGCATCCGATTCCACCCGCAATGACGCCAGCAACGATCCGTTTTCCCCGATCGTGATTTTCACCGCGCCGTTGCGTTCCGCGTCCTTGACGTTTCCGCCCGGCAGGTAAATGTATTCATTCAATCCGGCGTTCGTGGCCGCGTTCACGAATTCGTGTTCCACGCCGTTGGCGCGCAGACTCGCAATCGCGCCCGAATTCGGATCGAGTTTCAGCACGATCCCTGAATCGGCCAATGTCACCCCTTCCGCCTTGGCCGCGCCGGAGGTTGGCGCTGCTCCGGCCTCCACTGTGAATCGCCGCCCGCCAAACGGCGGGACGTTTTTCGCCACAAAAACCAGATCCCCGTCAGCCAGCCGCTGTGACGGCATGACGTCACCCTGCTCGTTTTTCACGACGTCGCCGGCCAGTTTCATTGTCTTTGGCAACGTGACCAGATCGGTGCGCGGCCATGAGGCGGTGTTGAAAACATCAACGGCAGACGTGGTCTCCGGCGCGGTTCCGCGCGTGGCGAGGGCGTCGGCCAGGAGTTTTTTTGTCTCGGATTCGCCGTCAAGCGCGAAAGCTTGTTTGATTTTCCACTGCGCCTTGACGAAATCGGAATCGGGCGACCTGATGCTGTTGTAGGCGCCCCAGGTGTGTTCGCTGTACATCGCGATGTTTTTCAACGCATCGGCATATCCGCCCGCCGGCAGCGCGCCCGGCTTGAGCAGCGTCCAGAGGATTTCGCCCTGTGTCATGCGGTCGGAGGAAAGCCGGTTGATGCCCGTTTCGCGCGCGCTCGACCCCGCCCCGTCTTCCCAATACGGTGTCATGTCGCCGCGATAAACCGGAAGGGTCGCGCCGTAGCGCTTTTCAAACTCGTGAAACATCTCGCTCGTTGTGGAGATGACGAGCTTGGGCCACGCATATTTTACATTCCAGTCGCGCACGGCCGGCATCACGGTTTCGTCCGGCCCGCCATTGTCGCCCTTCGTCCAGCGCAATTGCACAATGTCGTAAGGATAACCCCATTCATCAAGCTGCGTGGTCAACTCGGCGATGGCGTCGCGGATCGAGCCGCAATGGTGGCCGATGGAATACCCCCCCTGCGCGCCCCAGTAAATGGCGCGGTCCAAACCGGAAGGCGACTCCCAGGCGAACGGATGATTTTCCCACTGCACGCGGACGTACCCAATCCGGTCGCCCACCATGCCGCTGGAGGCGTTGGGGCCGTCGGAAATGTATTTCACGCCAGCCTGCGCAAGCGATGGCACAATGCCCCAGGTCAGGCCCGGCACATCGCTGATCATCATCGAATCCACCTTCACGCCGCAACGCCGTCCCAGGTCCGTGGCGAATTCCATCTGCCGCAAAAGCTCCTCGCCGCGGGCCAAGCCGGTCAGCAAATTCCCATACATCGCGTCCAAACCGATGCGGTGTTCGCGCACGGCCTGCTCGAACTCCTTCTTTTGCTGCGGCGTGGCAATCTTGTAAAATTGTTCAACCTGCCAGAAAACCTCCGTGTTCCATTTGAACTGCGCGTTGGGCGGATAGTTTTTCGTCTTCTTGATCAACTCCAGCGCGTGGATGACGTTGTGGGCCTGCTTCGCCGCGATATGGGGCTGGATGTCGGTATAGCCGATGTCGCAATGCGAATGCATCAGCACATAATATGTTCGCGGCTTGCACTCCGGCACGCTCACGGTTTGCTTCAGCGCCACGCGCCCGGATTGAAGGGAGATCGTTGCCTGGCACTCGTTGGTTGCGCTCACGCCCGCCGGAAGAAATACGGAAAAATAGTTCGCGCCTCGGGACTTTGCGGGCAATACCGTCTTCTCCTGCGCTCCTCCGCATTCCACATCAAACGTCACCGGCCCATACAGCTTTCCGCCCCGGAGCGACACGGCGATTTCGCGGCCCGGACGCCCGTCCGGCCTGTAAGGACAATACGGCAGCGCCGCGCATGCCATGTCTGTCGGCGACGGCAAATCCGCCTCCGCCACTTCCCGGCCTGTGCTGAATCGCACCGCGCTCAACCCGTAATAATCGCCGCCGTAATTTCCATCCTTCGGCTCCGCCGCGATCACCACCGATTTCAAGGCGCGTCCGGCGGCGGCGTTGCTGATGACGAAAGCCTCCAACCCTGCGCTTCCCTCTGCGCGCGGCAATTCGATCACCGCCGGCGTGGTCAGCGCGAACCACGACACGCCGTCCGTTGACCCGAAAATGCGCGTGCGCCGGAACCCGCGTTCGGTGAGATTCGCCTGGTTGTGGTTCCAGATGTCAATCAAACCAATCTTCTGCGGCTGCGCAAAATCGAACCGCACCCACGCCGGCGAAAGAGGCAGGCCCTCAGCCGCGCGGGTCGGCTCCGGCCACTGCGTGCCATGCCACATCGTCACCGCGTTATGGCTGTTATCGTGCAGACCGTCACTCATGCCCGATCCATCCACCAGATGCCTCGCCCCCCCATGTACGAACTCGCTCGACGCGGTAACCGTGATGCCATCCGCCGGGATCTCGTCCTCAATAATCACCGCCTGGGCAAAGGACGCCGTCATCAGGGCCAAAGACGCAACCAGCCACCGCAAAACAGCCGCATTCGATTTCACTATTATACTTTTCATTGCTTATTTTTGGTTCGCTAAATTCCTCCGGGCCGTGATCCGGTTTCGCCGAAGGTTCTGTACAATAGACGCATTGGCCCGGCAGAAAGTCACGCTGATTTGCGCTAATTTTGGTCTTGGATTAAAAGTGCATTTCGCCGGAAACCGGCTATTCTCGCACGAAATATGCGCTTGTCGCGCTCCAGACGGCTGCCTGCCGTGCGCCCGGGGAATTGCGGAGGGTTCAAACGGCATTGGCGGCGATTTTTGCAAATTGCCGTGTTTTGCGGAATCGGAATGTATTGGATTCTGTGTGCGGCGGCGGTTCCCCCGGCTTCCGCGCCAGCCAAAAGCGAATCAGTCGCCGCCAGTGCCACGCCAGGCATGTCCGCTTTGAGTTCAAAATACGGCGTTGGCGTCTGGATTTGGACTTCTGAAACACACGATCAGCAATTATGCCGGTTCTGGCGTGGATTTGAAATTCCCGAGAGGGCGAAAGTGGTCAAAGCGCGCTTGCGCATCGCGGTGGACGACTCCTACAGCCTTTTTCTTGATGGCCGTGAGATTGGCCGCGGCGGCGGGTGGCATCAGCTCACGGAATATGATTTGACCCTGTTGCTGGAACCGGGTTCGCACACGCTGGCCATCGAAGCGTTCAATGCTTTCAAACAGGCCGGCGTGCTCGTTGGGTTGCGCGTCGAATTGGCGGACGGGAGAAGCGTCGAAGTTGTTTCGGATCAAAATTGGAAAGTGGCGCCCAACACCGATGGCCGGTGGGAAAAAAGGACTCGGGCGCGCGCGAATTGGCCTCCGGCAACGGTCATGGCCGTCTTCGGACAGGCGCCATGGCCTGGGATACCGGGCGTCCTCAAAGCCCCGCAGATTTACCCGGTTGTTTTACAATTTTGGCAGGCGGGCTGGTTTCAGATTGCGTTGCTTTCCCTGTGCGCCTTTGTGGTGGCGGTGTGTCTCCGGTTGATGGGCAAGGTGGCGATTCAATCACACGCCCAACAAGTGGTGCAGCGGGAGCGGGCAAGGATTGCGCGGGACATTCACGACGACCTGACGGCAGGATTGACGCAACTGGTGTTGATGGGAGAAGTGGCGCGAAGCACCCTGCCGGCCGGATCGGAACCGCGCCAGCGCGTGGACAAACTCTGCGAAAAAGCCCGCAGCCTTTCCCGTTCCATGAATGAAATCATCTGGGTGGTTAATTCGCAGCGGGACACCCTCCACGCTGTCGCCTCGTACATCTGCAAATATGCCGAAACCTTCCTGCAAACAACCTCCATTCGCTGCCGTTTTGACATTGAGGAAGAAATGTCGGATCTGCCTTGCGACATGGGAATGAGGCGCAACCTCTTCCTCGCCGTCAAAGAAGCGCTCAACAACGCGGTGCAACATTCCAAGGCAACCGAATTGGTCCTGTCCATTCATCGGCAGGGACAGAGCGTTGTGGTGGTCATGGAGGACAATGGCGAAGGATTCGATCCCGCCCTGGCCGACCAGGAACGCAACGGCCTTTCCAGCATGAGGCAACGCGCCGCCGAGGCCGGAGGCGTCTGCCATGTCATCAGTCGGCCAGGCGCCGGATGCCGCGTCGAATTTGTCGTGCCGCTCGTGTGCGCCACTCGGCTTCATCCCAACCTCCTGTCCCGGTTTTGGAAACGCCGCGCGCCTTTGCCTGCAACGCCCCCGTCTGCGCCAACGGTCTCCACCCCAACGGTTCATCCGTCGCCTCCCACTCCATGAACCCATCCGATACCACCCAATTACCAGCCAAACCCGTCGCCCCCCTCCTCCATAAAATCGCCGTGGTCGAGGATTTGCGGGAAATCCGCGAAAGTTTGTCGCAGTTGATCGGGACTCTCGCGGATTTCAAGTGCGTCTGCGCCTGCGCTTCAGGCGAAGACGCGCTCAAACAAATCCCCCCTGCCCGCCCGGATGTCGTGCTCATGGATATTTTCCTGCCCGGCATGTCGGGCATCGAATGTACCACACGCCTCAAGGTCCTGTTGCCGGATGTCCGGATTCTCATCCTGACCGCCTCGGATGACGAGGAGATGGTTTTCCCGGCGCTGGAAGCCGGCGCGGACGGGTACTTATTGAAACAGGCCGAACCGGCCGATTTGCGCGCCGCACTACTGGACCTGCTCCAGGGAGGGGTTCCCATGACCAGCGGCATCGCCCGCCAAGTGGTGGATTATTTTCGCCACAGGGCGAAATCGCGCGACCAAATCGTGCATCTGACTCCCCGCGAGAAAGAGCTTTTGATCCAGCTTTCCAAAGGCTATTCCAACAAGGAAATCGCCGGCAAACTCTCTCTCAGCGTTGAAACCATTCATGGCCACATGAAAAACATCTTCAAAAAAATGCATGTCCGCTCCCGGGCCGAAGCCGTGGCCAAATACATATCCTCACACAACGATTGACTCCCCCTATTTGGGGGGGATGACAACAGGGCGCTTTTCTGCCATACTCAAGTCCACAGAAGCCCTAACTGACACCAATCATGAAAATGAACATCTCCCAAAACAAGAATCCAGTGCTCAGATCGCTGTTCCTCGCCGCTTTCCTGCTGTTGCTGCTGGCGACCGCTTCCGTCCGCGCCGGCACCATCACACTGAACAGCCTGCCCGCCACCGGCACCGATGCGGCCACGGGACTCAGTTCCAACAACAACTATAGGTGCTGCATCGCATGGGGGGCGACGGCCAACGTCACCATCAATGGAGTTGTCTTTAAGGCAGTGTCGCCAACCACCGGCGTCACTAATGCCAGCGGCACCGACACCTATGGCGGTCCTTGGTCCATCAACTGCTACAACACGGTCACCACCGGCAACCAAGGTATGGGCAACACTACCGGAAACGAGACCACCAATGCGAACGGGAATACGGAGGTTTTATTGTCAAAATTGACTTATCTCAGAGGGACGCCCGGAATTGACAGTTGGGTCGCTCTAAACTTCGGTGGGCTGGTCCCTGGAGGACAGTATGCCTTGCGTCTTTACTATTGTCAGCGGTCCGGCGACACCGGTAACACCAATCGGCCGCTGAATATTGCTTACAACGGAGAGGGAACCACAACCAATCAACAATATAACGGCAATCCGCTCAATGAGGATGCCGGCGGAGCGGCTTTTATCGAGTACGATTTTACGGCCGCAACAACCTCTGTTTCGATGTTCATGACTAACGAATATTCAACCGAGAGTCCGTTGATTTACGGAACCTCATTGCAAGAGACCGCCCCTCCCGAAACGTTTGTGGCGCCAGCCATCAGTACGCAACCTGTGGGCTTTACCAATTACGCCGGCCAGACTGTCTCTTTAAGTGTGGGTGCCAGCGGCGCGCCCAGCCCCACTTATCAATGGTACCAGGGCAATTCGGCGCTTACTGGCGCGACCAATTTCTCACTGGTCTTCAGTCCCCTGGATCCAACCAACGCGGGTTCGTATTATGTGGTTGTCAGCAATTATTACGCTGTCAGCAACCTTGCCGGAGCGGTGACGAGCAGCGTGGTGTCCGTGGTGGTTCTGAACCCCATCACCGAAGAACCCGGCAACGTGACGGCCACCAATGGGCAGACCGCGACGTTTTGGGTCAACGCGGTCGGGGCGACTAATTACCAGTGGTACAGCAACAGCGGCCTCATTACCGGGGCGACCAACGCGGTTTATACCACCCCCAACCTGACGATGGCGGCCAATAACTCGAGCTATACCGTGACCGTCACCACGCCGGATGGCCCCACAAACAGCACCACGGCCACATTGACGGTGGTGGCGGACACCGCGCCTCCCACTGTTTTCTCAGCCACCCAATCAACCAATGCGACGGCAACGAACATCGTGGTGGTCTATTCCGAGGCTGTCAGCGCGGCAACGGCTCTCAACACCGCCAACTATTCGTTAAACGGCGTCACCCCCGTGTCCGCCGTCGCAGGCAGCCAACCCAACGTGGTCATTCTCGCCCCCGCGACGGCCTTGAGCACGAATACGGCCAATTTCCTGACGATTCAAAACGTGCAGGACTTGTCGGCCAATACCATCGTCACCGCAAATGTTCCGGTGTTCCCGGCCAACATGTCGCTTTGGCTCAGAGCCGATGCCGGCGTGATGACGGATGTCAATGGCAACGTCGTCGAATGGCTGGATCAAACGGCCAACGCCAACAACGCAACGCAATACAGCGGCGGACCGACCGAAAGGCCGACCCCCCAATCCGGTGCGATGAATGGGGAACCCGCGCTCTCCTTCAATGCAGCCAACACCAACTATCTCCAAGTCGCGACCTCGCCAAGCGTCGCCATCACCGGCGACATCACGATTTACGCGGTGGCCAACTTCTCGGATTATGCCGCGGCAAGAGAGATTCTCGGCAAAACGAAGGGCAACATACCGGCGCCGAATGACTATTACGTCTTAAGTGCCACCTCAGGGGCGACCCTCTTTCGCGGCAACGGCTCGGTTTACGGTCACTTCGCGGCTTCGAGCGTTCCTTCCCTCGGCACTCAGCACGTCTTGGCGGTGATGACGATGTCAGCCACCAACGTCAGTCATTTCCTTGACGGCGTGGCTGATGGAACAGGCATTTTGAACAACACCCTCACGGCCTCGGAAATCACCGATGCCGGCCTGCCGCTTGACATTGGCTCGCGCAATGATTTGGCCCAACTCATGAATGGCGATATAGCCGAAGTGATGCTCTTCAGCGACGCCGTGTCCCCCGCCGACCGCACCAACATTGATAATTATTTGGGCGTTAAATACTTCCCATTCACCATTACCCAGCAGCCGGCGCCCGTGACCACCAACGAAGGAGGGACGGCGACATTTTCTATCGCGGCCAGCCAGGGCAGCGCGCATCTGACCTATCAATGGCAGGAGAGCACCACCAATAATCCCACCCCCGCCAATATTCCCGGCGCTACTAATGCCTCCTATACCACTTCCACCCTCGCGCCGGGCGATAACGGGGACACGTTTGACGTGCTGATGTCCGTTCCCGGTGGTCCCACAAACGTCAGCAGCCCGGCGACGTTGACAGTTAACACCGCGCCCCCTGTGGTTGTCTCGGCGGGAACGGCGATTTGGAGTCAATCACAAAGCGTCGTGGTCTTTTCCGAGGCGGTCTCCCCCGCCACAGCCACCGTTGCCGGCAATTACTCGCTCAGCCCCAGCGGACGCGTCCTTTCCGCCGTAATGGGCGGCGCCCCCAACGAGGTCGTCCTCACCACGTCGCCTCTGACGCCAGGCACGGCGTATTCCCTGACGGTTTCAAACGTGATGGATTTATACAACAACACGATTGTGACCGCTTCCACCCAGACCGGGGTCTATCCGGTATCCGTTGCCTTGTGGCTTGAGGGCAACGAGGGCGTGACGGTGGATGGAAACGGCTATGTCACCCAGTGGAATGATCAGTCTGGAAATGGCAACGACCTGTTTCAACCGTCTGGGGATTTCTATGCGCCCCTGCAGGTCACCAACGGGATCAATGGCCTGCCCACCCTTCAATTTGATGGGACCAACGACTATATGTATGCCAATGCATCTTCCAGTTTGGCAATCACCGGCGATATGTCGGTCTTTGCCGTGATGAACTTCAGTAACTTAAACAGTGCGGGCAACACCATCGTTTCAAGGGATCAGGCCAACCTGGCGGATCCCTACGACTATTACGTGACGCCATCCGCGGTTAAACTTTACCGGGGAAACGGCTCCGCGTATGGAGTCGCCGCCAGCAGCCGCGCGCCTTCCACCGGCGTTGCGCATGTGCTGGACGTGACCATGCAGGGAACCGCCGTCACTCACCGGCTGGACGGCGCTGCCAACGGCAGCGGCGTCATATCCACTACCATAGGCGATAACGGAGGCTATCTCTTCATTGGCGCCCGGGATGATGGCACCAACAAATTCCAGGGCCAGTTGGCGGAGTTGATCGTTCTGGGCGCGGCCGCCTCCAGCAATGACACGGCCTCCATCGAAAACTATCTTGCCGCCAAATACGCAATCCTGCTTGGTTCCGCGCCGATGCTTTCCGTGAGCCAATCAGCGGGGAAGGTGGTTCTTACTTGGACCACTCCCACCGCTCCCTTTGTCCTGGAAGCGACGCCAACCCTGTCGGGCGCATGGACTCCGGTGACCAATGCGGCGCTGACCTCCGGCGGCCTGAGCACGATGACCCTTCCGGCGAGCGGGACCCAGATGTTCTACCGCTTGCAAGAACAGTGACATTATTCCGCATTCATTTGAACATCTTATTGACAAATGCGTCTGTCAATTATTTTGGGCGGTTCACGGATGGATTTCGACCGGGGTGCCATCCGGCGCTGCGCGGTAAATCTCGTCGATTTCCGGATCCGTCACCCCAATACAGCCAAGAGTCCAGTCCCGATAACGATGGAGCCGGCCAATCAGCCCCAGACCGTTGCGGAGGCCGTGGATCATAATGTAACCGCCGGGATCCACCCCCCGCTTCGCCGCGGCGGCACGATCAGCCGCCGAAGGGTAAGACAGCTTGAGCGCCTTGTGACATGTGCTTTGCGGATTATGCAATTCGACGGCGTAAAGCCCCTCCGGGGTGCGCCCATCGCCTTCCTGCTGTTTGGACCCCGCCGGGTGGCGCCCCAAGGACACCCGGTAGCTCTTGAGAAGCTGGCCCTTCGCATAAAGTTCCATCTGCCGTTTGGATTTCCACACGACGATCCGATCCGCAATTGCCCCGGTCGCAAGTGGGGCATCATCGGACCGGTTTGCCCACACCAGCAGGGCTGTCATCATGACAGCTAAAACCACCGCAATTCCGACCATGAAACGACACATCATAATTTCCTGAAAGGCCCATCATGCAACCGTCGTTTCGCGCATTGAAGCACAAAATTTCAACGTCCGTTCATGGCTGTCGCAGTCTTCCAGGTGCGTAATGATCCGGTCAGATTGCGCACGCGAAACCCGTTCTGCGCCAGAATCCGGCAGGCGAAATAGGAACGCTGCCCGCTCTGGCAAGACACGATGATTTCACGGTCGCGCGGCAGCTCGTCCATGCGGGCGCGCACTTCGTCCAGCGGGATATGAATCGAACCCGGAATGAACCCCCTCGCCCGTTCGTCCGGCCGGCGGACATCAAGCAAAACGGCCCGGTTGGGGTCAAGCGTTGCCACCTCATTCCACTGGGCAAGCTGCACATCGCCGGTCAGGACGTTTTGCGCGGCCATACCGGCAAGATTTACCGGGTCTTTGGCCGAACCGAACGGAGGGGCGTAGGCCAGCTCGAGTTCGGCAAGATCGTTCACGGTCATTCCCGCTTTCAGGGCGGTGGCCAGAACATCAATCCGCTTGTCCACGCCATCGTGGCCGACCGCTTGCGCGCCCAGCAGCCTGCCCGAGCCAGGCGCGAATAGTATCTTCATCGCAATAGGCTCCGCGCCAGGATAGTAACCTGCGTGCGAGCCAGGATGCAGATGCACCGCCTGAAACGGAATGGCCGCCTTGCGCAGCGATTTTTCATTCGCGCCCGTGCAACCGGCGGTGAGATCGAACAACCGCAAAATGGCCGTGCCCCATGTGCCTTCGTAACGCGACGGCCGGCCGGATATGTTGTCGGCCACAATGCGGCCTTGACGGTTCGCCGGTCCGGCCAGCGGAATAATGCCCCAGGCGCCTGTCACACGGTCGCGGACTTCAATGGCATCGCCGACAGCCCAAATTTTTGGGTCGCTGGTCTGCAAATGGTCATTGACGCGGATGCCGCCGAGGGCGCCAAGTTCCAACCCGGCGTTTTTCGCGAGCGCGGTTTCCGGGCGCACGCCCAAGCCCAAAACCACGGTGTCGGCTTCGATGCGTTTGCCGCTTTTCAAAACAACGACGGACGCGCGCGCGGTTTCGCCGGGTTGGGGCGCTTCGAACGCGGCGACGGGATCGCCAAGATGAAATTTGACGCCGTGGGTCTTTAGTTCGGCATGCAGCCATGCGGCCATTTCAGGATCAAGCGGCGTCATCACTTGCGACATCGCCTCAACAATGGTCACGCCCATCCCGCGATTTCTGAGTTGCTCCGCCATTTCCAAGCCGATGTAGCCGCCGCCCACAACCACGGCACGGCTGGCTTTGCCATTCCCGATCCATGCCATGGCGCGCTCCACGTCCGGAATGTTGCGCACGGTAAAATGGCCCTCGCGGTCAATGCCGGGGATTGGCGGCTTGAGCGGTGATGCGCCGGTGGAGAGCACCAGCGCGTCATAGGGCTGTTCATATTCCCTGCCCGTGGCCAGTTCGCGCACTTTCACAACCTGCGCCGCGCGGTCGATGGCCGCAACTTCGGTATTCACGCGCACATCGAGGTTGAAGCGGGCGCGGAGGGATTCCGGCGTTTGCAGTAACAACGAATCCTGTTCAACGATTTCGCCTCCGACAAAATACGGCAGGCCGCAATTGGCAAATGAAACATGCGGCCCGCGCTCGAAAATAATAATTTCGCACTTCTCGCAAAGACGCCTGGCCCGCGCAGCCGCGCTCGCGCCTCCGGCCACACCCCCAACAATCACGATACGGAGAGGATTCTTCATATCAGGCTTTCCCTTTCATTTCACAACACGACCCGCAAACCGGGGCGTGATTCCACGGCATTTTCGCCAGCAGCAACGCCATCCCGCATATGCCCGAAATTCCGGCGAACATGAGACCGCAGCCAGTAAGCAGCGGGATGATGGCAAAAAGAGGGTGGACGGCAACCGCGAGAACCGCGCCCAGGGCCGAAATGAAACCCACGGCGATTTGCACCTGGCGCATGAGCGGCAATATGTTGCTTTTACCGTGAACGACCGGCAGCCCGGCATCCATCCAGCCCTGCGTGCCTCCTTCCACCAGCACACAGCCGCGAATCCCGGCCTGTTCGAGCTTCTCAATCGCCCGGCGGGCGCGTCCGCCGGACTGGCAGAGCACATAGACCGGAATATCCCCCGCGCCGCGCTGCCGCTGAAAAGCAGCCGGGTCGAGGTCGTCGAGAGGGATCAATTTTGCGCCCGGGACATGCACGGCGGCAAACTCGCCCGGTGTGCGGACGTCGAGCAATTGGACGGGAGATCCCCCGGCCAGCAGGCGATGGAGTTCGAGCGACGGAATTGACGTTTGGACTTGCAAAACATTCATAATCGTGGTATGAACATATAACTATTAAGGAATATGTCAAACGGAAAGACCGGCAATTTATTATCGGAGGAGCAAATGGAGCAGGTTGCGCTGCGCTTTCGCCTGCTGGGTGAGCCGATGCGCCTGAAAATTTTGCAGGCGGTGTGCCGCGAGCCGCGCACGGTCAACGGGATTGTGACGGCGGTCGGCGCGACCCAGGCCAATGTTTCCAAGCATCTCGCCTTGCTCGCCGGAGCCGGCATCCTGGTCCGCCAAAAGGACGGCCAGCGCGTCTATTACTGCATGAAGGATCAGTTGGCCATGAAGTTGTGCGCCCTCGTCCACAAACATCTCGGTGAAAAAACGCCCGCCCCCTCCCGTTAGCCCCGGGAAAAAACCATCCGGATGGCGGGCGGCGACGCTACTTTTCCCAGACAGTTTTGCCGTCCACCATTGTCAATAATACCTTTGTTTCACGCACGTCGTTGACCGGACATTGGAGAAGATCGCGGTCCACCATGATCAGGTCGGCGTATTTGCCGGGTTCCAAGGAACCTTTTTTGCCTTCGTCAAAATTAAGGAAGGCGCCGTTGATGGTGTAAAAGCGGATGGCTTGTTCGCGGGTGAGGCATTGCCCCGGATTGAGGACGCCACCCTGCTCCGTCTGACGCGTGAGTGTGATCCACATGCCAAGCCACGGATTCCACGGGTTGGTGGAATCAAAAGAATCCAGGCCAACCATCTGGTCGCTGCCGCCGGCAATCACCAGACCTCTGTTGAACCAGCTTTTGAGGG
>Ga0181535_10003977_pt1 | contig 16773 bp, 20 predicted proteins | sample PEATcosm2014_Bin_44_FD_119774 | JGI IMG/M metagenome (GOLD analysis project Ga0181535, IMG submission 119774) | Peatland microbial communities from MTU Mesocosm Facility, Houghton, MI, USA - PEATcosm2014_Bin17_30_metaG | ecosystem: Environmental > Terrestrial > Soil > Wetlands > Peat | place... | reverse complement strand
TTTCTTCCCAGACGGTTTCCAGCGGCGGGACAGCCAGCCAGACTTCGCCGGTCAAGGAGGTTACCCCTCCCAATCCGTAAACTCTTACTTCGCCGCCGCGCCGACGACGATCCAGCGCTTCAGCTTCGAGATCGGCTTCGTCTCTTCGATCGAAACCGTGTCCCCGACCTTGTGCGCTTTCGTTTCGTCATGCGCGTGATAATTCTTCGATCGCCGCACCGTCTTCTTCAACAGCGGATGCGTAAACCGGCGCTCGACCTTGACGACGACCGTCTTGGCTTGCTTGTCGCTGACTACGACGCCTTGGAGAATTCGCTTCGGCATGATCTTCGATCCGTCCTTAAAACAAGCAATGACGCCATTGTTCCAAAACTCTATTTTTCGACCTTACCCTGCTGTTGCGCGGCAAGGGACTTTATTCTCGCGATATCGCGGCGCACGACCCGCACCCGGGCGGTATTTTCGAGCTGCCCCGTGGCGCGCTGAAAGCGCAAATTGAATTGCTCTTTCTTGAGATTGAGGAATTCATGCTCAAGCTGATCCTTCGACATCACCTTGAGATCGGACAAACGCTGCTTCTGTTTCACGGCCATGCCCTCTTACTCGACGATCCGCTCGATGAAGCGTGTCTTGATCGGCAGCTTCGCGGCGGCAAGAAGAAGTGCTTCCCGGGCAATCCCTGCCGGCACCCCGTCGAGCTCGAACATGATGCGTCCCGGCGCAACCCGGCACGCCCAGAATTCCGGCGCGCCCTTGCCCTTACCCATGCGGACTTCGGTCGGCTTCTTCGACACCGGAACGTCCGGAAAAATCCGGATCCAGACGCGGCCGGCACGGCGCATGTGGCGCGTCAACGCGCGCCGTGCGGCCTCGATTTGGCGCGCGGTGATCCGCTCGGGTTCGAGTGCCTTGAGACCGAACTGACCGTAATTCAATTCGAAGCCAGCTTTCGAGGCGCCGCGTATGCGGCCCTTGAAAGCCTTCCGGAATTTTGTTCGCTTCGGTTGCAACATGATTCAAACTCTTAAAGCTAGCGCCGTGGCGCGGTCAGGCCGCATCGCGGTCGCGGCGGCGCCGCTCGCCACCGCCGCCGGAATGGTCTTGTTCCGCCATTTTCTTGTCTTGCGCCATCGGATCATGTTCCAGAATTTCGCCCTTGAAAATCCAGACCTTGATGCCGCAGGTGCCATACGCCGTATGCGCCGTCGCGGTGCCGTAATCCACATCGGCCCGCAGAGTATGCAAAGGCACCCGGCCTTCGCGATACCATTCAAGCCTGGCGATCTCGGCGCCGCCGAGACGGCCCGAGCAATTGATACGGATGCCTTCCGCGCCAAGCCTGATCGCCGATTGCACCGCCCGCTTCATGGCGCGGCGGAAGGCGACCCGGCGTTCGAGTTGCTGGGCGATGGAATCGGCAACCAGGGTCGCGTCGATCTCGGGCTTGCGCACCTCGACAATGTTGATCAGCACTTCGGAATCCGTCATCTTCGCGACAAGCTTACGGATCTTGTCGATATCGGCGCCCTTCTTGCCAATGACGACGCCGGGCCGCGCCGAATGGATCGTCACCCGGCATTTCTTGTGCGGCCGCTCGATGATGATCTTCGAGATGGCCGCCTGTTTCAGATTCTTCTGGAGCGCTTCACGAATCGCCATGTCCTCGTGCAGAAGCTTCCCATATTCGGTCTTGTCCGCGAACCAGCGCGAATCCCAGGTCCGGTTGATGCCGAGCCGCAGGCCGATCGGATTGACTTTTTGTCCCATCGTTGTCTCCTTAGGCCTGAGAGGCGGCGGCGCCGGCTTCCCGGACGATGATCGTCAGATTCGCGAAAGGCTTATGGATGCGGCCGGAACGTCCCCGCGCGCGCGCGCTGAAGCGTTTCAGGACCATCGCATTGCCGACGAAAGCCTCGGAGACGACGAGTTCGTCGACATCCAGATTGTGGTTGTTCTCAGCGTTGGCGATCGCACTCTCCAGGGTCTTTCTCACGTCAAAGGCGCTTCGCTTACGCGAAAACTCGAGATCGGCAAGCGCCGTCTCGACCTTCTTGCCGCGGATCAACTGCGCAAGAAGGTTTAATTTCTGCGGGCTGACCCGCAACATCCGGGCGACCGCCTTGGCTTCATTATCTTTAAGCGCGCGCGGCGCTTTCTCCTTGGCCATGACTTCAGTCTCTCTCAGCCTCGTTTGGCTTTCTTGTCGGCCGCATGACCGTGAAAGGTTCGTGTCGGGGAAAACTCGCCGAATCTGTGGCCGATCATATCCTCGGTCACGGAGACGGGCACATGCTTATGGCCGTTATAAACGCCGAACGTCAGACCGACGAATTGCGGCAGGATCGTCGACCGGCGGCTCCAAATTTTGATGATTTCGGACCGGCCAGAATTGCGAGAATTCTCCGCTTTTTTTAGCAGATAGCCGTCGACGAACGGGCCTTTCCAGATCGACCGAGACATGATCAGCCCTTCTTCTTGCTCTTGTGACGCGAGGTCACGATAAATTTGGTGGTGGATTTGTTGGACCGCGTCTTTTTCCCCTTGGTCGGCTTGCCCCAGGGCGTCACCGGATGGCGCCCCCCTGAGGTGCGGCCTTCGCCGCCGCCGTGCGGATGATCGACGGGGTTCATCGTGACGCCGCGATTATGAGGTCTGCGCCCAAACCAGCGGCTGCGGCCGGCCTTGCCCAGGGATATGTTCATGTGATCGGGATTGGAGACCGCGCCGACGGTTGCGAAACACTGGCCATGGATCAGCCGCTGCTCGCCGGAATTCAAGCGGACGATGACATAGCCTTCGTCGCGGCCGACAACTTGCGCATAGGTGCCGGCCGAACGCGCGATGGCGGCGCCCTTGCCGATCTTCATCTCGATATTATGGACGATCGTGCCGACCGGGATATTGGCAAGCGCCATCGCATTGCCTGGCTTCACGTCGGTCTGCGCGCTGGAAATCACTTCGTCGCCGGCAGCGAGGCGTTGCGGCGCGATGATATAGGAGAGTTCACCGTCGGCATAGCGGATGAGGGCAATGAAGGACGTCCGGTTGGGATCATATTCGATCCGCTCAACTTTGGCGGGAATATCGAACTTACGCCGTTTGAAATCGACGATCCGGTAGCTCTGCTTGTGGCCGCCGCCGCGAAACCGCACGGTAATGCGGCCATTGTTGTTGCGGCCGCCGGTCGAGGACTTACCCTCGGTCAGCTGCTTGAGCGGCTTGCCCTTATAAAGGCCGCTGCGATCGACGATGACGAGCTGGCGAAGACCAGGCGTGACCGGTTTGAATGATTTCAATGCCATTGGCGCGATCCTCGCATTAACTCTCAAAGCCCGGTCGTGACATCGATCTTATGACCCTCGGCGAGGGTCACGATAGCCTTCTTTACGTCGGACTGGACGCCGCGCGTGCCTTTGAAAATTTTGCGTTTGCCCTTGCGGATGAGTGTATTGACGGCCGTAACCTTGACATCGAACAGCCGCTCGACCGCCGCCTTGATCTCCGGCTTTGTCGCGGTCTTGCGGACCTTGAACAGGACCTGGTTTGATTCTGACGCCAGGGTGGCTTTTTCGGTAATCACCGGGGCGACAATCACATCGTAATGATGCGCGTCATGCGTAAGTTTTGCCGGGCTCATTTGAAACGCGCCTCCAACGCATCGATGGCCGCCTTGGTCAAGACAAGCTTCTCGCGGCGGAGAATGTCATAGACATTGATGCCCTGCACGGGGAGGACGTCGATTTGCGGAATGTTGCGCGCGGCAAGCTGAAAGTTTGCCTCGGGTGCCGGACCGTCAATAATCAAGGCGTTGGTCAAACCAAGCTTGGCAAAACTTGCCTTCAGCGATTTGGTCTTGGCATCGCCCGCGTGGGCCTCCGGCCACACAATGATCGCGCCATCTTTAGCCTTGGCGGAAAGCGCGTGTTTGAGGGCGAGGGCGCGCAGCTTTTTCGGCAAATCATGCGCATGCGATCGCACGACCGGGCCGAACGCACGTCCGCCCCCGCGAAACTGCGGCACCCGCGCCGAACCATGCCGCGCCGAGCCCGTCCCCTTCTGCTTGTATAATTTCTTGCCGGTGCGCCAAATGTCCGCGCGGCCCAGCGTCTGATGGGTTCCGGCACGCCGCTTGGCGAGCTGGTAGCGAACCATGCGCGCGATCAGATCCTCGCGCGGGACGAGGCCGAAAATCGCATCGTCGAGGTCAATCGAGCCGGCCGTCTCGCCGTCGAGGGAAGTAATGTCGATCTTCACGCGCTGGCCCCCGTCTCTTCCGCGGCCGCGCTGCCGGAAGCAGCCTCTGCCATACGATATTTGCCGGGTTTCGGCGCCTCCTTCGGAAGCGCCTTTTTCACCGCGTCGCGCACATAAATCCAGCCGCCGGAGGTTCCAGGGACCGCGCCTTCAACGAGAATAAGACCGCGTTCGATATCGAGTTCGACCACCCGCAAGTTCAACGTCGTCACCCGTTCGTCGCCAAGATGCCCGGCCATTTTCTTGTTCTTGAACGTCTTGCCCGGGTCCTGACGGCCGCCGGTGGACCCATGCGACCGGTGCGAGAGCGAGACGCCGTGCGTCGCCCGGAGGCCGCCGAAATTCCAACGCTTCATCGGGCCCGCAAAGCCCTTGCCGGTGCTCGTCCCGGTCACGTCGACGAACTGGCCGACGACGAAATGATCCGCCGTGATTTCGGCGCCGACCGGGAGCAGCGCGTCTTCCCCGACACGAAATTCGGCGAGCTTCAGTTTCGGCTCCACCTTGGCAACCGCGAAACGGCCGCGCTCGGCCTTCGAGACATTCTTGACCTTGGCGTGGCCGATGCCGAGCTGGACCGCGGTATAGCCATTGCGATCCTTGGTCCGATGGGCCACGACCTGACAGCCACCAAGCTTCAACACCGTGACCGGCACATGTTCGCCGGCGCCGGTGAAGACGCGGGTCATGCCGAGCTTTTGCGCGATGACACCTGATCGCATGGTTTATTCCCTCAACATCCCTTCCATGGCCCATGCCCGGCGGGGACAATACTCATTTCAACTGGTGGAAAAGCCTCTAAAGCTTGATTTCCACATCGACGCCCGCGGCGAGATCGAGCTTCATCAAAGCGTCCACCGTCTGCGGAGTCGGATCCACAATATCGAGGACCCGCTTATGCGTCCTTATTTCGAACTGTTCGCGCGACTTCTTATCGACGTGCGGCGAGCGGTTGACGGTGAATTTCTCGATCTTCGTCGGCAGCGGGATGGGACCGCGCACATGCGCTCCCGTCCGCTTGGCCGTCGACACGATTTCCTTCGTCGACGAATCGAGGATTCGATGATCGAATGCCTTGAGGCGAATGCGAATATTTTGGCCGTTCATCTCAATCCATCCCTGCCGGCCGCTTGGGGTGTTGCCCATTTGGCCTAACGCCGACCCTCGTTCTCCCGCCATACCACGCCGTTAAGGACGCCAGCACGGCGGAACTCATTCCATAAAAACCGCGACCGAACCCGCGAAACGCGAATTCCAAACTACTCCGTGATCGAAGCGACGACGCCCGCGCCGACGGTGCGGCCACCCTCGCGGATCGCGAAGCGCAGCTTCTCCTCCATGGCGATCGGAACGATCAACTCGACATCCATGGTCACATTGTCGCCGGGCATCACCATTTCGGTCCCTTCCGGCAAGGTCACAACGCCGGTCACGTCGGTGGTGCGGAAATAGAATTGCGGCCGGTAGTTGGTGAAGAAGGGGGTATGACGGCCACCCTCGTCCTTGGTCAGAATATAGGCTTCCGCCTTGAACTTCGTATGCGGCTTCACCGAGCCCGGCTTGCACAAGACCTGGCCGCGCTCGACGTCTTCACGCTTGGTGCCGCGCAAAAGCGCACCGATGTTGTCGCCCGCCTGACCCTGATCGAGCAGCTTGCGGAACATTTCGACGCCGGTTACCACGGTCTTTACCGTCGGCTTAAGGCCAACGATCTCGATCTCCTCGCCGACCTTGACCACCCCGCGCTCGACCCTGCCGGTCACGACTGTGCCGCGGCCGGAGATCGAGAACACGTCCTCGACCGGCATCAGGAAAGGCTGATCGACCGGACGCTCAGGCTGCGGAATATAGGCATCCACCGTGTCCATCAGCTTCAACACCGCATCATGGCCGATCTCTGGCTGTTTGCCTTCGAGCGCGCACAAGGCCGAACCTTGGGTGATCGGAATATCGTCGCCGGGAAAATCATATTTCGACAAAAGCTCGCGAACCTCGAGTTCGACGAGCTCCAGAAGCTCGGCGTCATCGACCATATCGACTTTGTTCATGAACACGACGAGCGCCGGGACGCCGACCTGGCGGGCAAGAAGGATATGCTCGCGGGTTTGCGGCATCGGGCCGTCCGCCGCCGAGACCACCAAAATCGCGCCGTCCATCTGCGCCGCGCCGGTGATCATGTTTTTCACATAGTCGGCGTGGCCGGGACAATCGACATGGGCGTAATGCCGTTTCTTGGTCTCGTATTCGACATGCGCCGTCGAGATCGTAATACCGCGCGCTTTTTCTTCCGGCGCCTTATCGATCTGATCATAGGCCGTATAGATCGCGCCGCCCGACTCTGCCAAAACCTTGGTGATCGCGGCGGTCAGCGACGTCTTGCCATGATCGACATGACCGATCGTCCCGATATTGCAATGCGGCTTTGTCCGCTGGAATTTTTCCTTGCCCATGATCCGGCTCCTCTAAGATTTTCTCGCGCGTGCGGTCGGATAATATCGAATGATCAGGCGTATTTGGCCTGAATTTTCCCGGCTTCGCCCGCGGGGACCTGTTCATAATGATCGAATTGCATCGTGTAATTGGCGCGGCCCTGGCTAAAAGACCGCAACTGATTGACATAGCCAAACATATTGGCAAGCGGCACCATCGCGTTGATGACCACCGCATTGCCGCGCATGTCCTGGCCCTGGACCTGCCCGCGCCGGGCCAAGAGGTCGCCCATCACCGCCCCCGTATAGTCCTCGGGCGAGGTGACCTCGACCTTCATGATCGGTTCGAGCAGGACGGAGCCACCTTTTTGCAGCGCTTCTTTAAAGGCCGCGCGGGCGGCGATCTCGAACGCGAGCACCGATGAATCGACATCATGATAGGCGCCGTCGACCAAGGTCGCCTTGACGTCGACGACCGGGAAGCCCGCGAGAATCCCCGACCCCATGACGCTGTTGATGCCCTTTTCGACGCCCGGAACGAATTCCTTTGGCACCGTGCCGCCGACGACCTTACTCTCGAAGCTCGAGCCCGCGCCCGCCTCGTTCGGCTCAAAGATGATCTTGACCCGGGCGAATTGGCCGGAACCGCCGGTCTGTTTCTTATGGGTGTGATCGATCGTGACAGACCTTGTCAGTTTCTCGCGATAGGCGACTTGCGGCGCGCCGATATTGGCATCGACCTTATAGGTGCGCCGCAGAATATCGACCTTGATGTCGAGATGGAGTTCGCCCATGCCCTTCAAGATCGTTTGCCCGGATTCCTGGTCGGTCGAAACCCGGAAAGAGGGATCTTCGGCTGCGAGCTTGGATAGAGCGACACCGAGTTTTTCTTGATCGGCCTTGGACTTCGGCTCAATCGCGATCTCAATCACCGGTTCGGGGAATTCCATGCGCTCCAGGATCACAGGCTTGTTGAGATCGCAAAGCGTGTCTCCGGTCCTTGTATCCTTCAACCCGGCCAGCGCGACAATGTCTCCCGAATAGGCTTCCTTGATATCCTCGCGGTTATTCGCATGCATGAGAAGCATGCGCCCTATCCGTTCCTTCTTATCCTTGGTCGAGTTCAAGACGGTGGTGCCGGAGTCGACATGGCCCGAATAGACGCGCGCGAAGGTAATCGTGCCGACGAAGGGATCGTCCATGATCTTGAAGGCAAGCATGGAAAACGGATCTTCGTCGCGCGGCAGCCGGAGCACCTCGGCGCCGGTTTCCATGTCGACGCCCTTGATCGCCTCGCGGTCGATGGGCGAGGGAAGCAGATCGACAACGGCGTCGAGCAAAGGCTGCACGCCCTTGTTCTTGAAAGCCGAGCCGCACAGAATAGGGATAAAGGCGATGTGGCGGACGGCCTTGCGCAAGAGCCGCTTCAAGGTCGGAACGTCCGGCTCCACGCCGTCGAGATAGGCAGACATGACGTCGTCATCGAGCTCGACCGCCGCCTCAAGCAGAATATGCCTATATTCGGCGGCCTTGGCCTTGAGGTCTTCGGGAATCGCCGCGTCGGCATATTTGGCCCCGAGCGCCTCGTCTTCCCAAACCACGGCGGTCATCCGGACGAGATCGATAACGCCCTTGAAATCGGATTCCGACCCGAGCGGCAGTTGAATGCAGACCGGGCGGCCGCCGACCTTGGTCCTGATCTCCTCGACGCAGCGATAGAAATCGGCGCCGATCTTGTCCATCTTATTGACGAAGACGATGCGCGGCACATTGTATTTGTCGGCTTGGCGCCAAACAGTCTCCGTCTGCGGCTCGACGCCCTGGTTGCCGTCGAGGACGCAAACGGCGCCGTCGAGAACCCGGAGCGAGCGCTCCACTTCGATGGTGAAATCGACGTGGCCGGGGGTATCGATGATATTCAGGCGCTTGCCGTTCCAGATTGTCGTCGTCGCGGCGGAGGTGATTGTGATGCCGCGTTCCTGCTCCTGTTCCATCCAATCCATGGTGGCGGCGCCGTCATGCACTTCGCCGATTTTATGGGACTTGCCGGAATAATAGAGAATACGCTCCGTCGTCGTCGTCTTGCCCGCATCAATGTGGGCCATGATGCCGAAATTCCGGTAATCCTCGATCGGATGGCTGCGGGGCATGACACAATTCCTTTAGGCGGAAAACCGCTTATCCTTTGAGTTTTCTACCAGCGATAATGCGAGAAGGCACGGTTGGCTTCCGCCATGCGATGCGTGTCTTCCCGTTTCTTGACTGCATTGCCGCGGTTGCTGGCGGCGTCCATCAACTCCGCCGACAGACGATCGACCATGGTCTTGTCGTTGCGGGCGCGCGCGGCATTGATGATCCAGCGAATGGCAAGCGCTTGACGGCGCTCCGGGCGGACTTCCACCGGCACCTGATAGGTCGCGCCACCGACCCGGCGGGAGCGAACCTCGATCGCCGGAGCGACATTATCCAAGGCCTGCTTGAATACAGGCAGCGGCTCGGCGCGCAGTTTCTGCTCGATGATGTCAAAGGCGTCATAGACGATCGCCTCGGCAATCGACTTTTTGCCGTCATGCATGATCGAGTTCATGAACTTAGTGAGAATGACATCCCCGAATTTTGCATCCGGAATGACTTCCCGCTTTTCGGCGCTATGGCGGCGCGACATTGTTAGGCTCCGTCGGATCACATAAATTGTTCAAAGGCAGCCATTGTCAATTAGGGCATAGGCCCTGAAACATAGGCTTTAGCTGTCCCGTATTCTTTTAAGATAGTCTAATCAAACTCACTTCGGCCGCTTGGCGCCATATTTGGAACGGCGCTGCTTACGGTTCTTGACGCCCTGCGTGTCGAGCACGCCGCGCAATATGTGATAACGAACGCCTGGCAAATCCTTCACCCGGCCGCCGCGGATCATGACCACGGAATGCTCCTGCAGATTATGCCCCTCGCCCGGAATATAGCCGATCACCTCGAAACCATTGGTGAGGCGGACCTTGGCAACCTTGCGCAACGCCGAATTCGGCTTTTTCGGTGTCGTCGTGTAAACCCGCGTGCAAACACCACGTTTTTGCGGGCAAGCGCCGAGATGGCGTGCCTTTTCGCGATAGGTCTTTTCCAGCCGCGGCTTGCGGATCAACTGACTGATCGTAGGCATTCTTGGTCTTTCTCAATCTTTCCAACAAGCCATGACCGGAATGCCCCGGCGGGCCTCAAAATCAAACGTCTTATCCCGGCTGCGTTGCCATTTTCGCAAACGTCAAAGCGCCTTCAGCCCGCCAAGGCCTCCGGCGCCGAATTTGGCAGAGGACCACGGCAGCAGATGCCGCGTTCTTGCCTCTTGTCGATCCAGAAATCCCGTGGATCTCCCGGATCTATGTGTGACTGTTAAGCCGCTGGGTCTGACAGCGTTTAGGTTTGAAATGTCTGGGACGAGGCGTCCCGGAAGCAAAAACCTACTGCCTGTCCGAAGTGGGCGGAACTTAATCGTGCTCGCCTGGCGCGTCAACCCTCTTTCGCAGGAAAAAGCAATGCACGGGACGACGCCTTGATTCGCATCCACGAGCCGCCGAGTTCCTGGCCACGCCGGAAACGGCGAGGTTTGACGCCAGTGCTGGAACAAAACGCCATGATTTTGGTTCCTTAGCCGACGCCGGCAGCAGATTGCATCGCCGGGACGAGATGTTGGAGCCGGGGTGATCGCGGCACAATGAGACGGCGCGCCGCAAACAATGAGGGGCCGCATGGCAACGGCAAAACGACAAAATACGTTGGCAGTGCTCATCCTGGCTGCGGCGCTTGGACCCGCAGCGGCGCAGGACGCGGCGCTAGAAACCCAAATCGTCGATGCCTTGAACAAAGTTTATGGTGTTCATCCCGGATTTCGCGCCAATCATGCCAAGGGCGTGGTCGCAGAGGGGACTTTCAGGGCGGCACCCGGAGCCGACCGTCTCAGCAAGGCGGTTTTGTTCAATGGCACTCCAATTCCGGTAACCGTGCGGTTCTCGGATTCAACCGGCGTTCCCAATCTACCCGATGGCTCGCCCCTGGCCAATCCGCATGGATTGGCCATCAAATTTCACCTGCCCGACGGCAGCGAAACCGACATGGTGATCAACTCCCTTAAATTCTTTCCGGTTTCATCGGGCGAGGAGTTTCGCGACATGCTCCTCGCCGTGGCGGACAGTCCCCCCAGCGCGCCCAAGCCGACGAAGCTGGAGCAGTTCGCCGCAAGTCATCCAAACCTGCCGCGTGCCCTCGCGACGGTGGAAACGCCCGATAGCTTTGCCGACGAAGAATATTATGGCGTCAATGCCTTCATATTGGTCAATGAAAAAGGCGAGCGGCACGCCGTGCGCTATCTCGCGAGCCCGGAAAAACTGCGGCATCTTGAAGCGGCGGAAGCGGCCAAGACGGCGCCCGATTTTCTGATCAATGAGCTGCCGGGGCGGCTCGCGCGAGGGCCGGTGACGTTTCACCTGAAAGCGCAGCTTGCCGCGCCCGGTGATTCGACGAAAGACGCGTCGATACCCTGGCCAAAGACGAATGAGATCGTCGAACTCGGCGTGTTGACGATCAGCACAGCCGCACCCGATAGCCTCGAGGCGCAGAAGAAGTTGTTGTTCTTGCCAGGCCAGCTTACCGATGGGATCGAGGCGTCCGACGATCCCTTGATCGGGGTCCGCGACGGGGCTTATGCGGTGTCGTTCTCGCGCCGGACTCCATGACGGCTTAGCTTCGCGGTGTTGTCTATTGTCTATAAAGACATGAGCGCTTCAAGATGAAGCGCTCATGTCCTCTGTGTCTTTGTTTCGTCACATGATCTCATCCAAAAAGTCCGCAACTTTTTGGGATCATGCTCTCTGGCCATGCTTGGATCTAACGCATGGCAAGGCTTTCGTCTGTTGGTTCCTTGCGCCTGCCATGAGCAGGTTTTTACCTGGGCTATCCACAAGGGAACGAAAGCGTGCCTCGGAAGTTTTAGGCAACGAGAGGGTGAAGACATGGCAAATCAGGGGCGCTCATGCGGCGAATGCGCGACGAGGTGGTTTGGTCCAGTTTGTGAGCTGGCGGCAACACAATCAAGCAGTCATTGGCAATGAAATCTTTATTGAAGCGCGATCGTTTTTCAGGCGTCGGCGCGGCGCCTGAGGCCAGCAGATTTGAAACATTCGAGCATGGCACTTTCTTCAAAACGTCGGCTTACGCGGATATTGGCCGGAAGCTGCAAAAGGTGTTTCCGTTGCCGCCCGAGAGTTCCGAGCCCGAAGAGGTCCGCGTCCTACTGAGGCAGATCCAAGCAAAGCTCAACGCCACTCCCTCCTCCGGAAACCGGTAACCCGCATCCGGCGGGCTTCACTCTGAAAGGTATAAATTCCTGGCAGGTTCGTGATCTGGGGCGTTCCCTCGAAGATCCGCCTAACCCCGTAGCAAGCTTAACGCTTCGTCGTGGGTGCGGGCATCGCTAGAGGCAACAACGTCGCCGCCCTTTGCCGGGCTGCCGCCGTCCCAACAGGTGACAATTCCGCCAGCCCCTTCGATGATCGGGACGAGGGGAACAATGTCATAGGTTTTGACACCCGATTCGATCACGCAATTCACATGGCCCGCCGCAAGCATCGCAAAAGCATAGCAATCGCCACCGTAGCGCGATAAGCGCACCTTGGCTTCAACCCGGCGGAACGCCTTGAGTTTGCTCGCAGTGTATAACAATGGCGACGTCGTCATTAACGTGGCCTGCGCGAGCCCTTGGCAGCCTCTTGTAGCAAGTTTGCGTTCCGTCATCTTGTGATCGCAACCAGGACCGCGCCAAACCGCGCCCCTGCCATCGCCGGTGAAACGTTCGAGCGTGAAAGGTTGGACCATCATGCCATAGGCCGGGCGTCCATTGTGCAGAAGACCGATGAGGCTCCCCCAAACCGGCAGGCCGGCGATGAAACTCTTGGTGCCATCGATCGGATCGAGCACCCAGACATATTCCGCCTCGCTTTGCACGGAACCGAATTCCTCGCCGATGATGCCATGATCGGGAAATGTCGCTTGAATGAGGTGACGCATCGCGACTTCCGCGGCGCGGTCGGCCTCGGTCACCGGATCGAACATGCCTCCAACGTTTTTGTCCTCGGCGCGGAGCGCGGTCCGGAAGAACGGCAGAATCGTGTCGGCCGCGACATCGGCAAGCTTCTCGACGAAAGCGGCGAAATCAACGGTTGTCATAAGGCTTGTCCAATCGATGCGTCGTCGGGCAGCGCGTTGCCTGGCAGGCGGCGGGCCACGCGCCAAAAGCCGGACTCCGGCGCCACGTCATACCGCTCAATATCTGGACTTATAGCAAGGGTTATGCGGAATAGGGGCTGGTTCCGTGCTTAAATTTTTCTCTCGCAGCCGGTCAAGATGCGATGGCCCCGCCCGCGTGCTTGCCGCCTCCTCGTTCATGGATGATGGGTGAAACATCAGTTTTGTCCGGTTTCAGGGCCCAATCGGACAAAACTGTTTCACGTGAAACATTTTGGTCCGATTGACGCTCTGCGCATAAACACTTTTGCGAGGCGCGGCGAGGTGGGAATCCGGGATTTGGCGCAAGCGGAATGTTGCATTAAGTTTATGCTTTTCCGTGTGTTTTTTTTCAGCGCGCGCGGCGCGGATAAATCCGTTCATCGCATGGCGGCAGATACGCAAGGGATCAGCCGTGCGACGAATGGAAAGGTCTGGCCGGGACGGGCCAGGCGTCAACGCCTTCCGCGACTTCGTAATGGACAAAATATGCCCCTCGATACTAGCGTGACAAATGACCGGTTTCCACCCAGACTGGGAGAAAACTTTATTTTAGTCCGAAAACGTATGCAGCAGTGTGCCGTTACAGAAATCAAGGACATCCTTACGGAGATCTACTGGAACCGCGACGTGAGGGGATGGACAATTTCGAGACCAATAGGATGACATGCAATCATCAAGACGACGCTACGTTAATCGTTGCTCTTGACCGTGCGCAGACACAATCACGGGCATCGCCAGTTCCAAGCGATGAGTTGATGACTCCAATTATAGAGGCTATCGAGTCACATTCTAAATTCCGGAGTGAATTAACGCGCCATATTGGGCCCAAGTTGCTTTGGTTTAATCCACGATCGCAAGCATACAATCTTCTTACGATTGCGGGTGAGCGCGGAGGTTCTGGTGCTGTCGCATGGTGTCACAAACTCTATTCGACAGAACGGGCTGATCTTAGATATGTGTCGTTGGTTTACGGTCTCCGTATCGAGCAACCGCGCAAATTGAGCAATGGCGTGTCTCTAATGCCCTTGGTGAACTTGCCCCCTTCAGCAAATGCAGACGAAGTTCGATCACAATTCCAGGAAGTTTGTCGTGACATCACAACCCGGGTTCCGATCGCGGCAACATTTGAGGTATCAGAAGGCGCCCGTCCGGAAGGTTCCAGTTTCGACGTAACTAGACAACAATCAGATGAAATCGAAAGGACAATTAGAGCCTTTACTATTATAGACGACGTTGACCCTGTGACGACGTGGGGTCCCCCCTCTTGGAGGCCGCGAGGGTTGTGGGGTTGTGTCCCTGTGACTGGCATGTCGTGGATTGATTTCGTCGATCCAGAACTCGCCAAATCTGATCACGGAATGACTGTGACCCCGGCGAGCGAGGGTGCGCCGGGAATTTTTTCACGAGTTGTCGACACGGATGCGATAGATTGGGTTGAGCGATACCTCCGCCTTGAGCCTAAAGTCAGACGTCAGTGCAATATTGATATTGCAATCGAACGATTGAACCTTGCTCGACGGCGGCACTCGCCGGGAAACAAGGCAATTGAAGGAGCAATATGTTTAGAGGCGCTTCTCGGCGATCGTACCGGTAAAGGAGAGATCACCTATAAGCTGAGGTTGCGTTCAGCTCTCCTACTTTCAAATGAGTTAGATGAACGCCGCAAAATTTCAGATGAAGTCAAAAAGTTTTATGACCTCCGCAGCAACACGGTTCATGGAAAAGCCAGTAAATCGAAGTCTGACGCAGATTGTAAGTCTGACGCAGATTGTGCTGAGCGTGGTCTAGACATTTGTGCACAAGTGTTGAGAAAGATCGTCAGCCTGAACAAAATATTCAATCCCGAAGATTGGGAGCTTTCGGGCGGGGAGCCACAGTCACAACTGATAACATGATTCACAGCTAAATACAGTTTGTTGACGCTAGGTAGCCCCAGGTCCGCAGCTCAAATCGCAAATTGACCCACACGGTTTAATAAGCACACAACCAAGACTTGTCACGGAAGTTCGGCTAATATTTTCCCATAACTAGCGCCTATCCATTCCAGGATAATGAAGATCGTATACGTTTCGATTTTAGTCATTGCCTTAAAAGAGGTTTGCGCATTGAGACGTTTCTCTCTTTTGCTCGTCCTATTGACATTTTGTCCAGGCGCCGCAGGGGGCGAGGTGCCTTGGAACCCGCACGAATTCAGTACGGACAATCCGATGCGCATCGTGGTGGTGCGCAGTTCGAAGCCCGGATGCGAACCGAGATGCGCCGAATGGATTGCGGCCGAAGGCGACATCGTTTTGGCCTCCGCAGAGCTGCTCCGCAAAGTTATCAATTCGCTTAATGGCCGGAAATTGCCAATCCTTATTCATTCTGGGGGAGGGATCATAAATCAGGCGATGCTCATGGGATTTCTCATAAGGGCGCGCGGACTTGATGTAGCGGTCGCCAGAACCGTCTTTGATCCCTGTGCAAGTACGCCGAGTGGCTGCAAGCGAGGAATGTGGAGCGGACTTCTTGGCGAGCCGGATCAGCAACCAGCCTTCTGCGGTACCAGTTGCACGTTTGTCCTCGCTGGCGGTGTTCGCCGTTTCATCGGCCCGGAAACGTGGGTCGAGGTCCAAAACTTTAGGCTCACCCCGGCGATAGTCGAAAGATGGCAACAAACCTACCGAGGAACGACGCCCGTAGACTCGGTTATACAACGTTCATTTGTCCCTCCGATAGCCGCTCAGGATCGAACCTACTTTAGAAAGTTGGGCGTTTCCGAGAACATAGTGGACTTGATGGTTTCAATGCCGCAGGACGAAACACGAAGACTCGCTGAGACCGAACTGCTGAAACTGCGTGTGGCGACCGAGATTAAGGACGGGCACGAGGTGGTCTATGGGTACAAGGGCAGCAGCGACCACGCCATAGCCGACCACGCCATAGCCGACCACAGCAATGCGATCGAGATCGATCCGAAATACGCCCACGCATACAACAATCGTGGCTACGCCTATCGGAAAAAGGGCGACCCCAACCGCGCGATCACCGATATCGACAAGGCGATTGCTCTCGATCCGAAAAACGCCCCTGCTTATAACAACCGCGCCATGGCTTACTTTGCGGCCGGAAAGCCAGCGCAAGGACTGCCAGATGTTGAAAAGGCACTTGAGCTTCATCCGGATGACCCCGAGGCGCTCGATACGCGCGGCCTGATCTTCGAGGCGCTCGGCCGCAAGCAGGAAGCCATTGCCGACTTCCGGCGGGCGCTGGCATTGGCGCCTGATCTGCAAAGCAGCAAGGACGCTTTGAAGCGCCTGGGCGCTTTAGGGACGCCTTGAAGCGCCCGAGTTAAGCGCGTTGAGCGAATGTCGACTCGCGGCCCAAAGCGGTGATCAATCGGGGCTGGTAGCCTTCTCCGGATTAATTTCGCGTGCCTTACGTACCGAGCGATGAAATCAAGATGCAGAGCAGCACTCTTAAGCATAATCAGACAGCCTATCGGCGTTCCCTTGTCTGCTGCAACGGCCTACGTCATGAGCCTAATCATGTTGGCCTGACCCATCCCCGCCGGCGCGGTTATGGATCCAGCCGTTCGCGCCGTTGACTTTCGATCCGAAACGGATGCGCCGGATAGACGCCAAGGATCTTCAGCTCCTTGCAAAAGAACGCCAGTTCCTCCAACGCGCGCGCAAGGGCCGGTTCCTCCGGGTGCGCCTCGACGTCGGCCAGGAATTGGGTCGCCGTGAACTCCCCTTCGACCATGTAGCTTTCGAGCTTGGTCATATTGACGCCATTGGTGGCGAATCCGCCGAGCGCCTTGTAAAGCGCCGCCGGC
>Ga0181535_10003975_pt1 | contig 16793 bp, 12 predicted proteins | sample PEATcosm2014_Bin_44_FD_119774 | JGI IMG/M metagenome (GOLD analysis project Ga0181535, IMG submission 119774) | Peatland microbial communities from MTU Mesocosm Facility, Houghton, MI, USA - PEATcosm2014_Bin17_30_metaG | ecosystem: Environmental > Terrestrial > Soil > Wetlands > Peat | place... | reverse complement strand
CTTGATGGCCAGCGAAACTTTGTCGGCACGCAGCGCCTGTTCAAGATCCTGGTAATTCGCAGGAACCGTGGTGTGGAACTGATCCTTCGGCGTCGCCTTCAGGTGGCCGTGCAGCTCAGTGCCCTCAATGGTCACGTCCTGCACCAAGCCGGCTTGGGCTTTGTCGAACAGATCGGAGTAGGAAATCTCCTGGTCTTTGCCCCCGCCTGTGTTCTTTGTGACCACGGTCCAAAGAAGCATCAGGCACATGAGTATGAAGACCCAGAACATTACCGTTTTAACTGTCGAATTCACCAGGATTCCTCTTTCCCGGCGGGGGGGAAGTCATGATTGTTCTTCCATCACCGCCCACATCACCCTTAATAGACGCGCGTACATCCCTTGAAGTCACAGAAAGTACACACCGCCCTTGCGGAAGACACGCAAGTCTCGCCGCTTGGATGAGCAGTAACGTCGATTGTACTCTGAACGCTCGGCAAGTTGGAATAAGCAAACAACTGATTCTTTGCATGCCTTTGGGTCATGAAGCTACATCCAAAGTTCCACGGCAAGCGGTTAAACGCCAGCGGCGCCATGGCCTTCGTCCAAAGTCGTCGCCACGACTTCAATTCCCTGCTCCGGCTCCACTTCGACGCCCTGCATCCAGGCGATCTTGCCGCTGACTTCCAGAACCGGCCAGACCGTCCGGCGGCTCCCGGTAACACGCAGCCGCTCAAGCACTTCCTTTACTTTGCGGGGCCCGCTGGAGTGCCGTAACCTGACCCGGTCTCCGGGGCGCCAGTTGCGCAGTTTGGCGACCTGAATTTGATCGGCTGGAAGTTCGGCCCTGGCGCCAGTGCCCGAGAATTGGATGCTCAAGCGCAGGCCGAAGGCCGGCGCGGCAATTTCCCCAGGAATCGCCTCACTGTATTCGGCACCCGGAGCAGCCTCGCTGCCCTTGATCCCTACTGGCTCTCCCACTATCAATCTGAGTTCCCGGGGAGTCCGCTCCGCCTTGACTCCCTGCAGGAGTTCACGTTTTTGGCCAGCCTTCCCCGTCAAGGCAAGATTGAGCAAGGCTTCCGTCGACTGAAAGTCCAATGCAGCGCCAAGCTGTTCCACTGCGAAACGGAGAATTCTGCGCTGCACCGCCGGGTTGAGGGCAGCCAGTCGCGTCACATCGATCGCCACGCCACCGCCCGCCGCTCGACCTCCGCCACGAACCGGACGGCCCGGCAGCAGCAATTGCGGCGCAAGCCTTGCCATCTCAGCCTGCCACGCCGCCTCATCGTCTCGAGCCAGTTCAGCCATATGTGCCAGATGCGTCCGCAAACGCGGATTCCATGCTTCCAACAGAGGTAACAACTCGTGACGAATTCGGTTGCGGGTATACGCAGGGTCTGAGTTCGACGAATCTTCACGCCACGCCTGTCCTAGCGATCGGAGATACGCCTCTACTTCAACCCTGGTTGCGGCCAGCAATGGGCGCAGGATCCGGCCTTCAGGAAATTCAAGCACCGGATGGATGCCGCCCAGGCCTTCAGTCCATGCGCCGCGCAAGAATTTGGCCAGCACTGTTTCCGCCTGGTCGTCGAGCGTATGAGCCGTAGCCACCGCATCCACCTCGCCACTCGCCATCAGTTGCCGGAACCAGTTGTACCGCAAACGCCGGGCAGCCTCCTCGATGGATTCGCCGCTTTTGCGAGCCTCATTCCGCGTATCGACACGGGCCTCGTGGAACGGGATCGACAGCTGCGCTGCGAGGGTACGTACAAACTCCAGATCGACGTCGGCCTCCGCGTCCCGCAGGCCGTGGTGCAGGTGCGCGACATGCAGCACCAGCCCAAGCACTCCGGCTCGCTGTGCCAGAGCACGCATCAGCGCAACCGAGTCAGCGCCGCCGGAAAGGCCCACCGCCAGCCGCAATCCAGGCTTCAACAGGGCGGTGTCAATGGGCAAGGGTGGCGGGAGCGGTGTGCGCATCCCAGAATGATAGTGCGTCTGCCGCAAGGCCCCGCGCAGCCGAGGACAATTTCAGCGAAACTCCCCTATACTTCAAGGAATGGAGACACGACCCACTACCCCAGCCGATGCCTCGCTCGTCACTGCCCACCGGCGGGCCATGTTCGCCGCCATGGGCAGGACGCAGGAGTCGATTCTCGACGCCATGAGCCGGAACTTTGAGCCCTGGGTTCATCGCATGATCAGCGAGGGTAAATACGCGGGCTGGGTCACTGTAGACAATGGCCATCCCGTCGCCTCCGCCGGCATCCTGATGCTCGACTGGCCGCCGCATCCCCTTGACCCCAGCGGAGTGGAGCGCGGCTACATGTTGAACGTCTTTGTCGAGCCGGATTACCGCAAACGCGGCCTGGCGCATGCGCTGGTAGACCTTTGCCTGGCTGAGGCGCACAAACGAGGCTTGCGCGTTGTTGCGCTGCATAGCTCCGACGCGGCACGGCCGATCTACGAGACTTTCGGATTTCGCTCTACAAGCGAAATGCTCTACGTGGAGCCGCTTCACGAGTAGGGGCTGACCGGTTGCCGGCTGGCCTGCTGGTTGCCCTTCCTCGCAAAGAACACTACTAGCGGTTATGGCCTGATGCCACACGGCTCAACGCCTGCCGGCCTGTGAAGTGCTCCGGCCTGCCAATTTGATAACCCTGCGCATAGTCCACACCCAGCGCGCGCAAGCGCAACAGCTTTTCGTCGCTATCCACCCACTCGGCGATCGTCATCTGGCCAGTGGCCCTGCTGATTCGGTGGATCGCCTCGATGACCGCAAGGTTGACCGGAAGGTCGAACATCTCGGTGATGAACGAACCATCGATCTTGATGTATTCCGCGGGTAAATGTTTGAGGTAGGTGAAGGACGACATGCCGGCGCCGAAATCGTCGAGCGCGAAGGTGCACCCGAGCGATTGAAGGTCCCGGATGAATCGGGCTGCCTGCTCCAGGTTGCCGACCGCCGCAGTCTCGGTGATCTCAAAACAAATGGTGTTCAGTGGAATGCCGTGTTGCGCAGCGCACTCCTGAATATAGGCAGGCATCGAACTGTCTGCCAGCGACGCGCCGCAAAGATTGATCGAACAGACCGCAATATCCCGCGGCGCCGCGGCGTTCCGGCCGGCCAGTTCGGCAAAGGCAGAGCCAATGACCCACCGGTCCAGCATGGGCATCAGGTTGTAGCGCTCGCAGGCGGGAATGAATTCCATAGGCGTAACTATGCGGCCGGCTTCATCCACCATGCGCAAGAGCAGTTCGATGTGCCGTCCTGCGCCGGGGCTGTTTTGCAAGGGTGTGATCTCCTGCGAATACAGACAAAAGCGCTCTTCGGCGAGCGCCGCGTGCACACGGCTTACCCACTCCATCTCGCCATGAAAAACCTGGATGGCATCGTCGTGCAGCTGATAAACCTGGACGCGATTGCGCCCATTCTGCTTTGCCAGATAGCAGGCGGCGTCGGCAGCGCTGAGCGCCTCGGCCACTTTTGTAACCGTCTGGTCCAGATTGATGACGCCGATACTCACGCCAAGTGAAAAAGTGCGATGTCGATACACAAATTGAAAGCTTGAAATGGCATTGCGGATGGCCTCGGCAAGATGCTCGTCATCCCCGGCGGCGCAGTGTTCGAGCAGCACGCCGAATTCGTCTCCGCCAAGGCGGGCCAGGGTATCGGTTTGGCGCAACTGGGCACGCATGAGGGCGCCGATCTGGCGAATCAACTCGTCGCCACCGGCGTGGCCGCAAGTATCGTTGACCACCTTGAATTGATCCAGATCGAGGTACATTAGCGCGTGCGTCGACCCGTTTTGATGCGCCTCGTCGATGGCATTGGACAATCGGCGTTCGAATTCAATGCGATTGAAGAGCCCGGTGAGGGAGTCGTGGCTTGCCAGGTGGGCCAGGCGCAACGAATGCCTGCGTTCGCGGCGAACGTCGCGCAGCACCAGGGCAACCCCTGGGAATAAGAGCGAAGCCGCCACGATGCCGATGCCAGGGATCAAAAAGTCGCGCAATCGCCGCGAGATTTCGCCCAGTGAGGAAGAGAAAGCTCCCTCAAGCGGCGTAACCCGCGCATCGGTCTCCCGAATGCCCTGCAGCAACGGCGCGAGATCGGCGGCGCTGTTGTGGCCGGCCCGCACTGCGTCATGGAGTTGAAATGCCAACTGGTTCAGCGTTGCCACTTCGTCATCCCCGTGCGCCCAGATTTCGAGTGCTCGATCGATGGCCGGCAGGCGTCCGAAGTAGCGAACCAATCGAATCATGCCTGGAATATCGTCGGGGTGATTTCCGCCCTGAAGCAGGCCCTCGGCAGCCTTGCGGTAGTCAGGCCGTTCGCGAGCCAACTCGACCCTTGCCTGGCGGTCGCCTAGTGGCACGGCAATAGCGCGTTGGTAAGCGAGGAACTCCTCCTCATCACCGCCATATGCATAGCGCATGAGGTGAATCACGGCAGCTTTCTGCCCCTTGCTCCACAGGCTTTCACCTCCAACGAAGGCGCGGGCCGCAGATAGAAGATCAATGCTGAAGGCGCTGAGCAGCACAAGCCCAAGGAAAATGACTACGAAGGGCAGCACCAGGCGCAGATCACGTTTGCCTCGGATTGGAGATCTGGGATTGTTTCTCATGATCGCCACGCCCGCCGAAGTGCCGATTATATGCGAGTTGCCAATGTACTATCGGCAGATCCTACCTTCAGTCATTTTGAGCCCTGTTCCGTTAGCTTCCGGGCGAAGATTCGGCATAGGAAATCCTGGCGGCAGAGCTGACCCGAAATCCCGGCCTGTGCAAGCCCCGTTGTATACTTCACCCGTTATGCAAGTATTCGTAATCCTGCCCGCTGCTGGCCTGGGCACCCGGATGGCCGGACCACAGCCCAAGCAGTTTCTCGCACTTGATGGTCTGCCGATACTGATTCATTCGCTCCGCGCCTTTGCGGCGGTGGAGCGAATGACGGCCATTTACGTTGCCGTGCGCAAGCCGGAAGTGGAACGAGTGCAAGCGCAGGTAGCCGACTACGCAGCAGAGCATGGATTCGCCAGACGCGTGCACGTGGTTGAAGGCGGAGACAATCGCCAACAGTCCGTTTTAAATGCCCTCGCCGCCCTTCCTGCCCAGGACGACGACATCGTGCTGGTGCATGACGCAGTGCGGCCGCTGATTGACGTCGCCACCATTGACCGCACCATCGATGCGGTGGCGCAATTCGGAGCAGCTATCGTGGGCCTGCCTGCCGTGGACACCATCAAGCAGGTCGAACGGACCGCCCACGGCGCGCTCATTACCTCGACTATTCCGCGCGAGTTTGTGGTGCTGGCACAAACGCCGCAGGGATTCCGCTACGGCCTGTTGCAGAAGGCTTTTGCCGAGGCCACTGCGGATGGATTTATCGGTACGGACGAAGCCTCGGTTGTGGAACGTGCCGGCTTGCCAGTAGCCGTGGTGCACGGTTCTCAGGTTAATCTGAAGATTACACAGCCCGGCGACCTGGAGTTGGCCGAGTTCTACCTCCGCCAGCGCGCCCGCTGACTCCGATCTACGAGGATTTGCGATCGCGGTCGGATATCTTTGGCAGAAATAGGCATAGGAACCATGGATACTCGTATCGGTTTTGGCTATGACTCGCACGTCTTCAAGCCCGGCGTGCCGCTGCGCATTGGCGGGCTGACGATCAAGCACCCTGAGGGTCTTGCCGGCCACTCCGACGGCGACGTGTTGCTGCATGCCATTACCGACGCCCTTCTGGGCTCCGTTGCTGCGGGCGACATTGGCAGCTTTTTCCCGCCCGGCGATCCGCGCTGGAAAGACGCCGACTCGGCCATCTTCCTCAACCTGTCCATGGAAGAGTTGCAACACGCTGGATTCCGCATCGTCAACATCGACACTACGCTGGTGCTGGCTGCGCCCAAGATTGGCCCTATCGCCGGTGAGATGCGGGCTCGCGTCGCCGATCTTCTGAATGTGGAGATCGACCAGGTCAGCATCAAGGCCAAAACTCCCGAGGGCCTCAACCTTGACAATGTGGCCCAGTGCCACGCGGTGGTTCTGGTTGAGCGAGTCCGCGAACCCGAAGAGCTGACCAGCATGAGCGCCGTCATTGAAACCCAGCGCCAGCTCGAAGACGTGGTCGAAGATCTGCTCAGTTCCGTGCACGGCGTGCCGAAAAAACGCGTTGCCCCGGTCTACGACACGGAAGACATCACGTAACAGGCCAGGGGTCAGAGAACAGAGATCAGGAAAGCCCTATCCTGGTCTTGTTGGAGGTCTTTCGCCTTGAAGATAAAAATGCCTTTCTTGTTGACAGCCGCCGCTCTTGCCGCTTTGTCATTTGTCGCAAAAGCGCAGGTTGTCGAGGCCCCCGATTGGCGCGCCCCTGCCGAAATCAGCAGTTACCGTACCACGCCTGACTACTCCGAGACCGCCGTCTATTTGGAGCGGGTTGCCGCGGCCCATCCCGCCCTGGTCAAAATTGAAGACTTTGGCAAAACCGGTGAAGGCCGCGACCTGAAGATCGTCATCGCCTCCAAAGACGGCGTTTTCGATCCCGACGCCATTCACGCCTCCGGCCGCGCCATTCTGCTGGTTCAGAACTCCATTCACGCCGGAGAAATGGACGGCAAAGACGCTTGCCTCTCCCTGCTCAGAGATATCGTTCAGGACAAGAACGGCGCGAAGCGCCTGCTCGATCACGTCGTCTTGGTCTTCATCCCGGTCTACAACATCGACGGCCACGAGCGCCGGTCAGCTTACAACCGCATCAACCAGAACGGGCCGGAGCTTGCCGGTTGGCGCGGCAACGGCACCAACATCAATCTCAATCGCGACTACATGAAGGCCGACGCGCCTGAGACCCGCGCCTTCCTGAAGATGTTTCATCGCTGGCTGCCCGACTTCTTTGTCGACGACCACGTGACCGACGGGATGGACTACCAATACGACGTGACCTTCTCCATCGATGCCGGCCCCGACGTCGCTCCGGAAACTGCCAGTTGGATTCGCCAGACCGTGACCCCGGAACTGGCCGAGCGAGTGAATGCAGCCGGCCACATGGCGTTCCCTTCCCTGATCGATCTCAACGACGACACTGACCCAGCCAAAGGGCTGAGTTTCACTCCCAACAAGCCGCGCTTCTCCACCGGGCAGATGATCCTCGAAAACCGCCCTGGCTTGCTGGTCGAGTTGCACATGCTGAAGGACTACAAGACTCGCGTGACCGGGAATTATCAGATTCTTTGGGCGCTGCTAGAGGTGATGAACCGCGACACCGCCAAGTTAATCGCTCTCAACAAACAGGCGGATGCCGATGCAGCCTCACTCGGCTCACACCCTCTGAGCAACACACGATTTCCGCTGGCAATTGAAGGGAACGGCGAAACCACCCCGGTCCTCTTTCACGGCTGGCAGTTCACCCGCGCACTCAGCGAAGTCTCAGGCGCCATGTGGGTGCAGTACTCGCATGCCCCCTGGAACGTGACGCTCCCCCTGGCCACCGGATCCAAAGTCACGGCCACAACCGACCCGCCGGCCGCATACATTGTTCCGCCGCAATGGGCTCATGTGATTGACGTGCTGGCAGCTCACGACATCGCCATGCGCCGGACCAGCGCGCCGTGGGCCGGGAAAGTGGAGCGCTATCGCTGCTCGGGAATGCAGTGGCAGGGACCTCCATTTGAAGGGCGCCACCCGATCTTCCCGGGCGAAGCGCCAGGCGCTCAGCCCGGCCAGTATGGTGAATGCGTTTTAACCAGTGAAACCCTTACGTTTCCCGCAGGGTCGACCGTGGTGCCGCTCAACCAGAGGCTCTCCAAAGTCGCGATTCACTGGTTGGAGCCGGATGCGCCTGATTCGGCCCTGCGCTGGGGCTTCGTCGACCCGATCTTTGAGCAAAAGGAATACGGCGAAGGGTACGTGCTTGAGAAGCTTGCCCGCGAAGAGATGGCCAAGGATCCGGCCCTGAAAGCTGAATTTGAACAGCGCATCCAGTCTGACCCTCGCTTTGCCGCAAGCCCCACCGCGCGCCTGAAATTCTTCTACGAGCGCTCGCCCTGGTTCCTTGAGAATCGCGTCGGCGTGTACCCGGTTGGACGACTGCACTCGCTCGACGGTCTGCCACTGGAATAGCCAGCTGCTGGTTTCATGGAAAATGCCGCGCTGCCCTCCCGCAACGCGAATCTATTTCGGATCGGGTCCAGTTTTTGATTGCAGAATTTCCCGTTTCGCCGTACCGTTGCATCGAGATTTCATCCCATTCATGGAGCGTACCCAATGCACTTTCTGGCGCTACTCCTTCAGGACCAGCCCGATACAACAACTGCGATGCACATGGCGATGGCCATGCTTGCAATCCTGCCCATCATCTTCCTGGTGGTAATTCTGATCATCATTGTGCCTTTTTGGTTTATCTGCAAAAAGGCGGGCTATTCGCCCTGGCTCTCAATGCTCTGCCTCATTCCATCCATCGGCATGCTGGTTTTGCTGTACGTGCTGGCCTTTGGTGAATGGAAGGTTGTGCCCGCGCCGCAACAAGCGTGGACGCCGACCCAATACCCCCCGCAGCCGCCTGCGATCCCTCCCACGGTGTAACCAGGGGCATGGCTTGATGAGAGGGAGCGAATGCTAGCATCGTGAATGGGAAGTTACCTCGACGATGCCTGATTCAGCTCCCTCCGCAGCCACCGCTCACCGCTTCCGTTCTGCTCCATCACCGGCCGGCTATCCGTACCTGGGCGGCGTCCCCACATCCCGCGTCAAGAGGCTTGTTCCCCGCAATGCCGCCTGGGCCCTGTTTCGGCCCAATCGAATCATCGACTCCGAAACGCCCACTCGCGCCGCGGTCAGGCTCGGCTGCAGGGTTGGCCGCGCTCGTATCTATCCGGTCCATTCCTGCATTTTTCAGTTCAGCCTGACCTGTTCATAAGGAATCACAGCCCCAAGGAAGCGCAATCATGACCGACTCGAATCCGGAAACTCAAGACGCTCGAAATCAGGACATTGCAGTTCCTGAAGCTCGCCCCTCCACCAACTTCCTCCATGATCTCATCGCCGAGGACGTGCGCACCGGCAAGTATGGCGACGCTCAGGTCCAGACCCGCTTTCCCCCCGAGCCCAATGGTTACCTCCACATCGGCCATGCCAAGGCTATCTGCCTCGACTTCGGGCTCGCCGATGAGTTCGGCGGCAAGACCAACCTGCGTTTCGACTACACCAACCCTGAAAAAGAGGAGCAGGAGTACGTTGATTCCATCAAGGATGATGTACGCTGGCTCGGCTTCCAGTGGGACCGCCTTTGCTACGCCTCAGACTACTTCCCGCAGCTCTACGAATGGGCATTGCAGCTGATCGGCGCTGGGAAGGCTTACGTCGACGATCTCTCCGCAGATCAGATCCGCCAGCACCGCGGCACCCTGACCGAGCCGGGCATCGACAGCCCTTTTCGCGATCGATCGATCGAAGAGAATCTTGACCTGTTTACCCGGATGAAGAATGGCGAGTTCCCTGACGGCAGCCGCGTCTTGAGAGCAAAAATCGATATGGCATCGCCCAATCTCAACATGCGTGATCCGGTCATGTACCGCATCCTCCACGCCACACATCACCGCACCGGCGACCGGTGGTGCATCTACCCCATGTACGACTATGCCCACGGCCAGTCCGATTCGCTGGAGTGCGTCACCCACTCCATGTGCACCCTCGAATTCACTGACCATCAGCCGCTCTACCGCTGGTACATAGAGAAATTGGGCATCTTCCCTTCGCAACAGATTGAATTCGACCGCTTGAACATCACCTACACCGTGCTAAGCAAGCGCAAACTGATCCAGTTCGTGCGTGAAAATGTTGTCCATGGCTGGGACGATCCCCGCATGCCCACACTCTCTGGCTTTCGTCGCCGCGGCTTCACACCTGAAGCGATTCGCGCTTTTTGCGCAGCTATCGGCGCCTCCCGCACCAACGGGACAACAGATATTGAAATGCTCGAGCACTTTCAGCGCGACGACCTCAACCGCCACGCCAGGCGCGCCATGGCCGTGCTGCATCCCCTCAAGCTGGTCATCGACAATTACCCGGTTGGCCAGGAGGAGAACGTCGAAGTGCAGAATAATCCTGAGGACCCCGCTGCGGGTACCCGCCAGGTGCCGTTTTCCCGCGAGATTTATATCGAGCAGGACGATTTCCGCGAGGTCCCGCCCCCAAAGTATTACCGCCTGTCTCCCGGCAAGGAGGTCCGCCTGCGCAACGCCTATTTCATCACCGCTCATGAAGTGGTGAAAGACTCGGCCGGCGACATTGTCGAAGTCCACTGCACGTACGATCCGGCCAGCCACGGCGGCAACTCGCCTGACGGCCGCAAGGTCAAGTCCACCATGCACTGGGTCTCGGCAGCGCACGCCATCTCCGCTGAAATCCGTCTCTACGAGAAGCTTTTTCTCAAGCCCGATCCAGCAGACGTCGAGGAAGGCCGCGATGTTCTCGACAACCTGAATCCCAACTCTTTGGAGGTTCTTACCGGCACCAGGCTTGAGCCTTCGCTTGCCAGTGCCAAGGTCGGCGATCGTTTCCAGTTCGAGCGAGTCGGCTACTTCTGCCTTGACCCGGACTCCGATTTCTCAGCCGCAGGTCTGGTCTTCAACCGGACGCTTCCGTTGAAAGACTCCTGGGCCAAGATCGAGAAAAAGGCCGGAGCATAGCGGGCTGCAGCATATTTTTTACGGAGCGATTGACCGGCATCCTGAGCAAACACGGGAACCGGCCTTTTTACTTCCCGATCACGTCGATTGCAACTGGAATGGCCTTTGGCGGCATGCAGGCGTTTTTGTCGCAGGCCTGGTAGCGGAGCCTTGCCTCCACAAGGTGATTGCCGACGGTGGCCACAATTTGTGCCTGAATCGTGAATTCGGCGGTGTAAACGCTGAGTTTGGTGTTGGGATCAAGCGGCAATACAAACTCCTCACCCGCCGGATAGGTGGCCTTGCTCAGCCTGACGCCGGCGTCCTCTGGGATCGAGAACGTGGTTGGAATCAGAAACTCATCTTTGGGCGTGTGCGAGTTGATGTGCAACCCCGGCGCAATGCGAAAGTGCAGAGTAATATCGCTGGCTTTGCCCGCGGGCACCGTAACCTGCTCAGGAAACAGGTACTCGACCGCCGCTCCTTTCAGGATCGATCGCGCGGGCAAGTCGCTCTGCGCAGAAGCAAATATGCTCGCGACCGCGAGCCATGAAAAGGCCATGCCGACTTGTCTTCGCATCCCGTTCATCGAAACCAACTCCAACTCTCGAATCTGAGCTAAAAACCGCTCTTCACTCCCCCAGCGCCTTCTTGATATTGGCTTCAATATCCGCCTTCGAGGTCAGCCCGAGTTGTGCCGCGACCACCGTTCCGTTGCGATCCACAAAGAACGATGTGGGCATCTCGTCCAGCCCGCCGTAGGGTGTGCTCAGTGTGGCGCCGTCGATCAGCACAGGATAAGAGATCTTCAACTGTTGCGCGGAACGCGCAATATCCTTCTTCTCATCGCTCAGCTTTTGCTTGTCGTCGCGATCGAGGTCATCGGTTGAAACGCCCAGGATTTCAAAGCCCTTTGCCGCATACTGGCTGCGCAACTCAACCAGCCAGGGCGTTTCGATCTTGCATGGGCCGCACCAGGTTGCCCAGAAGTTGATCAGCACAGCCTTGCCTTTGTAACTTGCCAGCGAAACCTTGTTGCCGCCCAGGTCTTCAAGCGTGAACGTGGGCGCGGGCTTGCCTTTCAGGGGGGAAACATACTGTGGCATCCCCCCGTTGGTGTCGGGTACGAGCTCAGCCTGTGCGGTGGCGGCGAGTGCCTTCTCCGCTGCCTGCTTGCGGTACTCCCAGTTGGCCCAGCCCGCCCAGGCAAAGGTAGCCAGAATAAACAGCACAATGGTGATGACAATGGAGTTGCGCTTCACGGGGATTTGCCTCTCCCATCCATTGTACGAAAGCCGCGGGCGGGGCGGCACCGCCGAAAACTGTTAACATCAGAAACCAATGAGCCAGTCGAGTCAGCGCAATCCTGAACCAGGCTCGGTGGGGCCTGCGGGGCTGGTCCGCACCGAAGCGGCGGCGCTTGAGGCGCTGGCCACGCGGCTGGACGGCCCGATGGCCGAACCCTTCGATCGAGCGGTCGAGTTGATGCTGCGCTGTGGTCAGGGCAATGGCCGCGTGGTGGTCACGGGAATGGGCAAGAGCGGGATCATCGCGCAGAAAATAGCCGCCACGCTCAGTTCCACCGGCTCGCCCGCCTTGTTCCTTCATCCAGCTGAAGCCGTTCACGGCGACCTGGGCGTTTTGCTCGCGGGCGATGTGGTGGTTGCGCTCTCTGCCAGCGGCGAGACGGAAGAGATTCTGCGACTGCTTGCCACGCTGAAGCGCAAGGGCGACGCGCTTGTGAGCTTTACATGCAACCTGAACTCGACGCTTGCGCAGGCCAGCGATGTGGCTCTCGACTGCGGCGTTGAACGCGAAGCCTGCGGGTTGAATCTCGCGCCCACCGCTTCAACCACTACGATGCTGGCGCTGGGCGACGCGCTGGCGATTGCCGTAAGCCTGCGCAAAGGCTTCCGCGCCGAGGATTTTGCAGAACTGCATCCCGGCGGCAAGCTGGGCAAGCGGCTGGCCAAAGTTGGAGACCTGATGCACACCGGCGAAGCTGTCCCGGTTGTTTCGCCCGCCACGCCGATGACCGATGTGATTTACGAAATGTCGTCGAAAAAGCTGGGCATTGCAACGGTGCAGGACCAGGGCAAACTTCGTGGCGTGATCAGCGACGGCGATTTGAGGCGGCTGCTGGAGCGTGAAGGCGGGGCAGCTTTAAGCCGCACAGCCGGCGAGGCAATGAACGCGCATCCTCGCACCATCGCATCGTCTGAGTTGGCAGCCACGGCACTCGCTCTCCTTGAAGAGCGCAAAATCACCTCGTTGATTGTGATCGACGGTGAGCAGGTCGTTGAAGGTGTGGTGCACCTGCACGATTTGTGGGGCGTCGAGCTGATTTGAAGGTGATCGGGACCGGTCGTCCTGAACATTTAGAATAGAGGTTGCTTCAATTTTGTCTTGCGTTCGCGCAATTCCGGGGTCCCCGGCGACAGGTCTTCGTCGCTGGGGTGGTCGGCGGACGGGAAAGCACGTTCAAACATCTCTATGCATCGCTGGTCCAAGCTCTTTGTTCCCACTCTTCGCGAGGCCCCGGCAGACGCCGAGGTGGCTAGCCACAAGTTTCTGCTTCGCGCCGGCTACATTCGCCAGCTCGGCGCGGGCATTTACAACTATCTTTTCCTTGGCCAACGCTCACTCAACAAAATCATTGGCATTGTACGGCAGGAGATGGACGAGATTGGCCAGGAGTTCTTTCTCCCCGCAATCCTGCCGCGCGAACTCTGGGAACAGAGTGGCCGCTGGAGCATCATGGGCGAGAACATGTTCCGGCTGAAAGATCGCAAGGGCGCAGATCTTTGCCTGGGCATGACGCACGAAGAGATCATGACCAGCATCGCGCGCAGCGAGTTGCGCAGCTACAAGCAGTTGCCGCAAATCTGGTATCAGATTCAGACCAAGTTCCGTGACGAGCCCCGTCCCAAGTCAGGCCTGCTGCGAGTGCGCCAGTTCACCATGAAAGACAGTTATAGTTTCGATCTCGATAAGGCCGGCCTCGATAAGAGCTACGACTTGCACGATGCGGCATACCGCAACATCTTTACGCGCTGTGGCCTCAAGTTTGTAGCCGTCGAGGCTGACAGCGGCTCGATGGGCGGTTCGCAGTCGCAGGAGTTCATGATCTACACCGATGCCGGCGAAGATCTGATTGCTAGCTGCCCGGTGTGCGGCTACGCGGCCAATCTTGAGAAAGCGACATCGCGTCTCGATCCGGTTGCCGAGATGGAGCCGACCGGCGACGGCGCGCCGGAGTTGGTGCATACGCCGGGATGCGGAGCCATCGCCGATGTAGCGGAGTTCTTCAAAATCTCTCCCGCTTCAGATATCAAGTGCGTTGCGTACATGGGATTGAAGCGCGGTGAAGCAGGAAAGCCAGCAACATGGCACGCGGTTGCGGCGTTTTTGCGGGGTGATCACCAGGTGAATGAGACCAAGCTGCTTGGCGCGACCGGTGCGACGGATTTACGCACCATGCAGGCCGAAGAGCTGACGCAGTATTTCAATGGCCCGGCAGGGTTCCTTGGACCCGTAGGCCTGAAGCCGAGCGCGACACCGCTCGGAAATGGTCTGACTGCCGTGATCGACAAGTCGCTTGAAGAACGCGGGAACATGGTTGCCGGGGCAAACAAGCTCGACTATCACTTGCGCAACGTGAAGCCTGGCCGCGATTTTTCATGGACGGTGAGTGCCGACATTCGCAGCGTGAACGAAGGCGAACCCTGCCCTCAAGTCGGCCAATCCGGCGAGAATTGCACCGGCAGACTGGTTGTGGGCAAGGCCGTCGAAGTGGGCCACATCTTCAAGCTGGGCGATCGGTATACGAAATCGATGGGCGCGCGCGTGCTCGACCCGAATGGCAAGGAAGTGACACCGATCATGGGCTGCTATGGAATCGGCATCGAGCGCATTCTGACTGCGGCCATCGAGCAATCGAACGACAAGAACGGATTCTGGCTCCCGTCTTCCATTGCGCCATTCACCGTGGTGGTTACAGTGACCAATGTCTCCGACCCTGCGCTTGCCGCAACCGGCGAAAAGCTGGCTTCAGAGTTGGCGGCCGCGGGGCTGGATGTATTGCTTGATGACCGGGACGAGCGTGCCGGCGTCAAATTCAAAGATGCGGACTTGATCGGCATCCCGTACCGCATCAATGTTGGCAAGAAAGCGGTTGACGGCTTTGTCGAACTGGTGACCCGCGCCACGTCCAGCAGTGTGGATGTGGCATTGAAGGACCTGGTAGAGCAGGTTGAGACCCGCGTAAAGGAAGATGCACTGTTGGAATCGATCCCTGCCTAGAAGCGCTGGGCTTGCGGGCATTGGATTCAAACCATTGAAGGAGCAGCGATGGCAGTGAAGATCAAATGGTCGAGGCCCACGGGGCGTCACCCCATGAGAACGCTGCTGCTGCGCATTGTTCTGTTGACCGTCGGGGCGGTGGCCCTGATCGGGTTTTCAATCTTCGGATACTTTTACATCAAGTATCAGCACGTTGTAGACGAGCGGCTGAAGCAGCCCATCTTTGCCACCACCGCCAAAATCTTTGCCGCACCCCGGGAAGTTCGCCCCGGGCAAAAGCTCAGTGTCAAGCTTCTTGCCAATGAACTGCGCGATGCCGGCTATTCAACCGACCGAGACACGCAGCCATCGCAATTGGGCACTTACAGTGAGAGCGCCGGCGAAGTAACTGTCCACCCCGGACCGCAGTCCTTTCATGCGCAGGACGGCGCAGTGATTCACATTGGGTCAGGCTCGGTGCAGTCCATCATCGACGACCACGGCCAGCCATTGGCCAGCTATGAGCTCGAGCCGCTGCTGATCACCGGCCTGAGCGATGACGCGAATCGAACCAAGCGCAGACTCGTGACTTACGACGAAATTCCGCCTGATCTTGTGAACGCGGTGGTGGCCATCGAGGATAGGCGCTTCTTTGAGCACAGCGGCGTCAACTACTGGCGACTGCTTGAAGCTGGGTTCCGCGATGTAACCACGGGACAGAAGCAGCAGGGCGGCTCGACGCTGACCATGCAACTGGCGAAGAACTTCTTTCTTTCGCCGGAAAAACGCTTCAAGCGCAAGGTCATCGAGATCGTCATTACATTCCAGCTGGAACATCGTTTCGACAAGAAGCAGATCTTCGAAATGTATGCCAACGAGATCAATCTCGGTCAGCGCGGAAGCTTCTCCATCGACGGATTTGGCGAGGCATCGCAAGCCTATTTTGGCAAGGACGTGCATCAACTCGATTTGGCGGAATGCGCGATGCTGGCGGGCATTATCCAGCGGCCAAATTACTTCAACCCGTTTCGTCATGCGGATCGGACGATCGACCGAAGGAACCTTGTTCTTGATTCGATGGTCGAGACCGGGGCCATCACCAAAGAGCAGGCGGAACGCGCCAAAGCTGAACCGCTCCACCTTTCTGAAGCCAGCGTTGATGCCAGCGAGGCGCCCTACTTTGTCGACCTGGTTCATGACCAATTGCAACAGAAGCTAGGCGATCGCGACTTCAATCGCGAAGGACTGCGCATCTACACTTCGCTCGATCCCGATCTGCAGAGGGAAGCTACGGCCGCGGTCGATTCCACCATCCATGTTGTGGATGAACAGGTCGACCGGAAGCATAAACATCACAAGCCGGGCGAGACCTGGACGTACCCGCAGGTGGCGCTGGTGGCCCTGAACCCGCACACCGGCCAGGTGCTGGCGCTGGTGGGTGGGCGCAGTTATGGCACCTCGCAGTTAAACCACGCTGTCGCCAAGCGGCCTACGGGTTCCATCTTCAAACCGTTCGTCTACGCCGCCGCTTTCGACACTGCCGTTGAAGGCACCGTGCTGCCTGGGCAAAACAAACTCTTTTCGCAGGTGACTATGCTCAGTGATGAGCAGACCACTTACGACGTTGGCGGCCAGGAGTACACGCCGCGCAACTACGAAGGGGTTTATCACGACCAGGTAACGGCGCGTTTCGCCTTGCAGAAATCGCTCAACAACGCGACCATCGGCCTGGCAAGCATGGTCGGCTTCGATCGCGTGGCTGCCCTGGGACGTGAAGCCGGAGTTAAGAGCGCGCGCGGAACACCTTCAGTGGCTATCGGCTCCTACGACGCGACACCTCTGGATATGGCAGGCGCTTACACG
>Ga0181535_10003973_pt1 | contig 16806 bp, 5 predicted proteins | sample PEATcosm2014_Bin_44_FD_119774 | JGI IMG/M metagenome (GOLD analysis project Ga0181535, IMG submission 119774) | Peatland microbial communities from MTU Mesocosm Facility, Houghton, MI, USA - PEATcosm2014_Bin17_30_metaG | ecosystem: Environmental > Terrestrial > Soil > Wetlands > Peat | place... | reverse complement strand
TAAGGCTTGATGCAGGGAGGGAAGTGCCTGCAGAGGCAACTTGCACGCTCAATATGGCGCCGCTGGCCACGGTATAGCTGCCGCCGCCGGTGGAAGCGGTGGTAGTCGCCAATTCACCGGCGTTAACCGTCGTGGCGCCTTGATAAGTGTTTGCACCGGTCAGCGTGAGCGATCCCGCCCCGTTCTTGACCAAGGTGCCGCCGCCGTTATCCTGCAAGCTTTGCGGAACCGTGATGCTGAAGCCCTGCGTATCAAAAATTACGCCGGCCGATGTCACTGATGCCTGATATATACCGGATATGAAATTCACGTTGTTGGCGGTGGCTTGAACTGTCCCGCCGTTGAAACTAATCGCGCTGTAACTACCAGTGCTGGTGCAGTTAATTCCAGTGGTCTGAAGCAAACCGCCATTAAGATTCAAAGTGCCTTGCACATTATTATTTTTACAGATGACAACCGACCCAAGACTTGCAATGCCGCTATTCAGGTTCCAAGTAGCGGGTGCGCTTTCTCCGATCCATACCTGGCCGGCAAGGTTTGTTATCGCGCCGCCGTTCTGATTGACGGTGCCAGCGCCACCGCCGCCGACGTCAAAGTTGGCGCCACTATCATTGTTATTGTCACGGGTGATCGATGCTCCTCCGGAAATATTCAACGTGCCGACTCCGCTGTTGCGCCCAATCGCTATCCAGTCATGGGCTTTTAGCACGGCAGTCCCGCTCATGGTGTAGGTTCCAGAACCGCCGCCTTGTTGGGGATCCAGAAATTGCTCCGTGCAATTGATTGTTCCGCCGCTCTGAGTAAGCGTGCCGTTGCCGCCGCCGCCGACAAGGAAGTTACCGCCACCAGTCTGATTGATCGTCCCTCCCGTCATGACCCCCACACCAGTGCCGCCGTTACGGCCAAACACAAACCAAGTGGGCGCATTAAGGGTGCCGCCGCTCATATTCAAGTATCCGGTGCCGCTGCCCTCGCCAAACCATGTTTCGTTGCCAATGTTATTGATGGTGCCGCCGGTCAGGATCAGCGTGCCGACGGGATTTGCCCCCATGTCGCCATTGCCCGCGCATATTCCAGGGTTGCCATTATACCCCGTGTTAAATGTGCCGCCGTCAACCTCCAATGTCGCGGTTCCGTTCTCGCCCATGTGAGTGTGCCCCGCGACATTCACCACGCCGTTGCTCAAAGTATAGTACCCCACAGTTCCGCTGCCTATTCCAAGACGCATCCAGTTACCATTATTGGGATAACCGGTATTGTTGGTTGAACCAGTTTGCAAGTACGATCCAGAAGCGCCACTGCCTTGCCCGGCAAGACAATCGCCATGTTCCCAGACCGGGTCCCCGGGCTGAAGTAGAATGGTTGAACCGCTGTCGTTGCAGCAGTTATTATTCCCGCAATCGCCGTTCCCGACGGCCCCGCTGAAGTCTCCCCCGCCCCAGTCCGGCGAGGTCCAGCAGTCGCCAATGGCGGTGGCGTTTGTGTAAACGTCGGCATTGCCGCCCGACCAGAATAATTGCGCCCTTGCGCTGGACGCTGACAAGGCAACCAGTGCCACCGATGTCAAAGCACCGATTTTGGCGATGATGCCAGACTTTGAGACTATTGGATTTATTGGGGTTTTCATTTGGAATTTTATTTGGCTACAATTTGCCTGCGTCAAATCAGTCCTCCGGACGACACGTCCCGACGACAAAACCGGCAACTGAAGTCGTTGAACATGTCCAGACCATATACCCTCTACCCGAGAAGTGTCATGTGGCATAAAGTGGCCACAATCCTTTGACCGGCGTTTTACTTTCCGCCCGGGGCCGGCCCTTTTGCCGCTTCCGGCGCCAGAATGCCTACGTCAACACCCTGGCCGCCCGTGGTTTGATGACAATGCACTGCAATCGTGTTGCGGCCGGACTGGAGCGCCATCGACGCCTCCTTTGAAATGTCGAATTCATCGTAATCGGTGATAAACCCGGAAAGTTTCAGCGCCAGCACCCCGTTCAGGTATATTTCGACATCTTCATCATGAAAGACCTGAAGTTTGATTCCAGATAATTCATCCGCCGTCAAAGTAAATTCCCGCCGCAGCCAGATGTCGGCAGTGTCCCAACTGGTGTTCAGATTTATCCCCGGCGTCCCCGCCGTGCCAAATCCGCCTTCTCCTTCTTTCCAGGCCGGGGCTTCAAACTTGGGTTCAAACCAGCCACTGGCGGGTTTTTCCGTGGTGTATTTCCAATCGGCGCGACCGGACAAACCATCCGCCAGAATAATTCTCACTGGCGTAGAGGAAAATCCGCAATGGTTGGCGGCCTGCACAACGGCTGGATCCATTTTGGCCACCGCGCGATCATAGGTTTGCAGACCATTGCATTCGGTTTCCACGTCGGTGTTTTGCGTATAAACGACGGCACTCAAACCGCGCAAGGCTTGCATTCTCCAAGCATGTTTGAACGCCTGCTTATATTGGTCGGCAAGTTCTTTTTCACCTGGCAGCATCACATATCCCCAGCAATGCGTTGACCACGAGTGTCCCGGCATAACCAGTCCAAATCCGCCAAATTCACCCAGTACGGCCGCACGATGAGTTTCAGACGCCGGAGAATCCGGGCCGGGATAACTGTGCATGTCAATAATATCTCCGACCCGCATATCCGTCCAACCGCTGGCATCATCCACCAGCCGGGACGGGTCCAGTTGTTTGAGCCGTTTTACCAGCGGTTCCGTGTCAAACTGGCCCCACCCTTCGTTGAACAACACCCAGACGATGATGGACGGATGGTTTTCCAAGCCATCAACCATGCGACGCAATTCGTTTTCAAAATCGCGCTGACCTTCCACGGTGGCGTTGTTGCCACTGGGCATGTCCTGCCAGACGAGCAACCCCAGTTTGTCACACCAGTAATACCAGCGGTCCGGTTCGACCTTTACATGCTTGCGGGCCAGATTAAATCCGCATTTCTTGAGGAATTCGATGTCCGAACGCAACGCCTCATCCGTTGGAGCGGTATATAACCCGTCAGGCCAAAAGCCTTGGTCGAGTGTGCCGACTTCAAAAATAAATTGATCATTGACCGCCATCCGGGTGAATCCCTGCTCGTCCTTGCGCAGGGCAATTTTTCTCATGCCAAAGTAGCTGGAGACAGAATCGAGAATCCTGCCGCTGTCTTCCAGCGTGACTTTCAAGTCGTATAGAAAAGGGTCGTCCGGACGCCAGAGATGGGGGTTGGACAGGCTCAACACCAAGTCGCCGTTGGCCAGCCCGGAAACACTGCCTGCCTCCTTGCCATCCGCCAATGCCACAACCTTGACCCGGACGGTGTCGGCGAGAGTATTAACCGCCACCCAAATATGGAGAGATTTGGCATCCACATCCGGAGTGATTTTCAGCTTATCAAGGCATACGTCCGGCACCGGTTCCAACCAGACCGTCTGCCAAATACCGGAAGTCGCAGTGTAAAAAATTCCGTCCGGTTTGCGCGATTGTTTGCCGCGCGGCTGATCGCCTTCCGTGGGATCAGTCACGCAAACGGTGATATCCTCCGCCTCCTTCCATCGCAAGGCATCTGTGATGTCAAACGTGAACGCGTCGTACCCCCCCTGGTGCCGGCCGATGGCGTATCCATTCACCCACACCTGGCAACGCCAGTCAACCGCGCCGAAATGCAGCCTCACCCGCCTGCCATGCCATGATTTCGCCACGGAGAAACTTCGGTGATACCAAAGCTTGCTGTGCTCGTTGAAATTGGTCATGACTCCGGAAAGCGCCGATTCAACGGGAAACGGAACCAAAATTCTTCCGGCAAACGGCGCCGGCTTTTCGTCCGAAGCCGGGGTGATGGCATAGTCCCAAAGTCCGTTTAGATTCAACCAGTCCGCCCGCACAAGTTGAGGACGCGGATACTCCGGCAACGCGTTGGCCGGGCCGACCTCCTCCGCCCAGCGTGTCATCAGCGGCGCCTTTGCGGGATGCCAAATGGCAGGTTCGCCAGCGTGCGCGGAAGTCAGAACCGCCAGGGTTAGAATAATCCCGCCGGCACATGCCGCGATTCGCGTTGATGGCATGGCTTTCATTTCCTTAAAAATTTGGCGACAGCCTCTGTGCGCGTGCAGACATGCAATTTTTCGTAGATGCGGCGGATGTAGTTCCGCACTGTGTGAATGCTTACTCCCAATTGGTCGGCGATTTGTTTATAGACCAGGCCCGCAGCCAGCCCATCAAGCACCGACCTCTCGCGCGGCGAGAGGGCCGCCGATTCATCAACGTGCGCCGGGGCTGCCTTGAACGAATGGACGACTTTGCGCGCAATCGAAGCCGACATGGGCGAGCCGCCGTTGCACACTTCCTCAATGGCTTCCAATAGTTTCTTCGGCGACAAACGTTTCAACAAGTATCCGCTCGCCCCGGCGGCAAGCGCATGAAAAATCTGCTCGCTGTCTTCAAAAACAGTGAGCATGAGGATCTGGGCTTCGGGCATGAGCGGAACCAACCGACGAACACATTCGATGCCATCCATCTCGCCAAGATTGATGTCCATCAAAATCACGTCGGGATTATCCTGAGGCAGGTGTTCCAGCGCTTCTTTTGCGCTGGCGTAGGCGCTCTTGCACCGGATATTCCCGGCGGATGTCAAATACCCGGCGATTTGTTCCCGGAGATCGGCGTCGTCGTCCACAATGGAAACGGTGATGATTTTCTTCATTTTTTAAAGGTGGTTTTCTGATCAAAGCGGAAGCACATTTTTATGGTGGCGCCATTACCCGGCTGGCTGGAGATCAGACATTCACCGCCAACGTCCGCCAACCGCTGCCGCATATTTTGCAATCCATTGCCACCCCGGCTGCCGATGGGGCGAACTTCGGCGGTTGACACGGGCACAACAAAACCCCGGCCATTATCACTGACCTTGATTTCGAACTCGCGGGGGGTGACAGTCATTTCCACTTTTACGCTCGTCGCGGCTGAATGCTTCAGGACATTGTTCAAAGCCTCCTCAAAGGCGAGGAATAAATTGTGCCGCACCTCGGACGACAGCGGACAGGGGGGAGTTTCTTGAGGCAATCGCATTTCACATTCGATGGCGGTATTTTGATAATATTCGACGGCGTAATGGCTCAGATAGGCGACAAGATTTTCCAAGGTATCGTTGCGCGGGTTTACGACCCAGACGATCTCGTCCATGGTTTGCATCAATTCGCGTGAAGTCCGGGCAATGGATTCGATTTTATCGGCGAGCGGCCCGCTTGGTTTTGCTTCCGCTTGGGCGCGTTCGCTCAAAAAGGAAATTTTGGTCAACTTTGACCCCATTTCGTCGTGCATATTCCGGGCGATGCGCATGCGTTCATGCTCGAGCGCTTGCTGCTGTTCCATTCGCACCAAGGCAACACGCAGACGCCGATGCGATACCAGGCGGACGATTTCCACCACAATCGCGACCACCGACACGCCAAACAGCCAGATAGCCCAAGTTTGAAAATAAAATGGCGTTGGCACAACAAAAGCGAATGCTTCCGCCGCCTCCTGCCATGCCCCGTCGGCATTACGGGCGCTTACGCGAAAACGGTAAGGGCCGTATGGCAGGTGGCCATAACGGACGGAACGCACGCCGCCATCCTCCACCCAATCAGGATCAAAACCATCGAGCTTGTGTCTGAAACGCACATCTTCAGGCGAGGCAAAATCCAAGGCCGTGTAATGAATTTCCAGCGACCGCAAATCCGCCGGCGTATTGAACGGCTTGGTATTTTTTTCAGGAGGCGACCATAGCGCGCCGCGGAGCAACGAGAATGGCGGTTTGCCGTCAACGGCGGCGCTTTCGAGGCTGGGAGGGAGCCGGGGCGGCTCAATTTCCGTCCGGCGGGCATCCACATTGATCACGCCTTCAGAAGTGGCAAACCAAAGTTCCCCATCCGGAGAAAGTGCGGCCCGGCCCCCGCCGGCAGCCACCGAGGATTCCGGCTTGGTCTTCGCCTCCGACATCAATTCGCACTTCAGTGAGATTCCGAGGTCATCAAGGGCCTTGCGAACATCGCCATGATTAACGAGATAAACTCCGGCCTCTGTGGCCAGCCATAAATTATTTGCCTGATCTTCCGCCACTCCAGCCACGATATTATCCGGCAGGCCATTACTGGTGTCCCAATTGATCATCTTATCTTTTGTCAAACAAGACAGGCCGCCGGCAAATGTGCCAATCCAGAGCCTGCCATTTTCTCCTTCATGCAACGCAAGCACAGGATGATCCCCCACATTTCCAGTTCTCCCGACACTGGCAAATTTCTTGTTTTTCTCGCGCAGGATTTGGCCGCCTTGTGTCCCCAACAACAGCCCACCGGAAGTTGGAATCATAGCTGTCACAGGTGTTCCCGGCAGACCCTGTTCGACACCAAAGCGGATGGCCTTTCGCCCGGCAAAACGGCTGACTGTGCCAGCCCCGGAGCTGACCCAAACGCCGTCTTCCGCATCAACACACACCGCCAGAACATTATCGTCAGCCAAGCCGTTCGCAGTTGTAAGATGGACTTCGCGCCCATCTTTGAATTCATACAGCCCGTCGCCCAAAGTACCCGTCCAAACGCCGCCATCGCGAGATACGCACACAGACGAAACGAAGTCCGGCACTTCCAATCCATCGTTGGCGCCCACCCGATCAAATCTGCCGGATTCGCCCGCGAAAATGCCGCCATGTTGCATCCCCACATAAACACGTCCATTGGCGTCCAAGGCAAGAGCAGTGGATGCGCTGTTGGGCAACCCCTGGCTCGCCCGCAAGAAATGCACCGGATGGGGACGCAATTGAACCAAGCCGCCGCCATAGGTGCCGAGCCAGAGATTGCCTTCGCGGTCTTCAAAGATGGCACGGACATCATACGGCCAGCGGTTTTCGCCGAGTATCACCGGTTGGAAGCTGTTGTTTTCGAAACAGAACAAACCTCTGCCGCTCGTGCCGATCCAGATCCGCCCGTCCCGTCCTTCGCACAAACTCCAAATGCGCACGGAAGCGGACTCGGAACTGCGAAAATAATTAAAGCGCTTGCCCTCGGCCAGATTAATCAGGTAGGTATCACCAAAAGCCCAGAGATTACCGCGACGATCCTCATAAATTCCCAGGTACTCTGGACTGCGCCCCTGGCTCTCGGTTTGGAATGCATAAGGGACAATGTGTCCGTCAACGAACTGGCACATTCCGGTGCGCGTTGCGATCCATACCGTCCCCGATCTGGACACATTCAGCCCCGAAACAAATGCATCTGACAAACCATCGCGCGTGGTGAAGGACTTGAATCGCTGATTCATCCACAGGCTCAATCCTGTTTTGCAGCCAATCCACACATGCCCCCTGCTATCCCCCGCTAGGCTGGTTACATCGTTATCCAGAAGTCCCTGATTTTTGTCAAAGTGCCTCAAACTGCCTTCGGTTAGCTCAAACAGACCGTCTTGTTGTGTGCCGATCCAGAGATGGCTGTTGCTGTCTTCACACAAGGCTGTAACACGGACCGGACCGTTCGTGGCGGCTGCTCCCAGTTTAACCTCGGTGAATTTGACGCCGTCGAACCGAACCAAACCTGCTGTGGTGCCCACCCAGAGGAAGCCGTCGCGCGACTGGACAATCGCCGTTGCTGAATCCGATAGCAGGCCGTCCGAACCATGCCAGATTCGGATGGCGCCTGCCGTCTCTGCCAGATCAAAATCGGAGCCGTTAGCCAGATCAAAAGAAAATACAAGCCCCGCCAAACCAGCAACAAAACAAATATAAAATCTTCGCGGCAACGTACATATCATCCTACACGGCTTCTTCTTTGTGTAAAGCGATGTTTGACGCCCGCACATCAGTCACCGTTGTGACTCAAGGCGCCGACAGACGAAAGAAACGCGCTTCAGAATCAGTCGTCACGGTCACTCCCAATTGCGCATTATTGCTGCCAACGGAGTTGGTTATGGGCAACCAAACTACCGGCGGATTCAAGTCGGTGGCAAAATACAATCCCCAATCGCCGGCCCAAGCCGGCCAGTTGATGTTTAACGTGTTGCCAGACGAAATTGCCCAAGACAACGTCGGTCTTGGCAGAAATATCCCAACGGGCGCCGAATTCGCGCTCACGCCGAGGCTGTTCACGGCCGCAACTTCGTAATAATTCGTCTGCCCATTAACGGCGTTCACATCCACATAGCCGGAAGCGGCCAGTCCGGTCGCAATTTGCTGGTATGTTGCGCCGTTGTTCGTAGAGCGCCAGACATTGTAACCTCCGGCTCCCAGTGCCAATAACCAATTCAATGAAATCTGCCGGTTGCCCGCCCTGCCGGTCAGCCCGGTCGGCGTCGCCGGAGAATCACCCGGGCTTAAACCGTACTTGCCCTTGAGCGCGTACTCCTCGGTCATCCGGGCGGCATCAGGTGATACAAGGTCGAATATCAGAACCTCGGCAATGTCACCGCTCAAAAATCCGCCCCCGCTCGGCACTGCCCCCAAGTACAACTGGGATGGTGCCGTCTGCGAATTGGTGCCGCCAGTTCCGGTTGCCGCCAGCGTCCCATCCACATACAGCATCAATGCTCCCGTACTCTCCGTCCGCTGAAAGGTCGCCACATGCGGTTTCCCGTCATTAAAACCGATACCCGAACTGATGGATGTGTCCGGATTGCCCGTCCCCGCCGTGATTTGCCCAACGGCATTCAGTTGGGTGCCAAAGTCATTCTCCGTTCCCGGTTGGTCCCCATTGACAAGTCCGGCGCCATCGTAAAAAGCCATCCCTGCGCCCTGGTTGGTTTGGGTGCTCTGATAAACAATGATCATCGTCCAGTCATCTTGCACCGGACGATTGAACGACAGATAAGTGCCGTTGGTGGAATTAAAACGCACCACCGGGAGACCGTTCATGGCATTGGTTACATAGATTGGCTGGTTGCTGACCACCGTCTGCGACGCATTATTTCCAATGCCGCTTAAATCCATCCAGTTGGAAACGCCTGCGCCGCCGGCCAGTCCGGTGATGCCATCCGCCGCAAACCAAGCTGCCAGGTTGAACGGGAACGCGCTGACTTCGCTGGAGTTGGGACCAACGCCATCGGAATCCACGGATGACACCACATAATAATAAGCCGTCCCATTGATAACATTGGTGTCCGTGTAGGCGGGCGCGCTGACGTTGGCGATGACACTGTAAGGACCGCCGCTGGAAAGAGACCGGCCCACATTGTAGCTTGTGGCAATGGCAGCTTCCCACCAATTCAACGTCACCTGCGCATTGGCAGCCGTGACTGTCAAGTTGGTCGGCGCGGCGGGCGGAAAAGCGCCGTCGTCATATAAGGCGGCGATTTCCAAATTGCCCAAAGCCCGGTTGTAAATCTTGATTTCGTCAAGATTGCCGTTGAAAAAGCCTCCGCCCGACTGCATGGCTCCGAACCGCAAGTAAGCGGGCGCCGTCAGGGGGTTCGTTGTGCCAGTTCCGCTGGCTTGCAGACCGCCGTCCACGTAAAGCTGCAACGCGCCGGAGGACTGCGCGCGCGTTGCCACGCAGTGATGCCACTGTCCGTCGTTGATCGGTGTGCTGGAGACCAAAGTGGTGTCGGGATTTCCAACGCCAAAAGCAAGTTGATTCCCGACCAGCGCCGTGCCGAAATCGTTGGCCCCCGCGCCGACGCTTCCGTTAACCAAACCTTCGCCTTGCCGCCATGTCCCCGTGCCGCCGATGGCCGTCGTTTGCACCCAGAAGGCGACGCTGAAATCATTACTGACATCGGGGTTAACTTGCACATAATTGTTGACGCCATTGAAGCTCAAACAGCCATTCACCTTGCCAAGCGGATTCCAAGTCGCACCGTTGACCGTCCCGTTGTTTCCGTTGCCCGACGAATCCGCGGCCACGGTTCCGTTGGTTTCGTCCAATTTCCAGCAGCCGGCGTAATCCGACGGCACTGTCAAGGTATTGGCCGTGATGCTGTCAACATTAATGCCGGCATCAATGAACTGCCCGCCTGTGGTTTGATGACAGGAAACAGCCATGACATTGGCGCCGTTGGGAATAATGGCGGTCTGGGCCTGCGGCGTCATGGCCAGGGTTGTGTAAGAAGTTGAATAACCGGAAGCCTGGCCTGCCGGTACGCCGTTGATATAAATAACCACGTCCTCGTCGTGATAGACAGTGAAGACGAGGTTGCTGATCTGCTGGAGAGACAGGCTGCCCGGATTAAACGTACGCCTCAGCCAAATATAACCAAGAGTGTTCCACACCGTGTTGGGCGTCACGCCCGGATCGGTCGTGCCGAAACCACCCAAGCCGGTGTTCCACGAGGAGTCGTTGAAACCCGTGGCATACCAATTTGTGGACGCGGTATTGGTGTTGGTGGTGAATTGCCACGTCTGCGGAATCGTTTGGGACGTGGGTACCACGGTCGAAACATTGATTTGCCCTGAAATGGCTTTTTGATTGGAATAGGCTATCAGGGCGGGATCGGGCTTAGTCACGACGCGGTCGTAAGTCAGCAGGCCATCGCATTCATTTTCAACATCGGTGATTTGCGTCTCAATGGCGGCGTTCAAGCCGCCGGGCTTATAGCCGAGAATATCGTCAGCATAGGAATCATAAATTGCGGCAAAGGCGGCTGTGTTCGTGGCCAGAATGTCGCCAATGAATGCCTCGCCGGAATTCCACAGATGACCGGCCACCAAGAGACCAATGCCGCCATATTCGCCATCCACCGCTGCTTGTGTTGTGCTGGTCGGATCACCTGGTGGAGGATAGTTGTGGTTGTCCAGAACGTCGCCCACGCCAAAATAAGCGCCGCCGCTGGCTTGGTTGACCAGGCGCGAAGGGTCCAACCCCTTGACCAACCCGGCCAAATAGGCGGTATTGGTCTGCCCCACTCCGTCGGAACTGTCGGCCTCGCCCTGGTCTTCATTAAAAATATCCCACATGATAATGGATGGGCTGTTCCAGTGGTTGATCACCAAAGCGGTCAATTCGGCGATGAATTGCAATGGATTCACCGTCGGCGGGTTGGCGCTGCCCGTGTATGAATTACACGTCGGCATATCCTGCCACACCATAACCCCCAAGGTGTCAGCCCAGTAATACCAGCGCTGGCGCTCCACTTTTTCGTGCTTGCGAATCGTGTTGAATCCCAGGGCCTTTATCTCCTGAATGTCAAACTCGAGCGCGGCGTCTGTGGGCGCGGTGTAAATCCCGTCGGGCCAATAACCCTGATCCAGCGGCCCCATCCCAAAGATAGGTTGGTTATTAAGGTAAATTTCAGGAATACCCGCAACGATGTTGGTGGAAATTTTCCGCATCCCAAAATAACTGGTCACACAGTCATTTGTCACCCCATCCTGCAAAACCGATATCTGAAGGTTATAGAGAAACGGGTTGTTGGGCGTCCATAGCTCAGGGTTTGAAATCGGAATGTCCAACTCAGCGCCCGGATTGCCGCCAATGGTTTTTATGACCGTCGCGTTGCTCAACACGGTGGCCGACACCGTCACTCCGCTGCTGGCGTACGTATTGACCGTCAGCCGTAGCCGGGAATTATCGATATCAGGAATGATCGCCAAGTTCTGGACGCCGGAACTGCCCGCCGGTTCCAGCCACGCCGGCTGCCAGATCCCGCTGGCGGACGTGTACATGATGCCTCCCGGATAAAGCGTCTGTTTTCCCCGAGGCTGGCCGCCGTTGTCCTCCGGACTCCAAACCTGCACGATTAATTCCTGCGGGCCGCTGCCGGTCAGATACGAAGTGATGTCATAACTGATCGGATCATAACCGCCGGCATGAATTCCCGCGCTGTGGCCATTGATATAAACCTGCGCCTGCCAAGTCACCGCGTCCAGATGCAGAATAATCCTCTGCCCGCTCCAGCCGGCGGGGACTGTAAAAAGGGTGCGATACCAAGACCAGGCGTGATAGGCCATGACCCCGGAAATCGCTGACTCCATCGGATACGGAACCAGAATGTTTCCTGAAAGAGTCTGGTTGGTGGGAACCGGATCGGTGTTGGTGATGCCGGGTTCAAACTGCCAGACGCCATTCAAATTAAGCCAGTTTGATCTGACCATCTGCGGCCGGGGATATTCCGGCAACGGAGTGTTTGTGTTCACCTGACTGGTCCACGGCGTCGTCAACGGCGGTTGTTTCATCTGCCATGATGACGCGCCGGCATTGCCGGCCAAGATCAGGCATAGAGCGAAACACCATGCCGATGGGGGAAAAAATAGCGCAAGGCTCCGATTACAGACCGGAAGATTTTGCATGTTATTTCTCAGAGCTTTGCCATTGACGGATACATGGGCAGATGATCGCATGAAAACAACCCGAAGTAATGTGGCATGAAACGGCCACGCTTCCAATCCGGCCACCTGCCCTGCCCTGCGACGTTTCCAAACTTAGGAGCAGTTCCAGTCAAGTCTGATGGTTCGTGGATTTTGCTGGTGTGACGCGGCGGCTGTGGCAGGTTTGGGGCAGTGTCAAAGAGGCCTTCCATTGCGCCTCAACAAATAACGTGAAACAATTACTTTTAAAGAAATTGGGTTCCGCGCTTCTGGCCGGAACGATGGCGGCACTTCCAACATCAGGCGCGGCAGAAAGCCACAAGGTCGAAGTCCATGATGCGGCGGCAGCGAGGAGTATGGCTGCGCAAGGCGGACGCCTGATCGCCGATTACGGCGGATTTCAACTTTACGAGGTATCCGGTCAGCCGGCGAATCTCCCCGATTCGGCGGAAGTGCGGGACGCCTACAATTCGATCATGCTGAATGCGGCGCAATTAGACACCACCAAGCCGGAAGTTCAGGCGTTGCGGAAACAGGTGTCGTCTTTTACGGGCAAGCGCATGCATTTGGTGCATTTCAGCGGGCCGGTGCAACCGGCATGGCGCGCGGCGTTGCTGGACGCCGGGGTGCAGATCGTGAGTTACATCCCTTACAACGCTTATCTGGTTTACGGAGATACTGCCGGCATCGGACGGGTGCAGGCAATGGCGGCGGCGGCGCCGCATGTGCAATGGGACGGTGCTTATTTGGATGGGTACAAAATTCATCCCAACGCCCGCACGGCGGATCAGGCGGGCAATCCCCGGCAAATCAGAACGGACCGGTTTGCCATTCAGTTGGTGGCGGATGCGGAGGTCAACGCAGCCACCTTGAAATTGATCGATCAACTCAAACTGGCCCCCGTGGAGAGGCAGCGTCCAATCTTGAATGTTGTCGATGTCATTGTGCGATTGGCAGCGGCTGACTTGCCGAAATTGGCCGCGCGACCGGACGTTATTTCCATCCAGTCTTACGGGTTGCCCAAAAAGGTTTGCGAGCGGCAGGACCAGATTGTGGCGGGACACATTTCCGGCAACGCGCCGTCCGGTCCCGGTTATCTGGCATGGCTGGAAAACCTGGGTTTTAACGAGACGCAGTTCACGAACTTTGTGGTGGATGTTTCCGACAGCGGCATCGACAACGGGACGACGGCGCCGAATCATTTTGGATTGTACGTCGGAGGCAACACGGGCGGCGCAAGCCGTGTTGCGTATAATATACTGGAGGGGTATTCCAATCCAGGCAGCACCTTGGCAGGCTGTGACGGGCACGGCAACTTGAATGCGCATATCGTGATGGGATACGATAACGGGGCGGGTTTTCCGTTTGCGGATGGGTTGGGTTATCATTACGGCTTGGGGGTATGCCCGTTTGCCAAAGTGGGGTCGTCAGTGATTTTTGACCCGACTAATTCGACTGGCTTCGATGATACGACGGTTATTTCCACGGCCTACGCCAATGGGGCGCGCATCAGCAACAATAGCTGGGGCGATTCCGACCCGGAAGATGACGGGTCTTACGATGTGGATTCGTTCGAGTACGACGCCTTAACGCGGGATGCGGAACCGACGGGCGCGGCTTATTCAGCCAACGGCAACCAAGAGATGGTGATTGTATTTGCGGCCGGAAACGACGGTCCAGACAAGATATCCGTCAGCCCGCCTGGCACGGCCAAAAACGTCATCACCGTCGGCGCGGCCCAGAACGTCCAACCCTTCGGCGGGGAGGACGGCTCAGGCATCGGCGATTCCGGCGCGGACAACGCCAATGCGATCATCTTCTTTTCCAGTCGCGGCCCCTGCTCGGATGGCCGCCTCAAACCCGATCTGGTCGCACCTGGAACGCATGTCAGCGGCGGAGTACCGCAGAATCCGAATCCGGCGTTCGACGGAACAGCGCTTGATTGTTTTATTAACGCCAATTTTTGGACGAACGGAATCTCGGGTAGCATTGACGGCAGTCCGTTTTTTCCCAGCGGCCAGCAATTTTACACGGCTTCGTCAGGCACCAGTCATGCCACCCCGTGCGTGACAGGCGGTTGCGCCCTGGTGCGCCAGTATTTTCTGAACAACTCCAACCCCGCGCCCAGTCCGGCGATGACGAAGGCGTTTCTGATGAATTCGGCGCGGTATATGACCGGCAGCGGAGCCAACGACACGTTGTGGTCCGACAGCCAGGGGATGGGCGAAATGGACCTGGGCATGGCGTTTGACGGAACGGCACGTGTTTTGTATGACGAGCCTCCCGGGAACATACTCACCGCCAGCGGCCAGACGCGGGTGTTTTCCGGAATGGTGAGCGATACGACCAAACCTTTCCGCGTCACGGTGGCTTGGACAGATGCGCCGGGAAGCACGACCGGAGACGCCTACAACAATGACTTGGACTTAAGCGTGGCCGTCGGCGGGCGAACCTACAAGGGGAACGTTTTCAGCCGGTCCAACTCCGTGACAGGCGGGGCGGCAGACACCAGAAACAACGTGGAGAGCGTGTTCCTGCCGGCGGGAACATCGGGACGTTTCACAGTAACGATCACCGCGGCCAACATCAATTCCGCGGGCGTGCCCGACGGGTTGAATGGTTCGGGCGAGTTGAGCCAGGATTTTGCGCTTGTCATATATAATGCCGAACCGGCTGCGGCGATGGCGGCAGCGGGCTGCACCCTGACCAACGCGACATGTGTCAATGGAGCGGTCAATCCGGGCGAACAGGTCACGCTTAATCTCGCGGTGCGGAATGTCGGCGGCGCGGCCGCCACCAACCTGGTTGGGACATTGGTTTCGTATTTGGCGGATCAAAACGAGGCGGCTCCCGGAGTCGCAGCCTCCTCCAACACGCTGGCGGCGCAGTTGGAAGGGAATGCCGTTGCCCTGCCGGGGGGACCACAAACGTACGGCGCGCTGGCCGCAGGCGCCAGCGCCAGCATGCCATTCACTTTCACCGCCGACGGGAGTTGCGGGCAAACGATCACAGTGGCTCTTCAATTGCAGGACGGCGCAAACGATCTGGGCACTGTCAGCTATAATATCCCGCTGGGCCAGCTTTTGGACCCGACAAGCTTTACGCAGGATTTTGACACCAACACTCCCGGAAGTTTGCCTGCCGGGTGGACCAGCCTTGAATCTTCCATGGACTTCGTGGGATGGGCGATTGAAGACACCAACGCCGTTTCGTCGCCGGACGCGGTTTCCTGTCCGGATGCCGGGGATCAAGGCGAGGTCATTCTGTTTTCGCCGACGATTGCGTTGAGCAGCGGAACCAATCAGTTGAGTTTTCAAAACGAGTTTAATCTTGAGTATGAATATGACGGCGGCGTGTTGGAAATTGCCATTGGCAATGCCGCCATCGCTAACTCGGCTTTTACGGATATTCTGTCGGCAGGCGGAAGTTTTGTGAGCGGCGGTTATAACGACACGTTGACGGAAGAAGGGGATCCTCAATCCGCGATGAATCCGCTCCACGGTCGCAGTGCCTGGACCGGCACTTCAGACGGTTTTGAGACAACTGTGGTCAATTTGCCGGCCTCCGCCAGCGGGACAAACATCCAGCTTCGCTGGATTTGCGGCACGGATTTCACCAATCTAAACTTGGTTGGCGTCGGGGGTTGGTGGATCGACAATGTGACCATCAGCCAGCCGCATTTTGATTGCTCAAGCTGTCCGGCCAGCAACGTTGCGTTTACGAGCATCGTATTTCCGGCCAACGGTTCCCTGTTTACCAACACATCGCCCTTGGTGGCGGTGACCGGCCAGGCGCCGGACAATTCAATCATCACCATTTCCAACAATGGCGCAGCCATCGCGACCGCCAGCTCGGATGGGAACGGAATTTACAGCGCGCTCGCCACGTTGAACTTTGGCGCAAATATTCTGACAGCGACACAAGGCGCGACCAATTCCAGCGGCAATGTGATGGTGGTCGTCGCACTGGCGCCGCCCGCCATCCAGTGGCTGGGGTTGGCTGACACAAACTTCGCAGTCAGCGGCACAGGGGCGCCGGGCGGCACGGTTTATCTTTATGAAGGGACTTCCGCGACCGGTTCGCCGTTGCAGACTTTCTCCATCGACAATTCGGGAAATTTCTCCGGCACCGCCGCGCTGCCCTTGGGGAATTATATGTTGACAGCCACGGAATCCGCGAACGGCGCAGTCAGTGCCAGCACGACGCCGGCATCCATCAGCATTGTGTCCCAGTTGCCGCCCATCATTTTATCGCCGACCAACGGATCGGTGATCAATCAGCCGACGGAACTCGTCAGCGGGACAGGAACGGTCGGAGCGACTGTGATAATATATGATGTCACGGCCGGCGGCACGAACACCTTGACCCACGCAATCGTCAATCGGGCGGGAAAGTTTTCAGCAACAGTGAAAATGGCGGACGGAGCCAACGTCCTTTACGCGGTTCAGACGCCGAATGGCACCAACAGTCCGGACAGCGCGTTCGTGCAGGTCATGGATTATCTGTCCCCTGAAATATTGGTCTGGCCGGGTAACCAAACCAATTTCTT
>Ga0181535_10003967_pt1 | contig 16820 bp, 15 predicted proteins | sample PEATcosm2014_Bin_44_FD_119774 | JGI IMG/M metagenome (GOLD analysis project Ga0181535, IMG submission 119774) | Peatland microbial communities from MTU Mesocosm Facility, Houghton, MI, USA - PEATcosm2014_Bin17_30_metaG | ecosystem: Environmental > Terrestrial > Soil > Wetlands > Peat | place... | reverse complement strand
TCCCCTTCCTCGCGGCTGAGACGGGGACGCCGCCGCACCAATCCCACTGACACATCGCTCATACCTTCAGAACATCACATACACAAATCACAAAACAGATGGATTGCTCTGACGAATACATTTAATGTGCGTTTGACGAAATCCACGGTTCGGATACCTGAACCCTCATTGCAGGCGAACGGAACGTTTGTAACAAACCAGAATAGGTCATTCCTGTTTCGGGGATAGTCGGTAGAAACGACATACGCCTTGGCCAGGAACAGCTTATATGCGCTCCGCAGGTCATTTGCCCGTGCATATCCCTTGGATTCGCCAAACACTTCGCGCGAACGCCATTGATCGTTATGCACACCGCTAAAGTCGAACGAGAATGACTTTCCGGACCGCGTCACAAAAGAAGTCTTTTCCGGTTCCTTCTCTGCTGTGAATCGATTCTCGAAGCCCTTGATGTGTGCTTCCAGCGCTGCAATGAAGACGGACTGGTAAGCACGGCCTACTGCCTGATTTACCTCTCCAGCGACTGCCACATATCACCTCCACAACTGCAAAACGGGCGGTATAGCAATGCGATGTCCTTTGCCGAAGTACATCGACGGCGAAGCGCGTTCCGAATCGCGCGTCTATTAATTAGATTCGAAACTCGGAGTATTGAGAATCTATTCGGCATCGCGATCCGTTCAGCCAAGAAGAAGCTCTGCGCAACGGACAGTAAATCTCTGCGAGTCTGAAAATAGGCAAGCGCCGCATCATCGATCCCGTACAGAGATTTTCCCCAATAAACAGTATCAATATACTCTCGCAGAAGGAGGATTTTAGGGGTGATTGCGGATTGCCGGAGGGACCATCCCGATTGCTTTATCTTTCGCCCAAATGTCCGCGCCGGTGCGCCAACAGACGTTTGTCTCGTTCGGGTGTTGTAAATCTGCTGAGAGATGGTACTCGCGCCTTGCAGAGTGCCACCTCGCAAATTGAAGACGAGAGCGCGTAGGATAGCTATGGGATCCACGCCGCAATGCAACGAGAAACGCTTGTCCTCGATGAGGAGCAGCATTTCGATGAAATGATCTGGCGTATTCAGGATGCTTGCATACCTTCGTGCAGATTTGTACACAGAGGCCTCAAACAGCCGATCGGATACCTCCGATAGGAACTCGGTGTAGGACATTGCGCATTCCTTGGCTCAGCCGTTACGTCGTTGGCCCGGGTGGTCTGCCAGAACTACACATCTCTTGTGCCCGCCGACCGCATTCGTCAAGCGGGGAAAAGCGGAGGTCACTGTCCAGGCCACAAGTTCAATGAGATGAGAAACTCGCGCCTGAAGTCCAAGAAAATATCTGAAAAACTCTCAATTTCCAAAGCGAGTGCCTCGACCTCCGATGTCGTCATCGGAATTGGACCTTGTTGGCGGGTTCTCCCGACTGTTGTAGGCCACCGGTTCGTGATTCCCGGGTCGAAGGTCCAGAGGTCGTTGACAGTTCGATTGCGGCGGTATGCAAGAGATTGGACGAGATCAAGTCGCTCCTTAAATGAGCACTCGCTAGCTATGCCGGGACACCGCAAGTCTGATAGAGCCGAAAGAGCATCAATCATCTTTTCGACACTAGCTATCTGCGCGGTAATGCATTCTCCCAGTTCGTTGTCGACACCAGCCAACATCCGGACCGTTTCGCTCAGGTAGCTCTCCAATCTTGTCCACGCAACAGACACTCTGCCCAGGGCACAGTAGTGCCTCGCATTTTGCTCTTCCATCATTGCGTTCATCCGTGTATCAGGCATAGAAAGGATTGTAGTGGAATAGTTTTGATTTTGGGGATCTTCCGGGTTAATCCTGATTCGGTCAGCATTGATCCTGGGACGAAGACCGGATCAGGCATCAGCACACGGTAGGGCCGAGAGGTTCCTTCCTCGGCGGATTCTGGCTGGCGGCACAGCCCCTCGGGGAACTGGGGACTTTGCGCTGGATCCTCAGATATAGAACGCTGCCGCTCTCGAAAAACCTAGTGGAAAGTCATTTTTCGAGAACAGTCCAACGCGCTCGGCGAACTGGCTTATAGGTATTTTCCTGGTTCCGGGCGATTGGCCGGCTAACCGAAAACTGATCCCTTCCCCGGAGCCTGCGCAGGGGTTCGTTTGCGATGGCGCTCCTGTGTGTTGTCTGCGAAGTTCGCTGAATATTTGTTCGCAATTGAGGTTATGCCGTCTCGCGCTCAACGCAGGTCCTTCGACTCGCTGCGCTCACTCAGGATGACAGCCATGATGAAGCGAACTTTAGAGAAAGGACACTGGGTCTGTGACCGCACGATTTCGTGCTTTGAGTTCGTGCTTTCCCACCCATTCGCCAGAAAAAAGCGAAAGGATGGGGCACGGAAGATGGTACATAAACAAGCGGTCAAAGACCGAGTGGCTAGATTGTGTGATTTGGTTATGATCCCCGAGCCAATGCGGGCGTGGACGCCCGTATGACAGCCGGTCCCCCACCCCGGCGAGTACAAATCGCTCGCCGGGGACCCGGTTTGGAGACCGGCGATCCATTCAGGCCATTCCACAGGCCTGCGGTCACGGTGCTAGTGTAGGCCACCGCAAACAGAGTCATTTTCAAGCGGCTCCAAGTTGACATCGAAATCCCCGAAACCTTCCCTCAGGGGCTGAAGCCCCGCTCATTTCAGGTCGTTTGCGGCACGACTAAAGCCGTGCCCTTTCAAAACATCAACGACCCTCTGTGTGGCGGAGTCCTTTAGATCTCCACGACGGCTTTGGAGAGATTTCTCGGCCGGTCGACGTTCACGCCATGTTCGAGGGCCATGAAATAGGCGAAGAGTTGCAGGGGAACCACCTCCGTGAGCGGCAGCAGATACTCGGAAGCCGGCTGCACATAGACGCAATCGCTGACCAGGCCCACCACTTCTTCGTCGTCCATGTTGGCGATGGCAATGACCTTGGCCCCTTGCGCCTTCATGTCTTGAAGCAGTTGCAGCGTTTTTTCGTAGCGCAGGACCGAGGCGTCCAGTTCGCGGTCCACCGTGGCCACCACCACCAGCGGCACATGGTCTCCGACGAGCGCATTCGGCCCGTGCTTCAGCTCGCCCGCCGGATAGCCCTCGGCGTGAACATACGAGGCCTCTTTCATTTTTAATGCGCCCTCGCGGGCGATGGCGTAGTGGATGCCGCGGCCGAGATAAAGAAAGGTGGAGGCGGATTTGTATTTGCGCGCCAGGCCAGCCATGCGTTCGCGCCAGCCTTCCAACTGCTCGTTGAGCCGGGCCGGCAGCGCCCGCAACTCCTCGAGGTGCGCGCCGAGCGCGGCGGCATTCATGCGACCCAGGCGCACGCCCTCATAGAGCGCCAGCAGATAGAGCACGGCCAACTGGCAGGTGAAGCTCTTGGTGGCCGGAATGGCCTTTTCAACGCCCGCGGCCAGCGGCATGGAAACGCCGGCAAGATGGGCCATGGTGGAGGAGGCGGCATTGGTGATGGCCAGCGTCTTTTGCCCGCGGCGGCGCGCTTCGCCCAATGCGGCCAGCGTGTCAGAGGTCTCGCCCGATTGAGAGAGCACCAGAACGCTGGGATGGCGCACATCGTCCGTGGCATGGCCGCCGCGGCAACTGTACTCGCTGGCATATTCGACATCGACAGCCAGGCCGCACAGGTCTTCAAGCAGGATCTCCGCATAGAGGCCGCTGTGGCGGCTGGAGCCCGAGGCGGCGATCAGGATTTCGCCTTCGGGATTGGGCCATCCGGAGAGCAGGCGGGCGGTCTCGGGCTTCAGGCCCCTGGCGGCCAGATAAAGCGCCAGCGTGCGGCTAAGCGCCTCGGGCTGCTCGTAGATTTCGCGCAACATTTCATGAGCGTAGCTTTGCATCTTTCCCATTCCGTGCGGCTCACCCTTGCGGGCAGAATCGTACTTCAGAAATCATCGTGCCTTCGACTGGATGGTCAGCGCATCGGGCCGGAGAGAGGCCGATGTCGCCGCGATCCGTATGGGGCCTGCCTTGGCCGTGGATTGCACGATGGCCAGGCAGAGCCCGTTGAATGCCTTGCGCTGTTTCGCCTTGAACTCCTCGTGGCTGCGCGGGTCTCCATTATCCACGCCGATGAGGCGGCCTTCGCCCTGGATCTCGAAGGCGATGAGATTGTCGGCCACAGGAACGATGCGCCCATGGTTGTCGTGAATCTCGACGGCGACGTGGATGACGTCGCGGCGATCGGCGACGAGGCTGACGCGATCGGGCGCGAGATGAATGGCGGCCGGTTCTCCGGTGGTGGAAACCTCCATCGTCGCGGCAATCGCGCCATCCTTCATCCCAACGGCCTTGAGCATTCCCGGCTCGTAGGGCACGTCCCAGGCCAGGTGCAGGTCCGAGGTAGTTCGCTGGGCCTTGGCTCGCGCCGAGACGTTGGCCCAGCCGCCCTCCATGCCGTAGCGCGGAAAACGATAGCCCTTCACGCCCAGAGACTTGCCGTTGAGGAAAAGCTCGACGGTGTCGCAGTTGGTGTAGCAGGTGACGGGGATGAACTGCCCCTCGCGGCCCTTCCAGTTCCAGTGCGGAAACAGGTGCAGCATGGGCTTCGAGGTCCATTGGCTCTTGTAGAAGTAGAAGCCGTCTTTTTTGAAGCCGCAGGTATCGATCACGCCCGAGGAAGAGCCTTTCGCCGGCCACGAGGCTTCGCCCAGGTAGTCGATGCCCGTCCACATGAAGTCGCCGGCCACGTAATCGTAGGTTCGGACGAACTGCCACAGCTTTTCCACGTCGAGCTCTCCGCCCGGACGATACCATGGGCGGGCATCCTGCTGCGATGAACTCCCAGGGAAGAGCCCGCTGTAATCGCCGCGAATTCCGCCGATTCCCTGGCTCTCAGTACCGATGACGCGGCGCTGCGGAAATGCCTCGCGGTCGATGCTGTAGTACTTCTCGGCCCGGTCGCGCCAGCGGTCAACGTAGTTGTAGCCCACGATGTCGAGTTCGGCCAGAAACTCGGGCCGCGCCATCTCGGAAAACGGCTCGGAGTACACATGGTCGCAACCTACCGTGACCGGCCGCGTGGGGTCCTCGCGGTGAAAGATGCGGTTGAGCCCGCGCAGAGTCTCCGCGCCCTCGGGAGCGAACTGGTCGGGGACCTCGTTGCCCGCGCTCCACAGAACCACCGAGGGGTGGTTGCGGTCGCGATGGATAAAGTTCAGCAGATCGCGCTCGTGCCACTCGTCGAAATAAACGTGGTAGCCGTAGGACTTCGACTTGGCGGACTTCCACTCGTCGAAGGCCTCGTTCATCACCAGAAAGCCCATCCGGTCGCAGAGGTCGAGGAACTCCGCGGCGTAGGGATTGTGGCTGGCGCGGATCGCGTTGCATCCCATCTCGCGCAGGATCTCCAGGCGCCGCTCCCACATCCGCTCGGGCACGGCGGAGCCCACGCTGCCGGCCTCCTGGTGAAGGCAGACGCCGTTCAATTTGATCGGCTCCCCGTTGAGCAGAAACCCGCGATTGGCGTCGAAGACGGCTTCGCGGATGCCGATCGGCGTGTCATAGACATCCACGGTGCGGCCGGCTTCCTGCACGGCGCCGCGGACCGTATAAAGAGATGGATGAGCCGGCGCCCAGAGACTGGGGTTGGCGACAGAGATGCGCTGCACGAACTCGTATTCTCCGCCGGCCTCGATCGTTTGCGACGCCTCCGCTGTCTGGACGGCAGTTCCATTCTTGTCGAGCAGAGCGGTGGCCAGCGTGCACTGGGCAGCGGTCTTGCGGCCGTTCGCGATCCGGGTTTTGACCTCGACGACGGCCGAGTTCGCCGACACATGGTCGCAGGTGACAAACGAGCCCCAGTAGCCCACGCGGAGCCGGTTGGTAGCGAGCAGCCAGGTGTGACGGTAGATGCCCGAGCCCGAATACCAGCGGCAGTTTGTCTGGCGGGAGTTGTCTATCCGCACCGCGACCACGTTGTCGCCGCCGAAGTTGAGATGCGGCGTCAACTCGTAGGCGAACGGGACGTATCCATAGGGGCGAAGGCCGAGGTACTGGCCGTTGATCCAGACTTCGCTGTTCTGATAGACGCCATCGAACTCCAACGTGACGATTCGATCGCGATCCGCCTCCGGAAGGCGAAAACTCTTCCGGTACCAGCCGATGCCCGTGGGAAGATAACCGCCCGGACCGCTGCTGGGCTCATCCTTGCCGAACTGCCCCTCGATGCTCCAGTCGTGCGGCAGATCGACCGCGCGCCAGTTTGCATCGGAAAACTCTGGCAGTTGCGCGCCGGGCGCGTCGCCTTTGAAGAATTTCCAGCCGAAATCGAAGCTGTCCCTGGTGCGCGGTGCAGGATTCTGCTGGCCGAGGAAGGCCTGGGCGTGGCCCAGATAGGGCGCTGCGGAAACCAGCACCGCGCCGCGCGCCGTCCGGGTCAACAAATCGCGTCTCGTCATCCGCAGGCCCGAGTCTTCAATCTGCTGCATTCAAAGAGTCTCCGCCCGCTCTCAAGGGTCATGAGAGGGCTGTTTTGCCGTCCCTTGCATGGTACATCGCGGCAGGGACAAGGTTCCCGCGGCGCGGGCGGAGGGGGAAATGAAGGCTTCAAACCCCACGCCCGCACGCCGGGCGAGGCATGGGGCGATCTCACTTTTATGCCGGCTTCAGAGCCGGGGCGAACTCCAGCAGTTCCACCGGGGCGCCATGGTCCAGAATCATCGCCACCCTAACGCCCTCGCTGGGACTGTTCGGCGGCGTCAGAATCTCTTTCCCTTCGAGCGCCGCCGCCAGGTCGTCCACCTCAAAGGCCACATGCGGCACGGTCTTGACGATTTCCGAGTAAGGTGCGTCCGCGTCGAAGCGCATCCACTGGATGCCGCAGGGGCTGGACTCGAATCCCGCTACGTGGATCTTCAGTTCCGGCAGATACTGTTCGCCCGAACGAGGCGTCTGGGTTGGAATGCCAATGTGGTGATAGCGCCAGCCCTCGACCACAATGGCGGATGGTGGCTCGCGATCCTGCCGCGCAGAGGCCGGCGCGCGATCGGCTTGGTTGTGTGTGTTGAGGCTCAAGGGCTGCTCCTTTGGCGGAATTTACCGACGGCACAATCGTACCGCGCCGACAACACCAGAGCCTGCCGAAAAGCCGGCTCTTGAGGCCGGGCAGACCACAAATCTCATTTTCGTACCCATTTCGCGCTAAAATAGAGCTAGCACCATGGCCCTCCATCAGCCCATTCCGGCCCTCCTCTAGCGGCGCCCGCCGCCGATACTCTTTCCCTGCCAATTTCCCCACGCAATTCACTACACCAAAACACCGAGGCCCGGAGGGCACGTGATCGATCGTTTGGAACAAATGGAGCAGCGCTACGAAGAACTCTCCGCCCAGCTCTCGCTGCCCGAAGTGGTCAACGACCGCGAGAAATATCAGCAGGCCGGCAAGGCGCTGAGCGACCTGGAAACCCCGGTGATGAAGTTTCGCGAGCTGAAGCAGGTGCGCCAGTCGCTGGCCGACGCGCGCGCCCTGCTGGCCGAGAGCGACCCCGAGATGCGCGCGATGGCCGAGGAAGAGATCGCCTCGCTCGCCCCGCGCGAGAGTGCGCTCGAAGAAGAGATCAAGGTGCTGCTGTTGCCTAAGGACCCCAACGACGAGAAGAACGTGATTCTCGAAATCCGCGCCGGCACCGGCGGCGACGAGGCCTCGCTCTTTGCCGCGGAGATCTTTCGCATGTACCAGCGCTTTGCCGAGCAGCACCGCTGGAAGATCGAGCTGCTGTCGATGTCCGAATCTGGCGTAGGCGGCTTCAAGGAAGTGATCGCCATCATCGAGGGCGACCACGTCTACTCGCAGATGAAGTGGGAGAGCGGCGTGCATCGCGTGCAGCGCGTTCCCGCCACCGAAACGCAGGGCCGCGTCCACACCTCGGCGATCACCGTGGCCGTGCTGCCCGAGGCCGAGGACGTGGACGTGAAGATCGAGGCCAAGGATATCCGCATCGACACCTTCTGCTCGTCCGGGCCCGGCGGCCAGTCGGTGAATACGACTTACTCCGCCGTGCGCATCACCCACATCCCGACCAACACCGTGGTCAGTTGCCAGGACGAGAAATCGCAGATCAAGAACCGCGAAAAGGGGATGCGCGTGCTGCGTTCGCGCCTCTACGAGCAGGAGATGGACCGGCAGAATGCGGAGCTGGCCAAGGAGCGCAAGCAGCAGGTGGGCACCGGCGACCGGAGCGAAAAGATCCGCACCTACAACTTCCCGCAGAACCGGATGACCGACCACCGCATCGGCCTTACGCTGCACCAGCTCGACCTGGTGATGGAAGGCCGCTTGCAGCCCATCGTGGATGCGCTCATTGCCCACTACCAGGCCGAGCAGTTGAAGGCGGACAGCAGCAAGGCAGCCTGATGACGCTCGAAGAGTGGCTCCGGAAAGGCGAGGCGCAACTGCGCCTGGGGCCGCATCCAGAGCGCGCGCGACGCGATGCCGAAGCGCTGCTGCTGCACGTGGTGCGGCGCGAGCGGGCGGCCCTGCTGGCGCGCTGGAATGAGGTATTGGAGGCCGAAGAGGCCGGCCCATACACCGCGCTCATCGAGCGCCGCCTTGAAGGCGAGCCGATGCAGTACATCTTTGGCGAGACGGAGTTTTACGGGTTGCCCTTTCAGGTCACCCGCGACGTGCTCATTCCGCGCCCCGAGACCGAACACCTGGTGGAAAAGGCACTGGAGTTTGCCGCCGGCTTTGCCGCTCCGCGCATCGTGGACGTGGGCGCCGGCTCGGGCGCGATTGCCGTCGCGCTGGCGCACGAACTGCCACAGGCGATCGTCACCGCTATCGATCTCTCTTCTCCCGCATTGGCTGTCGCTCGCGAAAACGCACAACGCAACGGAGTCGATCTCCGCTTTCTGCGCGGCGACCTGCTGGCCCCGGTTGCCGGAGAGCGCTTTGAAATGGTCGTCTCGAATCCGCCGTACGTGCCTGGCGGCGATCGCGACGCGCTGGCCGTGGAAGTGCGCGAGTTCGAGCCTCCGTTGGCGCTCTTTGCCGGCGACGATGGACTGGAAGTTTATCGCCGGCTTATCCCCGCCGCCTTCGCCGCGCTCGTTCCCAGCGGCTTTGTGGCGTTGGAAATCGGTTTTGGCCAGTCGCCGGCCATCGCCGAACTGCTCGCCGCTTCCGGCTTCGCGCAGATCGAGTTCGTCCCCGATCTGCAGGGCATTCCGCGCGTGGCTTGCGCACGGCGGCCCTGACCCTCAGCCAACCCGGCCGGTCTTGTTCAGTTCGCTGTGAAAGCCCAGATCCCGGCCGCTCAGATTCTTGGTGATATAGAGAATCTGGCCATAGTGCAGGCCGAAGTGCTCGACGACTTGGTAGACGGCAGCCAGGCCTCTGACTTTGTAGCCTTGAATCTCGTACGGGGCGGTCAGATCGGCCTCGGTGAGCCGGGCCAGGACCTGCGATGCTTCCCGCAGCGTTGCGCCCAGTTTCTCCACCAGCGCGGAGGCGGAGATTCCTCCCGTGGCATTGAACTCGGCGAGGCGGTTGCGATCGTCCTCCCCGCGGTTGAACGAGGCCACCAGCCACTGGCGCACATTGCCGTTCAAGTGCAGGATCAGGTTGCCGATGCTGTTGCTGGCCGGGTTGGGCCGAGCCCACACCTGTTCGTCGGTGAGCGATTCGACGCACGCACGCAGCCGCGGCCAATACTGCTCCAGCAGCTTGCGGCGGGAAAAATCGAGGAAGAGCGCGGTCACATCCGGGGCGATGGCTGTCATGCGAGAACAAATCTCCTTTGCAGAGCTTTTCTTTTGAGCAGTGTACGCTTGCTTCTTGCGGCATCGCCCGCAGACGAGACTTTCGTCGACGCCCCGGCCTGCCAGCCGGCGGAATGAGCATTGCCGAAAGCTGCGCCGGGGGCATAGAATTCCCCCTGAAATCGTTTTCAAAAGGACCCACCATGCGCATTTCCGCTTCACTCTCGCTTGCCGTTCTTGCCCTGGCTACGCTCACCGCCTCCGCCCAAACTCCCGCCAAGGCGCCGACCAAAACGCCGGCCCCCCCCCAGGTGGCGCAGACGCCGCCCATGGGCTGGAACAGTTGGAACTACTTTGCCGACAAGGTGGACGACAAGGGCGTGCGCGCCGCCGCCGACCAGCTTGTCTCCACCGGCATGAAAGACGCCGGCTACATCTACGTGAACATCGACGACACCTGGGAAGGCGAGCGCGACGCCAACGGCGTGCTGCACACCAACGCCAAGTTCCCCGACATGAAGGCGCTGGCCGATTATGTCCACTCGAAGGGGCTCAAGATCGGCATCTACTCTGGGCCGGGAACCAAGACCTGTGGCGGCTACGCGGCCTCGCTGGGCCACGAGGAGCAGGATGCCCAGCTTTACGCCTCCTGGGGCATCGACTATCTGAAGTACGACCTGTGCAGCTTCATCGGCGACGTGCTCGAGAAGCAGGCCCCCAACGACCCGGCCGAGCAGATGCGCATCATGCAGGCCGCTTACGTAAAGATGAGCAATGCCTTGAAGGCCACCGGCCGGCCCATCGTCTTCTCGTTCTGCCAGTACGGCTGGGACGCGGTGTGGGAGTGGGCGCCCGGAATCGGCGGCAATCTGTGGCGCACCACGGGCGACATCACCCCCCACTGGGACCGCATCTACGCCATCGTCAGCCAGCAGGAGGGCCTGGAGGCCTACGCCGGTCCCGGCCACTGGAACGATCCCGACATGCTCGAGGTGGGCAACGGCAGGCTCTCCCTGGCCGAGAACCGCAGCCACTTCAGTTGGTGGGCCATCCTGGCCGCGCCCCTGCTGGCCGGCAACGACCTGACCAAAATGAAGCCCGAGATCCACGACATCCTGACCAACCGCGACGTGATCGCCATCGACCAGGACAAGCTGGGCAAGCAGGGCAGCCGCGTCTACTCCGACGGTGAAGTTGAGGTCTGGACCCGCCACCTGGCCGGCGGGGCGCTGGCCGTGGGCATCTTTGACGTGGGCGACAGCCGCTACTCCACCCACCCCTTCCACCTGAACCTGGCCAAGCTCGGCCTGCACGGACCGCAGACCGGCAAGAACCTGTGGACCGGCAAGCCCATCACGCTGACCAACAACCAGCCCCTCACGCTGGACAGCCACGATGTGCTGCTGGTGCGCATCGACGCGCCGAAATAAAACCGTCAATAAGCCAAAGCCGGGCGGCTCGTCTCTCGGAAGAGAGGTCTGGGCCGCCCGGCTTTGGCTCTCGACTTGGTTTCGGCGGAGAACAGTGCGAGAATGCTGCGGATGGGGGAAACCGTGCAAGACTCGCTGCGCAAGGCTCTGATCGATTCTCACGTAGCGGCCGTTGCCATCGCGGTTCTTTTCTTCGTGTCCGCCGGGGAAGCGGTTGTCGCTCTGTGGGAGCCTGCATGGCGCGGCATCTCTTTCCTGACCACCGCGGTTGCGATCCGCGACGTTCCTTACGCCTCGCGCGCCACCGATTTCGTAACTCGCATGATGTTGCTGACCACTCTGACCAACCTTCTTTTATCCCTGGCCAACCTGGCTGCCGCCTGGCTCTTCTCCCGCTGGACATATGGAGCAGGCCCGCTCAGCAGTCTGGGCCATTACCGTGGCAAGCTTTCGAGGAAGACACATGCTTGAACGACTGAAGACCGCCCTCGTCGACAGCTTTGTGGGCGCCATCGCTCTGGGCTGGCTATTCGCCCAGGGAGTAGCGCGGTTCGTGGGCATTTTTATCGAACCTGTCAGCCGTTGGATCACGCAACGGCAGTATTGGGAGATGTCTCAGGCGAACTCAGGCCCACCGGCCTTCCCGTTCCAGTTGGCGCTTTCCCAGTTGCTCACGTCCGTGCTGCTGTTGCTGATTGCCTATGGCTTGCTGCGCTGGCTCTATTACCCCGCGATGGAGAAACAGGGGCAAACCGGGACGACGGAACCGGAACAGGACGCGTAAGACCGGGAGCTTGCCGCAAGGCCGGAATCCTCAACCTTGTCCTACTGCGCCCGGGCCAGGCAGACCGCAAACCAGCCTTGCACATCGGTCCAGGTCGCGGCCGGCGCAAAGCCCGAGGCGGACAGCATCGACTCCGCCTGGCCGGGCTGGTACTTATAGCTGTTCTCGGTGTGGATGCTCTCGCCCACGGCGAAATCCACTTCAAAATCCAGCGCGGCCAGACGCACCCGCTGGGTGATCCGGCTCTCGAGATGCATCTCGATGCGCGACTCGACTCCGTTCCAAACCGCGCGGTGAGCAAAGGACTTGGGATCGAAGTCTCCCGCCAATTCCCGGTTGAGCCGGAGCAGCAGATTCCGGTTGAAGGCCGCTGTGACTCCGGCAACGTCGTCATAGGCCGCTAAAAGGATGGAATCCTCCTTTACCAGGTCTACGCCCAGCAGCAGCGCGTCGCCCGGATTAAGCCCGGCCCGAAGACGCTCCAGCAGGCGCGACGCCTCGCGCGGCTCGAAGTTGCCGATGCTCGATCCGATATAGAGCACCAGCCGCCGCTCGTCCGCGTCCGCCGGCTCCAGCGCCAGCCCGTGTGTGTAGTCCTCGATGCGCGGCGCGACGCGCACGCCGGGAATCTCCGCCTCGATCCGCAATTTTGCCGCATCGAGGGCGCTGGCCGAGACATCGACCGGCTCGTAGAGCACATCGCCCTGGCGCTCGGCCGCAGCCGCCAGCAGCAGCCGCGTCTTCTCCGCAGAGCCCGCGCCCAACTCTACGATGCGCAGGCGCTGGCCGCCTGCCGCCGCGGCAATCATCGCTCCGGCATGGGCCGCAAGAATGCTCCGCTCCGTCCGCGTGAGGTAATACTCGGGCAGCTCGGTGATCTGTTCAAACAGCAGCGAGCCGGCCTGGTCGTAGAAGAGCCAGGGCGGGAGGTGTTTGGGACGGGCCGCGAGGCCTGCGCGGACCGCCGAAGCGACTCGTTCCTCCACACGCGCACCAGGGGTAATCGAAGCAGCGGGATTCATGCGGTCTCTTGGATGCGGCTGCACCGGGATCGGTTACGAAGCCAGCCGGATGCCGGAAAACTGCCAGCGGGTCTCCGGAACGAAAAAGTTGCGGTAGCTGGGGCGGATGTGCGCCGCTGGCGTAACGCAGGAACCGCCGCGCAGCACCATCTGCCCGCTCATGAACTTGCCGTTGTACTCGCCCAGCGAGTCCGGCAACGCTTTAAAGCCCGGATAACCAAGGTAAGCGCTCGCCGTCCACTCCCAGCAATCCCCAAACAACTGCGTTGGGTTCTCGTTTTGGAAGGGTTCAGTGGCAGGAACCGGCAGCAACCTCCCGGAATCCAGCAGGTTGCCGGCGATCGGCTGGTTCTCGGCTGCCGCTTCCCACTCGAACTCGGTGGCCAGCCGCTTGCCCGCCCAGCGGGCGTAGGCGTCGGCCTCGAAAAAACTCACATGACTCACCGGCGCCGCCTCCAGCCGGTTCAGGGGCAATTCGCCGCGCAGGGTAAAGATGTTCCAGCCGCCGAATTCCGCTCCATCTTTATGAGTCCAGTAGAGCGGCGCCTGCCAGCCGCAGTTCGTTACCGTATCCCACCCTGCCGAGAGCCAGAGTTCCGGCCTGCTGTAACCGCCATCGGCAATGAACGCGGCATATTCGCCGCAGGTGACCAGCCGCCGCGCAAGCGCATAGGGCTCCAGCCAGACCCGGTGGCGCGGCAGCTCGTTGTCGAAACAGAATCCCTCGCCGCTGTGGCCGATTTCGCGCAGACCGCCTGGAAATTCCTGGAAAGTCAGCGGGTTGGGCTCCTTGCTTTCCCAGGTCTCAAAATCGGGACCCTTCGGCAGGCTCAGGGCAGGCTCTGGGGCACCCAAGTTCTGCGGAGTTCGCAAATAGGCCGGGCGCAGCGGATTGGTGAAAAACGCGTGCAGAATGTCGGTCAGCAGCAGCTCCTGGTGCTGCTCTTCGTGATGCACGCCCAGTTCGATCCGCTGGAGCGCCTCCGGGTGGGGATTGGCGGCCAGCAGACGGTCCACTGCCTCATCCACGTGCTCGCGATAGCGCAAGACCTCCTCCAATCCGGGCCGCGAAAAAGAGGAGCGCAGCCGCTTCTCGGGAAAGGCGGCAAAGCTGCGGTAATAGCTGTTGAAGAGCCAGGGAAAATCGGGGTTGAAGAGCTGGTAGCCGGGCAGGAACTTCCCCAGCACAAACGACTCGAAGAACCACGCGGTATGGGCCAGGTGCCACTTGGCCGGCGAAGCCTCGGGCGAGGACTGCACCATCATGTCCTCGGGCGTAAGCGGCTCGCACAGGGTCAGCGTCCGCCGCCGCGCCGAGCGAAACCGGGCTGCAATTTCCAATTGCGTAGGACATGGAGCCGTTGTGCTCATGGTGTACCCTCCCGCACTGGGAAGAGTTTACCCCACCGGCGGCGGCTGCCGGAGCGGTTCCGGGCCGCCGCAAAGCCGGAACACCGCATCCAACAAAACCTGGACGCATACGACGCAATTCCGCCTGCTGCCGTTCGCGCCGTGCGATGGGAATCGTCGTATGGGATTTGGCGTCTCTTGACGAAGCACTCTCGACCGGTGCTCTAATTCCAGCAGACGATGAGGCAGGTTTGTCGCCCCGGTTTCCTTCGACAGGAGGGAATATGTGCAGGTTCGATAAACACCGCTGGCTGCCGGCGATGATCGTTCTCGCAGCCCTCGCCACCACATCTCCCGGCGCCTTTACGCAGGCGCCCGCTCAGGCTCCCGAGAACGTTTCTCCATCCCAAGTCCCTGGCGCCGCGGGGCAGTTTGCGCCCACGCCGGAGCAGCTCGGCGACTCGCTGATGACGCACCAGCGCTATCAGGCGGCCATCGAGGACTATAAGAAGGGCCCGCGCGACTCCGCCGACCTGTGGAACAAGATGGGCATTGCCTACCAGATGATGTTCAACATGGAAGAAGCGGGCCGCTGCTACCAGGAGTCGCTGAAGCTGAATCCGCGCAACGCTCGCGTGCTGAACAATCTGGCTACTCTTTACGATTCGCTCAAGCAATACGGCGCCGCCGAGCGCCTCTATCGCAAGGCTCTCAAGCTCGACCCGCAGTCGGCGTTGATTTACAAGAATCTGGGCACCAACCTGCTGACCCGGCACAAGTACCAGAAAGGCTGGGAGGTCTACAAGACCGCGCTGTCGCTTGATCCGCAGATCTTTGAGCACAGCGCCAGCCCCAGGGTCGAGAATCCCGCCTCGATCCAGGACCGCGGCGCCATGAACTACTACATGGCCAGGGGGTGCGTGCGCGCAGGCATGAACGATCAGGCCATCGAGTACCTGCGCATGGCCCTGAACGAAGGATTCACCAATCCCAAAAAGATCGTGGCCGACAGCGAGTTCGCCAGCCTGCGCGGGCTTCCGGCCTTCGACCAGCTTCTGGCGGCGCAGGGAGTTCAATAGTCTGGGTTTTTGTCCGCTCCCGAGGTGTTTTCAGCGTCTATGCTGTAGGAGGCTGCGCGATCGCCCTTCAGGAGCTGCTATGAAGATTCGTCTCTTTTCCACTATCGCCCTCATTCTGGCGCTTACAGGCGCCGTTTCCGCTCAGGATGCACCCACTCCTCCACCTGCCGGCCAGGCTCCGGCACAAGGGCCCGGCGGCTGGCAGGGGCAGCGCGGCGGGCGCGGCGGGATGATGGGCTCTGGGCACGGCATCATGGGCACGGTAACTGAAGTGGCCGCCGACCACTACACCATCAAGACCGATGCCGGCGAAATCTATACTGTCCGCTTCAGCGCCAATACCCGCATTCTGAAACAGGGGGCAGGCCGGGGGCCCGGCGGCGGCGGAGGCGGCAATCCTCCCCAGACGCTCAAACCTACCGAGATCAAGGTGGGCGACGCGGTGGCCGCTCTCGGCGAGATGGATACGACGGCCAAATCGGTGGGCGCGACGATGGTGCTGCAGATCGATCCCGAGCGCGCCAAACAGATGCGGGAGATGCAGGCCAACTACGGCAAGACCTGGCTGATGGGCAAAGTCACGGCCGTGGACGGCGTCAAGGTCACGCTCATAGGCGCGATCGACAACGCGCCGCACGTCTTTGTGGCCGACGAGAACACCACCTTCCGCGAGCGCCGCGATCCGATCACCCTGGCCGATGTGCATGTGGGCGACATGGTGCGCGTCGAGGGCGCGGTGAAGGATGGCAGCTTTGCGGCAGCCTCCGTCACCAAGATGGGCATGCCCCCAGGTGGGACGCCCATGGTTCCCCGCAACGCTCCGCCCCAATAATTCATCCACATGCGGCCGCCTCCGGAAACCTCGCTTCCGGGGGACTGCGGAACTGTCTCAGCATGAAGGTTGTGTGGTGGGCCTGCAGGGATTCGAACCCCGAACCAAGGGATTATGAGTCCTACTTTGTGGGTTTTGCATCGAATCGCAATGTGTCGCACGTAATAGAATAACGCATTTATATTCATAAACATAAAGTGCGATTCTTCTTTGCAAAGAATCGCACCGAAACGCAGAAAAGTTGGAAGCGAACAGCCATCAAAACAGCCACTAAGATTGACCCATTTCAGCCCGTCTTATGGGCACTCAAACCGACACACATTTTGTTCCTGGCTGGCGATGGCGGGTGCGTCCATCAAAGAGATTCAGGAAGCGACGGGTCACAAGTCGATCATCATGTCCGCCCGTTACAGCCACCTTTCCCCTGCACATAAGCTGTCTGTGGTGGAGCGAATCGCGTCTGCTTCCAAATAGCCGTTCAGAGGAGCTGACATTCCCCGGATATTGGATGATGTGCCGAGGCACGAGGGCCGGTGTCAAGGCTCTACGACCGCGAAGCGGCGCGCTTCAGCGCGGCCTTGACTCCGGTCCGGCCTCGGCTATG
>Ga0181535_10003966_pt1 | contig 16821 bp, 14 predicted proteins | sample PEATcosm2014_Bin_44_FD_119774 | JGI IMG/M metagenome (GOLD analysis project Ga0181535, IMG submission 119774) | Peatland microbial communities from MTU Mesocosm Facility, Houghton, MI, USA - PEATcosm2014_Bin17_30_metaG | ecosystem: Environmental > Terrestrial > Soil > Wetlands > Peat | place... | reverse complement strand
TTTTGCGGTTCAGGGCAAGCTTGCCCTGAACCGCAAAGCAAAAACAAAAACCTTCCTGAGAAGGAAAAAGTGTCGGAGATGTGCCCGGTCTAAAATGTCGGTTAACTGCCCGGCCGTTCAGGATTTTTTGCGGTTTCAGCTTGTCCCTGGGGGGCTCGAGCGCCGAGGTTGGGGGACCGATCAGGGTGGGCGCTGCTTTGGAGGCTTGGGTCATCGTAGATTCCGCCTATAACCAGTGTGCGCCGCCTGGGCATAATTCTCTGCAACGGGTGGCCGTAGATTGCCAAGCCATTCCGAACATGCATGACTTTCGGTGGTCGCTTGAATGGGCTGCGCTGGGGTGTCCCCGACACACCCCTAGCACTGAGAAAAACTGGACCCGACGCCACCACCTCAGTGGTGTTCACAGACCCTAAGCAGGTGCGCATGACTCTCGACATGGAATCCCGCGTTGTGCACAAGTTGATGCGCCGCATTCTTCCCTTCGTCATGCTGCTGTATTTCGTCAGCTTTCTTGATCGTGTCAATGTTGGGTTTGCTGCCTTCAGCATGAACAAGGCGATTGGCCTGACGCCGGCAATGTTCGGCTTCGGCGGCGGCATCTTCTTTGTCGGCTACTTCCTGTTTGAGGTTCCGTCGAATTTGATTCTCTATCGCGTCGGCGCCCGGTTGTGGATTGCGCGGGTCATGGTGAGTTGGGGCCTGGTGTCGGCAGCCTGCGCATTCGCGACCGGGCCGCGCAGCTTTTACGCGCTGCGTTTTCTACTGGGCGCCGCAGAAGCCGGCTTCTTTCCTGGCGTGATCTATTACCTCAGCCAGTGGTTCCCTGTCCGGCAACGAGCCGTGGCCGTGGCCGCATTCATGGTGGCAGCGCCCCTGTCGATCACCATTGGCTCGCCGATTTCGGGAGCATTGATGGAGCTTCCAACTATCGCCGGTCTAAGTAACTGGCAGTGGCTTTACATACTGGAAGCGTTACCGGCAATTGTGCTCGGAGTTGTGGTTCTGAAGGTAATGACAGACCGCGTGGAGAACGCGAAGTGGCTGGAGCCGGAAGAACGCGCATGGCTGGCGGCCACGTTGCAGGCCGAGAACAACGAGAGCCAATCCCGTGCAGGACATCACCAGAGTGCGTGGGCTGCGTTGTGGGATCCGCGCGTGCTGGTGCTGGCACTCATTTACTCCGGCACCTCCGCGGGACTATACGCGGTGGGCTTGTGGGCGCCATTGATCGTGGGCCAGTTTGGTTATTCGCCGCTGGCCACGGGATGGCTGAATGCAGTGCCCGGCGTGGTGGCGATTGCGGCAATGATTGTGTGGGCGCGGCACTCCGACCGCACGCTGGAGCACACCTGGCATGTAGCGATTCCCTGCCTCGCCGCGGGCATCGGATTTGTCTGGGGCGGGATTGCGCACTCGATCCTAGGCGTAATTCTGGCGCTGACATTGATGACTGTGGGCAGCAATGCGGCGAAGCCTCCGCTGTGGGCCATGCCCAGCCTGTTTCTGTCTGGCGCCGGGGCGGCAGCGGGGATTGCCTGGATCAACTCGCTGGGTAATCTTGGTGGGTTCGCGGGTCCGTTCCTGATCGGATGGCTCAAAGACAGGTGGGGCAGCTACGCGGGCGGCTTGTACGCGGTCGGCATCATGCTCGCCCTATCCGCGGCGGTGATGCTGGCGCTCAGTTCTCACACCGCCCGGCACGCACGCGCCGCACGCGATAGAGAAGCGTGAGTGCGGTGACCGTGCCGCAACTCAGCAGGCTGGCCGCCATGCCTAAAATCAGAGAGAGATCCTGCTGGTAGAGGCCGTGGACGACGCCGATGGCTTGCAAAACGCTGAAGCCGCCGAAGGTGATCAGCGAGATGCCTTCATCGCTCTTCTTGCGCCACACAGCCAGCACCTGGGGCACGAAGAGCAGCGCGTTGCACACCAAGCCCAATCCGAAGATCACGGCGACAATCTGCTTCATTGCTTGATTCTCCCACGGCGTTCCGCGCCCGGCTCAGGCGCGGAATCTTGCCAGTCCGCGCGCCTTTGCCCTGGCTGCTTCTTCTTCACGGTTTCTGGGCGGCGCGTTGGTCTCCAACGAAGTTAGCAATCGAGCGGCAGTCGCGGCAACCTGATCCACGGCGGCCATGAATGCGCCCTCATTGGCCTTCGACGGCTTGTTGAAGCCGCTGATCTTGCGTACAAACTGGAGCGAAGCGGCACGAATTTCTTCGTCGGTTACGGGCGGATCAAAGTTGAAAAGCATTTTGATATTGCGGCACACCGTAAAGGACCTCCTTTGCTATTCTGATGCCCCAAGGCTCAAACGCACCCACTTTCTTCATCGCCTTACTCGCGCCGAAGGGTTGCGCGGCAGGATTCTTGGATTGTCCGTTCCTGGCCCATGCCAGTGAATCTTCTGTCACAGTCGGATGCATTCCGGGCTTGTTATTCTGTCGCGTGCCCTACGAACATTTGACCTATCCACCCTACGACGTGCCGCTTGTGGAGGCGTATGGCAGCCGCTTCGAATCTGTTTACGTGATCCTTCACCCCTTCGTAAGCGTGCCGGACGCACTTGCCTGGCGGACTACGAAGCAGTATCCGAGCGATGAACAGATTGCGGACGCGGGTGAGAAATGCACGTGGGCCCATGTCGCCGCCAAGACCGGATTGGACACCTGCGCAAAATTGAATCAGGCGATGCTGACGACCATACGATCGATCAAAGAAGAGCTATGCGATTTTCATGCGAGCAACGTGCTCAACAGTTTTCTAGAATCAGAATCTACCTGGATGCCCACCGAGGGCAGATTCGAACCCCTGCTGCAGATGGATTTCGTGAGTGCATTCGAAAGTTCTGGGCAAAAAGAACTGATCCTTGTACCCGAATTTCCGGGCGTCGACGCAACGAGGCGGCTTGATGCGGCAAAGCTCAGAAGCCGCATCGAGTCCTTTCCAGAACACGGCAGCCTGGTGGCGCCGGATGAATCGTTTCTGTTCACGGTGGACTGGGACAGCTTTTTCACGCTCTTCTATGGCCCCCGCGAATTCGTGACAGAAGTGGTTCGCCAGCAAAACCTGGAAGGCTTCTTTGCCACCGCAACCACCGAGCACTTCTGGTTCAATTATTCGCTGGGATGTTCTGCGGTGACGATTTATCCCGACAGTTGGACGGCTGGCTGAGGTCAGTTTCTTCCTCTTGTCGGATGGTTTCGCCTGTAGAATCTTGAGAATGCAAGGGCAAGGCATAAATGTGACTTATTTCGATCAAGTAATGGAAGCATCTCAGTTCCTGCGCGACAAGCTGGGTGAATTGAGGCCGCATGTGGGCATTGTGCTGGGTTCGGGGCTAGGCACGCCGGCTGAAGCTGTGACTGAGGCGGTGATCGTACCCTACAGCGAGATTCCGCACTTTCCGCAATCCACCGTAGAAGGCCACTCGGGACGGCTGGTGGCAGGCCGGTTTGGTGGCGCACAGGTGGTCATACTGCAGGGGCGAGTTCATTTCTATGAAGGCTACCCGCCCGCACAGGTGACCTTTCCCATGCGCGTGTTGGGGGCGCTGGGAGTGCGCGCTGTGATCCTGACCAACGCAGCTGGGGGCATTGACGAGAACTACCGCGTGGGCCAGTTTGTGGTCTTGGCCGACCACATCAACATGACGGGCTGGAACCCCCTGGATGGGCCTAACGAGCCGCGTTTCGGATTTCTGCCGGGCGCAGGACTGCGCTTTACCGACATGTCGGAGGCCTACAGCAAACGGCTCCGCGAGATGGCGCAGCGGGCTGCCGTGGACGAGGGAATCACGCTCGAGGAAGGCGTGTACCTGGCTGTGACCGGACCCAGCTTTGAGACCCCTGCGGAGATTCGGGCCTATCGCACATTAGGGGCCACGCTGGTGGGCATGTCCACGGTGCCGGAGACGATTGTGGCGCGCCATATGGGACTGGAAGTGCTGGGCATCTCGTGCGTGACCAACCTGGCCGCGGGGCTGAGCCCGGTGCAGTTGAGTCACCAGGATGTGTTTGAGGCGGGGCGCCTGGTGGAACGCCGGCTGCGGAGCCTGCTTGAGCGGCTAACGGTGTGGATTGCGACCTTGGTGGAAGCGGAGTTGTGAGCGGAGACGCGCGGGCACGGCTGCCCTTTCCGCCCGTGGTGCTGGGGATCGCGGGAGCCTCAGGGTCAGGGAAAACGACGCTGGCCATGGAGTTGGCTCGTGAATTGGAAGGTCTCCACTTCCCACTCGACAACTACTACCGCGACCTTTCGCATTTACCCATGGAGGAGCGGGCCCGGCAGAACTTTGACCACCCCGACCTGATCGAGAGCGAGCTTCTGGCGGCAGATGTGGCGGCGCTGGCCAAAGGGCGTCAGGTTGAGCGGCCGCGCTACGATTTTTCAACCTACATCCGCATTGCAGGCGAGACGGATACCGTGCGCGCCGGCGCTTTTGTGCTGGTGGAGGGATTGTTTGCGCTGCACTACCCCGCGCTGCTGCCGCTCTACCAGCTACGCGTGTATGTGGATACGCCGGACGAGCTGTGCCTGGAGCGACGGCTGCGGCGGGATATGGAGGAGCGCGGACGGACAGCAGAGTCGGTTCGGCGGCAGTATGAGCAGACGGTGCGCCCGGCAAGCGAGAAATACGTGCGGCCTTCCGCCGTCCACGCCGATTTAAATCTGGATGGCGCCACAGCCCTGGACTGGAAAGTGGAACAGGTGCTGTCGGAGATGCGCCGGCGGGGATTGCTGCGGTGGCACGGGTAAACGGGGGAATTGCCCAATGGACAGAGGCCTTTACAGTTCGATCACGGCTTGCCGATAGACAGAGATAGACGAGACCTGTGGCAGCGTCCCACCTTCGTTGGGGCCGAATGCGCAGAAGGTGGGACATCGGAATCTCCCAATTGAGACTATGCTCGATGTACGTGCCCAATTTGGTACGTTCACTGAAGTTTTACAGGACGTCCAACATACGTTGTCCTGCGTGCCGTTAAGGTGAAAGTAATGATGAGCAGGTGGCTGGAATCGGGGAAGCAGCGAGTGGCTCAGTGGCTGCGGCAAGGCATTTCGCCGCAACGACTGGCGCTGACGCTGGCCCTGGGATTCGCCATCGGCTGCTTCCCCGTGGTGGGTGTTCCCACGGCGGCCTGCGCGGTGGTGGCGTTGGCTCTCAAGCTGAATCTGCCCGCAATTCAGGCAGCCAATTATGTGGCGATGCCGTTGCAAGTGGCGCTGATTGTTCCGTTTGTGCGGCTGGGCGGATGGTTGTTCGCGGGTAGTTCGAGCGGGGCGCTCACGGCAGGATCGAACCTGCCAGTGATGACGCACTTTGTGAGCATGACGGGTGGAGCACTGGTGGCGTGGCTTGTCTTTGCCGGGCCGACTGTGGCACTGATGACGCTGGCACTGACGATCGTCTTTCGCCGCATTCCGGCGCTGGCAGCGGAAGCCGGGGACTGATTAAGCCCGGATCCATAAAGAACGGACACCCGGTCTACAGCTGGCTTTAAGGCGCTCCTTTCCCCTCTGGAGGTTCTTGCCTTTGCCCTTCAAACTGAAGAAAGGCTATTTGTCTCCGTAGGGATTGGGAACGGGCTTCGCGCTTTCGAGCCAGGCGGTGTAGATCATGTCGCGCAACATGCTGGCGCCCGCGGCAAGCCGTGCGGCGGCAAAGTCTCGCGACTCAGTCGACCCCGCTCCCACGAATCCGCCCGCCTTGTCTAACTGATAAACCTTCTCCACATCCATGGCCGTGCGGCGCAGATAGGCTATGTAGGCATCGAAAACGTCCCCCTGCAACGCATGAGGCGGCGTCATCCTCGCTTCCACTTCGCGTGCATGGATGTTGGCTGCCACAAACGGACCCTCAAACTGCCAGTGAATCTTGTGGTCCGTGGTATAGCCGTGCGGATTGGGGCCGACCCAGCCGTTGTAGTTGACGGTGGTGTGTAGGGGCTGGGAGGCGTCGCCAACGTAGTGGCCAAGCCATCCGGCGTAGAACAGAACCGCCTGCTCTACTGCGCCGGTATCCGGGCTCGCGGCCGGGCCAGCGACCAATTGGCGGTATTCACGCAATGCGGCTTTCAGCCGTTCCCAGACTTCGGTGGCCTCCCATGGCTGGAGGCCTATCTTCTCCGGCCGCTGCCCCGCGGCGAAAGCTGCGGCCTCAAAGTCGAGGCGGCGGCGCGGCAATGGACCGAGGGCATCGGCCAACTCCAGGTTGATGAAGTGTTCCGGAGCCTGCACTGCATTCAACTCCGGTTCTGCAGGCGAGCGCCAGCGGTCGGGTTCGGGACCCAGATACTCAATCTCGTCGAGTGCGGCTTGGGAACGCAGGAAGACCGGCACATCCGCCGGCAATGTAGAGGCTGCAAGCCGGTTGATGATGCGATGGCCCTCGTTACCCCAGGCGCCGGCTGCGCGGGGTTCGACGGCGATCCCGGCCAGAGCGAGAAGGATTGCGGCGGCAAGGCGAGGGGAAGCAAGCAGGCGCGGCATGCTGCCAGTATACGGTCGTGACAAGCTCCTCTGGCCGCATCTGAAAGCCGACAGCCGTGCCGTCTATGGCCCAATGTGAACTGCAAAACGTTACTGAGGGCGCTCAAAATGGTGGTTTTGAGGGTTCAAGCAAGCGTTTTTTCAGTAACATAGGTCTGAAGACTGGCGCAGGGTATGGAACGGTGCAGTTAAGTCCCGTACTTCCAGTGATTCCGGCTTGCGCCCGTGCGGGGACAAGTGGGTGCGGCCGGATGTATGCTCGCAGAAACCGGCATTGGTGAGCGACGTGTAGTTTCTTTGGCAGCCGGACTTTGAATCGTTCAAAGGATACCGGTCGTTCCCTGAACCAGACACAGGACTGAAGTCTGGGCGTAGCACCGTTGTAACGGACGGGTGGGAATGCGGCCGCCAGAAGCACGGATGCAGGAGCTCGACAACGGGATGGACAAACGCGCAACCAGCCAATCGAAACGCAAGGAGGATGACCACTCTCCCCCGACGTGGTCCGCCCTGGCGGTTCTGGCGCTGGCCATGGCTGCTGGAGCGATTTCTGCGCGGCTTGAAGCGGGCCCCAAATTTGACTGGCTGCTGCTGATGACGGCCATGGGTTTGACTGCCGCGGTGGCCATGAGGCTGCTGGCAGATAACGCCGCGGAGCGCGAAGCCGCGCTGCGCTATGGTGGAGATCCGCTGAAGGATTTGCTGGATTCGGCGGGAACGCTGGTGATGTCCATCGGCTTGGATGGCCGGCTTACCTACATGAATCCCGCGGCGGAGCGACAGCTTGGCTACCATGCCGAAGAGCTGATGAAGCAGCCCACAAGGACAACGGAGCTTTTGCCGCCAGGTGAGGAAGATCGCCTGGTGGCAGAGGTCCAAAAGCTGTTTGGAGTGCGAGTAAATCAGGAGTCCGTTCCGGGGGGTCGTCTGGCCGCATACGCCGAGGTGATCCGCACCTTGGCGCCGAGCCAGGTTCCCAGCTTTGAAACCCACCTGCGGCGCAAAGACGGTTCTCTTTATGCTGTCCGCCTGCACATCTCCGTGCTGCGCAACCGCGACGGTGAAGCCATTGGGCTGGTAGCCATGGCGCTAGGCCAGGGTTTGTCCACCGGGTTGAATCAGCCGCTGCGCGCGTCCCGCGAACGCTACCGCGACCTGTTTGAAAATTCCAGCGAGATGATGGCGACGCTGGATCTCAGCGGAAAGTTCCTCTATGCGAATCCGGCCTGGAAGAACTGTTTCGGCCGGGATATGAGCGAGACGCTGGAGCATGAATCCTTTGAGGATGCGTTTGGACCCACCAGCCGCGCCGATGCCGCGTTCCTGCTGCGGCGGGCCATGGCAGGAGAAACGATCGACCGTGCGCCATTGCGCAACGAGACCGAGGACGGACAGGTGCTGGATCTGGAGCTGAGCCTGCATCAGCGCCGGAAATCGGGCCGTCCGGTGGCGGTTCAATGCCTGGCTCGCGACGTAACCCAGCAAAAGCAGCGCGAACATCGCCTGGCCCTGCAACTGGTAGTAAGCCAGATCGTAGGAGAGAACGTTTCATCGGAGATGGCCGCCACTCGGGTTCTGGAAGCGCTGTGCGTTTCCCAGGGCTGGGACGTGGCTGTGAAATGGGACGTGAATCCAGAGGAAAACAGGCTTGAATTCAGCACCGCGTGGGGCGTTCCGGGCGCAAACACCGAGACCTTGATCCAGGAAAGCATGGCCTTGAGAATGGCACCGGGCACCAGCCTGCCCGGGCGGGCGTGGAAGGAAGGCCGGCTGGTGTGGATTGCGGACATGACAGGCGTGCCCGTGGATTCCCGTGTACAGTCGGCTGTGCGACATCAGATGGCCTCGGGCTGGGCGGCTCCGGTGCAGGTGGGCAACACCGTTCTGGCGGTCCTGGAGTTCTATTGTCACCTGAAACTGCGTGAGGACCGCGAGACCACCGCGGCGATGGAGACAGTGGCCAACTCCCTGGGCCAGATGCTGGCCCGGACCCGGGAGCGCGAACGGGCAGAAGAGCTGAGCCGGCAGCAGGAAATCCTGCTCGGGTCGGTGGCGGACGGCATCTGCGGAGTGGACCGGAACGGGCTGGTACGATTTGCGAATCCCGCCGCAGGCAGGCTGCTTGGCGCGCGTCCCGCCAGCCTGATTGGCAAGCCGGTGCACCAGTTGGTGCATGGGTGGGCCCCTCCGGACAAGCAGTGCGAGGAGGATTGTCCCCTACGGCGTCCCGCGGGGCAGCGCAAGTCTTCAGGGGGCGAGGGGACAATTTTTCGCAGCAACGGCGCTGGATTTCCTGCGGAGTATTTCATGAATCCGATCCTGGACCAGGGCCGTTTTTCTGGTTCGGTGCTGAGTTTTCGCGATATCAGTCAGCGCTATGCCCTGGATCGGATGAAGGATGAGTTCGTATCCACAGTGAGCCACGAACTGCGCACACCGTTGACCTCTATCCGCGGAGCGCTGGGCCTGCTTTCATCGGGCATGCTGGGAGCGATCAACGAGAAAGCGGCCAACCTGTTGCGCATTGCGCTCACCAACTCTGAGCGGCTGGTGCGGCTGATTAACGACATTTTAGATCTGGAGCGCACCCAAAGCGGGCGCGAGCCGCTGGCCTTCCGCCCAGTGCCGCTGGGCGAGGTGGTCCGGCAATCCATCGACGGCATGCAGTTGATGGCCGAGCAGGCAGGTGTGCTGTTGATCCATGACAAAACCCAGGTGGAAATCACTGCCGACCCGGACAGGCTGCAACAGGTGATGACCAACCTGCTTTCGAACGCGATCAAATTCTCACCGCCCAACTCTGCAGTCTCGGTGATGCTGCGGCCGGGCGCCAGTGGGGTCACGCTTTCGGTCATCGACCAGGGCCGCGGCATTCCAGCCGACAAGCTGGAAGCCATCTTCGGTCGCTTCCAACAGGTTGACGCTTCAGACTCCCGGCAGAAGGGTGGCAGCGGCCTCGGCCTCGCCATCTGCCGCGCCATCGTTGTGCAGCATAGCGGGCGAATCTGGGCCGAACGCAATCCGGTGCGAGGCTCGACATTCCGCGTATTCCTTCCTTATCAGCCGGAGACAAAAACCAGCGACCATACTGAGGATGAAGGCCAGCCGGAACTCGGTGCAGTGCTGGTAGCCGAGGACAGCGGGACTGCACGGCCGCAGATTGCAGATCAACTGGCGCGCTACGGTTATCGCGTGGTGGAAGCTTCCACGGTGGAACAGACTCTGGCGGTAGCGCACGATGGGGTTGCGGCCATTGTGCTGGATACAACCCTGGATGGGATGAATGGATGGGAGATTCTGCCTCTGCTGCGAAGAGCCAAGCCGGAAGCGCACACACCGATCGTTCTGATGAGCCTGGCCAATCCGGAGAGTACAACGGAGCTGCCCCAGGAGACCCCGGGATTTTTGGAAAAACCGACCGCCGACGCCCTTGTAGACGAAGTGGCACGGGCGCTCTGCGGGCCTGGTGAAGTAGCGCGGATTCTGGTGGTAGAGAGCAATGTGGAACTGGCGCGGACAATTGGAAAGATATTCGCCCGTGAAGACATCAGTGTGAAGTTGGCGTTTACCAGGCAGGCGGCACTGGACGAGTGTCTTGCCTTCCAACCGCATATGCTGGTGATGGATCTTGGACTTCCTGATAGCGAAGGGTTTAATTTGGTGGATTGGCTCCGCCAGCACGATCACCTGGGCCGGCTGCCGATGGCGGTGTTCTCGGGCAGCGAACTAGCCCCGGCAACGTGGAGACAGATCGCCTTGGGACCGACTCATTTTCTGACCAAGGCCAGCATCAAGCCATCACAGTTGGAGGCGCTGATTCTGACCATGCTGCGCAACTCCGGCGAGACTGAGGAAGATCGTTCCGAGGTTTCAGCTGGCCAGAGTTCGTGAGTCAGACGAGTTGCGGCGGCTCCACCATTGCTGTGCCCTGGGGTCCAATGCTCTCAAGTGGCGTTTTCCTCTCCGGGTTCCCGGCGACGAGCCTTTGTCGCTGGGGTGGACGTTAAAAGCCACCCTGCACGATGCCAAAATGGTACGTGAATTGTGGAACCGTTCTAAGGCTGTGGGGAACAGGATTTGGCAGCGCAAGGATGGCGCTCGCCGGTTCACAATGAACAGGGGACTTACAACGGCGGCCGACTAAAATCCGTGCCACCGTGCAAGGCCGATGGAGAATTCATCTATGCAACACCGCATTCTTATCATTGACGACGAAGACGACATTCGTGAAGTGGCTGCGTTGAGCCTTGAGACCGTGGCCGGCTGGGAGGTAATGGTCGCCAACTCGGGAGCACAAGGGCTTGCCCGTGCGTCCGTGTATAAGCCTGACGCCATCTTGCTGGATGTGATGATGCCTGGTATGGATGGGCCCACCACGTTTCGGGAACTGCAGAAGAATCCTGAAACGGCGCACATTCCGGTGCTGCTGTTAACCGCCAAGGTGCAGGCCAGCGACAAGGCTCGCTTTGCCGACCTGGATGTGAAGGCCGTGCTGGTCAAGCCATTCGATCCCATGACGCTCTCCGCGCAAATTGCCGGCGTGCTGGGCTGGGAGTAAGAGACGGCTGCCCATGGACCAGGATAGACAGGCATCAATGGCCGGTGTAATGAATCGCCTGTGGGTGCAGTTTCTTCCCCTGATGGAGGAGCGCGTGGCGATTCTGGAAGCAGTGGCGGCAGCCCTCGCCGAAGGGGCACTGACGCCGGACCAGCGGTTAGAGGCAAGCGGAGAAGCACACAAGCTGGCTGGAGTGTTAGGCACCTTCGGCCTGTCTGAAGGCACGTTGCTGGCGCGCGAAGCGGAGGTGGGGTTGAGCGGCGAACCTGAAACGGGCCCCAGTGCTGCACGGCTGGCAGAGATCGGCGCACAATTGCGAACCATGCTGGCCGACAGAAAACCCTGACCGGCCTGCAGGCAGCCACTGGCCATGGAAGCACCCCCGTTGCGGGGATGCTATGCGGGAACGGTGGTTGGCGAAGACTATGCGCTCCACAGCGCCTCACCAATTACACTCGACATGAGTGATTCGGCCTGATCCATCTGCGCGTCAGCTCGACCTCGGATTTGAGGCGTTCGGATCTGCGCGTCGCGTTTGGCCGGTGCGCGAACTGGTGGAGCAGGTCCGCCAACTGGTCGAGCAGCGCTACAGCGACGTGTGGGTCGAGGGTGAGATTTCCAACTTTCGTCCTGCGCCCTCCGGCCACATTTATTTCACGCTCAAGGACGCTGAGGCACAACTACCCGTAGTGTTATTCAAGCGCCAGGCACTGCTGCTGCGCTTCCGGCCCGGTGACGGGCTCCACGTGCTGGTGCGGGGGCGCGTGAGTGTGTATGAGCAGCGTGGCCAGCTGCAACTCGTAGCCGAAACCATGGAGCCGGTGGGCGCGGGTTCGCTGCAGTTGGCCTTTGAACAACTGAAGGAGCGGCTCGCGGCCGAGGGCCTGTTTGACGCTGCCCGAAAGCGTCCGCTGCCGGCCTTCCCGCGCACGGTGGGCATTGTCACTTCACCAACCGGCGCGGTCATCCGCGACTTTCTCAATATTGTCGGCCGCCGCCACTCGGGACTGAACGTGCTGCTCTTCCCTGCCTCGATGCAGGGCGAACAGGCGCCTGCCGAAGTGGAGGCAGCACTCGAGTGGTTGAACGCTTCGGGATTAGTGGACTTGATTGTGCTGGCTCGTGGAGGCGGATCGCTCGAAGATCTGGCCGCCTTCAACAGCGAACGAGTGGCCCGCGCCATTGCCGCATCGAAGCTGCCGGTGGTGTCAGCTATTGGTCACGAAACAGACTTTACGATTGCTGATTTTGTGGCCGACCTGCGCGCACCCACGCCTTCCGCTGCGGCAGAGCTGATTACCGAGGCGCAGCACCGCATCGCCGAGCGCGTAACCAACCAGGTCAACCGGCTGGAGCGCGCGACACGCTTCCAGCTTTTGCAGGCGCGGCAAAGTCTCGACAGCCTGCCCGTGGGACGGACGGAATGGCGCATGACCACCATGCTGCACAGCGCGGAGCAGCGATTGGATGACCTCGGCTTTCGCATGGAAGCCGGCGTCGAAGACCAGCTGCGCGGACGTCAGCGCCATGTGGCCGACCTTACGGCCGCAGTCGAACGTCACGACCCGCGCCAGCGCCTGGCCCAGACCCGCGAACGGCTGACGGCTCGCCGCACGCGGTTGGACCGCTCGGTGGAACGCGTGCTGCGGGCACACAGTGAGCATCTAAGTGCACTGGATGCGCGATTACACTCACTGTCTCCGCTGGCCGTGCTGGAACGTGGGTATGCCCTGGTGTTAGGTGCCGAGGGCGAGTTGATTCGCTCCACCGCACAAGTCGCGGTGGGGGACCAGGTAACCACGCGTTTAAGTGATGGAACATTCACCAGCCACGTGGACAAGAAGACTAAGCTTAAACAACACAAGAAATGAGACGATGAGCACAGCCACTAAACGTAGACTCTTTGGCACCGACGGCATTCGCGGCATTGCCGGTAAGGAACCGCTGGACGCAACCACGGTCTTTGCTACGGGATTGGCCCTGGGTCATTCCCTGCGCACAGGAGCACTACAACCGAAGGTCATCCTGGGCCGTGATACACGCGAGTCCAGCGCATGGATTGCGGCCACACTGGCTGCCGGCTTGAGCGAAGCCGGGGCGCGCGTGGCCAGCGCGGGTGTGGTGCCGACGCCTGCCGTGGCCTTTCTGGCGCGCACCCGCGGATTCCGCGCCGGGGTGGTGATTTCGGCCTCGCACAATCCCTGGCGCGATAACGGCATTAAGCTCTTCGGCGGCGACGGCTTCAAACTGCCCGACGCGCTGGAACTCACGATGGAAGAAGAGATTCTGCATTATGCAGCGTCCGCAGCCATCCCCGATCCAGCAACGCTGCCGCGTGTCGAGGACAATGCAGCGCTCCAGGCCGACTACATCGGATTCCTGATCGAATGTGTGCCGGGATTGAGGCTCGAGAACCTGCGCATCCTTGCCGATTGCGCCAATGGCGCAGCGGCGGCGGTGGCCCCCGACTTGTTCGCACGGCTGGGCGGCAAAGTGGTGCTGCTGAATATTGCACCCAACGGACGCAACATCAACGACGGCTGCGGCGCGCTGCATCCGGAGTGGGTGGCGGCCGAGGTGCAGACGCGCGGGGCTGAGCTGGGTCTGACTTTCGACGGCGACGCCGACCGCTGTATGTTGACCGGCGCGCATGGGAACATCATCAACGGCGACGCAATTCTTCTGATAGCCGCGCGCGATCTGCAGAGCCGTGGCCTCTTGACGGGAGACCTGGTGGTGGCCACAACCATGTCGAACATGGGCCTTGAAGCGGCGCTCAAACGCTCCGGCATCCGTATGCTGCGCGCGCCCGTGGGCGACCGCTACGTGCTGGAACAGATGATGGCACATCACGCGGCACTGGGCGGTGAGCAGTCCGGCCACATCCTCTTCCCTCACCTTGCCACCACCGGCGATGGCCTGCTGACGGCGCTTGTGGTCCTTGACTTGATCGCGCGCACCGGCAAAAGCATCGAGGAACTGACCGCGGATTTGAAAGTCTTCCCGCAGATCATCGTCAACGTGAAGGTGCGCGAAAAGAAGCCGCTGGAGGGAATTCCCGCCGTGGCCGAGCGCATCCGCGCCGCCGAAGAGGAGTTGAAAGATTCAGGCCGCGTGGTGATCCGCTACTCAGGCACCGAAGCCTTGGCCCGCGTAATGATCGAAGCGGAAAGCGAAGACGCAATGCGCCGCCACGCGGATGCCATCGCCGAGGCCATCCGCGCAGAGTTGGGAGCATAAAGGTCGCGTGCGAAGATGATGCCGGGTACCCAGGGCCTCGACTTTGAAACCTCGGGTCTCTTTGCCAATTCGCCCTTATCCGCGCAGGCTCGCCGGCGGAACACTCACCGCGGAAAGCTCGTCGTAGACTGCCTGCGGCAGCTCAAGTCCCGCCGCTGCGATGTTTTCCACCACGTGCACGGGCGATGAAGTTCCCGGTATGGGCAGAATCACCTTGGACCGCTTCAGCAGCCATGCCAGGGCCACCTGGAAAGGCGCGGCCTTCAGTTCCTTGGCCACCCTCTCAATCGCCTCATGCGCTTTTCTTGCCTGGCCCATCGGCGCCCAAGGCAGGAAAGCAATGCCGTTCTGTTCGCAATAGTCCACCACGAAGTCGTATTCGCGATCGGCAAAGCTATAACGGTTCTGCACCGCAACAATAGGCACAATGCGGCGTGCACGCTCAATGTGCTCGCGCGTGACGTTGGAGAGCGCCACGTGCCGGATCTTGCCCTGCTCGCGCAGCTTCGCCAGCGCTTCCACCGATGCCTCGAAGGAAACCGCATTGTCCGGGGCGTGAAAATGGTGCACGTCGATGCGGTCCAGGCGCAGCCGCTTGAGGCTGCCCTCCAATGCTTCGGCCAGGTGCTTGGGGCTTCCGTTATGAGTCCACTGACCGGGGCCCGGGCGCTCCCATCCGCCTTTGGTCGCAATCACTAAGCCGGCCGGATAGGGATAAAGCGCTTCGGCAATCAATTCCTCCGATATGCCTGGGCCATAGGAGTCGGCCGTATCGATGAGGTTTACGCCTAATTCAACGGCTCGGCGCAGCGTGGCCAGCGCCGCCGCCTTATCGGCTGGAGGGCCCCAGATTCCGGGTCCGGTTATGCGCATGGCCCCATAGCCGAGACGGTTGACAGTCAGGTCGCCTCCGATAGTGAACGTGCCCGCGGCGGCGGCAGAAATGTCTTGGGTTGTGCTCATGGAATTCGCTCCGGTAGTGATGAATAATGTCGGCAACCGCTCATTATAGGGCGATGGAATAATTCTCACACGCCGCTTGAATGAGGATTTCTGACCTGCTGATTCACGCGAACGATTTCTTCCTATTCAGAATGCGGGATGCGAGCTTACAAATCCCGCCAATTGGGCCCAAATGCCACGTCTGCCACGAGGGGCACACTCAGTTGAACGACGCCCTCCATCTCGTTGCGGACCAGTGCTTCCACTTCCGCGGCTTCGTCGGCAGTGACTTCAAACAACAATTCGTCGTGAACCTGGAGGACCATGCGAGATTTAAGTTTGCGCTCGGCGAGCTTGCGGTCGAGGGCGATCATGGCCAGCTTGATCAGGTCGGCGGCGGTGCCCTGCAGCGGCGTATTGATGGCTGTACGCTCGGCAAATCCGCGCTGGTTGGGGTTGCGGCTCTCGATGTCGGGAATAGGCCGCATGCGGCCAAACATGGTGCGCACGCTGCCCTCGTGCCGCGTGGCTTCGAGGGTCTTTTCAATAAACGATTTCACGCCCTGATAGCGAGCGAAGTAGCGGTCGATGTAGGCGCGCGCTTCAGACTGCGGAATGCCTAACTGCGCGGCCAGTCCGAAGGCTGAGATGCCGTAAACGATGCCGAAGTTGACGGCCTTGGCGCGGTTGCGCGTCTGCTTGTCCATGGTCTCCGCGGGCACGCCGAAGACCTCGCTGGCAGTCAGGGTGTGAATGTCTTCGTTGTTGAGATAGGCACGCACCAGCAGCGGATCGCCGCTGAAGTGTGCCAGCAGGCGCAGCTCAATCTGCGAGTAGTCGGCTGAGAGCAACTGGGTGCCCGGTGCGGCAATGAAGGCGGCGCGAATCTCGCGTCCTAGTTCGGTGCGGACGGGAATGTTCTGCAGATTGGGATTAATGGACGACAGCCGGCCGGTGGCTGTGGCCGCAGCCTGAAAGGTGGTGTGGACGCGCGCATCGGCGTCAGCCAGCAGCGGCAACGCATCCACGTAAGTGGACTTCAGCTTGGAAAGATGCCGGAATTCGAGCACCAGGCGCGGGACTTCGTGGGTCTCGGCCAGTTGCTCCAGCACATCCTGCGCAGTGGAGACGGACTTGCTCTTTCCGCGCGCGGCAGGCGCAGGTAGGCCCAGATGAGTAAAGAGCACCTCGCCTAGTTGCTTAGGCGAATTGATATTGAAGCGGCGACCTGCGAGTTCGAAGATGCGCTCGCCCACCCGCTCCAGTTCCAAGGCGAAGCGCTTCGACAGACCGTCAAGCACGCCCAGGTCGATGCGCACACCGGCCTGCTCCATCCGATAGAGGACCGGTGCGAGGGGCAGGTCGATCGCCGTGTAAATCCGCGCCACACTGGCCTTTTCAGCTTCCGCGCGCAACACCGGCACCAGCGCATGAATCGTCGCCGCCCCGGCCGCCAGCGAAGACGGCGGAGCCTGGCTGTGGCGGGCCGCCACATCGGCCAGCGACTGCGTGGTGTGGGTAGGGTTGAGCGCGTACGAAAGCAGCATGGTGTCGTCCACTGCGCCGCGCAACGTGACCCCTTGCGC
>Ga0181535_10003965_pt1 | contig 16822 bp, 11 predicted proteins | sample PEATcosm2014_Bin_44_FD_119774 | JGI IMG/M metagenome (GOLD analysis project Ga0181535, IMG submission 119774) | Peatland microbial communities from MTU Mesocosm Facility, Houghton, MI, USA - PEATcosm2014_Bin17_30_metaG | ecosystem: Environmental > Terrestrial > Soil > Wetlands > Peat | place... | reverse complement strand
GGCGGCGCTCGCCCCCGCGGCGGCGCCGGCGAAACCGCCGAACCGGACGGCTCCGTTCACGACGGCGCCGCGCTTCACGCGCCCGCTACCGTTGCGACCCTTCACGCCGACACCGTGGCGGCGCCGTCGCCGACCGCCGCGCTGCCGGTCGTCGCGGCGCTGCCGCCCTCGGCCGCCAGCGCCCGGCGGGCGAGCGCCTCTGTTGGCTCGCCGATCAGACGCTCCACGGTGCGGGAGAGCTCGAGGGCGCGTTCGAGCCGCGCTCGGGCGTGGGCCGCGCCTTCGGATTCGGCCCGCAAGTCGGACAGGCGCGCGGCCAGGCGCGCGTCGAGTGTGACGACGCTCGTGTCGGCTACGAGCTTGTCGGCCAGGTAGAGAATCTGTGCTTCGTTGGGCAGGATCTGCATGCAGGTCTCAACCTCATCCTGAGGGTCCATGTGCAGAGCGGTCACGGCCGCGACCCGGCGATAGCCGAGGTCGCTCAAGAGCCGGGCGCCGGCGGCGGCGTGGTCGGGCCCGGCGCGCGCGATGTCGTGTAGCAGCGCGGCCGCTTCGACGAGGCGGGCGCTCAGGTGTGCCTCGCAGCGGTTGAGCCGCGCCGTCAAGGCGACCGCGACCAGGGCGACCGCCCGCGAGTGCGCCACGACCTGCGACGGCACGCGGGCGTCGCGCAGCAGCTCAAGGCAGCGCGCCGCGTCGGGCAGGCTCTCGCCGGCGACGTCGTCGCAGGCGCGCCGGTAGTCGGCCGGCGTGTCCATGTCGAGCAGGATGCCCCGGTCGTCGACCGCGATCTCGAGCGCGCTCGCGTCGTGAGCGGCCAGCAAGCCGCGCAGGCCGCCGGCCGGCGCCTTGCGAGCTTCGTCTGTCGTGGGGGCCGGCTCGCCTTGTGACACGCGGCCGCGCTCGTCCTGGAGCTCTCGGTCCGGCTCGTCCTGCGGCGTGCCGCCAAGGCCGGCCGGCAGCGCCGTGCGGGCGATCAGCGGCGGGTGGCCGCGACGCCCGTCGCGCACCGGGTAGACGACCGGGGCCGGATGCACCCGCGCGGCGCGGGCCAGGCGGCCGATCGTCTCGGCGCGCACCAGGGCGCAATCGGTCGGCAACAGAAAGAAGGCGTCGACATCGGCGTCGAGTCCGGCCACGCCGGCGGCCACCGACGAGAACATGCCGCGCTCCCAGCCGTCGTTGACGACGACCGCGGCGCCCAGGGCAGCGGCCGCGGCGGCCACCTCGTCGCCACGCCAGCCGACGACCACGCGCACGTCGGCGACGCCGGCTTCGGCAAAGGCGCCCACGGCGCGCGCCAGCACCGTGGCGTCGCCCAGCGGCAGCAGCGGCTTGAGCTCGCCCATGCGCGACGAGCGCCCGGCGGCCAGCACGATGGCGGCAAGGCGCGTCATCGACCAGGCGTGGCGGCGCGGCCCGGGGTCGGTCGGGGCCTGACTGGGCGGCGCGCCGAGCGCGCGGCGGTACGGCGGGCCGTCACGCTAGGCGTCCTTGCCCGCCCGCACCTGGATCATCTCGGCGACGATGCTGATGGCGAGCTCGGCAGGCGTCTCGGCGCCGATCTGCAGGCCGACGGGCGAATGCACGCGGGCGAGCGCCTCGTCGTTGAAGCCGACCTCGCGCAGGCTGTCGGCGATGCGCTTGCGCTTGGTGCGGCTGGCCATGAGGCCCACATAGCGCGCCGGCGTGCGCAGCGCCTGTTCGAGCACGATCACGTCGTGGGTGTGTCCCCGCGTGACGATCACCACGTAGGAGTGCTCGTCGACCGCCACCCGCGAGAGCGCCCCCTCGAACGACGACAGCAGCACGACCTCGGTGCCGGGAAAGAGCCGCGGGTCGGCGAACTCTTCGCGATCGTCGAGCACGACCGTGCGCCAGCCGGCGCGCGCCGCGACCGGCGCCAGCGCACGGCCCACGTGGCCGGCGCCACAGATGATTGCCGTGGCAGGCAGTTCGAGCGCCTCGACCAGCACCTCGCGACCGTCGGCCAGCCTGGCGCTGCCGTGCACGGCGATCTTGCCGACCGCCTTGCGCAGGCTCGCGGGCTCGCCGAGCTGCGCACCGATGAGGGTGTCGTCGTCGCCCAGCAGGCAGAACTCGACGGGCTCGCCGACCACGACCGGCAGCACGGTGAACAGCTTGGCGCGGCGCTTGGCGGCCGCCGCTTCGCGCACTGCGACGCAGACCTCGGCGAGCACGGGGTCGCCGGGGGCGACGTAGGCGATCAGCACCTGGGCGGCGCCGCCGCAGATCATTTCGTCGGGACTGGCCACGTCGGTGCCGCGCAGCCCCATGCTGGTGACCTCGGAACGCTTTGCGTCGAGCGCCTCGCCCGCCTTGCGCATCATGGCGGCCTCGAGCAGGCCGCCGCCGATCGTGCCGGCGATCGAGCCATCGCGGCGCACGAGCATCTCGGCCCCGGCGCGGCGCGGCGTCGAGCCCTGCTCGGCGACCAGCCGCACGAGGGCGAAGTCGTGGCCGGCCTGCAGTTCTGTTAGCACTTCGGCGGCGATCTCTTTCATGGCGTCTCCTGTGTGCGTTCGTCGATCAACATGCGTTTGCGCGCGCCGTCGCTGCCGGCCCACGGCGCGGCCGCCACGACCTTGACCCGCAGGCGCCCGGCTGCCGTGGCCGCGGCCACGGCGGGAAGCTCTGCGAGGGCGGCTGCGGCGCGGCGCGGCTGCGGCGCGGCGCAGCCGCCCTCGCAGAGCAGCTCGACCGTAAGCGTCTCCTCGGTCTCATCGACGCTCAAGCGCGCCCGAAAGTCGAGCGCGTCGTCGCGCGCGAACAGCGCCTCGTCCAGGTCGGCCAGGCTCAGCCGCTCGCCGCCGGCCAGCGCGGCGACGGCGTCGAGGCGCTCGCGCACCGGCGCCAGCAGACGCAGCGACGAGCCACAGGGACAGGGCCCGGCAGCGAACCGGCCGAGGTCGCCAGTGCGATAGCGTAGCAGAGGCATGGCCTCGCGGGTGAGGGTGGTGAAGACGATCTCGCCTTCTTCCCCCGCCGCCAGGGGCGCGCCGGTCGCCGGGTCGACGATCTCGAAGAGCAGGTCGGCCTCGCGCAAGTGCAGCCCGGCGTGAGCGGCGCAGTCCACGCCGCCGCCCAGGCCCATCTCGGTGGCGCCGTAATGGTTGTAGACGCGGCAGTCCCAGGCCTGCTCGATGGCGGCCACGACGGCGCGCGGCACGTGGTCGGTGCTGAGCAGGACGCTGCGCACGTGGGGGCGCCGCCCCTGGGCGACGCTGCGCCGCGCCAAAGCCAGGAGCTGCACGGGAATGCCGACCACGACGCTCGCCTGCTCGCGTTCGAGGCGTTCGAGCGCGTCGGCGACATCGGCCACCGGGCCGTAGGGCAACGGCATCGCGCCAAGCCGCTCGAGGCCGCGGGCGAGCAGGTCGCCCACGCTGCCCGGCCGCTCGCCGGGCAGCAGGATGAGCACGCGGTCGCGCTGCCCGGTGAACACCGACATGCCGTGTCGGAAGAAGTCGATCGTGAGCTCCTGATCGGCGGCGCTGAAGGCGACGCGCTTGGGCTCGCCCGACGTGCCCGACGTGGGCAGCGTCACGATGCGTTCGACCTCGCCGGCGGGCACGCAGCGCAGCCGCGAGCCCTGGGCACGAAGGTCGTCGGCGGTCGTGAAGGGCAGCGCGGCGAGGTCGCCGAGCGAGCGCAGGTCGTGCACTCCGACTGCGCTCAGGCGTGCGGCGTAGAACGGGCTGTGGGCCTTGGCGTGGGCGACGGTCTCGCGCAGCGCCGCGAGCTGGTGGCGGCGCAGGGCGTCGGGCGCGCCGCGCTCCGGCCGGTCGGTCGGCGCCTGCGCCGGCGGCCCACCGCCGCCCGGCGATGTCTGGGGCAGCGGCCGGCCCGGCCCCACGGCGCCGGCCACACGGGCGGCGACCCAGCCGTCGAGCGGCGTGAGCGCCGGGCTCGCCGGGCGGTTGCCGGGCAGCGTGCGGCCACCGGCATCGGTCAGGTCGGACTCGTAGAGCGGCATCAGCCGGCCTTGACAGCCGTAGTCTCGCCGAGCGCGTGCGCCGCCGTGGGCGCGCCGCAGCAGGTCACGACGAGAGCTTGCCGCGATCGGCAAGGATCCGCATCGCCGTCTCGTAGGTGCGCACCATGAGCGGCGGGCATTTGGTGTAGCGGTCGAGGGGATCGTCGCTCAAGATCTCGCAGCAGGCGAGCGCACCGTATTCGCCGCGGAACCAGTCGACGAGCTCGGCGACGAGGGCGCCGTCGAACGGCGGCGAGCCGCGCAGCGCCATGGCGAGCGCGCCGCCGGCCAGAGCGCCGCAGTCGGCGCCCGAGAACATGCCGACGCACAGCGCCGCCACCGCGTCGACCATCTGCTCGTTCTCCACGCCGAGCTCGTCGAGCGCGACCTGCACCAGGGCCTGCGTGCAGCAGAAGCCTCGCAGGGCGAGTTCGTTCATGCGCGCGGCGCGTTCGTCGTCGTTCATGACGTGCTCACGGCCAACCGCCCCCGTTCGTCGTTCACGGCATGCTGCCCCTCGTCGATCGTCGCGGCCCGCGCCGCCTCGCCGCCAGCTCGCTCGCCGAGCCGCGCGATGCAGAGGCAGTACCCCAGGCCGCCGAGGCCGCGCGAGCGAGCAGGCTCGGCCCGGCCGTCGGCCCGGTCGCCGAGGTCGGCCGGCGGTGCGGCCACCCCGACCGCCGCCCAGAACGCCGCCATCGAGCCGTGCTGCTCGACGATGTCCCAGACGAGGCGGGCCAGAAGCCCGGACTGGTCTTCCCAGGTCGTGACGTCAAACCCGTGCTCGTCGAGCAGCGCGCGCAGGCCGTCGGGCCGGCCGCGCCGGTAGATGTCGCTGACCAGCAGCAGTCCGCCGGGGTGCAGCACGCGAGCGCACTCGGCGACCGCCCGCGCCGGCTCGTCGGCGAGCGACAGCGAGCATTCGGCCAGCACCGCGTCGTAGGAGTCGTCGTCGAACGGCAGTTCCTCGGCGCGGCCCTGGCGCAGATCGAGCTCGGGCCGGTGCCGGTGGCCCTCTTCGAGCAGCACAGGCGACGGGTCGACGCCGGTGGCGAGCATGCCGTAGCGCAGCGTGAGGTGCTCGACCGCGAGGCCGTCGGCGCAGCCCACGTCGAGCACGACCGAGCCGCGTGGCAGCGCGCTCAGGCTGAGGGCGCGGTCGGTGAGCTCGAGGCCGCCCGGGCGGCGGCAGCCCCCGGCGACGGCCTGCAGCACGGCGCCTTCGTAGAGGCAGGGCACGGCGAGCACGGCGGGCGTCGTCCCCCAGATGCTGGCGTGGGTCTCGCGCGCGCTCACACCGACCCCACAAGCGAGCGCCGGCCGACCCCGAGCCCGTGCCCGTCGGCGGCGGTCAGGTTGTAGGCGCAGAACGGGACGAAGCGCCCGTCGGGCGCGAGTACGTGCAGATAGCAGCGTCGGAGTCGCTCCAGATCGACGGTCCAGGCATCCTGGAACGCCATGCCGCTGACACTGAAGGTGTTGGCACGGATCTGCTGGAGAATGTCGCCCCACTGATCGTCGGGCGCTTGAGCAGCAGCGCAGCAACCCGTCACGGGCGCCGACCAGCGCCGCGCCACGTGCGCCGCCTTGTCGGTCGGTCGCAACGCAGCGAGGCTTCGGTCCATGGGGGCACCGCACTGCCCAGAGCTCTCCGCCGCGCCGCGCCGCAGAGCCACGAGGGTCCCGTCGGCGCCCCGCAGGTACTCTCTGCTGAACGAGCAGAGCGCATGTTCGCAGTCGCCGGGAGCGAAGTCCTCGTGTGAGATACGTCCGCCGCTCTGCGCCGCCAGCTCGCGCATGACGTCGGGGAGGGTCACACGAGCTCCGGCGGCGGTGACCGCGTCCGGATACCTGCCGAGCAGTGCCAGCGGCTGGAGATGGATCCCGCGCACGGCGGGCAGATGCTCGAGGGCAAAGGAGAGGATGAGCCCGAGCTGGTCGAGGTTGACCCCGCGCGCGACGGTCGGCACGAGCACGACGCCCAGGCCGGCCTCGGCGCAGCGCTCCACCGCACGCACTTTCAGAGCGGCCAGGGAACGCCCGCGAAGGGCGAGGTAGGCAGCGTCGTCGACACCGTCGAACTGCAGGAAGACGGTCTGGAGCCCGGCGGCGGCGAGCGTCTCGGCATACTCATCGTCTGCTGCGAGCCGCAGCCCGTTGGTGTTGAGCTGAAGGAAGGGCAGCCCGAGAGATCGTCCGAGAGCGATGACCTGCGGCAAGTCGTCGCGGAGCGTCGGCTCGCCGCCGGAGAGCTGCACGTTGCCGCCGGGAGCCCGCTCGAGCACGCGCCGGAACCACCCCTCGATCTCGTCGATCGAGGGGTCCGCCGCGCTCCGCTGCCGCGCGCTCGCAAAGCAGATCGGGCACTCGAGGTCGCATCGCGAGGTCACCTCGAGCAGCACGCAGCACGTCTGCCGCGTGTGACCTGCGCACAGGCCACACGCCGTCGGGCAGTCCGGGTTCTCGGCAGGATCGCAGCAGCCCGGCCCCGATCCGGCCACGCGCCACTGGTCGTAGTCGGGCGGGCCGCGCCAGACCAGCGCCGCCACCTCGCCGTGCTCGGGACAGGTCCGCTCCAGCCACACCTCACCGCCGCGCCGGACCACCGACGCCGGGAGTCGGCGAAGGCACCGCGGACACAGGCTCGTCGTCTTGGTATCGCTCACGTGAGGATGCTCCCGCTCACTTGTCTTCCAGAGCCAGTTCGACCTCGTGCATGCGGCCCGTGGCGAGTCGCTCGCTCACCAGGACGAGGCCGTGCTCCAGGCAGGCCGGCAGCTTCACCGGAAAGCCGGCCACAAGGTACGAGAGCGTCACCGAGCGCGGTTCGAGCGCGTGGTCGCCCTTGGCGCAGCGCCAGACCCGGCCGTCGTCGTCTTCGAGGGCGTCGGCAGCGGGCCAGGGCGGCGGCTTTATCTCCATCCGGTGACTATAGGCGCTGTACACCACGAACCGCTCGCCGTGGGGAGCGTACTCGACCCAAAAGGTGACGGAGCCGATGGACAGGGCCGCGAGCAGGCGCCCGGTGTCCGGCTCGATGAAGCGGTCTCCTGTCTTGCGCGCGTGGACGATGACCTCGCGGACCTCTTCGGGACGGATGAATCGCTGCTCGAGGAGCTCCTCGACCGCGGGCGTGAGCGAAAGGTCGTCGCGCCAGCTGCTCGAAGCGACGGCGGGGCCTTCGTGCCAGACGTCGGCCAGCAGGCGGGCCTTGAGGGCGACACGCTGCGCCGAGCGCTGCGTGAGCGCCGGCCCGCGACGCTCGGCCCGCGTCTCGTAGGCGTCGCCGAACAGCAGGTCGAGGACGTGCAGCGAGCGCTTTCCCCTCGCCGCGAAACGGTCGCGGCACATGGCGCAGTGGGCGACGTAGTCGGCGTCGCCCTCGGCGATGCGACGGTCCACGACCAGGTCGCCCATCTCCGGGTTCGCATAGAGCATGAGGCCGCCGAAACCGCAGCACTCGGTGCGCTCACCCGACATCTCGAGCTCGTCGATCTGGTAGCCGCAGGCGGTGACCACATCGCGCACCGCGCGCTGGACATCGTGCTGATAGCGCGCCGTGCAGGCGTCGTGGATGGCCACGTGGCGCCCTCCGCCCGATCCGGCCGCGCCGTCGGGCAGCCCCACCTCGCGCAGCACCTCCCACAGCGACACCGTCTCGAACTCGGGCAGCCGCGCGGCAAAGACGGTCTCGCACGTGGGGCAGGCGAGGATCAGGCGTCGCGCGCCAAGGTCGTTCAGGTGCTTGCGAAGGCCATCGAGCGTCTCGTCGAAGAGGGCTCCCTGACCGGCCCAGTCGGCCGGCGCGCCGCAGCAGTACAGCACGAGCCCGGTCGCCGGCGAGTAGCGTTCACGCAGGTGCGCGTAGACCTGTTCCAGATGGGCCGGGTCTGACGCCGCGAGCTGGCAGCCCGGAAAGAAGACCGTCTCGCTCGTTTCGGCGCCCGGGGCGTGGCGCGCCAGCGCCGACTGCTCGCCGACTGCGAGCCGCAGGTCCTGCACGGCGAAGTCGAAGGCCGAGGCCGGCATGCGGCCCTGTCGCACCATCTCGCGGCGGGCGTCGCCGATCACCTCGGCCATGTCGAGGTCGACCGGGCACACCTCGTAGCAAAGGCGGCAGCGGCTGCACGAGTCGATCATGCGGTTGGTCGTGCGGCTGCCCCTGCCCTGCGTGACGGTGAGGTTGTTGTAGATGCGGCGCGCGTAGAGGCCGGGGTGCGAGCCGAACTGCTCCAGGTACGAGCACGCCTTGACGCACTCGAGACACTCGCACTGCAGGCAGCGTGCCGCCTCGGCACGCGCCTCGTCGCGCGAATAGCCGCGGGCGGGGTCGGCCGGGCACACGGGCGGCGCGCTTTCGACGCCGTTCATCTTGACGATCAGGCCGGTCGCGTAGCCGCCGCGATCGCCACGCGACGCCCCGAGCGACACGTGCTGCAACTGGCGGTCGATCGAGAGTGCCGCCCGCCGTCCGTCGGCGATCGAGGAGATGGGCGACCACGGCTCGGAGGGCCGCAGGATGCTGCCGCCGCAGTAGGTACCCAGCTTGCTGGTCGCCAGCGTGACCGGGTCGACGGCGATCCGGCCTTGGGCGTCGAGCAGGTAACCCAGGGCGGCGCCGGCGTCGGCCTCGGGGGCTCCCATGGCCAGGTACACGGCGTCGACGTCGGGCGCCAGGGCGGCGAGCGCGTTCTCTCCGCGAGGCCGCGTGAGCGCTACGGCAGTGAACGGCACGAACCGCGCACCGGCTTCGGTGACGGCCGCGACGTCGGCCTCGAGGTCGGCCTCGGAGAGCACGTCCTCGCCGAGCTCGCGAGCGCGACCTCCGGCTCTGTCCTGCGCCTCGAAGACGACGACCGAGTAGCCCTTGCGGGCGAGCTCGTAAGCGGCGGTGAGGCCGCTCAGGCCGGCGCCTACCACGGCGACCCGACCCGGCTTCGCGCGGCGCGCCGTCGTCGTCGCCGCCGCCGGCTCGTCGGCAAAGCTCATCGCCGCGCGCTCGAGGTCGTTGATGCGGATGCCGCCGCCCGCCTGTTCGCGCACGCAGGCCGTCTGGCAGGGGGCGTCGCAACAGCGTGAGATCACGCGTGGGAACGGCACGGCCTGCGTGAAGGCGCGGCGAGCCTCGGTCCAGTCGCCGCGGACCGCCGCCGCGAGCATCGCCCGCGCGTCGACGTGCACCGGACACGCCGTCACACAAGCGGCCGGCTGGTTCTGGATGCAGAGCTCCTCGAGCTGGAGCAGCCTCTTCTGGTCCATCGTGCGCCCCTCGGCAGGCCGATCGGCCGGCGCCGGGAGTACTCCCGGCGCCGGCCGCCCGCCGCGCCGGCCGCCCTGAGGCGGCCGGCGCATCGCTTGCGAACTCAGTAGGCCTGGATGTCCTCTTTCATGGAGGCCAGGACCTTCTCGGGCAGCGCCGGCAGATGCCGCACGCGGGCGCCGCAGGCGTCGTCGATGGCGTTGATGATCGCCGTGTGCGGCGACGTCAGCGGCGCCTCTCCACAACCCGAGGCGCCGTAGGGGCCGAGCGGCCGCGGGGTCTCGAGGTACAGCACGGTGAGATCGTCGGTGACGTCCTTAGGATACGGGATGCCGCAGGCGCGCATCGAGGTGTGCTTCTTCAGGTCTTCGAAGTCCTCGGTGAGCGCGAGGCCGATGCCCTGCGACAGGCTGCCCCACATCTGACCGTCGACGTTCAGGCGGCTGTTGATGACGCCCACGTCGGTGCAGATGAGCAGGTGGTCGACGTAGGTCTTGCCGGTCGCCACTTCGACGGACACCTCGGCCAGGAAGACGCTGTACATGTAGTTGGCGATCGGTGCGCCCTGACCCGTGTTGGGGTCGATGAGCACGCCCATGGTCTGCGTCCAGCTCCCCTCGTAGCGAAGGTCGAGGCCCGCGGCCACCATCTCGTCGTGCGTACGGTAGCCGCCGTCGTCCTTGGTCATCGCCGCGATCAGCTTCTCGCAAGCGTCCTTGATGGCGTTACCGACGATCACCTGGGAGCGGCTGCCGCCGGCGCCGCCGCTGTCGGGGCACCTCGCCGTGTCGTTCATGTCGAGGCTGATCTGCTCCATGGTCAGGCCGAGCGGACGCAGCGCTTCGTGCGCGGTGCCCAGCGTGCCGCCATCGGAACCCTGGCCGTGATCCTCCCAGGTGTTGTAGATGCGCACGCCGCCGTCGGGGCGCAGTTCGGCGGCGGCGTTGGCGACGTCTTCACCGTCGCCGCCGGCGCCGAAGATGCCGAGCGAGATGCCGACGCCCTTCTTGACCTCGGCCGTGGAGTTCTCGGCCGTGCGCTTTTTGGCCGTGTCGTAGTAGGGCTTGACCATGTCGAAGAGCTTCTTGAACGAGTAGACCTCGTATTCCTGGCCCCACGAGTACGTGGCGCCGGGCTCGGCGAGGTTCTTGTAGCGCAGCTCGAACGGGTCCATGCCCATCTTGCGGGCGAGCTCGTCGACGACGCTCTCGCCGGCGAAGAACGCCTGCGGAGAGCCCCATGCGCGGAACGGGGAGCCCCACGAGTGGTTGGTGCGCACCAGCTGACCCTCGCCGCGCATGTTCGGGATGTCGTAGCCGCCGCCGCAGAACAGGCCCTTCTGCACCAGGTTGTCGCCGAACTCCATGTACGGACCGTGGTCGCACAGCCAGTGGTTCTCCATACCGACGAACTTGCCGTTCTCGTCGGCCGCCAGCTTGCAGTGGTACCAGTGCGGCGAGCGCTTGCCGGTGTAGGCGATCGACATCCAGTAGTCGTACTTGAGGTAGACCATCCGGCCGGTGGCCAGTTGAGCGGCGCCGAGGAGCGCCTCCATGGTGGGGCAGAACTTGTAGCCGAACGTGCCGCCCGTGTTGTTCTGGATCATGCGCAGGTTCTCGAGCTCGACGCCGAGACCTTCGTTGATCATGGCGGCGTGGAAGTTCAAGGCGACGCTCTTGGACTGGATCGTCAGACGACCCTCTTCGTCGGTGTAGGCGAAGCCGCAGTCCGGCTCGAAGTAGAGATGGGGCTGGCGCTGCAGGTAGTACTTGCCTTCGACCACGTGCGCGGCGGTCTTGAAGATCTCCTCGGTATCCTCACCCTTGATCAGCTGCTGGGTGAAGAAGGAGTTGGGCGTGCCGGGGTAGATCTCGATGGCGTCGTCGGCGATCGCGTCGAGGGCGCTCATGTAGGCCGGCAGCTCTTCGAGCTCGACCTTGACCTTCGGGACCGCCGCCAGGGCCTGCTCGATCGTGTCGGCGCAGACGATGGCCAGAGCGTCGCCGTACTGGAACACCTTGGTGTCGCAGAGGATCGGCCGCTCCCAGCCGTCGGCCTTCACGTCGTCGGGGTACATCACCAGGCCGTTGATGCGGTTCCGGCCCTTGACGTCCTTGTGCGTGACGACCTTGGCGACGCCGGGCATCGCCTCGGCCTCGGAGACGTCGATGGAGAGCACGTTGGCGTGCGACACTTGCGCGTGGACCACGGCGCAGAACAGCGTGCCGGGCGGCATCTTGAGCTCGAGGTCGGCGCCATAGTCGATCAGACCGGTGACCTTGGCGACGGCGCTCGGCTTCGGAAAGCGCGTGTTCCAGATGTGACCGTCGGCCGGCACCTTGTAGGTGAGCTCGTCTTCGCTCATCTCGCCGCGCAGCACCTTGGCGGCGTCGACGACGGCGTCGACCAGCGGCTTGTAGCCGGTGCAGCGGCACACGTTGGCGTGCTTCTGCCACCAGTCGCGGATCTCTTCGCGAGTCGGATCGGGGTTCTGATCGAGAAGCGCCTTGGACGAGACGATGAACCCGGGCGAGCAGTAGCCGCACTGGGCGCCGCCATGCAGGATCCAGGCGAGCTGCAGGGCGTGGAGCCTGTCAGGCGTGCCGATGCCCTCGATGGTCGTGATCTCCGACTCGGCCGGCACGCGCTTCATGGTCGTCGTGCACGCGCGCACGACCTTGCCGTTCAAGATCACCGAGCAGGAGCCGCACTGGCCCTGGCCGCAGGCGATCTTGGTGCCGGTGAGGCCAGCCTGGTGGCGGATCACGTCGGACAGCTTTTCGGTCGAATCGCACATGACGTGGGTGGGTATGCCGTTGATGCTGAGAAGCTTCCTATCCATGCATGACTCCTGGAGATGGTATTGCGATCGCCGGCAGCGTGCGGAAACCGTGGATGTTCAGCGCGCAGCGGCCCGGGCAGGGAACGGACGGAACGGCTCTCTGTGCTCTCACTCCTTCGCGCTCGGCAGACGGTCGCGCCGCGCGGGCGCCCCGCCCAGCTCGGCTTCGACACGCGAACAGACGCAGTACACCTTGCGTACGTATGGTTTCATGCCGGGTGTCGCCGCCCCGTGGCGCACGGCCTTCTCGACGGCGGTCGCGTTGCACGTCACGATCCCGGCCAGCCCCGCGAGAGGCAGATGGGTAAATGCCTCGGGCACCAGCGGCGTGCTCGGCCCCATGATGATCGACCGCACCCCCGGCCCTGTCGCCAGGAGCAGCTCTTCGGCGCTTTCGTTCAAGAGTGTGGTCGCCGTCATGATCAGCACCTCGGTCCACGAACCCAGACGGGCACGGAACTCGAGCGGATCGCCCAGCCCCAGCGACGAGTCGATGACGTCGAGCTCGACCCCGAGGCCGGGAAGCGTACGCGCCAGCGGCGGAAAGTAGCCGACCATGGAGACGTGTGTGCCGGCGCCGATGTCGGCGAGCCGCAGCGAGAGGCTGAGCGGCGAGCCCGAGTCGTCGACCAGGCCACGCGACCGGTGGTGGTGCAGCGCGTTCACGGTCGCCAAGCCGATGCTGCGCTGGAAGGGGTCGTCGCTCAGGAGCCGCTCGAGCAGCACGACGGCGACCTCACCCTCGACGTCGCGATAGCCGTTGCCGTAGGAGCGGCGCTCTTTGTCGTCTACCCAGGTGTACGACAGCCCAAGGCCGCCGTCACCGGTGGCGACCGCCGTGTAGCCCAGGCCCACGGTGAGCGACGTCACGGTCGTGGCGACCGCCAGCGGCAGCGACTCATCGTACAGGCGTTGCATCAGATACATGCGGCCCTCACTGATCCCCCATGGCGCGCTTGGCTTCGGCCACCTTGCTGATTGCCTGGTAGTCAGACACGAGCCCGAGGCCGCGTACCGACCACCGGTGGCCTCGCCCGAGAAGCCCTGCAGGTCATATGGTGGTCGCCGTGCGACCGTTGCATTCTAGTCGTTGTTTTTGCGCGAACACAACGCGGCAGGGGCTACCTAACGATGGCTCCGAAGGCTCCCATATGGACAAGGCGGTGCGTCCCCTGCGGGACGCGCCGCCTTGGTACGGCGGTGCAAGCGTTTGCCGGCGCTCCACCCCGCGCGACGCGCGACGCGCCGCACGGCCAAGCCCGGCGCCGGCTCAACCGGCCGGCGCGACGCCCGTGAGGGCGCTCTCGAGCTCCTTTTCTACGCGCACCGCGCAGACCTTGAACTCGGCCGTCTTGGTGACCGGGTCGAAGGCCGAGTTGGTGAGCTCGTTGACCGGCGATTCCTTGTAGTGGAAGGTCATGAACACGACGCCCTCGGGCACCGTGTCGGTGACCGTCACGCGAGTGGCGATCGAACCGCGCCGGCTCACGACCCTCGCCGTGTCGCCCTCGGAGAGGCCGAGCCGCTCGGCGTCGAGCGGGTTGACCTGGGCGAGCTCGTGCGGCCGCAGCGCCTCGAGGTTGGCCGAGTGGCGCGTCATGATGTTGTAGTGGTAGAGCATGCGCCCCGTGGTGAGCAGGATGGGGTAGTCGTCGGTGCACAGCTCGGCGGGCGCCTCGTACTCGATGCCCTGCAGCAGCCCCTTGCCGCGCGTGAAGCCGGCGGCGTGCAGGAACTTGGTGCCCGGGTGCTCGGTGTCGGGGCAGGGCCACTGCAGCCCGACCTTGTCGATGCGCTCGTAGGTGATGCCGGCGTACTGCGGCACCAGGGTGCGCATCTCGTTGAAGATGTCCTCGGGTGAGTCGTAGTGCATCTCGTGACCCAGGCGGCAGGAGAGGTCGGCGATGATCTGCCAGTCGGGCCGGCACTCGCCGGGCGCCTCGACCGCCTTGCGCACGCGCTGCACGCGGCGCTCGGTGTTGGTGAAGGTGCCGTCCTTCTCTGCGTAGCAGGCCGCCGGCAAAAAGACGTCGGCGTACTTGGCCGTCTCGGTCATGAAGAGGTTCTGGGCGACCAGGAACTCGAGGCTGTCGAGCGCCTTGCGCACGTGGTTGGCGTCGGCGTCGGTGAGCGCCGGGTCTTCGCCCATCACGAACATGGCTTTGACCTTGCCGTAGACGGCCATGTCGAGCATCTCGGGAATGCGCAGGCCCATCTTCTCGGGCATGGTCACGCCGTAGGCCGCCGAGAAGCGCGCGCGGGCGGCTTCGTCGTTGACGCTCGGGTAGCCCGGCAGCGAGTTGGGCAGCGCGCCCATGTCGCACGAACCCTGCACGTTGTTCTGGCCGCGCAGCGGGTTCACGCCGGCGTTCTCGACGCCGATGTGGCCGGTGACCATGGCCAGGTTGGCCAGGTTCATGACGTTGGCCGTGCCCGTGGTGTGTTCGGTGATGCCCAGCGTGTAGAAGATGCCGGCCTTGGGCGTGAGCGCGTAGAGCTCGGCGGCCTCGCGGATCTGCGCGACCGGCACGCCGGTGATCTCGCTGACGCGCTCGGGCGGGTAGGCCTGCACGACCTTCCAGAGGTCGTCGAAGTTCTCGCAGCGTTCCCTGATGTAGGCCTCGTCGTGCCAGCCGTTGCTGATGATCAGGTAGAGCAGGCCGTTGACCAGGGCGTTATCGGTGCCCGGCCGCAGGCGCAGCCAGAGGTGCGCGTAGTCGGCCAGCTCGGTGCGCCGCGGGTCGACCACGATCAGCTTGGCGCCGCGCAGCGTGGCGCGCTTCATCTTGTTGCCGATGATCGGGTGCGCCTCGGGGGCGTTGGAACCGATGATGAACAGCACGTCGTTGAACTCGATCTCGCCGATCGAGTTGGTCATCGCGCCTGAACCCAACGTGGCGGCCAGACCGGCCACCGTAGGAGCGTGTCAGGTACGTGCGCAGTGGTCGATGCTGTTCGTGTTCAGGCCCGCGCGGGTGAGCCGCTGCAACAGGTAGTTCTCTTCGTTGGTGCAACGCGCGGAGCTGAGCACGGCGAGGGCGTCGGGCCCTTCGCGCTCCTTGATCTCGAGGAACTTCGAGGCGACCAGATCGAGCGCTTCGTCCCAGCTTGCCGGCTCGAACACGCCGTCGCGCTTGATGAGCGGCGTCGTTATGCGGTCGGGGCTCGCGATCATGTCGGTGTGAAAGCGGCCCTTGACGCACAGCGAACCCTGGTTGACGGGGGCATCGAAGTTGGCCGTGACGCCGACCACTTTGTCGTCGTGCACGTTCAGGTCGAAGTTGCAGCCCACGCCGCAGAACGGGCAGGTGGTGCGCACCTTGGTGCGCTCCCAGCTGCGCGTGCCCTTGAGCTGCTTGTTGACGAGCGCGCCCGTGGGGCACACATCGACGCACTGGCCGCAGAAGCGGCAGAAGTCTTTGGCGAGCGGATGATCGAACGAGGTGGTCACCGTGGAGTCGAAGCCGCGGCCGGCGAAGTCGACGGCGTTGGTGACCTGGACCTCGGCGCAGACGCGCGCACACTTGCCGCACAGGATGCACTTGTTCTGGTCGCGCTGGATGAGGTGGTTGTCATCGTCTAACGCGAAGTCCTTCTTCGCGCCCTTGACGAAGCTCGTGTGCTCGACGCCGTAGCGGTAGCAGTACTCCTGCAACAGACAGTCGCCGGCCTTCTCGCAGATCAGGCAGTCGTTGGGATGGTCTGACAGCAGGAGGTCGAGCACGGTGCGCCGCGCGTCGACCACCGCCTCGGACTCGGTGTAGACGACGATGCCGTCGGCCACCGGGGTAGCGCAGGCGGCGGCCAGGTTGGGCCGGCCCTCGATCTCGACGCTGCACAGCCGGCAGGCGCCGAAGGTGGAGAGGGTCTTGTCGTAACAGAGCGCCGGAATGTCGATGCCGACGCTCGCCGCGGCATCGAGGATGGACGTGCCGGGCGGCACGGCGACTGCCTGCCCGTCGATCTCGAGCTCGACCATGAAATCATCCCTCCGCGTCACCGGGAACAGCTTCAGCGCGCCGGCGAGCCGCATGGCCGTCGGACCAGACGGGGCTCGCGCTCCACCGGCGGCGGTGCGACTCGCTTCGCAATACCTCGGATTGTAGCCGTTATTCCGAAGGCGGGCCAACGCCCGGCGGCAGCTGCCCGGCCTCGGCGCCGGGGGCGGCCGGGAAGAGGTCGCCGAAGTGCGTCGCAAAGAGCTCATCGAGCGCTTCGTCGGCCGCCTGTGACAAGGCGTCGAAGCGCCGCAGCAGAAGGCGGCCCTGGTCGGTCAGACACGAGCCGCCGCCGCCCGTGCCACCGGTACGGCGCGCGAACAGCTCGAGGCCGAGGCGCTGCTCGACCTCGTGGACGATGCGCCACGCCTTGCTATACGACATCGCCATGTCCTTAGCCGCCCTGTTCAGCGAGCCCGTCGCGTCGACCCGACGCAGTAACTCGTTGGTCCCCGGGCCGAACAGGCGCACGCCCTTTTCCTGCAGCCAGATGCGCTGCGCGGGCCGGACCTCGAGCGGGACGGACGCCGGCGGGAGCGACGAGGCGGGCTCGGGCCGCGCCGCCGTTCCGCCGCCACCGCTCTGTTCCCAAAGTCGCCCGGAGGGGTTGTGCGCCCGCGAGCCGCCGTGCGCACGGTGGTGCTCGCCGGCGGAGTCGCCGGCCGTGCGGCGACCGCCTTCGGCATCTAGCCCGGTGAGGGGCCCGCCGGCACGATCGCCTTCGG
>Ga0181535_10003963_pt1 | contig 16826 bp, 17 predicted proteins | sample PEATcosm2014_Bin_44_FD_119774 | JGI IMG/M metagenome (GOLD analysis project Ga0181535, IMG submission 119774) | Peatland microbial communities from MTU Mesocosm Facility, Houghton, MI, USA - PEATcosm2014_Bin17_30_metaG | ecosystem: Environmental > Terrestrial > Soil > Wetlands > Peat | place... | reverse complement strand
CCAGCTTCGCCGTCAGGCAGAACTGGCAGTTGACCGCGCACCCCACCTGGCTTGAAACGCAGATCGTGGCCCGCGTCCTGCCAACCTCAACCTCGCTTCCATCGCCCGACTCGCCTTCATCCCCCTCCGGCATCCACACCGTCTCAACCGTCAGCCCCGCTGCCCCGCCGCACTCCACCAGGTAGCGCTCAGTCCCATCCACCGATTGAAAAACCTGCGCAATCCCCGGCCGCCCCACCTGCCAGCCCTCCGCAACCAGCCGCTGGCGCAGCGATTTTGACAGTGTGGTAATCGCATCCAGCTCCGCGACCCGCTGACGATACAGCGCTTCAGCCAACTGCCTCCCACGAAAACCCGGCTCCCCGGCCGCAACCATCACGCCCGCCAGCTCTCCCGCATCTAACCCGAAGAGCAGCCTTTGGCCGGCTTTCTCAGAATCGATTCGAACGAGTTTACTGTTTTTCTTTATCACGATTGGGCTCAACATAGAGTATTTCATCCCCGTCTGTAGCCCCCCGCGCCCACGGCTTGCGCGGCGGCCATGATTCTGCCGACGCGTCACTTGCAGGCCGCAGACGTGCCCTTTGTACCTGATTGACCTACAATCGAATTCTTGCCTGATGACGATGACAACTGAACGAAATCTTCGCCGCACTGAGTTGCCCAATGGCCTGATTGTTCTGACCGAGCGCATGGACTATCTGCGCTCCGTCGCCATGGGCGTCTGGATCAAGTCCGGCTCCCGCTGCGAGCCCGCCGAAACCAACGGGATCTCCCACTTTGTGGAGCATATGCTCTTCAAAGGCACCCGCTCCCGCACCGCCCAGCACATCGCCCGCGAAATGGATTCGATCGGCGGCAACCTCGACGCCTTCACCGGCAAGGAAACCATCTGTTTCAACGTCAAGTCGCTCTCCGATCACGTTCCCATCGCCCTCGACGTGCTGGCCGACCTGGTTCTCAACCCGGTCTTTGCTCCGACCGACATCGAGCGTGAGCGCGGCGTGATCCTCGAAGAGATCAAGATCGACGAAGACAACCCCGACATATTGGTCCAGGAGCTGTTCACGCAAAGCTTCTGGAAGGGGCACCCGCTCGGTTGGCCCATCCTCGGCACTACCGAAACCGTGGCCAGGCTCGATCAGAAGCAACTCGTCGACTACCACATCGACCGCTTTCACGGCGGCAACATTGTCTTTTCCGCGGCCGGCAACTTGGAGCATGATCACTTCGTCGAAGCTGTCGCGGGGAAGTTCTCCGCTCTGGCCGGCGGCGCCACGCTCAGCGAGATGCCCGCGCCGACCCCGAGCGCCCGCATCGTCCTGCGCAACAAGAAATCCCTGGAGCAAGTCCAGATCTGCCTCGGCGTGCCCGCTCCGCCCATTACCGACGAAGACCGCTACGCCGCGCTCATCCTCAACACCGTGCTCGGCGGCGGCATGAGCTCCCGCCTCTTCCAAACCATCCGCGAAGAACGCGGCATGGCTTACTCCATCTACAGCGACCTGAGTCCCTATCGCGACACTGGAACGCTCTGCGTCTACGCCGGCACCTCCGCCGGCAAGGCTCTTGAAGTCGTGGACCTCATTCTGACCGAGTTCCGCCACCTCAAGCAGACGCCCCTTGCGCCCGAAGAGCTGACACGCGCCAAGGACCAGCTCAAAGGCAACCTCCTGCTCGGCCTTGAGAGTTCCTCTGCGCGCATGGCCAACCTGGCCCGCCAGGAGATGTACTTCCACATGTTCTTCTCTGTCGAAGAGTTGATCGCCCGCGTCGACAGTGTGGACGCAGCCCAGGTCCAGGCCATGGCCCAACAGCTCTTCCATCCCGACCGCATCGCCGTCACCCTGCTAGGCCGCCTCAACGGCGTCAAGCTCAACCGCGACAGGCTTGTGTGTTGAAGAGCAGGGGTCAGAGATCAGGGGTCAGGGGTCAGTCTTAAGAACCCGAGTTGCCCAATTTGGCCTTATTGCAAATCCAAGCCTGATCTGGACTAGTCTGGTTAGTCAGCTCCTGATCCCTGATCACTGATCCCTGATCCCTGACCTCTGATCTCTGATCTCTGTTTCGAGCGTCCGATTTCCCTTTCGCGTCTGTACGTTGTAGCATTTTCACGAATGGGCCGGGAAGCTCCGGCCCGCTCCACGAGGCACTGGAATCCCATGAATTGCACGTCTTTGCTTGCTGCCGCGGTACGCGGATCGAAAATCCTGTCTCTTCGCAGCCAGAACCGCCGGCAGCCTGAGGTCTCTAAGTTGCCCAACGGCTTCACTTTGATGGAGTTGTTGATCGTCATTGCTATCATCCTGATTCTCATGCTGATGGCCATTCCGACCATCGGCAGCCTGACCAAGAAGGGCAACGAAACCTCGGCTATTAACTCCGTGCAGACGGTCACCAAGGCAGAGATTCAGTACCAGTCCAGCTACCCGGCCAACGGGTTTGCATGCTCGCTCCCGGCCCTGGGCGGTGACCCCAACTCCGGTCCGCCCACTCCAGCCGCTGCGCAGATCCTGCAGGGCGACCTGATCTCGGGCTACAAGTCCGGATACATCTTCACCATAACCTGCAGCAACAAGGTCACCATCAACGGTACTGATCGGTCCAACGGCTACACCATCACGGCCGTTCCGCAAACCGTGGGCAAGACCGGCGATCGCGGCTTCTGCAGCGACCAGTTCGGTTCCGTCAAGTACGATCCCGTGGGCGGCACCAACTGCACCCAGAACCTGCAATGAGCCTGGGCCCTCAGTTCCAGCGCGGCGGCCGTCTGCTTCTGGCCGCCGCTGTTCTCTTTGTCATCTCCGCATACGCCCAAGAACGTCCGCCGTCCGCGAAGGACAGCGCGAGGGACCTTGCCGCCCGCGTCGACCGGCACTACAATCAGCTGCGCTCTCTCAAGGCCGGGTTTACCGAGAGCTATCAAGGTATGGGCGTCAAGCGTACGGAGAGCGGCACCATGCTGCTGCTCAAGCCTGGCCACATGAAGTGGGATTACACCTCGCCCGCCGGCAAGATCTTTCTCCTCGACGGCAAATACGCGTGGTTCTACACCCGCGGCGACCGCCAGGTGCAGCGCATCCCCGCCAAAGAACTCGACGACCTGCGCTCGCCGCTCCGCTTCCTCCTCGGCCATACAGAGCTTGAAAAAGAAATGGACTTCCTGACCGTAGCCGCAGCGCCCAACGGCTGCTTCACCCTCACCGGCCAGCCCAAAGGGCAAGAAAAACGTGTCGCGCGCGTCAGCTTGACGGTGACAGCCCAGGCCAGCATCGTAGCCATCGAGATTGAAGAGCCCGACGGCGCGCTCACGCGCTTCACCTTCACCGGCGAGCAGCCCAATGTTGCGATCCCGGAAGATACTTTCCACTTCACGCCTCCGCCCGGCGTGCCCGTAGTCAACGCCCTCCCGCCGGCGTAGCCTTCATCCCATCCACGTGACGGAACTGGGACGAACACCATGAATGAAGTGGCGGGATCGGCAGTGCAGGCGTTCGCACGCGCGATCAAGCGACAGGATGTGGATGCCCTTGCCGAACAGATGACAACGGAGCGTCGACTCATCGACGCGCTGGGAAAGTCGCCGAGTGCCGCGTCTACTGCGACAACGAGCCGATCCGGCAACGCATTGCCAAAGGCGCCTGATCTCCTCCTGCCCAACCTCTTCCCGCCTAAACGATCACGGTCAACGTTGCATGAAACGGTGCTGCCTGCTCAAGGAAACCGCGCGCCGGCGTGGCTGAACATTGAATGAATCGGCTGACTCGTTTCTTACCCGATTTCAACCAAGTGCAGCCGAACCATTGTCTGGTTCAACAGTTGATGGGCAATCTCACCAAAGGTGATAGGGCCGGTGATGTTGGCTGTTTTCTTGCCTTCCAATTTGCCGTAAAGATAGTTGAGGATGCAGTTGCAGGCAAAATCAGGCGCTCGTTCTTCGCTATGGATCACGTTGGTAAATGCGCCCGCATAGTCCGCAACCAGCTTGGCAAGGCGATAGTCCACGCCCGGAAAAACGGGCGCGTACAAGTTCACGATGCGCGCCCCTGCATCAATCGATTGAAACGAAACATTGATCGAGGTGCCGTTGTAATCCCCCACCAGAGGAAACTCCGTTTGGATTCCCTTCGCGGCAAGGTACTCCGCCAGGTTTGCCTCGGCTCCATTCACCCGGCATTTCGTTACTTGGAAACCCGCCTTTTCGAAACGGATAACGTCCCCCTCGCCGCCTTCAAAAATGTTGACGATTTCCAGGTCGGCCATCCGGCTGGCAGGCAGCGTTACATGGAGCGCTGCGCACCTCTGTTCCAGCACGGCACCGGTCTTGCCGTTGAAGACTGCGGGCGCATCCTTCCCGATCCGATCCACGGGCACGCCTGAAACCCAGCCCACCATCGGACGCATCAGAAAGCCATCGTAGCCCGGCGCTTCTTCCGCAAAGGTTTTCAGCACCTCGGTTCCGGCGGGCATCACCACGAACGTCACGCCATTCAGTGGCGCGTCTTGATAAAGTCGGCCCAGCTCCTTCGGGCCGTAATCGATCGCCTCCGCTCCCAAAGCAAAGCACGGAACCTTGGTCACAAAGATCCGGTCGTGTGAGGCCAGGCCACCCGCTTCGGTCATGAAGTAGACGATCGTTCCCCCGATCCAGTCGCCCTTGGGAAGCTGATTCAACGCCTCGCGGCTTCCGGCCAGAAACAAACGCTCTCCGGCAGCGATTGCGGCTTGCACCTCAGCGACAGTCTGCAATGTGGCACTCACGGTTGCTGGCATGGACTCTCCTCGCGCCTTAACTGAGAATTTTGTAGATTTCGTTATAAAAAATGGCTTCGAACTGCTTGAGAAACTTATGCGTCTTTTCGGCAAGGTATTTCACGTTTTCCGGTGAAGGATCCCTCTCGTAGTTCATCTTGTTGCTTTGAATCAACATATTGATCGTCGCCTTGTTCGACTGAACGGGCTTCTTCCCTGTGACAAACTGAATCCAGATGGGGTGGTCGACATCGGGGAGCATTAGGCATCTCCTGGCCGTCAGAAAACGGTTACCTCAGGCTTTATCGGCGCAGTGCGGAACTGACATGAGTGCCTGGCCCGGCCCGCTATCTGAATCGAGCCGCAAAAGCAATCTCCACCGCGCTCGCTGGTGCAGGATTGCGCCGTTTGCTAGTCTTCTCCGTAGCGATCGAATCCTGCTGTTCGGGGGTGTGCGATGCGGCCTTGGATTTTCGCTCTTTCTCTCTGTGCAGGGTCGATGGCCCTGTGCCAGTCCTCCGCACAGGCTCCCGTGAATCCCCGCAAACCCGGCGAGCTTTCGCCTGCCTTCAACGGGCCCGGAACCGATTTCAGCTCGATTCCGCCCACCTGGCACCCCGACAGCGTTCCTGTCCAGACAATCATCGTGCTGCGAGACGCAGGCCCGGCCAAGCTCAGGGATAACGCCAAAATCGATCCAGGAATCATCGTTCATCCGCCCAAATCCAACCTCGGCGTCGAGCCGCAAGCAACGATGTTGGCGCAAAATCAGTTCCCCGGTCTCCGGTTTCTTCCCATCGAGGTTTCCAATACGGAGCTGGGCCCGATTCCGATTCTCTGGCCCAACCTGAAGCTCCAGCCCATTCTCATCGAATGGCCAAAGGCAAAAGCCTCGCTTATCGTAAGCCCGGCGTCTTCCGGCATATCCCATTCTCTCCAATAGACTTACGCGCGCCTTGCATCGCCATTAAAAGATCAATCCGGCAACGAAATACCCCCCGGACTTGCAAATTCCTGCCTTCCCCTGTATTTTACTAACTAGTTAGTTAAAATGCCTTCGACCGCTCCAACCCGCACACAAACCGAACGCGCCGATCAAACGCGCGCCCGCATCCTCGATGCTGCGATTCGCGAGTTCAGCGAGAACGGCCTGGCCGGCGCTCGCACCGAGCAGATTGCCGAAGCTGCGGGCGTCAACAAGGCGCTGCTCTACTACTACTTCAAAAGCAAAGAGGCTCTCTATGCGGCGGCCCTGGAGTCGATCGCTGAAGGTGTGCGCGCGTCGAGCCTGGCGGTGCTTGATGCCGACGCCTCCGCCGGCGAACGCTTCTTGCGTTCGGTACTCGAACACTTCGACCGCATTCACACCAACTGGAGATTCCAGAGCCTCATGCAACAGGAGATGATGCGCCTGCACCGCGGCGAAGACCATGCCTTAACCCCGCTCGTGGAGAGGGTTTTCAAGCCCCTCACGGCTCGCCTGCAAGAGGTAGTCGACGAGGGCATCGCCTCCGGCGAATTGATCGCCGTGGATGCGTCGCAAATTCGCTATGCGGCGCTGGGAGCCAATGTCTTCTATTTCCTCTCCGCTCCGCTGATGGGCATGATCGCGGGAACCGACCTGCTGGAACGCAGCGTGCTGGAGTCTCGCCGCAGATCAACTGTCGAGTTTCTCGGGCAAGCTCTTTTCCAAGACCGGCAATATGGAGCACAGGTCGCCCGTCTTGTACTAGAGACCACTCCGATGCCCCAAGATGGCGGAGTCTGGCCGCGGCCCGCGCCGGAACTCCGCTCAAAAAAAACACTGATAAAGTGAGGCACTTGTGAACGCACGCAATCGAGTTTTCATGATCCTGGCCCTGCTCACCGTGGGCTCTTTGATCTGGTACTTCGTCACCGTCAGGCCCACCGGCGACCTGCAACTGATCGGCACCGTCGACGCCAACGAAGTTCAGGTCAGCGCCAGAATTCCAGGGCGCATCCAGACCCTGACCGTTAAAGAGGGCGACACTGTCCAGGCCGGGCAGTTGATCGCCGTCATCCAGAGCGACGACCTCGAAGCGGCGCTCCAAGCCGCCGAAGCCACCGCCGCCAGCCAAAGATCCAAGCTGAACGGCACCGTCGAAACCGAACGCCAGAATAGCGGCGAGACCACGAGCGCAACCGTAAGTGCTGAGGCTCAGGTGCGCGTTGCCGAGGCTTCCCTGGCCCAGGCAAAGGCGCAGCTCGCACATCAGCAGGCCGACACCAGCCGCACCGTCGCGCTGGCCCAGCAGGGGATTATGAGCGCGCAGGCGCGCGATGAAATGGTGACTGCCCAGAATGCCGCACAGGCCGCCGTCAATGCGGCGCAGAGCACTCTTTCCGCAGCCCAGGCAAACCTCCTCCAGGCGCGCGCCCATGAGTTGCTCACGAAGGTATCAGCGCAAACCGTGGACTCCTCGCGCGCAGATATGGCCAGCGCCCGCGCCCTGGCCGACCAGGCCCGAATCCAGAAGAGCTATTCCGAAGTCATCGCCCCAGTTAGCGGACGCGTCAACGTTTGGGCTGCTCGCCAAGGCGAGGTCGTCACCATGGGTGAAACCATCGTGACCATCATGGACCTGACCCAGACCTGGGTCTACGCGCCTCTGCCCGAGACGCAGGCCGATGCCGTGCAGCTTGGCGATACTCTGCGCGTCGTGATGCCCAGCGGCGAAACCGTCGACGGCAAGGTCATCAACAAGGCCACCGAGGCCGACTTCGCCACCCAGCGCGACGTCAGCAGCCGCAAGCGCGACATCAAGACCATCGAGCTCAAACTGCTCATCGACAATCCCGGCGAAAAGTTCGTGCCCGGCATGACCGCCCAAATCTACATTCCCAAAAGCAAGCTGGTGAAGCAGTGAGCGCCGCGGCAACAACCGAACAGCAGGCCAGCCAGGTCGCCATCTCGGTCGAGCACGCGGTCAAGCGCTACGGCGCGTTTGAAGCCGTGAAGGATGTCAGCTTCTCCGTCGACAACGGCGAGATCTTTGGTTTGCTCGGTCCCAACGGCGCCGGCAAAAGCACCCTCATCCGCATGATGACCACGTTGATTCCGCTCACCGGCGGCCACGCCATTATCGCCGGACACGACGTGGACAATGATCCGGATGCGGTTCGCCGCATGATCGGCGTCATTCCCCAGGCGCTGACCAGCGACCCCGACCTTACCGTCGAGGAGAACCTGAGCATTTATGCCAAACTCTACAGCGTCCCCCGCGCCGAGCGCGCGAAGAATATCGCTGACGTGCTGGAAGCCGTTGACCTCACCCAGTGGCGCGGCGCGCAGACCAAGACCCTCTCCGGCGGCATGCGCCGCCGGCTCGAGATTGCCCGCGGCCTCGTACACAATCCAAAAATCTTTTTTCTCGACGAACCCACCACCGGCCTCGATCCCGTCTCCCGCATCGCGGTCTGGGAGATGCTCGACAACCTAAGGCGCACACGCCATCTCACTATGCTGCTGACCACCCACTATATGGAAGAGGCCGACAAGCTTTGCGACCGCATCGCCATTGTGGATCACGGCAAGCTCGTCGCCCTCGGCACTCCCCTCGAACTCAAGCAGAGCGTTCCCGGAGCCAACGTAGTCGAAGTGCATTTCGATCGCGAAACCCCCGAGTGGCAAAAACGCCTCGAAGGTCTCGAAGGAGTCACCAGCGTCCAGGCCGAGAGCGCCGGCTTCTACCGCGTCCTCACTTCATCCGGCTCGACGACCACCATGCAACTGGTGGAACTAGCCTCATCGCTCGGCGAGACGCTCACTTCGCTCAGCGTGCAGAACACAACCCTCGACGATGTCTTTGTCCACTACACGGGCCGCCAACTTCGCGATGAACAGGTCAAGCCTCCCGTCTTTACCATGCCGCCCCGGCCAGGAGCGCAACCATGAATCGTATGTCCGCAATCATCGAGCGCGAGATGCGCAAATTCTTCCGCTCGCCTACGCTGATGATCATGTCTCTCATGATGCCGCTGATGCAGCTCGTCATCATGGGCAACGCATTCGGCGGCAAGATCGTCGGAGCCCGCGTCGCCGTCGTCGACTACGATCATGGTCCCGAGGCCGTCAAGCTCCGTGAATCCTTTGACGCCATCGCCGCCAACATCAAGACCTTCAAGACCGTCGAGTACAACGACGAACTGCAGGCGAGGGAAGATGTCCGCACCGGCAAAATCGACGCCGCGGTTGTCATCCCGGCGCAATACTCGCGCCGCGTTTACTCGAACAATGCGCCCGAACTCGGCCTGGTTGTCGATAACTCCGACCAGTTCATGTCTGGCTCCCTCGAAGCCGAAATGCAGTCGCTGGTCACGGCTCTCACCACTCCGGTCATCCAGCCCCGCCTGGCCAATTCCATCGCACTCGAAATCGTTGAGCTTTATCCCTACGTCAACTACATGAAGTTCCTCCTCCCCCTCACCGTTTCGCTGGCCATGTACATCTCGGTCATGATCGGCGGCGGCATGCTCTACATCGACGACAAGGCGCGCGGCGTGCATGAGGGCTATCTTGTCACTCCCATCACCAAGTTCGAGCTGGTCTTCGGCATGAACATCGCCGGCTCAATCAAAGCCGTCATGGCCGGCATCTGCGTCACGGTCATCGGATCCCTCATGGCCGGTCTCGGAACCATCTTTCACCCCGTGGCCATGATCGAGCTTCTTTGCCTGATCGTTGGGGCCTCCATCGCTTTCAACGGAATGATGTTTCTCATGATGGTGCGCGTCAACGATCCGCTGGTGCCCCGCGCCATGTTCGGCGTCCTCAACACCCTGCTCCTCTATCCCTCCGGTGGCATGTATCCCATCGCCGCCTTTCCGCGCTGGCTTCAAGCCATCTCCGTCATTGATCCGTTCACCTACTGCGTTCACGGATTCAAGGCCATCTTTTTGAAGGACGGCGGATTCGTAGCCATTCAATACGATTTGTTGTTCTTGTTCGCCTTCGGCATCGGCACGCTGCTGCTCGCCACGCCACTCTTCAAACGAACGCTGTAGGCCATCTCCCGATTGCACGACTCAGATGGAGCGAAAGGAACCCCGTGTATAAGCCAGATACGAGATGTTGCATTTCCAATTCCGGCTTCGAATGCAGGGCCGCCGTGTTCCTCCACCAATGGGTCACTCGCCTCGGGGGAAAAGCACCGCGGTCCAACTCATTGTGCCCTTCCCGTGCCAGGAATGGAGGATCCATTCTGCGCGACAGAAACCTAGCTCCCGGTCTTCTTGCTCGGCAGGTAACTTCCTCGCCTGATGCCGAGATCCTCGGAATGGCGCAGAGGGAGTTAGCGGCGTTCTACGCGGCTGTATCTGAAATGTACGGTCCTGAAGAAGCAACTCGGGCTGCGTTGGATTGGATTGAAGCATTGGAGAAAGTGGATCAAGTTTCCGGCGGATCGCCCTCAGTCTGGCGTCCGACGACAATCGCCGCTGCCGCTGGCCTTGCATCCAGAGTTCTCAACCAGACTGCAGACTGAAAAACTGTTGAAAGCGGCGGTTGAAAAGCTTCGCCGTCGATCACAGACCTGTTCATGCGAAGAAAAGATTTCCAGCATCGAAAGTTGAATGTCTGGAATGCAACGAGGCGGTCCAATCCTTGTGGGAGGATGGACCGACTCGCTGCCTATCTCCGATTTTCACCCCGGTAGGACGCCCACGCGCGGCCGGGAATGCCTTCGCCAAAAACTGCCGCCGGCTCCCTCACGCGAAGTAGTCGATCTGCCGATCCTCAACAGGACCCGCTCCCCGCCCATGGGATTCAACCTCGGCGCCCTCTTCCACCAGCCCGTCCTCTTCGTTCTCGTCGTCCTGGCCGCCCGACGCCTTCCTGCCATTCCCCGAGTAGGTATCGTCGCCCGGTCCAGACGAGTCCTCCACGTCGAAAACTCTGGAGATTTCAGAGTCCGCCGGCGGTACCTTCACCACCGGCATGGCGCGGATTCCGGATATTGGGCTGATCTCCATCGTTCATCCTCTCGCGGCTTGCTTTCTCTTGCGGCCATCGTTCATTTGCGGCTTTCACTGCTGAAGCCTATCGGCAGATCGCCAGGAAACTTCAATGCTCCCTTTTCCTGTCTGCTTTCGATACAGACTGTCCGAATTTCGTACAAGCCTCACTCCCGTCCCTCCCATTCCAAACTTGTTACACTGGGGCCATGCTGGATGAACTGGAATTTCGCCGCCAAGCCGAACTCGCCCTCGAACTACTCAAGCAACATCTCATTGAACTCGAGGAAAATCAGGATGCGGGGTTCGAGGTCGAAGAGCAGAACGGCGTACTCAACGTTTTGTTTGAAGAACCACCCGGTAAATTTGTGATTACGCCCAATGCGCCGGTGCGCCAGATCTGGATCTCGGCGCTGTCCACCAGCTTCAAACTTGATTGGGATCAGGCGGCCGCGGCCTTCGTTCTGCCGCGCACAAGCGAGAATCTCACGCCGCTCGTTGACCGGCTCATCGCCGAGCACCTTGCAAGCTGACCGATGCAGTCCCTGGATTACTGCTTGGCGAACTCAAGCGTGCAAGCCCGGCCTTCCACGCGCGTGCCCGTCCCGTGTCTTTCATCGAAATGCGCTCGAATGTGGTAGCCAAAGTCGGTGCCCCGCGGCGTATCGGTTCCAGGAACAAACTCCTTTGATCCCGTCTTGCCCGCCGCATACAACTCACCGCTGCCATCGCCACGAACGGTCCCTTCGATCAGCAGCGAACTGGGCTCGCCCTCTTTTCCACGCAGCCCGTGGAACTTGCCGTCCTTGACTTCACTCATGAATTGATACGAAAAACCCAGCGCGCCCCTCGACGGTTCGCAGGAGACCGTAGTTTGCCACTTTCCGTCGAAGCGGACCGTAGGCTCTGAACGGCCGCGATCGCCGTGGTCCGATTGATCCTGCGGCATCGAGGACGCCGGCAGAACCAGCAAAGCGAGAACAGCGAGTAGTGGGGCGGACCTCCGCATTGTGTTCCCCTCGTGAAGCCATGTTAGGGAACTTCCGCTCCAATTGCCAGAGAAATTGTGCGCCGAAAATCTGTCATCCCGCCGCAGCTATTGCTTCGTGCACTTGCGAACAAACATTTGGAGTAGGCAGGCCGCCCCCGAAGCTTGCCGCCTTCAATTGCGCAGAAAAAAACGAAAAGGTCCGGCATCGGCGCCGGACCCTTCGCTTGCTTCAGTTGCCCAAATTCTACGGCAATGCGTAAACGGTCTTCAGTACCTTCTGCGCCACGTTGCTCGGAAGCGGCGCGTACGAAAGAGCGGAGACTTCCCCTTCGCCTGAATTGACGATCCAGCTCAACATGTCCTTCAGCGTCTTTTCGTTGCCCTGATTGATCGGCCTGGCCGGAATCAGCAGGTAAGTGAAGCTCGAGATCGGATAGGCATCCGCTCCCGGTGCGTTGGTAATCGAAATGCGATAATCCGCCGGCATGTTCTTCACGCTGGCCGCCGCGTTCGTCACGCCGCTGATCGTCGCCTTGTTGTAGTTGCCCGCGACGTTCTTCACGGCGGCGTAGTTGATGTGGTTCTGCAGTGCATAGATCAATTCAACGTAACCAATCGAGCCGGGAAGTTGGCGAATCAGCCCAGCCACGCCCTCATTGCCCTTGCCGCCTACGCCGGTCGGCCAGTTGATCGCCGTACCCTTGCCGGGGCCATCGGCCCAGTCCTTGCTCACCTTGCTCAAATAGTCGGTCCAGATAAACGTCGTGCCGCTGCCGTCCGAGCGATGGACCACCACAATCTTCTGGTCCGGCAACCTCACGCCCGGGTTATCCTTCGCAATCCGGGGATCGGCCCAGGTCACAATCTTGCCCAGAAAAATGTCCGCGAGCACATCGCCACTGAACCGCAGTTCGCTCACGCCCGGCACGTTAAACGCCGGCACATCCGCGCCAAGAACGGTTGGAATATGAATTAGTTTGACCTTCGAGGAGGCCAGCATCTCGTCGGTCATCGGCATGTCAGAGGCGCCAAAGTCGACCAAGCCCTTCGTAACTTGTGCGATTCCGCCACCAGAGCCGATCGACTGATAGTTAATTTCGACGCCGGGATGCGCCGCACTGTACTCGCTAAACCACTTGGAATAGATGGGATAAGGAAATGTGGCGCCTGCTCCAGTCAACTTCTGGGCCTGGGCTGCACTTAGAGCCATCATCAACATGACTACAGCAACTAACATCTTTTTCACGATTCGCTCCCTCGCAGTTTTACTGCCGTCTTCCATTCTCTCTAGCGATTGTTACGGGGATTTGAATCACGGCCTTTTTGCGGCTGATTTCTGGAAAAGTGCTGGAAATCAGACGGTTACCGTCGTTGCCTGCTGCAAAACCGGCGCCACCGGCAAAGTAAAGTGAAACGCGACACCTTTGCCCAGTTCGCTCACCGCCCAAATGCGCCCGCCATGCGCCTGCACAATGTGCTTGACGATCGCCAGGCCCAGCCCCGTCCCGCCGGCCTCGCGCGAACGCGCCTTGTCGACGCGGTAAAACCGCTCGAAGATGCGATCCAGGTGCTCGGAAGCAATCCCCGGCCCGAAGTCCTGAACCGTAAACTGCACCTCGGAGCCGAGGAGGCTGGCGCCCACGCGAATCCTCTTGCCGTTCTTGGCATATTTCAAGGCGTTCTCAATCAAGTTGCCGAATACCTGGTTCATCGCGTCGAGGTCAGCCATCACCAGCGTGTCCGGAGCGCCCGCGGATTGCAGCTTCACCCCGGAGTCGACGACGATGCCGCCAAGCGAATCAATTGCATCCTTAACCAGGGCGCTGGCACGCGCCGGCTGCAAAGTCAATTTGTAATCGGGACTTTCGACGCTGGCCAGTGCAAGCAGGTCTTCCGTCAGCCGGTTCATGCGCGATGCATTTTTCAGGATGACGCCCAGGAACTCGCGCGTGGTTTCGGGGCGCGGATTCTCGTCCTCGATCAGCGTTTCAACATAGCCCTGGATCGATGTGAGCGGAGTGCGCAGTTCATGGCTCACGTTAGCCACAAATTCGCGGCGGGATTTTTGCGCCGCCTCAATTCCGGTAACGTCGTGCAACACTGCGAGCGCGCCGCCGCTGGGCAGGGGTGCGGCATTCACCTCAAAAACTCGTCCCGGAGCCAGCAAACTCGCGCGCCCAAAACAGATCTCGCCGCGCTCCAATGCGCCTTTGACGCAGGACAGCAACTCCGGATCGCGCACCGAATGCACAAGCGGACGCCCAGGATAAATCTGCGTTCCGGCAATGCGCTGCATCACCGCGTTCGACCAGCGCACCAGCCCCTCCGGCGTAATGGCCACAACCGCTTCCTGCATGGAATCGAGAATCGCAGCCAATTCCTGCCTGCGGCTCTCTAACTCGGCGAAGTTCTTTCCCAACCGCTCAGCCGTCTGGTTCAGCGCGGCTTCCATTGCGGAGAGCTCATCTTCGCCGGTGCTTTCAAGCCGCGCGCCCAAGTCTCCCTCGGCAATGCGGCGGGCAAAGGCAACTACGCTCTCCAGCCGCATCGAGATGCGGCCGGCAACCCATGCCGCCAGCGAAATAGCAAGCACCAGCGCGATCAGGCCTGCCCACAACGCTTCGCGGCCCAACGCATGTACCGTCGAACCCGCCGTCTCTTCCACCATGCTGTGGAAGATGACCTCCATGATCAGCGTATGGAAGACGAGCAGGAGCACGAACAAGCCGAGAAGCTTGGTAAAGAATTTATGGCTCAATGATTCATTCGCCCTTGGGCAGCTCGAACCGATATCCGGCGCCGCGCACAGTCTTAAGGTAGCGCGGATTCTCCGGGTCGATCTCGATTTTTTCGCGAATCCGGCGCACATACACATCAACCGAACGAGGCGTCACAAAGCGCGCGTCACCCCACACAGCATCCAGAAGATGGTCGCGGCTGAAGACGCGGCCAGGATGGCGCGCGAGGTAGTCCAGCAGGCGGAACTCGGTTGCCGTTGTGGTTGTCAGCTCGCCCCGCACCTTCAACTGCATGGCGCCGGCGTCGATCACGACCTCTTCAAAGCTGATCACCGACGGCGATGTGGGACGTTCGAACCGGCGCAGCACCGCCTTGACGCGCGCCACCAGTTCCCGCGTGGAAAACGGCTTGGTAATGTAGTCGTCGGCGCCAAGTTCCAAACCCAACACACGATCGTTTTCTCCCGCGCGCGCCGTCAGAAAGATGATCGGAATCGTGGAAAGTCCTTGATGACTGCGCAGACGCCTGCAAACGTCAAGCCCATCCCCGCCCGGCACCATGATGTCGAGCAGAAATAGCGCCGGCGGCTTCCGCTCAGCGTCGGAAATTACATTGGTAGGCGTATGAAACAGTCGTGCATCGAATCCCGCTGCTTCCAGGTGATGCTGCACCAGCCGTGAAATATCGGCGTCGTCTTCCAGCACAAATACTGTTTGGCTCAAACGGTCTGCCCTTCCTTCACCCCACGGACGAAGACCTGTCCGTGGGGACTCCGCCCTCGCCCGGCGACCGTTGAGTTGCAAGCTGATTCAGGCCGCGCGGAACCATTAACAGAGTAATGCAGCCAGGCAAATAGATTGCAAACGTTTGATGAATTTGCCCCGGGACGTCCCAAGTGCTCGCAAACCGGGCCGCCACAAGCGCGGAGCTGCGAAGTTGCTTTTTTTCTTGACTTTGCCGTGGCCCTTTTGAAAAACTTCCAGCGCGCATTCAGCACAAAAGTACTGCTCGCCTACCCTTGAACACAACGAGCAGCCTTGCGCGTGCAGTTCCCCTGAAATCTCTAGGCCTGTGATGTGAACTGACCCGCACCGGCTGGTGCGTATTCGAAGAAATGAAATAGCAGGAGGAAGCATGAAGAAGTACTTCGCGGAACTCGTGGGCACCTTTATCCTGGTGCTCTTTGGTTGTGGCACTGCGGTGGTGGCCGGCGACAAGGCAATCGTCGGCACGCTCGGCATTGCCTTCGCCTTTGGACTGGCGCTGATCGGCGCCGCCTACGGCATCGGCCCCATCTCCGGCTGCCACATCAATCCAGCCGTAAGCCTGGGCGTCTATGTGGCCGGACGCATGTCCATCAAAGACATGATCGGCTATTGGGTGGGCCAGTTCCTGGGCGGTGCGCTGGCCGCATGGGTTCTCTCCATCATCGCCGCCGGCGTTTCGGGGGGCTACAACATTGCCGCCAGCGGGCTCGGTCAGGACGGCTGGGGTCCCGGCTACCAGGGCGGCTACAACATCACCTCGGCCATCGTCTTTGAGTTTGTGGCCACGCTGATCTTCGTCATCGTAATCCTTGGATCGACACAGAAGAGCGCGCCAACCGGTTTTGCCGGGCTGGCCATCGGCATCACCCTTGTGGCTATCCACATCTTCGGCATTCACATCACCGGCGTCAGCGTCAATCCCGCCCGCAGCCTGGGCCCCGCGTTGCTGGTGGGCGGCCAGGCACTCGCGCAGGTCTGGCTCTTCCTGCTGGTACCAACTGTAGGCGGCGCTGCTGCAGGCCTGCTCTTCCGCACCAAGGCCCTGGCAGCCGACTAACTCGATCTTTGTAACAAGCCCCCGCCCCACCCTTTCGCACTCACTCCGGCGAAAGGGTGGGGGCCAATTCAGGTTCACGTCCTCGCAATAAACCGCAACCGCACGTAATCCGCGGTCCAGTTCCCATCCTCATCGCGCAGCGCCGGCTCCAGCAGCGCCACCGTTTCCTCAACAACCCTTTCGCGAATCGCTTCCGGCAGCGTATCCAGTACACCGCGCCGAAACGTTCTGAGCCACGAACTCATCCCTCCTTCTGCCAGCGGCGTAGGCCGCGGAATCAGCGCAATCCGCTCCACCGTGAAACCTTGCCGCTCAAGCCTTCGGCTATAGGCATCCGAGGTCGGATAGTAATTCACATTGTCCTCGCGCCCGTCGAAACCGTGCCGCGCCAGCACTGCCATCAGCGCCACGCGAATAGCCGCAATATTGCCCTGCCCGCCCATCTCCGCCACAAAGCGCCCTCCCGGCCTCAATACGCGCCGCACCTCGGCCAGCATCGCATCCTGTCCACGAACCCAGTGCAGCGCCGCGTTCGAAAACACCGCAT
>Ga0181535_10003958_pt1 | contig 16844 bp, 9 predicted proteins | sample PEATcosm2014_Bin_44_FD_119774 | JGI IMG/M metagenome (GOLD analysis project Ga0181535, IMG submission 119774) | Peatland microbial communities from MTU Mesocosm Facility, Houghton, MI, USA - PEATcosm2014_Bin17_30_metaG | ecosystem: Environmental > Terrestrial > Soil > Wetlands > Peat | place... | reverse complement strand
GTGTTTGTCAATGCGCAGGTGCCTTGGCACACGGTGGTGCTCGACTCGCAGGGAAAGTTGCTGGCCTGGTACCGGCCGGAGAAGAACCTCGGCTACGACCATGTGATCCGGCTGGCATGGGATTTTATAGAGCACAAGATTCCTGTGGACACGACTCACGGCACCGGCCTCAAGATCTATCTGATTAATTCTGTCTTTGACGGCAAGACTCTGCAAAGCACTTATTGGCAACACAATCCGGCGATGGTGTATGCCTCCTTTGTCGATTCGCTTGTGGGGTGGTACCCCTACTCAGCGGACGACGAAGCCGTGCAAGCGGTGCGCGGAATGCTCGATTACCAACTCGCGCATGGCACGACTCCCGCGGATTGGGAATGGCCCGGCGTGCCGTTTGCCAGCAGTTGCGATGACGATCGGGAGTACGGGCATTGCATCCAGGATATGCCCCATGAATTCTATGGCGGGATTGAGACCGATAAAGTCGGCGAACTGGGCACCGGCTACGCGCTGTTCTACAAGATGACCGGTGATCGCAAGTATCTCGAGGGCGCCATCGAATGCGCGAATGCCTTGGCGAAGCACGTGCGTCCCGGTGACGCGGACCACACGCCGTGGGCTTTTCGCGTCGATGCGAGGACAGGGGTAACGCTCGCGCTCAACGAGTATGGCGGCGACGTAACGGGCTCACTCCGTCTGTTCGAGGAACTGATTCGCCTCAATGCCGGCGATGTTGCCGCCTATCGTAGCGCTCGTGAGATGGCTTGGAAATGGATGCTCGATAACCCTCTCAATCGCGAGAGCCGAGCCTGGAACAAGTGGGCTTGCTACTTTGAAGACGTGCCGCGCAACATCGACGACGTGAATCAGCTCACGCCGATGCTGGCGGCTTATTACATCCTCAACCGCGAGGATCCCGCCGAGATCGACCCGGAATGGATGGGCCACGTTGGACGTTTGCTCGATTGGGTGAAGATCAAACTCGGCCGCGGACCGTTCTTTGACGCGCAAGCCATCGACGAGCAGACCACGCCAACCGCGAGCTTCGGCTGTTGCTCGCGCGCGGGTCAGGGCGATCACACGGCGCGCTGGGCGGCGATCAATGCGATGTTCTTTGAGAAGACGCGCGACGGGCAAGCGCGCGAAGACGCTTTCCGCTCGCTCAACTACGCCACCTACTTCGCCGGCTCCGACGGGAAGATCGCCTGCTGCGGCGTGGATTATCACGACTCGTATTGGTTCAGCGACGGCTATGCGGATTACGTGCGCCACTTTGAGTGGGCCATGGGCGCGGTTCCCGAGTTTGCTCCCACCGGCGAAGATCACCTGCTGCGTTCCAGCTCCGTGGTGCAGAAGGTGAAGTACTCCAGCCGCAGCGTCGAATATAAGACCTTTGACGCTTCTGCCACCGAGGTTCTGCGCCTGAGTTTCAAGCCCGCTCACGTGACCGCCAGCGGGGCGGCACTAATCCAGCGGGACGACCTTCGTGACGCGGGCTACACGCTTCAGCCGTTATCCGGTGGGGACTGGATCGTGCGGGTTCGCCATGTGGGCTCCGGCGAGATCAACCTGAGAGGGTGAATTGTGGGTATTCCGCAAAGGCCAGCTAAAGGTTGGATGTCGGCAGTCATGGCGCTCGTTGGCCTATCACTCGTGGCCAAAGCAAGGCACACCAAAAGATGGAGACTCTCGATGCCGCCACCGCGGATTTAGAGAAAGCGGTGGGTTTGGATTCGACTCTTGCGGAAGCTTGGTATCGCCTAGCCTCGCTTTACGATCAGGAGGGGCGGCTTGCCGAGGCCCAGGTGGCGCGCGGCCGCTTTGAAAAGCTCAAGGAAAATAAAGCCGATCGCGAAACTGACATCCTTCGGGACGTCTTCGTGAAGGCGTTACGCGGCGAGAACGAGAATAAATCCTTTTTCTTCATCCCCGCCGAGACTGAACTGAGGCAGAGGGCAGTTGCCTTAGAAATCTCCGTTTTCCACGATGCCTTGACAGATCATTTGGCCGGGGCTACAACAAGGCCTGGGATAATTCTAAAATCAAGATGATTCTCAACTGCTTCTCCCGTCTGAGGTGAAGGCCCAACCATGCTGCTGATTGATCGAAGAGAGATTCTTGCTATGGCCTCGGGCCTGGTTCTTCGGGCGGTCCTTCCGCCGGGACGTGCAGCGGCCGGCGAAATCGAGGTCCAGAATCCGCTCAAGCCGCTCGTCACGGCCCCCTCGGATCCGGCGGAACGGGCCCGGCTCAGGGAGGCCCTCACCCAATGGCGGAGTGATCTGCGGACGAAACTCCACTATGACGGTGCGACGTATGGGCGCAGCGAGTTCGCGTGGGTGCCCTCGACTTACGCCTGCTGCTTTTTGATGATCTGGGACGAAACCATCTATGACCCCGACCGGAACCTGTTCACCGTCGATGAGTTCCTCGATCACGGCAGAGCGGAGTTTGGGGGATATGACGCCGTTGTCCTCTGGCACGCCTATCCCCGCATTGGGTTCGACGAACGCAATCAGTTCGACTACTTCCGGGACATGCCAGGTGGAATTGAAGGAATCGCCGAGGTGGGCCGCCGTTTCCATGGCCATGGGGTCAAGGTTTTCTTCGAATACCGGAGCGCCTACAAAGGGGGAACGCGCCTGGAAGCCAGCTCAAATCTCGAGACCCTTGCCGAGTTTGTGAAAGCCATCGACGCGGACGGCCTTTTTCTCGATTCCACCGACCGGGTCGAGCCTGCCTTCCGCGCCCGGCTCGACGCGGAGCGGCGGGGTGTGGTGTTGGAACCTGAGGATGCATTGAGAGTGGAGGACGTCGGCGAAAGCCAGATGTCGTGGGCCCAACTATTGCCTGACAGTTACGCTCCAGGCGTGCTCAGGAACAAGTGGTTCGAGCGCCGCCACATGCAACACCAAATCCGGCGGTGGGACCATGATCACACGGGCGAGCTGCATACTGCCTGGATGAACGGCAGCGGAATGCTGATTTGGGAGAACGTCTTCGGCACCTGGGTCGGCTGGAATGCCCGCGATCGCTCGATTCTCCGTTCGATGCTTCCGATTCAACGGCGCTATTCATCGTTATTTTCGGGAGAGCAGTGGACGCCATGGGTCGAGACTGAGGCGCCGGATGTATTCGCCAGTCTTTGGGAGCTTGATGGACTCCGGCTATGGACGCTGATTAACCGATCGGGGCGAACCGTGGATGCGACCCTTCTCAAGGTACCGCACAGGGAAGGCGCCCGTTACTTCGATCTCGTCCGAGGCTCCGAGATTGAACCCGGCCATCAGGGAGGGGGAGCGGCGCTCGCGGGCGTAATTCGGCCTCGAGGCATCGGCGCAATCTTGACCAGTGCCAGCACGGTTTTAGGCGACCACTTCGACGAATTTCTTGAGAATCAGCGTAGGATGGAGTCCCGAGCGGATTTTGATGTCGCTTCTCCGATCAGGAAGACGGCGCTCAAGCCGCCGCCACCTTCATCCAGCCTCGCCCAAACTCATATTCCTGAAACCATGGTCGAGGTTCCGCCGGCCATAGTGAATATGGTCGTCGTATTTCGAGCCCGCGAATGTGGATTCTATGACAACCAAACCAGCATCAGCCTATCCGGCCCCACTTTACACAAACCCGTTACGTTCGCGCGCGAGGTCACGCTAGGTCGATACGCCATGGATCTCACACCGGTGACGAATCTGCAATTCCAGGAGTTTTTGCGGTCGAGTGGTTACAAGCCGATTTATGGGGAGAACTTTTTAAAGCACTGGACCAACGGGGTTCCGCCCAAGGGAATGGAGGACCACCCCGTGGTCTATGTGGATCTCGGCGATGCACGCGCCTATGCGAAATGGGCAGGCAAGAGACTCCCCAGCGAGGAGGAGTGGCAGTATGCAGCCCAGGGCCAAGATGGACGCAGGTATCCCTGGGGGAACGAACTGATTCCAGGATTTTGCAATCAAGGGGAGACGGGGAGCACCACGCCCGTGACAGCGTTCCCCGATGGGCGGTCGCCCTTCGGGTGCTGGGACATGTGCGGAAATGTGTGGGAGTGGACGGAGAGCGAGCGTAGCGACGGTCGCACGCACTTTGCCATCTTGCGCGGAGGGTGCTGGTTCCAATCGAACCTGGTAGGATCTCAAGGCTGGTACGCTGATAGCGGTCCGCAGCCCTGCAATTTCGCATTGAAGTTTCTTTTGATGTGGTCAGGACTGAACCGCTGCTTTAATCTTGGTTTTCGTTGTGCCGTGGCGGTCGGAGACGAGGGGGCAAAAGCTTGACGGTCGCCTCCCGCTCAAGACGCAACTCGAATCGGGATCGCCGGCCCCGGGGGGAAGGCCCCAGTATCGATCGTCGGGCCGTCCCAAGTTGTACCTCATGCGCGTACTCCGGTCGTATTTTCACACACCCAGCGAGATGACGCGGGCATCCTTGCTCACGGTGCTCCGGGCAGGGCATCTTAAGGCCTCGTCGGATTACCGCGTCGACCGGCGAATCTGCGCCGGCCACGATATATTGCTCTGCCTGCGAGGTCTGGGTTGTGTGCAAATGAGGGGCATGGACTTTCCCGTGCGGCGCGGCGAAGTGGCGTGGATTGATGGAGCACATCCGCACGCCCATTGGGCGGATCGCGACAACCCTTGGGAATTGCTTTGGCTGCGGATCGATGGCAAGAGCCTGGCGCCGATTGCCGAGGCTCTGGGGGTATCCAAGGCGCCCGTGTTCGGACACACCTCGTCTTCCACAGAAGCCGCAAAGATCATCCGCCGTATTCTGCAACTTCTGGAAAATCGCCCCCCCGCCCTCGATGCCACCCTGAACGCGGAAGTGGCGGCTTTGGTGGCGTGGTGCTTTCGCGTGCGGGAATCCGAGGCTTCCGCCGCAGCGATGGGCGAAAAGGACTCGACTCCCGCCCTCCGCCGCGTGCTCGATCAGTTGACCATTTACTATTACCGTTCTTGGCGAATGGGGGAGTTAGCGGACTTGGCCGGCTGCAGCGTTCCCCACCTTTACCGCATCTTCCAGCGCACTACGCGCATGAGTCCCAGGAAGTGGCTGCGGCGTGAACGCATGTACCACGCCCAAAGCCGTCTTCTGGAAACCGGCGATTTGGTCAAGGAGATCGCCGAGCAGGTTGGCTACGACGACGCTCTCTACTTCAGCCGCGATTTCAAGCGATTTGCCGGGGTGTCGCCCCGCGAGTTCCGGCGCCGGGAGAAGCCCACCCTCCATGTTTTCCGATGATATGATTTTCTATACTTTTGGCGAGCGGCGTCCATTGACCGGGCCGTTAAGCCGGGGCTAACCTCAGCACCGATGTTCAGCGGGCCCGAGCGCCCATCTGCAGAAATGAGCGGAACGAGCGTCGAAAGAGCGCGCCCGCGCCTTCGTGTCTTTGGTCAAAAACTTCTGAGCTTCGCGCTATCAGGAGGCCCCATGAAAAGATTCCGGCAGCCATTTGTTTGCGCCACTCTCATGCTGATCTTTAGCACCGGCTCGCTGCGAGCACAGCTCAATCGCGGAGTCGCTGAGGGCATCGTAACCGATCCTCAGGGTGGGCGCATCGTCGGCGCTTCGGTCATCGTCTCGAATACCGAAACGGCTATCTCCGTGACGACCATAACGAACGACACTGGATACTTCCGAGTCGCGGACCTGCTCCCCGGCAAATACAAAGTCCGATTCGCCGCTCCCGGCTTTTCCCCGCAGGAGGTCAACGGCCTCGAGATTCTGGCGGGATCCGCCATACGACTGGATGCGGAATTACGTGTGGGTGGAGTACAACAACAAGTTGAGGTTTCCGCCAACACGACGCTCGTTGAGACCGCTCCCGCCAATTACAGCACGGCCGTAACTGATAGCATGATCGAATCTCTTCCTCTCCAGGGCCACGATCTCCAACAACTGGTGTTTCTCATGCCGGGGGTCAACAACGTCGGCGGCCCTCCGGGCAGTAATTTCGGCTTCAACAGCCAGTTCGGCACCTTCCCTGACCCCACGCATTTGCTGGGATCCGCCGTCTCGGTAAACGGTGGGCAAGCAGGAGGAAATGCCTGGTATTTGGACGGGAGCCTGAACATCTCCGGTTTTGGAGAGAACGTGGTCATCGATCCCGCTCCGGAATCGGTCGAGGAATTTCAGGCGATTACGGGAGGAGTGGCGGCCGAATACGGCCGAACCGGCGGAGGCATCTTCAACGTCGTGCTGAAGTCCGGGACAAATGCCGTTCACGGAAGCCTCTACGAATATGACCGGAACAGCGTCTTCAACGCGCGCAACCCCTTCACCTCCATCGGCGCCACGGGACAGATCATTCCGCAGGACCAGCTTCGGTTCAACGATTTTGGCGGGACAATCGGCGGCCCCATCTATCTGCCCCACGTTTATGACGGCAGAAACAAAACCTTCTTCTTCTTTGCCTTTGACGGTTCGATCCTGCATCTCAATGGTAACAGCGTCTTCACCGTTCCCACCGAACTCATGCGCTCGGGCAATTACAGTGAGGACCCGAATGTCGCCCAAAATGGAATTTTCGACCCCTATTCCTCCGTCGGCCCGAACGCCAATGGGCTCTTCGATAGGACGGCGTTAGGTACACCCGTCGCGGGGAACCCCAACGGCTGCCTTGCGTCACAGATGTCTGCCACGAATGGGGCATCCTGCAATGTCTCTCCCATCATTCCCGCGAACCGATTCGATTCCGTTGCCATGTTCTTCATGAATTCTTTTCCCCAACCGAACTACCTCGACCCATTAAGCAATTGCCCTTTGACCGTTGGAGGTAATTCCAGGATCTGTAATAATTTTCTGGGAGGAGTCGGTAGCAGCCAGGATCCACTGACGAGTTCAGTGAAGATCGACCACCGCCTCAGCGACAAGAGCGGACTTTTTGGGGAATGGCTATTTGATCCGGGTAAATACAATAACTATCGCGTGCCCTGGACCGGACCGACGTTTCCCCAGGGCCAAGTGGGCTACGGGTCTAACTATCCCTTCAGCTTTGCTAACACGGTTATCGCACTCGGAAACACCTACACGCTTACTCCGACTTTAGTCAATGAGTTTCGAGCCGCCTTTACCCGCCAGTTCCTGACAACCCATCCTCAGCATCCCTTGCCCAACAGTCTGAATGATCAGTCCCAGGTGCAAAGCATCTTGGCGCCCTCCCAGATTCCGCTGAACGCCGGGTATCCGATTCCGCAGTTCAACGTCGGAAGCATGACCTTTGGATTACAGGCCTGGTCGAGCTTGGAAACGACGACGGAAGCCTATACCTTTACCGACGACCTGACCAAGATCATCGGCAGACATACGCTGAAGACGGGCTTCATCTATCGGCTTGAACACGGAGCCTATGAATCCGGCGTGCCGACCGTTCTGCCTTTCAGCGGCGGCATTACCCAGAGTCCATATACTGGATTGGGAGGAAACGCGACGGCGCAATTCATGCTGGGCGCGCTGTCGTCGGGTGACTACTCTTTTACGGGAGTAATGGCTGCGCCCTATCAGAGTTGGCGGTCGTTTGGGGGATTTGTGCAAGATGACTATCGTATCCGGCCCAGCCTAACCCTCAACATCGGGCTGAGATACGACATCAACGGGTACTGGCGAACGCGCTACCAGCCCGAGTCTCTCTTCTGTTTTACTTGTACCGACAGCGTTGGTTTGAAAGGAAATATCCTCTATTCGGGAGATCCCGGTTTTCCCGAGGGGGACATCCTCCCGGCCAACAAGAACAGCATTGCTCCTCGCTTCAATATCGCCTGGGCCCCATTTGGAGGGCAGAAAACGGTGGTCCGAGCCGGATACGACATCATGTACACGGACGGGTATGAGAATCTAAATGCCCCCGGCCAGTCCGGGCCGAACATGATTAGCTGGGGGGAATATGGTACGTGGGACGAGAGCTATGACCCCTCGCAGTGCGCCTCATTTACCGGACAATGTGTTGCCTGGCAACTCGATAATACCACCACGAATAAGGCCAGCGTTCTCAATCCGCCGATCACCTTACCGCCGCAATACGCCGCACTTACTCGGGCTCAGACCTACAGCACGTATAGCACCTTCACCAAATCGACACACGATCCGAATGTCCAGCAGTGGACGCTCGATCTCCAGCACGCGATCTCGAGCGGCTTGACCCTGGACGTGTCTTACGTGGGAAGTCACAGCACGCACTTGCCGGGCACGCAGTTTTTTAATGAGAACTATCTTTCAACCGCCAACAAGCTTCAATATAAGACCGATATCAACGACGTGGAGCCGATTACCAACTACTATTCGGGGGCTGCCGCGCAGCTCATCGGGCAAGTCTACGGGTCCACGGAATTGCCGCTCAGCACCCTGCTATTGCCGTATCCGCTCTACAACGTGGAAATCCTGATCAACAACGACCTTTTTGACGGGACCTCCATGTACAATGCGCTCAATACCCGCATTCAGGGCCATCACTATAAGGGGCTCGAGTACATCGTGGCGTATACCTGGTCCAAGAAGATCGACAATTGGTGCGTGGGAGAAGTGGGTACAAACGTGGTTGATCCCATCCATTCGTCCCGGACGGGATCGTTCGGGGGGCGCGTTGGGGCCGTGCAAGCCTATTCAGGAGTGTTCAATGGGAACTTCCAGAACCCGGACAACCGCAAAGAGGACCGCGCCATCGCCCCTGACGATACTCCCAACAACCTGAACATCGCCGGCACCTATGACCTTCCGTTCGGAACTGGCAAGGCGTTCCTCTCGCATCAAGGGGGCGCGGTGAACAAGCTGTTGGGGGGGTGGAAGCTGAGTAGCAACCTGAATGCTGAGAGTGGATTACCCCTGTCGGTGACGTGCCCTCCCGACCAACTGACCGGTCGCTGTGATATCGTTAGCAGCCCGAGTTATGTCGGCGGTCGATCAAAAGAGGCCAGAACCGCCCAATGGATGAATCCCACGGCCTTCCAACCGCCTTTCGGGAGCGATCAGTCATTTTGGGCCAACTATGACCCCACCGATCCCAGGGCATGGTTATTCGGCACTTCGGGTCCGCGACAGCCGTGGTTGCGCGGCCCGGGCTTCTGGAATCTGGATTCGGCATTGTCCAAGGACTTCCACATCTCAGAGACTCGCTACGTACAGTTTCGCTGGGAGGTCTTGAACAGCCTGAACCATATGAACCTGGGCCTGCCGAATACGGGCTTCTGTCTCCCTCAGAATCCCGATGGCTCGACCGACCTGGTCCATCAGGCCGGTTGCTCGTTCGGGCGGATTACGAATATACAAACCGACCCTCGGTCGATGGAATTCTCAGTTAAACTGGTCCTATAAACGCTTGTAATCACTCATGCACGCTGGGTCCAAAGGAGAGAACCCGGGGGGAGTCGCAGGGCGGGGGAGCCGCGATGGAAGGTTAAAAGGAAAAAGTGAATCACAAAGGGACGGCACATAAAGAGCGGGTTAACCAAGCCATCGCTTTTGAGAAGCCGGACCGGACCCCGCGTGATTTCGCTGCCGTCCCGGAGGTCTGGAAAACGCTCGCGGATCACTTTGGGACTGAAGACCGAAATGCGATCCTCAAGCATCTCGAAGTTGATTGCCGGATCATTTCCTATGACAGTTTCTGTGAACCTCCGGACATAGCGCCAAGTGCGATTGATCTAAACGCATCGCAGGAGCGCTCCTCAGTGGGCGGCATGTGGAGGAAAATAGAACCCGACGGGAGCAATCGTGACATCTGGGGGGCACATAGAAAGAGGGTAAGAACGAGCTTTGGCGAGTTGGACGAATTTGCCTCGTTCCCACTGGAAAACGCGGATGACCTCGAGAGCTTAAGGCGATACCGCTGGCCGGCGCCTGAATGGTGGAACTTCTGCTCCCTCCGGGCCACGATCGAAGGTCTTGATCAATCCGAGGAGTACAACATTCGTTACAGGTTGGGGTCGGTCTTTGAAACCGCCTGGTCACTTTATGGATTTCAGAGATTCCTGTCTGACTTGGCGTCTAATCCGGCATTGCCAGTTTATGTGATGGAACGGGTAGCCGAGGTGCATTTGGCAAACCTTGAGAGGGTTCTGGAAATTGCCGGCGACCTCATCGACATCGTCTACTTTTACGACGACCTCGCTACCCAAGAGGGTCTGTTGGTGAGCCCTGCCATGTATCGTCGGTATATTCGGCCGTTTCATCGACGCATCGTCGAAATGGCAAAGCACCATGGCAAGCCCACGATGCTGCACTGCTGCGGGTCAGTATATCCCTTGATCGATGAGCTCATTGAAATGGGATTGAACATTCTAAATCCCATTCAACCCACGGCGAAGAATATGCACCCGGAGAATCTCGCGGAGGAATTCGGCGGAAGAATCGCTTTTCATGGTGGTATTGACGTGCAACAGTTCATGCCGAATGCGACCCCGCAGGAAGTCCGGGAGAAGGCGGACTACACGTCAGAAGTCTTGGGCTCGAGAGGCGGGTACATCCTTTCCGGATCACACCATTTTCAGGCGGATGTTCCGATTGAGAATGTTCTAGCCCTCTATTCGAAAGCGGCATGAAATCATTACGCGGGCGAGTGAACCCGAAGCGCCGAGGTCCACCGCGTGTAGCCATGAGGAGGGTCGACAGATTATGGGAAAGGTGACGGTGGTGGGGAGTTACATCGTTGCCTTAGTCATCGACACCGACCGCATGCCCCTGGAGGGAGAAACATTGGTGGGGCGGAACTACCACAGCACGCACGGCGGTAAAGGCTCGAACATGGCGGTGGCTGCGGCGCGGCTCGGGGCACAATCGGCATTCGTGGGAAAAATCGGCCGGGATTCGTTTGGGAAGGATTTCATTTCGCTCCTCCAGCGCGAGGGAGTCAACCCGGATGGCGTCCTGCATTCCGCCCAACTTCCCACGGCGGTGGGGATGATCATTTACACGACACGCGGAAGCAACGCCATCGTTATCGATATGGGTGCCAATGGGGCGTTCCTTCCGCAAGATGTCGCAGCACAACAAGAGAGAATTGCCGCAGCGGATGTCACACTTTCACCTTTAGAAATTCCGTTGGAAACCGCCTTGGCTGCTGCTCAATTGGCTCGAAAAGGGGGAGCGAATACAATCTTAAATCCCGCCCCGGCGTTGGACCTCCGCCGCACCGACCTGACTTCCGTCTATGCTCTCACGCCGAATGAAATGGAAGGCAGGGTATGCGTTGGCCTGAATCCCGCCGACCCCATTGACGACGCGGACCTCGCCCTGCGGCTGCTCGACTTGGGCGCCGAGAACGTAATCCTGACTCTGGGAGCTAAGGGCGTGATCTGGGCTTGCCAAGGGAGAACGCGAAAGATCTCCGCCTTGGATGTCGATGTGGTGGATACGGTGGGAGCGGGGGATGCCTTTAATGCCGGCCTGGCCACGGGCTTAAGCGAGCATCGGCCACTGCTCGAAGCCATCGCCTTCGGAGTAACAGCGGCATCGTTATCCACGCGGCGGAGAGAAACCATTGATTCGTACCCGTATCGGCCGGAGGTGGACGAGGCTCTCCCAAAGGTGCTCCATCAACTTCAATGACGGAGTCCTGACCGGAATGAAGATTTCTAAAAGCCATCTCTCAAGAAGAACATTCATGAGCGCAGCGGTTGGAATCGGCGCGGGTGCAGCCTCTCTTCCAGGCAAAGCTTCCTCCTTTGAGTTTGAGAGGGATGTGCCAATTGATCCCGCCCCTGCGTCGGCCTTCGAATACGATTTTGGGAGAAACCTAATATGGGCGCCAGATAAGCCGGCGGAGTGGCCGGCGTTCAGGGCAGCTCTGTCAAAGTGGCGGGATGAGACTCGCAAGAGTCTGCGCTACGATGACACTCTCTACCGTCGAGCGGATTTCGCCTGGGTTCCCTCAACCTTCTCTTGCTGCTTCCTGATGATGTTGGACGAAGAATTCCACAACCCCGAAACCAACGAATACACTCTTACCGGCTTCCTGGATAAGGCCGAGAAGGAATTTGGCGGATTCGATGCCATTGTTCTTTGGCACGCCTACCCACGGATCGGCGTTGACGATCGCAACCAATTTGATTTCTACCGGGACACGCCCGGGGGGCTCAGCCGGCTGGGCCTACTGGTTCAGGGCTTTCACCACCGTGGGGTCAAGGTATTCATCGATTACAACCCCTGGGACCAGGGCACGCGGCACGAGCCGGTGTCTGACCTGGATGCTCTGGCGGAACTGGTCAAGACCCTCGACGTTGATGGAATCTTTCTCGACACCTTGAGCAAAGGGGCTGCCGAGTTCCGCGCCAAGCTGGACGCCATTCGACCGGGCCTCGTTCTGGAATCAGAGGGGGCTCCTCCGCTCGAGAACATTCAAGACCATCATATGTCCTGGGCACAGTGGTTCCAGGACAGCTCCACGCTGGGAATCCTGCGCAACAAATGGCTCGAGCGGCGTCACATGCAACACGAAATTCGCCGCTGGGACCGCGATCACACGGGAGAATTGCATTCGGCCTGGATGAATGGAAGCGGCATGATGGTGTGGGAAAACGTGTTTGGCACCTGGGTGGGGTGGAGTGCCCGTGACAAGTCCATTCTTCGCAGCATGCTTCCGATTCAACGCCGTTACGTCCGGCTCTTTTCCGGCGAAGGTTGGACGCCCCTGGTCGCGACCGAAGTGCCGGATCTTTACGCCAGTTCGTGGGAAGGCGGCAACGGCACGCTGCGGTTATGGACGCTGGTCAATCGTTCCCAACGCACGATACAAACCACGTTCCTCAAGGTTACAAATTCGGAGGGAGCCCGTTACTTTGACCTCATCCGCGGAGAAGAGGCTGAAACCTCGGGCCAGGGAGAAGAGATCGTCATCGCCGGAGTCATCCGCCCCCGCGGAGTTGGGGCCTTCGCGGCAGGTACCGATGCAGACTTGGGAAGAGATTTCAGGCAGTTTCTCGCGGCGCAAAAGGAAATTGACTCTCGCGCTGACTTTCGCGTGGATTTCCCGGCGCACAAATCCATGCTCCGGCCCGCAGCGCGAACGCCCAAACCTCCACCCGCATCGGTCCTTTCCTCTATGGCGGAAATCCCACCGGCTGTCATCAACATGGAGGTGGTTTTCAAGGTTCGCGAGTGCGGTTTCTACGAACCGCAAGCGGAAATTGTAGTGGATTTCATGAACCTTCACAAACCCCTCATGTTCTCGCGCGAGGTTCGTTTGTCACGATATGCCATCGACCTCACGCCCGTCACCAATCAGCAGTTTTCTGATTTCTTGAAGGCGAGCGGTTACCATCCCGGGCATCGAGAAAACTTCCTGAAGCATTGGAAGCAGGGCGCGCCGCCGGAGGGTAAGAACGATCACCCTGTTATCTACGTTGACCTCGATGACGCGAGGGCCTACGCCCAGTGGGCGGGGAAACGCCTGCCCACGGAGGAGGAGTGGCAATACGCTGCCCAGGGACCGGACCTTCTCCTCTATCCGTGGGGAAATGAAATGAAGCCGGGGGTCGCGAATGGGAGTGAGTCGGGAGGTACGACAAGCGTGACGGCGTTCCCTGCGGGGCGTTCTCCCTTTGGATGTTACGACATGTGCGGAAACGTCTGGGAATGGACCGAAAGCGAGAGGAGCGATGGCCGGACCCATTTTTGTATCCTTAAGGGAGGGAGTTACTACCAGGCCACCGGATCGGAATGGTACGCCGACGGCGGACCGCAATCCTCCCAATTTGCTTCCAAGTTTCTCCTGATGTGGCCGGGACTCAACCGTTGTGGGACCATCGGTTTCCGCTGTGCCGTTGACATCGCCGAGCCGTAGCTGAACCCCGGAATTCTCAAGGTCACCCTTTTATTCCGGCCTCTCGCAGAGAGGGCAGTCGCCGCATTTGGTGAATCGGTCCTTCTGCCCAAGCTTGATGGAAAGGGGCATATGGAACTTCCAACCGGTTTCCTGCTGGTACTCTCTGCGGGGGTGCTCCAAGGAACCTTCATACTGCCGATGACTTTGACCAAAAAGTGGGCATGGGAGCACACATGGGCAGCTTTTTCACTTTTCGGCATGCTCGCCTTTAACTGGGTTATCACCCTCGTGGCAATCCCGAACATTGTCTCTGTCTACCGGTTAGTCTCCCTCCGAGACATGACGATTTTGACCCTCTTTGGCGCCGGTTGGGGCCTTGGGGCCATTTTATTTGGCCTAGGAATGGACAAACTTGGAATGGCGCTGGGTTACCCGATCATCATGGGCCTCATTGCCAGCCTTGGTGCGTTGATCCCTCTCCTGGTTTTTTCCGCAGCCACGGTGTTTAGGGTTAAAGGCCTGATCCTCCTTCTGGGGACGGCGATCATGATTCTGGGCATCGCAGTTTGCTCATTAGCTGGGGTGCGTGAGCCGAGATCTTCGGATTCTCCAGCGCGGGCCAATTCGCAGGGCTTTGCCGCTGGGCTGGTCATTGCCATCGCCGCAGGGGTTTTGTCTTGCCTACCTAATGTTGGTATGGCGTTTGGTACGAGCGTAATGGTGGCTGCTCAGTCGCTGGGAGTCTCCAGGACTTATTCCGGCACCGCGATCTGGGCACTTTTCTTCACCGTGGGCTTTTTATTGAACGTTGGGTATTGTTTTTATCTCATGGCCAGGCATGAGAATTGGAATGCATACCTTAGCAAAGAGGCTGCGCGGAACTTCGGCTTGAGCGCAGTGATGGCCATCATGTGGATCGTCAGTTTCTATTTGTATGGCATGGGCGCTGCAAAACTAGGCAAATGGGGCGTGGTGGTAGGGTGGCCACTTTTTATTTCACTATCGATAGTGGTGGGTAATCTATGGGGTATTCTGCGGGGAGAGTGGCAGGCTGCATCCCGTTCTGCGCGTATCCTGCTCTACAGAGGCCTCTTCGTGCTCCTTATCGCCGTTATTACAATTGCGGGAAGTAACCTCGCAAGGTGAGGTTTCTCTGGCAAACATCGTCATTGGCGTTGTTCGGCGGAGGGATGATATGTCTAATCCAAGCTATCTGGTGAGCGAACAAGCTCGCGGACGCTGGATGCGTTTAGATACCGTTCAAATCCTAAAGCGTTTTTACTTTTGTGAACGCCTCCTCCTGGTGAGTAAGGCAGCATGGCTACCCTTGATCCCAAGCATCGAAATCAAGACGGAACTTCCGCGCTTCATCTGGCAAGATGCCCAAACGGCCCAGGCTTTGCGCGAGCGAGTGTTTGAGTTGCGTTTTCCCAGCCGAGTTATGGAAGAGGAAGGCGCGGAAGCGGGGTTGGCGGCCCTCTTCGCCGAGGTTCGAAACGCGCCTTCGGTGGCGGCATTTCTGATGGGTATCGCTCGGGTATTGCTCCCGGCCCTTCGCAATGCGTATCGAACCTACTTGGAAACGTCGGATCGCATTGCCGACGGGCCGACGCATCGGTTTCTAGCTTTGGCCCTCACGGAAAAGGAAGAACAGGTTAACACTGTAACCGAATGGGCTGAGTCCGAGGTGGCCAAATCGCGTGAGCTTCGCGAGGTGGCAACCAAGTGGACCCAGTCGATAGCAGTACGGCTCGCAGACCTTGGAGGGTTGGGAATAGGCCCCTCTTCCCCAACATCCAATTCATGGCCTCTGGTTGGGTTCCGGCCGTATGAAATCCCAAGTCGGCCGGCGCGCGACTCCCGTTTCTGGCACTGTCGTTTTTATTGGCCCGATATTGTTGACCTTTCCTTTCCCTATGGTGAGGGAATCACATTGCAACTCCGTTCTGCGGTGAGTCATGTGAACGAGGTTTGGGCCGTGGAAGCGGCTGGCATGATTCTTAGCTCCTTCGCGGGAGTTCTGCCCTGGGAGTGGATCCACGACGCCGCGCGCTGGACATTTGACGAAGCCCGCCACTGCCGAATGGGGTACGAACGCTTGCTGGCGTGGGGGTTCGATTTGGCGGAGATTCCGCTTGGAACATATATCTACGAAAGCTTTGCAGGGAAGGATCCCATATATGCCCTCGGAATGCTCTATTTCTTTGAGACGAAAAACATCCGCCACAAGCCGGACCGGACCCGCCGCTTCCATGATTACGGCGACAAGCTCAGTGAACATGACATGGATTTTGATTGGGCTGATGAGATGATTCACGCTGGGTATGGAAAACGTTGGCTTCGGCATCTCCTCGCCGTTCGCGGGCAGGATCCTTCCGATTATGAGCAGATCCGCGAGCGTTGCAGCGAGATGGTAGCCGATCTTGTCATGTCTGCCACCCCCGATGAGATTGTTGACATCAAACGCATAGCGAACGTGCTAATCTCCAAATGTGTTCGGCCATTGCACGAGAGGGGAATGGGGTCAATTGATCAGAGCTGAGTCCGGGTATCCAGACATTGGGCGTGCGCTGCGCAGGAAGAATCGCTATTGGAGACTAGACCCAAGCGCATGTTATAGATAGCCACGCCCAAGTTAACGACTTCATCGACTAGAAAAAAGTGGCCACCCGACAGCTCGTCCACCACAAAGGTGCGGTCTCGCGTCGCATTCTGATCCCTAACCTTGACGGCAGATGGGAAGATTGGTATGGTTTTCGTAGAGGTTTTGGCTCAAGAACTCTTTCGTCTTGGCGTGCTCGCCAAGATCCTGTGATGATCATTCGGTATACCGATTTGTCCACACCCGAGGTGTATTACATCGTTCGTCGGTCGCACCGAAACCCCAGTGCGATGGAGAGATTGGAGACGAAATGGGCAACTAATGGGCAAAGAGGAAAAGTCAATATCCCACTAAGCTACAGAAATGAAGATATTTCCATGTAAACTCGGACGGGTAGAGCAACGGTTTCTTAAAATGCAAAAACTTCGACTTGTCGATGATTTAAACCTATGAAAAATAAGGGCCTGTAGCTCAGACGGATAGAGCAACGGT
>Ga0181535_10003955_pt1 | contig 16854 bp, 12 predicted proteins | sample PEATcosm2014_Bin_44_FD_119774 | JGI IMG/M metagenome (GOLD analysis project Ga0181535, IMG submission 119774) | Peatland microbial communities from MTU Mesocosm Facility, Houghton, MI, USA - PEATcosm2014_Bin17_30_metaG | ecosystem: Environmental > Terrestrial > Soil > Wetlands > Peat | place... | reverse complement strand
TTCCGGATTTGCGCTCAAATCTCCCAGTAAAGAATGCTCAGTCAATCCCGGAACCACGCGTTGCAGCTCCGGCCACAGTTGAAGGGTCCGCACTCCGGCATGCGGAATGAAACCCGATGCAATCAGCTTTCGACAAACATATTTCCCGACAAATCCGTCCGCGCCTGTGACAAAAACTCGCTCATTCATGCGGGCTCATCAAGAGACATCTTGTTCGAAGGTACGGGGTCAAACGGTGAAAGTGAGGAATCGAGCTCAGCAATCGCTCTGCGTTTCCAAACCCAAGGAACGCAGCACTCGGGCTACCCCGGCAGGCTTGTCGTAACCCGCAAGAAATGCCTCGCGGCCGTTCCGTCCTTTTCGGCGCAGCTCCCCCGGATTCTCAACGAGCCGCAAGAGGAAAGCCGATACTCCGGCTTCATCGCCGCAATCAAAGTGCCAGCCGCATTCGAATCGCCGGATGAGAAGAGCGGGCGTAGCTTGGGCCGGGCCAATGTAGAGGACCGGCCTTCCTGCCGCCATCAATCCATAGATTTTGCTTGGTACAACAGCCCCGAGGGTCGAGGCCTTCTGCGTCACCAGGCCTAAATGGCACTCGGCCAGGCTTGCTCCCAGATCCTGCAGTCGAACGTAGCTTGGGAAAGAAGCATTCTCGATTCCGCGTTCTTGGCAGAACTCGATCAATTCTCTGCGCGCAAGACCGCCGCCGGCAAAAACAAATTGGAAATCAGGATGATTCGCTAGGTGCACCATTACTGCACGAATCGTCGCAACATCGTGGGCCAACCCGAAGTTCCCTGAATAGAGAATGCGCAACGGTGGAGGCGTGGGAAACGGCGATGGAAGAATCATCCGCCCATCGGCCCAATTCTCCACGACAACAATTCGATCCTCGGGAATCTTGTGCTGCAACAGGCGGATCTTCATGCAGTCGCCCGGGGCGATGACTGCGTCGGCCCTTCGCCGGGGGAAATCCAACATCACCGAGGTCCATCGGGCAACGGGTATGTCTAATGCAATCGCTATATCCGGATACAGGTCCATCTCCCACGCCACATGACGGCATCCGCGTATCTGTTGCACTAGCCATCCAATCCATGCCAGTCCCGGCGGCGCAGTGAGCGTCACGACAACATCGGGCCTTGGGATGCGGAGCGCTCTCCATACTGCCCCTGCATAAAAAGTGAAGTAGGAAATCAGTTTCTGCAATTTGCTCTGTGAGAATGTGGCGGTTCTTACCCTCGCCACTTGAATTGACCCCGGGCCACAGGGCTGTTCAGCAGCAGATTCAGAATTCTCACTTTGAGCGCTGCCACGAGCCGCTATGCCTTCCGCGGCATAATCGTTGGCGCCACAGATTACACGAACATCGTGGCCAGCCTCTGAGGCGCCATTCGCAAAGTCGGCCAGAAACTGTCCAACTGCCGATTGATTCGAACCAAAAAACTGACTGATGACAATAATTCTTGCGCGAGAGGTTAATCCCGTTGGAGATTGCGCGGCTGTGGTGCTATCGAGTGCTTCTCGCACGATGAGTCATCTTTCACGCGAATATTGTCAACTCAAAATACAATCCGGTTTCGGTCCCTGACCGAGAATCCAGTCGTATACATCAGCCATGGATTTCCCAATCTGCTGCCATTGGTAGTGCTGATCGACGAGGGATCGCCCATTCAGGCCAAATTGCTCGCGTTCTGAATCTGTCAAGAAAAACAATTGACGCAATGCAGCCGCGATGCTATTCGCCTCCGGCTCCATCATGATTGCTGCCCCTGCCGCAGCCCCTTCGGGAAGATTGCACTCGCGAGTCATAAGAACCGGCAGTTTCCAGGACCAGGCCTCGAGAATGCTCACAGGCAGGCCCTCGCTCTTGCTCGGCAGGATAAACGCGGATGTCGCGGCAAGACATCGATCCTTATCGGCGCCGAATTGCGGTCCGAGGAATTCGACACTCGATCGAACCTGAAGCTGGTCCGCGAGCCGCTCCAGCTCGGCGCGATGGCCATTCTGGTCCCATCCAGCAATCGTCAGGCGCCAGCCACCTGCCGCAGCATCCTCGCTGACTGTTCGCCAAGCCTCAATCAAGCTATGCAGGCCTTTCGAGGGATGAATTCTGCCGAGGTAGAGAATTGACCGGCTATTTCGCGAGACCTGAAGAGCAGTTTCGGCCCGCATTGTCGTGCCATTGGGAATCATGCAGATTGGATTCTTCAACCCGTATTGACGCAATGCCTCCGCCTCGGCCGGATTCAAAGCGTGCAGACAGGCGGCGTTGCGCAGGTCCTTATCTTCATAGAGAAGAGCCGCGATGCGCTTTTTCCAGCGGGAATTACGCAGCGCCCAAGGCTTGAGCAGGCCGTGCGGGCTGACAAGATAGGGTCTCGTCCCACGCGACCAACGAGGGGCAACGACCGACGGATACGTCCAGATGCCATGGACATGAAGAATGTCCGCATTCCATGTTTCTAATGCAGCCGCGAGCCCAGGTGCATAGCCAAAGAGTCGCGACCCGCGAGTGGGAAATGTCCTGGTGGGCATGTCGCCCCAAAGCGGCTCATCGATTTGTGTATAGACATCTCGCGCGCTGAAAGCTACGGGCAGATATCGCTTGTCCGCGGCAATGGCAACGGTAAGATTACGCATTGCATCGGAGATACCGCCATTCATCCTCGAGATTGAGTTCGTCAGGACGGCTAATCGAAATTGCGATTTGGACATGTGGCTCAAAGGAAAGAGAAGAGACCCGGCTGCGCTATCAAGGCGGATCGCTCGCAAACTCAGGCGCTCTCCCGCATTCCCAGATATTCCGCGCCGCGAGCAATTGCTTCGAGATAGCCTTGAACTTCAAGATCCATTCTGCAGAATTGGTTGACGATCTCAATCGAGCGGGCGCCCATTCTTCGGCGCACCTCAGGATCAAAAAGTTTCGCCATTGCCTGAGCTAGTTGCCCAGTGTCGCCGGGTTCGATGACAAACCCATTCACGCCGTCCTGCACGATCAGGCCCGCCGACCCACAGGCGCTCGTCGTTACGAGCGGCTTACCAGCAAGCCCGGCTTCTACAAGGACCTTTGGAAAACAGTCCTTGTGCGTTGGAAGCAGCACTGCATCGGCCGCGCGGTAGAATTCCGCGAGTTTCTCTGGCGCAACAGGTCCAAGAAAGCGCACGCGACGCTCAACTCCGCTTGATCTTGCAAAGCGCAGGAAATTCTCGATTGTTCCGTCGTCTTTGGCTTGCGGCGCTTCCGACCCGACGAAAACACATAGGAACGACGCGTTCTCAGGAAGCAAAGCCGCTGCTCGAATCAAATCCGCTACCCCTTTAAATGGGAGCAGTGTGCCAACAAACAGAAAAATCACCTTCGCGTCGGAGTTGAAATATGCCCTCGATTCGCCATCCGGGCTTGTTCTATTCAGGATTCTTCTGAACAGCCCCGCTCCACCTTCAAACGGGGCGGATACAAGCCGGTCTGGAGCAAATCCGTAAACGCTGGTGAGAACTTCGAACGCCGCGGGATTCTGGAAGATATGATATTGGCACATTCGAAGTAACAGCCATTTCAATGATCGAATCCACCAACGCCGCTTCCTTTCCCACTTCTCCGGCAGCGTCTGATTCGTTGAGATGACGATGCGCCCGAGAACTCGGGCGCAAAACGCGCACCAGATTGCTCCCAGTCCCAGCAGTCCCTTCAAAATCACTATGTCGGATTCGCGCGCGCAGGCGAGACCGACCGCCCACTCAGGATTGGCAGCGAGGCCCTCCGGCGTGCTGCCTTTCACGGTGACACCGAACGGTCTACACGGAGCTGTCGCGGGGCGATAGGCGACCCTTGAAAGTTCCTGATCGGCGTGCCGATAAAGCGGGAACGCCTTTACGGGATACGAAGTCGCCCGGGCTAGCTCGAAGAGCGCGTCTTCGGTATTCCGCTGCAGATCGTAGGTTAGAAATCCCACTTTCAGAAGGAGCTTCGCATCGGTCCTCGACGAATCTACGGGAGATGCAGAGCCAGAGGTGTAATTTGTCATGGCAAGTAGGTCGAGCGGGGATGGTATCCGTGAGGCCATGAATCAAGGCGAAATCTACACGGCTATGAGGTTACTGGTAACTCGATCTCAAGCTGCTTTTCATCGCGCCACTCTGTAACATCCGCAAGCCATTGGCGCATTCTGCTGTAAATATCGTTTCCAGAAGCAATCACGCGCGCATATCCAGCCGCGGCAATCTTCTTTCTTGCCCCTTCATTCTGCAGGTAGAATTCCACCTTATCCATAAACTCCTCGGGGCTTTCGAAGAACTCCGCCTCTTTCCCTTCGCAATAAAACTCCTGCATGGCAGGAGTTCGCTCGGAGAGTAGAAAAACGCCACAGGCCGGAATCTCCCACGATCGCGCCGTATACTGATCGCGATTCCATTTGCTGAAGAAACAGGCTGCAATCTTGCTTGCACAAAGCGCCCTCCGGTAGTCTGAGCCTCTGACGTGGAAGATGGGTTGCAGAGTCTGATACACATCGCGCGGCAGCGCCGATCTCCATTCCGCATTCCCACCGAATATTTTGCACTTCAATCCGGCACGCGTAACTCTCGACAAGCATTCGATGCGAAGATCGGGCTCCATGTGTCCGGCGAAGACTAAATCGGATCCAAAGTCTCCTAACTCGGCCGTACTGATGGGGCACGGGTAATGCATCCACGGGATGTAATACATCATGAGGACCCGCACTCGTTTGACGCCGCATGCCGTGGCTTCATCGACATTGCACTTGCGGAATACGTGGTATCCGTCGTACACCGGAAGTGCTTCCTTCAGATGCCGGTATTCTCTGCGATCCGGTCGCCCAAACGGATCGTCGCAATGCAGGCCCGAAGTGAACGTGATTTTTGCAACCTGCGCGATTGTTTCGGCTGTGTAGTGGTGCCCCTGATAAAAGTGCGTCACGTCCGGGGGCGCCTCTTTGACGCGTTTCAGCACCATCCGATTGACTTTGGCGATATCGGGACCAATCAAATAGCGCTGCTCGAGACGGCCCGCAAGGTTTCGTGGAATATGGGAATGCGTGTCAAAAAGCTCGGCATGGATTCCGAGATCGCGAAGCGCCCTAAGCCAGGCAAGTTCGTAGATTTCCCCGAAGGCCGATTGGACGATGAGGACGGACTCGACTTTCCTTTTGCGGGGAGTCGCCATAATCTACGGAACAGAAATCGGGCTTACGAGGAGCTCGTTCGGCGAGCGCCCCTGGCGCAGGGATTGATTCGAGGAAGCACTGCGACGATGCTTGCCGCGATCAGTTCGCTCTCTGCGATCCAGATTCCCTGCATGCGGCGAAACCTGTATTGGAATCAATTCATGTTCCGGACTGAGTCCCCACGCTGCGACTTCGCTCCAGTGTGCTGCGACGCTGCGGCATGCGCATAGATTTGTCCGAAGACCTGACTCCATCGCTGAGGACCAAACGCTAAAGCCGATCGCCGGCTTTCCGGCAAGCAGGCAGACAACCATAGAGGGTCTGCAAGGAGTGCCTGCCGCATTGCTGGCGCCGGCTGCCCAGGCTCACAGATGAAACCGTTTCGCACGCTCAGTAGATCCCGGTGAGATCCCACTGCCGTGCTAAGAATCAATCCACATCCACTGAGTGCAGCCTCGTGTACCACCAGGCCCCAATGATCCTCCATGCTCGGCAGGACTAAAAAGCGCGCATTTTGCATAGTGCGCGCTACCTCCGCGGCCCCGGTGAATGCGTGTACTTCGATTCCTGCGGATTCGAGATCCGCACGCATAGGTCCGGCTCCGACAGCTGCAATCCGGAAGTCCATGCCCTCAGATCGCAGCAAGCGCGCCGCCCCAACAAGGCCCTTTAATCCCTTACGCGAAATGAACTGGCCAACAAACAAAAAGTGATAGGCTCGCTCACTCCATGGTGGGCCCAACTGGAATGTTTCCGGATCGGCTCCGTAAAGGCCGGTATAAACCGATCCATCGGGCATCCCGAAAAGTTTCATTAATTCTTGCCCGCTGGCGCCGGGCACCATCGCAAAATCAACCTGGGGCCGATAGCGCCAACGGAAAATGTATTTCCCAAACTCTTGGCGCAGGCTGTGTTTGCAAGTATTGTCGACCATGCTGACGACTGTTCCGCCCTGACGCTTGACTTCACGGGCGAGCGAACGAAAATTGGGATAGGCCCAGCCCGAATGGAAGAACAGGTTCGGCACCTGCAAGTCGAGTTGGTTCCAACAGAGATGTGAATCTTCAGGCGCAATGCAAATCGAGGAGCCTAGGGCGGCTTCGATCTCTTCAGAGGATTGGGGCCCCTGAGTTGCAATGATTGCGATCCTCTTTCCCAGCTTGCTCACCACTGGCCGCAAAAGCCGAGCGCCGTAGTAAGGCAGCCCGTGCCACGCAACTGCAACCCTCATTGTGAAACCGTCTTCCTGCATGGAATCGAACCATCTTCCCGGCACCCCCTTTACGGGATGGAGCGATGAAGTTTGCATGAGCTCGCTTACAATCACTGGTGTCTTCGCGGCAGGTCCAACAAATCCAGATACTCATCGACGGATGCAGTGATCGAAAGATGCAATTCGGCCTGACGGCGCGCGCCTCGTGCGAATGCGTCGTGGTTCTCGCGGATCTTTGTAACCGCGTCAGCCATGCGATCGCAGAACTCGTCATCGTGGTAGTAAGGTTTGGCCTGAACTGCGATGCCGCCTTCAGGAAGGACGAATTCGCTCGGTCCTCCATATTCTGGAACCACTACCGGGACGCCGCAGGCGAGGGCCTCGGTTACGACGATTCCACACGGTTCTCCTGAGACGGGATGGAAGAGGCAGTGCATTCGCTGATAGAGCGGCGGCAATGCCTCGGAATCAACCCACGGCACGTAAGACGTCCTCGCCGCAAGATCGGGATCTTTCATCGCCTCGGACATGATTCGCTTGCAATCATCATCCATTGATCCAACCAACAGGATGCGATGATCGAATCGCAATCGTCTGGAGACCTGGAACAAAGTCGCAAGCCGGAAGGGGAATCGTAATGCTCCGGCCGATCCAATGACAAAGGGGCCCGATGGCGGTTGGGACGGCGGCCTGAACTCATCAAGGTCCAGCCCGTGATAAATAACCCGAACCCGCGAAGCATCAGGCCAGGGCATGTTCTGTTCTTCTGCAAGGCGCTGCCAGATACCGCGAACGTGTTTTGAGATGAAAACGATCCTGCGGCCGCTCGCCAAAATGGAAAAGCCGCGTTTCAAGATCAATTCTTGTTCGGCGGTCCTGTCGATTCCAAGCGCTTGCGTGTGAGCCGGCTCGAAGGTTTGGCCCAGGGTATGTACTGATGGCCGCCCATCCGTCAGGAGCTGCGGTACAAATCTCGCGAATCCCATGGTGAAAGCGTGGGTCCAGGGAACTACGGACCGCCCTGTGTAATGAAATGGGAAAGACGTATAGGAATAATTCCTCCGGCGCAGTTCCTTGGCGATGCGGCTGACGAAGATGCCCGCACTTTCTCGACTGTTCGCGCGAGGATAGACAAGGAGCCTCGTCGATTGCGCCTCCATTTTAGTTGCCATTCTTAATCAGCGGGCCAACGAGGGCGTCTCGGGCAGATCGACACGATTCTTCGGAGACGATCGCACTACCAAGCGTAGCTCTAAGCCGGATCTTCACGGCGGAAGTTATACGTCAGGATGTGACCGTCAGGTGGGCGGCGTTCTGCGATGGAGATTTTGCTGCGTGGATCACAATCTGCTCGATGGCATAAAAGGCAACAATCGGAAAGCCAATCGTCGCCATCTCATACACGATGATGGTCGTGGTCATCGGTATCGTTGAAACGCAAAGCATCGCCAAAATATAGAAGCTCAAGAGCAGAGTTCCCGCGTCCTTGGCGGAATCCTTCGCGGAAATGCAGTACTTCGCAACCCTGCCGATAACGTAGAATCCGCAAAACACGCCGAGCACGCCGAAGTTGAAGTAAAGCTCGGCCAGGGTTCCGGGTACGACGCCGTTGATGGACGGATCATCATAGATATACTGGCCAGCGAGCGCACTGATCGCCACTGGCTCCGGGATCTTCAGGGGAATATGCAGCAAAGTCGCCGGAGCGTTAATGGTCATGGTCAGCCCCTGAAGCAGGGTTGAGCCGAGCGCGTGGCCGTATCGACCCACCATGTCAAAGACAAGACTGATCGTGGGGTACCTTCCCATTTGCCAGTCGAAAATGGCAGCCAATTGATTAGCTGTGAACTGGCTCGTGCTGATGTCACCTTGAATGAGATCATTGAGGCCGCTGTTCAGCATTGTGGTCGTTCGCGCAATGGTTTCGACCACAATGATCCCAATGACTCCAACAACAATGACGGATGCGAAGCGCCGGAAATGCAAGGGGGCAATCTTCTTGACGACAAAGATCAAGGGCAACACAGCCAACAAACTCTCAGCGCGGCTGCCCGTCCAAAAGAGATTCAGGAGAATGCAGGTTGAACCGCCGACAAGCGCGGCAAAAGCGATCCTGGGATGATTCTTGCCAATTCGCGAAACCAGGAATGCTGTCAGTAGAAATATGATTCCCCAGGAAAGCCACGTGGACATGAAAGCAAAACGGGCGGTTCCCTCCGCGAGTTGCCTCGAACTGTCGATGGTTGCGATGTCTTCAAGAGATTCTCCGGAACGGGAGAAGAGCAGGGTCGTACCAGCAATGCCTATGAGCGTGAAAGCGAACCCAGCAAGAATGAGCAGTCTGGAGCGCACACGGACAAGGTGTGGGCCCATCTCAGTCGATGCCCGACGCGCAGGCGCAAGTCCCCACCAAAGAGCCAACTGAGCAAGGAAAACGAGCGCCAGCGATAAGTACACGTGATGGAGCTGCGTGTGGGCGTCAAGCGCGGCGATCTCATAAAAGCCGAGCGACACATAGTCAGTTCCGGTAAGGTGAACGAACGCAGACAGCGGGTAGGTGAGCAAGAATGTGCCGAGCACCAGCGTGTAGCTGTTCATGAAGCTGCCGGACTTGACCGCTGCACGAACCAGAATTGCGGCGGAAATTACAAGAAGGATTGCGGCGAGCACCCCGGCGCCCGGTGCGTCGACCCGCTCACGCCGCACGAGCAAGGTGACAGCAACGAGGACAACGATCGCTGCGAAGATCCGGCGCCATGGAATGGCCCGCGTGTTCTGTGTTTCTATCAGCACGGACTTTCAGCGACCTCTTCTTTGTTTTCCGCGAGAAACCTGCCTCTGAAAAGTTCCACGAGCGCAGAAGCCATGGCGCGAATGATGCTTGGCCGGATACCCCACAGCGATTGGAGGCGTACATCCTGCTGCGTAGCGAGATAGAGCACCAGGCAAGTGAAATAAATCGCCTCTGAAATCAGGCTTGCGCAGCAGAATCCGAACGCTCCCCACCGCGGCACGAGAAACACGCTGAGAAGAATGAGCGCTGTTAGATTGATGGCGGCTCCGACGGTGCCTGGAACGATAAAGCGGAGGCCGCGAAGATTATTCTCCAGCGTTCTGGTCATGGCCCTCAGCGACATAGCGAGCGCAAGTGGATAAGCGGCGGGAATCGCGTTCGCATATGCTTTGCCGAAGCCGAACCGGATCACCGGATCGATAAGAACGCAGGCGAGGAGAAAACTTGCTCCGGCCACGACCTGCGCCATCTGAAAACGGCGCAGCATCAGCGCAAATGAGGCGCCAGCGCTCTCGGCGCTTGAAACTTCGACAAAACCAATCTGCGTGAATGCTTCAGTGGTAATCGTGATGGGCATGGTTACCGCGAAGGCGATCGCAAAGTAACCAATTTGCTCCAGAGTCGTTGTGCGGATGAGAATGGCTCGATCGGAGTTGAGCAGGACGACAGCCGCAAGGCTCGGCGCGGCAAAACGAATCCCCAATGCGAGACACTGAGTGTAAGCGCCGCGCGGAAGCTTCCGATTCAGCCACCGCGGTTTGATATGAATGAGGTGCAAAAGGCACTGCAGCAATTGGCTGCCCAGCGCGGAAAGCGCGGCAGCGAGCGGCGTGAGAGTGCCGGCGAGCCAAAAGACGAGAAGCGCAAGCACGTAGCCTGCCTGGCCAGAGAGCGATACGGCATTGACCCAAGTGAATCGCTTCAAGCCGTAAGCCATGGCATTGAAGTATGGCACCAGGACCATGAAAGCGCCACACGCGCAGGAAATCTCAACTGGAACCGCTAATTGACGATTGTCGCCGGTGAGTGTGAGCGGTGCGCACAGCACGAAGAGCGGAACCGCGAGAAGAGCCTGAACAACCGCGAGGCGGAAGCCGGTGGTCAGAATCTCTTCAGTTCGCTCCGCGCTTTTGGAGATCAGGGCGGTGATCGCCTGGGGCGTCCCCAAGCTGAAGAAAGCTCCCATCAGCGTGGGAAAATACAGGAGAATCGCCAGCTCGCCGCGACCTCGCGGCATCAACAAACGGGAGACCATAAGGCCAGAAACGGCGCCGATCCCTACGCGGAGCGCGTTTGCCCCCGAAGTCGAGACGTAAGACCAAATGAGATGTTTGCGGTGGTGGGGCGTCTTGGTTCTCAATGATTCGATCGTGAGTCACTCGTTGACTGGAACCGACTTGAATTCAGCCAGCAGTTGCGCAATGTGACGATTGCCGGTGAGAAAGCTGCGCCCCAAAATAAACAACCAAGAGCCAAGTAGCCCGATCGCCAAGAACATAAGGACGATGATGGTTCGCCGGGGGGCGGATTTTCGTTCCGGAGGTATCGCTTCTTCGACCACCTGGATAACCGCGGCGTTCCTGGCCTCATCCCACCGAGCGGCGTCATATTGCTTCAGGAGCAGGTCGAAGAGCGCCTGTCGGTACTCGAGTTCATGCTCCGCGCGCAGATAGTCCGCACCTGCGCCGGTCAGGTCCGCGAAATCCAGGCCGTTGGATTCCTTCGAACCGCTGCGCTCTTCCAGTTTGGCTGATTGATCCTGCAGCGAGGAGAGTTGGTTCTCAAGCAGCTGCACTTCAGGGTTTTGTTCTGTTGAATAAGTTCGCAGTGCCTGAAGCTGTACTTCCTTGGCAGCGACCTGCGCGTGCAGATCAGCCAATGACGTGATCAATGCTTTGGTCTGCGCGTCCAGCTGAACCAGGCCCTTTTGTTTTTGGATTTGCTGGAGCGCAAGCTCTGCTGAAACCAGGTCCTCCTTAGCGTCCTTCAACCGCTGCTCATAGAAGAGCCGCCTTTGCGACGCTTCGGTGACGGCCAGGTTTTTTGTGAGCGCGCGAAGTTGCTCAGGGTAGGCGTTGGCGATGTCGGCGGCCCGCTTCTTGTCTGTATCGGTCACAGAGATTGCGATCAGCGTGCTTTTTTCGGACGTGACTGCAGTACGATCAGTCAGCGCCTTTCGAGCGGCTGTCATATCTTTCGCGTGATAAACGCCCTCGAGGCCGAATTCTTCGATGATCCCGTCCGCAATGGGCCGCGAAGCGAGCAGTCCCAGATAAAGCTCGTTGGGATTTCGCAGGCCTAACGATCCACCGGTTGCACCAGCCAATGGGTTTGTGGCGGTTGGATTCAGCGACAATTGGCTCATCAGGAAGGCTGCAGACGACTGCGTTTGTTGTGGCGTCATGATCCTGGTTGTTGCCGTATAACGTACCGGCAGCAACAGGCTCACCACGATCCCAACAAGCGTTGCAATTCCCGTTACCAACGCCACGAGACGCTTGCCACGCGCCAAATGCATAAGAGCTCCAAAGAAAGAAAATGGCGCCGTGGGCTCCTCGAATGAAGGCTCCTGGTGCGTAAAGACTGTTTCCTGAGTGATCAATGGACTCTGACTCATTGTGGCTCGCCGATCTGCTAGTAGGTCGTACCGAGGACGGCGCCCGTTAAAGCTGTTTGCGAGAGGATTTGAGTGAAATAGGGGAGCTGCTGGATGAACGTGCTCGGCCCTTTCAACTTCGGCGGAACGATGATCGCGTCTCCAGGCAGCAATGTCGTCTTGTCAAAGTCCGAGCGCCAAAGCTCGCCGTGAGTTTGGCGGCTGATCACCGTGCCGTCCGCGCGAATGAGAAAAATGCGCCTGGTATCGGCTTGGCGGGTGGGGCCTCCCGCATCATTAAGGTACGCGTAGAGCCGCTTCCGCCGCTCATAGCGGAAAGCATTCTCGTTGTAGACGGCGCCGGAAACCTGAACGGTGTTCAGCTCCGGCGGAATGTAAAACGTGTCTCCATCTTCGAGCGGGAATTCCGGAATGTCATCGATGCTGCTCGCTTCGGGCTTCATGGCCAGGACCACGCGCCCAGTGGGCTGAACAGCCGCTAGTTGCGCGATCAAGGCCTGCTGGGCGCTCAACTGCGCCTGCTGCTCCTGGGTGTTGGATGCACCGACGGTGGAAGCGGCCGCATTTCGAGCCAGGAGGTCTCTCTGCATTTGAGCGGTCGATTGTCTGATCTCGAGCTCTTCGGCCTTGCGCGTCGAGCTGCGGTTGAGCTGCGAAGCGTAGAGATAGGAGTGTGGAGTGAGCCCTCCAGCGCGTCTCACGAGCTCCCTTAGAGTTTCCCCTGGATCGATGCGGTAAACTCCCGGAGCATTCACCTCGCCGTCAACGCGGACGAAAGCCGCGTGCTTGTCGACGGGAAGAGGGATGTCCTTTTCAGAAAAGATGGTGACAACGTCTCCGGGCTGGAGAACAACGTTATCGGTCGAGGCCGGGTTGTCGATGGCGTTGGCCAGTTTGAAGGCAATCAGGCGCGTGCTCAAATCGTGTTGATCGAGACGCTCAACGGCGGCGTAGTCCCAATTGATTTCTTCGCTGTTCCGAGCCGCCTCGAAACTGGTTTCGCCGCGCTGAATGTTTTCATTCTGGGCATTGGTTGTCGTTTGCTGATTGGTTCCCGTCTGTTGATTTGTTCCAGGCTGCGCGTTCAGCTCAGTCTGAGTATTGATTCCGGTTTGCGCATTGGTCCCTGGTTGCGTGGTTGCCGTTGTCTGGCCTGCCCGGGAAGCCTGGGCGTTGATTCCTGGCTGCGGATTCATGTCAGTCTGCTGATTGAACTCATTCTGATTGTTGAGCTCGGTTTGTCCGGGTAGTCCGGTCTGCCCATTCGTGCCCGTCTGGGGATTGAACTGATTCTGCGAAAGGCCAAACGGATGAGCGGTTCCCTGGGGCACAAGAAAGTTCTGCTGATTCCAGTAATCGCGGGTGAGCAGGAACTGTCGGGTTGGAATGAGGTCGGAAACGCGCATTCCGTCGTGCCACACATAGCGCCCCGGCTGGGCCACATTGCCGCGCAAAGTTACCGCATTATCAAAGCGCGGCGAGAGCGGATAAACACGCAGCAAATCACCGTCTCGAAGCACTCGCTTCATTCCGAGATCGTCGAGAGCGAACGAATCCGCCTGCCGGCCTTCGTGATTCTCAATGCGCTCGAGCAGAACACGATCCTCGTCGGCCAGATTCGTCGCGCCGCCGGCGTCGTTCAGGGCCGAAGCAACCGTCTCATCGCCTCTGATTTCGTAGATCCCTGGCTCGTTGACACTGCCAATGATCGCCACCTGAGATCCCACTGGTGGAATATAGATCACATCTCCGGGCAGCAACTGAGCGTCGTGCGATTTGTCGCCTCTCCGCAATAAGTCGTATAGATCAAACTCCGTGACCACCGTCTCGCCTCGCCGCAACTGGATGTGGCGCATCGACCCGGTAGCGGAGGGCCCTCCCGATGCAAAGAGAGCGTTCACCAAAGTGCTGAGCGAGCTGATGGTGTAGACACCCGGCTGGCGAGCGCTGCCCAAAACAAAGACCTGAATGGAGCGAAGCTGACCCATGGTCACATTGAGGTCAAAGTCCTTGTACAGTGTGGCGATGGATGAGTGCAGAAAGCTCTGCAGTTGCTCGAAGCGCAGGCCGGCAACGGTCAAGGTGCCGATCGTAGGAACAAAGATTTGTCCGTTTCGATCCACGAGCACGCGCGTATCCAGATCGATCTTTCCCCACACATGAATAAGCAGTTCGTCGCCCGGACCGATAACATAATCCGCGGGAACCGGAATCCGGTCAAGCGGCGCAAAGGTTGTGGGAGTCTCGTCGAACAGCTCTCTGCCGAATACTTTCAGACGATGCCCAGCCTCGTCCTCTGCGAAGATCTGGAACTCCGTTCGCGTCGTAATGGGGCCAACTGCTTTGTAGGGCGGCAAAATGTTCGCTGGGGGAGTGGGAGCGAGTCCGGAAGGAAGGGTATTCACGCCGGGTATCTGTCCTTGCGGATAAGGCGTCGTTTCCGAGGAGGGAACCGTGTTTGTCGTTGGAGGACACACGGCCTCCAAACCCTCTGGGACAGGGCCCGGCCCGGTTGGGCAGACAATCGTCTGCGACCCGGGAGCTGTTGGGGTTGTCTGCCCGCCGCAGAGGGCGCTGGGCAAGAGAAGAAGGAGCAGGATTCTATTTCTCATTGGATTGGCGTTCTTAATGCATGCACGCTTTCGCTTGCAGGTGGAAGTCCTGTGGAACGGACGTTCTAAGTGTTGCGATCCGCCTTGAAGAGGGCCATTTCGGCACTAAGTTTGTCGACCTTTTGTTCCAGGTTACGCATTTGAGCGGAGTATTCGCTGCGCGAACCATCGCCGGAATTCTCCTGATTTTCGCCACTCAAAAGATCGCGGATGGCTTCGCGCGCCAGGTCCGACACGCTGCGAGCTCCGGTTGCGACACAAATCCGCCGCAGAGTGGAAAACTCCTCTTCCGACATTCGGATGCTGACGATCCGTGACCTTGGTCTCAAGACTCTCATAGGTTGAACTCAGGCTGGGAATCAGGATTTCAGCGAATCGGCGCCGCTTGCAGGGGGCGGGCAAAGGTCACATGACCCGCGTGGTTGAACTCAAACTCTGGAAGTTCGGATCTGTTCCGGGAGGAAATGGGCTGCGATCTAAACCGGCTCCTGTGCAGGCTTCGCCCCTCTCGGTCCCAAGCCGCTCGATGAAAGGCTCATTTTCGCTTCAGTAAGAAACACCATTTGGTTAGGCTAAAGATTCGATGGATGTGTGCCTTGCAGCCCGATGCGGCCCATCTGTCTGTGCCAAGCGTGGATTCGTGAGCGAGACTACCTTAACACGCGTATCCAGGGGAAGCAAGGGAAACGTATGACACATGAATACGCATCTAAGTGATTGACTTCATTGCCAGGTACGATCGATTTTGCCTTCCTCGCCGATCACCAAAGGTACCCCCTCAAGGTAGCGAAACCTGTCAATCGCGATCGTGCAGCCGGCCCGGCTGACGCAGCCGTAAATACGCGAATGCGATCAATTGCATAGAGAATGCGCCGCAGCAATCCAGCAGGACATCCCATGGGGATCCGGTGCGGTTGGGCAAAAAGGTCTGGTGCCACTCATCCAAACTGGCCACCAAGGCCGTGGCAGCAAGCGCCAATTCGGCATCGAAAAGAAAACGATAGCGAGGCAAACTCATCCACCAGGCGCGCAGCCAGGTCAGCCCCAGCGTGCCATACCCAAGAAAGTGGCCGGACTTGCGAATGTAGTGGTGGATCGTTGCCCAGCGGGGATCTGCGATGGGTCCGAAGATGGCCTCAAACAAAACGCGCAGAGGATGCGACGTCCGGTCGGCGCCAAAATATTTTGTCGACTCCAGCGCGATGATTGCAATACCCGCCGCCACAGGCCACCATGCGCTGACCCAAAACCGGGGTCCCCGCGGACAGGTCTCCGCCCGTGCGGCGGAGAGCCTTAGGGCGCGCTGGCTATTCGACATGATAGTTGGGCGCCTCGCGGGTGATGATCACGTCGTGTACGTGACTCTCGCGCAGGCCGGCGCCGGAGATGCGCACGAACTTCGCCTTTTCCTGCAACTCCGAGATATTGGCGCACCCCAGATAGCCCATGCCGGAGCGCAAACCACCAACGAGTTGGAAGACCATCGCCTCCAGCGGCCCGCGATAGGGCACGCGGCCCTCGATCCCCTCAGGGACAAACTTGGCCAGCCGGTTTTCATTGGCGCGCTCCCGCTGTACCACATCCGCAGGCCCGCTTTCCGCAACGGCGAGATCGGCCGACCCTTGAAAGTAGCGCTCGCCCGAGCCCTGGCTCATGGCCGTTAGCGAGCCCATGCCGCGATAGCTCTTGAAACTGCGCCCCTGGTAAAGGATGGTCTCGCCCGGGCTCTCGTCGACGCCCGCAAAGAGCGAGCCGATCATTACCGAGCTGGCTCCCGCGGCAATGGCCTTGGTGACCTCGCCGGAGTACTTGATACCGCCATCGGCAATGACCGGAATCCCATGCTTCTGCGCGGCGCGGTAAGCCTCGGCGATGGCGGTGATCTGCGGCATGCCGGCGCCGGTGACCATGCGCGTGGTACAGATGGAGCCGGGCCCGATGCCCACTTTGATGGCGTCGGCGCCGGCGTCGATCAGCGCCATTGCGCCCTCATACGTGGCCACGTTGCCGGCCAGCAATGCCACGCCGGGGAAGCGCTTCTTAACCTCGCGCACCGCCTCGAGCACGCGAGACGAGTGCCCATGCGCGGAGTCAATGGCCAACGCATCGGCGCGGTTGCGCACCAGTTCTACTGCGCGCTCAAGAAAATCGCCCGTCGCGCCGATTGCCCCGCCCACGCGCAGCCGGCCCTGATCGTCCTTGCTGGCGTTGGGATACTTCAGCTTTTTCTGGATATCTTTAACCGTGATCAGGCCCATCAGCTCGTACTTGTCGTTCACAACAAGCAACTTTTCCACGCGGTGCTTGTGCAGGATCAGCTCCGCCTCTTCAAGCGTGGTGCCCACGGGCACGGTGATCAGGTCTTCCTTGGTCATCACGTCGCCAACGGGGATGTCGGTGCGAGTTTCGAAGCGCAGATCGCGGTTGGTAAG
>Ga0181535_10003952_pt1 | contig 16860 bp, 12 predicted proteins | sample PEATcosm2014_Bin_44_FD_119774 | JGI IMG/M metagenome (GOLD analysis project Ga0181535, IMG submission 119774) | Peatland microbial communities from MTU Mesocosm Facility, Houghton, MI, USA - PEATcosm2014_Bin17_30_metaG | ecosystem: Environmental > Terrestrial > Soil > Wetlands > Peat | place... | reverse complement strand
CGACTCTGCGGTTAAGTTTTCGATTTCTTTGCACCTATGCGCTGGTTCACTCACAACCTGGCGACGAAGTTGACTGTCTGCGTGGTCGGCAGCATGGCCTTGTTGTTGGGGCTGTACGGGTACTGGCATTTGCGCATCTTGCGACAGTCGCAGCAGGAGATGGTTTTCCAGAGCGCCGATCGAGCCAGCGATATCATCTGGCGCAGCATCCGCTACTCGATGCTGCGCAACGAACGCGAAGAAGTCTTTCACATCATTAACACCATCGGACACGAAGCGGGCATCTCGCGGATTCGCATTTTCAACCGGGAAGGCCACATCTCTTTTTCGACTGATCCGTCCGAAGTGGGAAGTTTCGTCGACAAGAAGGGGGAAGCCTGTTACGCCTGCCACGCGCAGGCTCAGCCGCTCACGCGTTTGCACCGGCCAGACCGTCTTCGGATCTACAAAGCCCCAGACGGCACGCGGGTTTTGGGCCTGATCCGGCCCATCGAGAACGAACCTGACTGCTCGAATGCGGCGTGCCATGCGCACGCGCCCGGCAGTCAAGTGCTGGGAGTTCTGGACACCAATCTCTCGCTGGCAGCGGTGGATCAAGTTGCGGCGCGGGGCCAGCGTGAGAGTGTGATCTACACTCTTGCCTCCATCATCCTTCTCAGCTTGATCTCAGCGGGCCTCATCCGGGCGACTGTGTACAATCCCGTGCACCGGCTCACCGAGGGCACTCGGCATGTCGCCGAAGGCGAGCTGAACTACTCCTTGCCGGTGTCGAGCAGCGATGAACTCGGCAGCTTGGCGGCCTCTTTCAACCGAATGACGGAGCAACTGAAGAAGGCGCGGGAGGAAAACCAGCAGTGGACCCGCACTCTGGAAGCGCGCGTCCGGGAAAAGACGGGAGAACTTGAACGCGCCTATCATCGCCTGGTGCAATCCGAGAAGATGGCTTCCCTCGGCAAACTGGCCGCGGTCGTCGCCCACGAGATCAATAACCCGCTGGCGGGCATTCTCACTTACAGCAAGCTGGTCTCGCGCCTGGTGGATAAAGGCCTGGAGGACGATCGGCGCCGCGCCGAGGCGAAATCGGACCTCCAGCAGATCGAAGGGGAGAGCAAGCGCTGCGGCGCCATCGTGAAGAACCTTTTGACGTTTGCGCGACAGGCGCCTCTTGTCCCGCGGGAAAACGACTTGGGCGGCATCGTCGAGCGTTGTCTCCTGCTGGTTGGGCACCAATGCGAATTGCAGCAAGTGGAGGTGGAAAGTCAGATCGAACCGAAGATGCCTTCCATCCACTGCGACTCGGCCCAAATTCAGCAAGTCCTTCTGGCTTTGCTGATGAATGCCGTCGAAGCAATGCCCCGCGGGGGCCGGCTGAAGGTGGAAGCCGCTTATGATCCCGAGCGTCGTGAGGCGCGAATCGTCGTCAGCGATGATGGCATGGGCATTCCCGAAGAGGCCCTGCCGCATATTTTCGAACCCTTCTTCACGACCAAGGCGGAAGGCAAAGGAGTCGGTTTAGGCCTGGCCGTCGCTTTTGGGATTGTCCAGCAACATGGTGGGAAGATCGCGGTGTCTTCTACCCCCCAGAAGGGGACCACTTTCACGGTGACCCTGCCGGAAAAGGCATGCGTAGCGGCGGCGAGGATGGACGAGTGGGAAAACGCCAGTCAGGAGCCGGAAGTCAGCGGTCAGAAGTCGTAAGAAAGTGACTGATCGAGGGCTCAGCCCCGAAGTGGCTAGGCATGAGTAGCCGGGGACAACGCCCCCGGTAACGTCTTAAGGTGCGAGGGCTTCGAAAGCCGCGGAGCGGCGCCAGGAAATAGCCCACGGCGTGAGCCGTGGGACGGAATGTGGCGTTAAGATTCACAGCCCCGGAAGGAGCGACAGATCTCGCTCGGGGGCCACTGCCGCCCCTCCGGGGCTGGGATAACCAGGGACGACGCTTCGGTCCCACGGCTCACGCCGTGGGCTACTCCCTGCCGGCCCTCCGGGCCTGTACTAAGACTGACAACTGACGACTGATAACTGATGACTGAAGTCGGGAGTAACGTATGGATTACAAAGCCAGCCTGTTAGTGGTGGACGATGAAAACGTGGTCCGCGAATCACTGGGCAAATGGTTCGAGGAAGAGGGCTACACGGTAGAGACCGCCACGAGCGCGCGCGAGGCGTTGTTGAAATTGCCGAGTCAGCACTGGGATCTGGCGCTGCTGGACATCAAGATGCCCGGCATGGACGGCCTCGAGTTGCACCGCAAGATTCGCGAGGTCGACTCGGAGATTATTGTCATCATCATGACCGGCTACGCATCCGTCGACACTGCCGTCCAGGCATTGAAGGACGGCGCCTATGACTACATTACCAAACCGTTTGATCCCGATGACCTGGCGCGCTTGGTCCGGAAGGCCCTCGAGCACCGCAAAGTCAAAGACGAGAATGTGCGGCTCCGCGAGAGCTTGGATGAGATTCAAGCCGTTGAGCTGGTGGGGCAGAGCAGGACCATGCAGAGGGCTATGGAACTCGTTCGGACCGTCGCTCCCCTGGAAACCACAGTCTTGATCCAGGGCGAGAGCGGTACCGGCAAAGAACTGGTGGCACGGGCCATTCACCACCTGAGCCCCCGCCGGATGATGCCCATGGTGACGATCCATTGTGGGGCGCTCACCGAAACTCTACTCGAGAGCGAACTTTTCGGGCACGAAAAGGGTGCCTTCACCGGCGCGCAATACCGTAAGAAAGGCAAGTTCGAGATCGCCGAGGGCGGAACCGTGTTCCTGGATGAAATCGCCGATATCAGTCTGAAAACCCAGACGGACCTGCTGCGGGTTCTCCAGGAGAAGGAGATCACGCGGGTGGGTGGGAACCAGACGATCAAGGTTGACTTTCGCGCCGTTGCCGCCACCAACAAGGATCTGTCGATGCTTGTGAAAGAGGGAACCTTCCGGCCCGATCTTTACTATCGCCTGAATGTGTTTGACATTGAACTGCCTGCCCTGCGAGATCGCCGCGAGGACATCCCCCTGTTGGTGGACCATTTCATCAAGAAGTATGCGCGCTCCATGAACAAGCGCTTCACTTCCGTCAGCCGGAGCGCCTTGGACGTCTTGATGAATTACATGTGGCCCGGAAATGTGCGGGAACTCGAGAACGCCATCGAGCGTGCGATGGTCATTGGACGAGAACCGGAAATTCGTCCCTCCGATTTCCCCTTGCAGGTGGGGTCGCCCGAGAGGCCCGAGGGCGGACTCACGCTCGAGGAGGTGGAGCGAGCGCATATCCTTCGCGTGCTGGAATCCAGCGATTGGAACCAGACTCGCACGGCAAAATTACTCGAGATTGATCGCGTGACGCTTTACAACAAGATCAAGAAATACGGTTTTAAGAAAGACGTGCTTGCCGGCTCATGAAAATCATCTCGCTGGTTCCCATCGGCCAGATCGAGAGGGACCACCTTGAATTACTGGGCGAACAACTGGCGTCGAGGTTGCAGGCGGCCTGCCTGATTCAGCCACAGCGCCAAAACGGCGAATTTGCGTACAATCGCGCCCGCGGCCAATACCATTCTACAGAGATTCTGAAGCGGCTCGGGCAGGACCCGCACACAGAAAGCTGGCGAATCCTGGGAGTCGCGGATTTGGACCTGTATATCCCGATCCTGACGTTCGTTTTCGGCGAAGCTCAGTTGAGCGCCGCCGCCGCTCTGGTTTCCACTCATCGTTTGCGGCCGGAATTTTATGGCATGCCCCAAGACCCGGAGTTGCTTCAGGAGCGCCTCTTGAAGGAAGCGCTCCACGAGTTGGGCCACACTTTCGGGCTGCGCCATTGCTCGGACTACCTTTGCGTCATGAGCTCCTCGCATTCTGCGGAGCGAATCGACTTGAAGCAGGCCGAGTTTTGTGCCGCCTGCGCGGCCGCGGCGGGCTTGTAGCGCCGCTCGTTGCAGGCTCAGGGGAAAATCCCTATTCCGCGGCTTTGGCTGCCAACGTCTCGACTAAGGCTATGTTTGGCATCAGGTCCTGCGGCAACGCGTGGCGCTTTTGGAGGTATTGCGGACTGTTGTACGAAACCCAAACCTTGCCTTGAGTATCTTCCCAGACCAGGATTTTCAGGGGTAGATCGATGGCACTCCTCGGCGAGGCCAACATTAAAGGTGTGCCGGCTTTGGGATTGCCAAAAATCAACAGCTTGGTGGGTGGCATCGTCATTCCGACTTTAGCCGCCTCGCCGCTGTGATCGACCAGTGCAAACAGTGCGACACCCTTGGCTTGCAGCAGGGCTTGGATCTTTTCCACGGTCTGATCGACGGAATGACGGCTGGGCGTGTCGACGATTCCGCCTTCTCCGTTGGACGCCATAGATGTCTCCTTTCTATCCTCAAAAGTTGAGTTCTCGGAGTGCCGGATTGAAATCAGGTAACCCATCATCGTCAACCCGACCAATGCGAGGAAGACAGCTATTGCAATGGCCTGAGTCGAGGGACGAGTGGGCGGAGGCTCCCCGCGCGCCAAACGATGTGTCAGGCGCGCATGGTGCCACGAGGACAATAAGCTAATCACAACTCCCGCGGCGATGAGACCGGTTCCGAACCAAAGCGAGAGCCCGTACGATGGTGCGAAATTCCGGCCCTGCACAGCCGCAAGTTGCTGAAGGAAAAGCCCGAACCGCGCCACGACAAAACCAAATCCCATAAGCGCCAGCCCGGTGCGAAGCCACGCAAGAAACGTACGCTCAGTGGCCAGGTAATCGCGCAGTTCAGCTCGTTGACCTGTTTCCGCCGGTGTGGCCATCCTACACTTCCTCCTATCATGCTTTGAAGTGGAGAGACAAGAGCAGCGCGCTGGCTCCATTCCACACAATCTGCACACCGATACAGACCAGCAGAAACGACGATAGCCGGATAATGACCATCATAGCTGTCTTGCCGAGGATTCGGGCCAGACGATCCGCAAACCCGTAGCAGAGGACAATGCTGATAGCGATCAGACCCATGGCGATGAGCGCGGCAATAATCGTCGAGACGTGGAATCCATAGCGGTGGGTGGCGTTTGCTCCCAAAGTGACCGCCACCGAAATCGATCCGGGACCCACTGTCAGCGGCAGCGTCAAAGGGTAGAACGCGCGGCCAAACACGTCTGTCGGCTGGACATTCGTGCGTGACACATCGCCGCACTCGTCTTTTTCCATCAGCATCCCCCAGCCCATGGAAATGACCACCAACCCGCCGCCAACTTGCACCACGGGCAGGGACACGCCAAAGAAGTTGAGGACGTTCGCGCCAATAAAGTAAGACCCGACCATCAAGAACATGCTGTTTATGGCAACCCGCCACGAAAGGACCCGGCGGGTTTCGGCGGAGTACTGGCTCGTCAGCGCTAAAAACAGAGGACTTCCGCTCAATGGGTCTACAATTGGGAAAAGGGCGCTAAGCGTGAGGAACAGAACCTTAATTCCAGCGGCCACGATGTTCTCCTGTGGGAACCATGGTGCAGCCTGGTCCTGCCATCGTCCTTTGCTGGCTTGATTACAGATTAAAAGCGTTTGTTGCGCCCCGAGCGTCGTCAGGATGCTTGCTTTAGTTTCCGGTAGCGGCGGATCAGGTTGTTGGTGGAGCTATCGTGGCTAAGGGCCGGCTCCTGCCCAGATTCAAGTTCCGGAACAATCCTCTGAGCCAGCACCTTGCCAAGCTCCACGCCCCACTGGTCGAACGAATTGATCCGCCAGATGACGCCCTGCGTGAAGACTATGTGTTCGTAAAGAGCCACCAGTTTGCCGAGCGTCTCCGGGGTGAGCCGCTCCGCCAGGATAGTATTCGTCGGGCGGTTGCCTTCGAAGACCCGGTGGGGCACGAGCCAATCCGGTGTCCCCTCCGCCTTAACTTGTTCCGCTGTCTTACCGAACGCCAGCGCCTCGCCCTGTGCGAACACATTCGCCAGCAGCAGATCATGGTGTCGGCCGAGCGGATTCAGCGCTTGTCCGAACGCGATGAAGTCGCATGGAATAAGCCGCGTCCCCTGGTGGATCAACTGATAGAAAGAGTGCTGGCCGTTGGTTCCCGGCTCGCCCCAATAAATCGGGCCTGTCGGGTAATCAACGTCGGTACCCTCCAGGGTCACGTGCTTGCCGTTGCTCTCCATGGTCAACTGCTGGAGATAGGCGGGAAATCGTTTCAGGTACTGCTCGTAAGGCAACACGGCAACCGTCTGAGCGCCGAAGAAATCGTTGTACCAGATCCCGATGAGCCCCATCAGCACCGGCAGATTGCGCTCGAACGGGGTGGTGCGGAAGTGCTCGTCCATCTGGTGAAAGCCGTCGAGCATGGCGCGGAACTCGTCCGGGCCGATGGCCAGCATGGTGGAAAGGCCAATCGCCGAATCCATCGAATAGCGCCCCCCAACCCAATCCCAGAAGCCGAACATGTTGGCGGTATCAATCCCGAACCTCTTCACTTCTTCCGCGTTCGTTGACACCGCCACAAAGTGCTTGGCCACTGAGGCCTTATCGCCGCCGAAGCCCTGGAGCGACCAGTCGCGGGCCGTGTGAGCGTTGGTCATGGTCTCGAGCGTCGTGAAAGTCTTCGAAGAGATGATGAAAAGGGTCTCTGCCGGATCGAGGTCGCGGGCGGCTTCGGCAAAGTCAGTGCCATCAACGTTGGAAACAAACCGGAAGGTGCGGTCCCGGTCGCTGTAGTGCTTCAGCGCTTCGTAGGCCATGACCGGCCCGAGATCGGAGCCGCCGATGCCGATGTTGATGATGTTGCGAATTGGCTTGCCGGTGTGCCCCTTCCACTCCCCGCTGCGCACGCGGTTGGAGAAGCTTGCCATCTCCTTCAGCACGGCATGCACCTGGGGCACCACGTTCTCGCCATCAACGAAGATGGACGTCCCTTCGGGAGCGCGCAGTGCAATGTGCAGCACCGCCCGCTTCTCCGTGACGTTGATCTTCTCTCCGCTAAACATAGCTTCGATGCAAGAACGCAGACCTGATTCCTCGGCCAGGCGGATGAGCAGCTTGAGGGTTCGATCAGTGATGCGGTTCTTCGAGTAATCCAGGAACAGGCCAACGGCCTCCGCAGTCATGCGCTCACCGCGCGCGGGGTCCTCCGCAAAAAGGTTGCGCAGATGCACGCCGCGGACTTTCTTATAGTGAGATTGGAGTGACTTCCACACCTTTCGTTTCGTCAGAGGTTCGGGACCTTCCATCGCGGGAGGTGTCGGTGTGTTTGTCGCCATCTGCGCGCTCCTTCTTTGCTAACGGAGTAAGTCCAAGATTCTACGTTACGCTTTGAAACTCGGCTTGGCAACGGCGGCGCCAAGACGTTCACCGGGCGGATTGGGAGTTCTCCCCCGTTCGGAGCCGCCGTTTTGCCTGGTAGTGTAGCGTGCCCACAAAGACGATGATCGGCACTTCCACTGCCAATCCAGACCAGCTTCAGAACGGACTCAGTCGAGTCGTGCAATCAAGGGCTTGAAAGAGCAACCAAGCCGCAACTCGTCATTGCGACGTCCCTTCTTGTTTGTCGAGGGTTCGACGGAAGACGAGATTCCGTCGGAGTGCCGGTGAGACACGACGTCTGAGTCGGTGTGGAAACCCGGCCGGCCTGTCATCCTGAGGAGCCGCCGGCGACGAAGGATCCCCGCAGTTCCTTGATTTTACTAGCTGCGAGAAATTGCAGGGATCCTTCGCTGCGCTCAGGATGACATGATGCGAGAGCTTTTACGACTCTAGTTGTGCGTATCGAACGAATGAGTCTGGGCATCCGATTGAGTAGGCAATGATCGTGCGGACCGGCGGATCTATGAGCAGCACGCACAAAGTTGTCATCCTTGGAGGGGGTTTTGGCGGCCTTTATGCCGCACGAGCTCTCAAATCCGCGCCGGCCTCTGTCACCCTCATTGATCGCCGCAACTATCACCTTTTTCAGCCCTTGATGTACCAAGTGGCGACGGGATCGCTCTCGCCGGGCGAGATTGCCGCGCCTCTACGGAGTGTCCTCAGCTCACAAAAGAACGTTCGCGTCCTGCTGGGCGAGGCAGCGGATGTTGATGCGGCCGCACGGCAAGTAGTGCTAACGGACGGTGCACGGTTCGAATTCGATTCGCTCATTGTGGCGACCGGTTCACGGACCTCCTACTTCGGCAACGATCACTGGCAGGAATGGGCGCCCAGTTTAAAGTCGGTGGAAGAGGCCCTGATGGTTCGGCACAAGGTTCTCTACGCGTTTGAAGCCGCCGAACGGGCGCTAGATCCGGAAGAGTGCAGAGCGTGGCTGACGTTCGTGATTGTTGGCGCGGGAACCACCGGGCTTGAACTCGCCGGCGGGTTGGCGGAGATCGCGCGGGAGACGCTTCGTCATGACTTTCGGTTTATTCGCCCTGAGGAGGCGCGCATCGTTCTGATGGAGGGAGCACCGAGAGTGCTTCCCACTTATCCCCCTGACCTCTCGGCACAAGCCGAGCGATCGGTCAGGAAACTCGCCGTCGAGGTAAGAACCAAGGTGCAGGTCGTTGGTGTCGACCGTGAGGGCGTAACTTTCCAGACTGGCAGCGTGAGGGAACGCCTTGCAGCAAGAACAGTCCTTTGGGCCGCGGGGGTGGTTGCTTCAGATTTCGGAGCCAGGCTGGCAGCCAGCACGGGAGCGGAGACTGACAGGGCTGGGCGAATTCGGGTGAATCCCGATCTGACGATCCCGGGCCACCCGAACATCTACGTGGTAGGTGATCTTGCCCTGGCGCGGCGGGCGGACGGAGACCAACTGCCCGGCGTTGCGCAAGTCGCGATGCAAGGCGGCGGCTACGCAGCGAAGGCAATTATCAGGAAGCTTAAAGGGGCAGCCGAACTACCGCCTTTTCGATACTTCGACAAGGGAGACATGGCGGTGATCGGCCGTGCTGCCGCGGTGGCGAATGTATTCGGTTTCCACGTCTCCGGGTGGCCAGCCTGGATCTTGTGGCTGTTCATTCACCTGATGTACTTGGTGCAGTTTCAAAGCCGAATCTTAGTTTTCATCCAGTGGGGGTTTCAGTACCTGACGTTCAGCCGGGGCGCGCGGCTGATTACTGGAACTGCGGATTCGGACCTCTCCCCGGCGAAGGGGGTCGCCTCCGCCGCGCCCTTAAGCCATCCAGTCGAAAGCCTCCCGGCGCCGTCCAGACCGGAACTGCGCTAGCCGCCGATTATTCACTTCCCGCCCTTGAACCCAGACGGGCCATTTCACGCGACTGTGCGCAGGCAAGGTACATGGCTCGCCGTCCCGGAATACCGAGCTTCTGCATGCGGTAAATCAAGCTGGTGCGTGGCACTCCGAGCCTCGCCGCTGCACCTTGTGCGCCACCAATGACCCATTCAGTCTCATCGAGTGTTCGAAGGATGTGCTCCCGTTCGGCTTCTCTTAACGTCAGGGAGCGGTTGGGGGGGTTGATGGCAGGCGCCCTCTCCAGTTTTTCCCGCGGCAGATTCAGCGTGTCTCCTTGTGTCAGAATCACAGCGCGTTCCATGACGTTTTGCAGTTCACGAATGTTGCCGGGCCAGTGATAGTGAGTGAGCGTCTGGATTGTCTCCTCCGGAATGTGAACGATAGACTTGTTCATTCGCTGCGAGTATTTCCTCACGAAGTGCCAGGCAAGGGGAGAAATGTCCTCGCGGCGGTCGCGCAGGGGCGGAACCGTCATCGGGAAGACATTCAGGCGATAATAGAGATCGCCGCGGAACTGGTGGCTCTCGACCATCTGCCCCAGGTCTCGATTGGTGGCTGCAACCACTCGAACATCCACACGAAGTGTACGCGCGCTGCCGAGCCGCTCAAATTCCTGCTCCTGCAAGACACGCAGAAGCTTCGGCTGCAATTCAAGCGGGATATCGCCCACCTCATCCAGAAAAAGCGTGCCCGGGTGTGCGAGTTCGAAGCGGCCGATGCGCTGCGAGACGGCGCTGGTGAAAGCGCCGCGCTCGTGCCCGAACAGCTCGCTCTCCAGAAGCCCGCTGGGAATGGCGGCACAGTTCACCTTGACGAACGGCTGCTCGCGGCGGGGGCTTGAGTTGTGAAGCGCGCGCGCCAGCAACTCTTTGCCGGTGCCGGTCTCGCCCACAATCAGAACCGTAGAGTCCGTCGGGGCTACCATCTCGACCTGTTCCAACACGCCCTTCAGGGCCCGGCTCTGGCCAACCAGTTCGGAGTCCGACCGCCCCCAAATCGAAGCGTTTCGCGACGGCGGGGCATCCCGATCGCGCCACCCTGGTGTCCCCGTGCTTTCGAGATGTTCGGTGAGGTAGTTGCTCATGTACATCTCTTCCTCCAAGCGCACGAAGATGCGCCACAGCATTTGTCAATTCGCTCGAAATGAGACGCCGAGCCTAACATCATCTACTGACCCGGGAGGAGCGGGCAGCCGTCTGACTGGCTAGGGAGAGATGCCAGCAGAGAGAAGCGGCCCGGGGACGCCGACATTATGTCCCACTTAGACAGTATACCATCCCATCGCTGAACCGTCGCTTCGACCACTCCTCTGGATCCGTTTCGACCCGCGCCGCGACAATCGACGGCTGCTCCCCTGAAAGTCACGTCATTTCCGCGCAAGCGGGAATCCATTGGACCGGCAATGGGCCCCCGCTTACGCGGGGACGACGCTGATTTTCATTGCCTCGGGTTGCTGCTACGACTGGAACCAGAGATTGTATGGAACGCCTACTAGGTCGTCGCCTGAGGAATTGGTGCAGGCAAACCTGTGCGGGTTATGGGCGCGGCGCCGATGATGATCGCGTCAAATTGGTTGATCACAGCGCGACTCCTATCGGATGCGAACGTTCGGTTCCACCGACATCCCCGGCCTCAGGAGGTGTTGAGGGTCCTGTCCTTTATCGAACACGATCTTGACGGGTATTCGCTGCACTACTTTCACGTAATTCCCCGTCGCATTCTCAGGCGGCAGCAGGCTGTAGAGCGCTCCGGTAGCGGCAGCGATGTTTAAAATATGTCCGTCGTAGGTGCGGCCGTAGGTGTCCACGGAAATCTTGGCGGGCTGGCCTGACCGCATATGCCTCAGTTGCGTTTCCTTGAAGTTGGCTGTCACCCAGATGTTCTGGCTGTCCAGGGGCACGATGGTCATCAGTTGCTGGCCCGGGGTAACGTTCTGGCCAGGCTGGACCGATCGCTGTCCGACCACCCCGCTGACGGAAGCCACGATGGTTGTGTACTCCAGGTTTAACTGCGCCTGCACGAAGAGCGCGCTGGAGCGCTCGCTCTCGGCCTGCGCCGCTCGCGCCCGGGATTGCTGCACCGAGATCTGCTGGGGCCGGGTCAGCGCGTATTGCAATTGCGCCTGAGATTGCGCAAGTTTCGCCCGGGCCTGTTCGACCATTTGTTGAGCGCCTGCTGCAGACGCTCGGGCGGCCTCGACGGCGGCGGCAGTGGCTTTCTGGCTGTCGACCGCTTGGGTGTAGATTTGCTGGGGGATCTCGTCTTTCGCGGCCAGCGGCCTGTACCGGTTGACGTCATCTTGAGCTTTTAAATCGTTCGCCTCAGCTTGTCGCAGCGTGGCTTGGGCCGCTTCGTAGGCCTGTTGGGCGGAGGCCAGTCCGGCGTTGGAGTTCTCCACGTCCGCCCGCGCGCCCGAGAGCATGCTTGACGTGTTCACGGACGTGAGGGGAACGTTGGTCAGTGAAGCGCTGGCGCTGGCTTCATCGTTAGCGAGATTTGCCCTTGCATTCGCCAGGGCGACCTTGTAGTCCTCGGGATCAAGTTGCACCAGCACCGTCCCCGCCTCGACGAACTGGTTGTCGTCCACGGTAACCCGCGTCACGAACCCGGCAACGCGTGAGCTGACGGGATAGATGTAGCCGTCGATCTCAGCATCGTCCGTGGATTCCCAGGCCGTCAAATAGCGATAGAGCAGGACCGACGCTGCAATTAGAACGAGACCGAGAACCACCAGCAGGATTCGCCAGTCGGCTTTCGTGCGCCCCTTCGGCGGCCCGCCGGGGCCCACTCCTGTGCCGCGCGATTCCGCATCACTGCGCTTCACTGACTCCGGGGTTTCGGTGGCTGCTGTTGCCATGATTATTTCACTCCCAAATATTGCAGTGCCAGTTGTTCGGCCACACCCATCGCCTGCGCGAGAGAGATTTTCGCAAGGTTAAATGCGTAGAGGCTGGCGATGTAGGACTGGTTCGCCGAGGCCACGGATTCTTGCGCCTGGACGACTTCGAGATTGTCGGCGACCCCCGCCCGGAAGCGGTCCCGCGCCTGAGCCAATGTCTGGTTGGCGAGGTCAATGTTATTCTGGGCCACACTTACAAGTTCGGAGGAGGACTTGAGATTCAGGAAGGCCGTACGCACCTGGTCGTCGATTTGGCCCCCCAGGTCGGCGAGTTCTGCCTTGCGCTGTTGCAGTGCCGAATCTACCTGCAACTTATCTGCACGCACCCGGCTCCCTTGGAAGATGGGAACGTTCAAGGTAAAGGCGAAACCGAGTGTCCCATGCGAGGAGCCGAAGTTCGGACTGCCGATGTCCCCATAGTTTGTGTCCGTTGACAACGAGGGATAGTTTTCGGCGGCCACGGCCTGCCGGGCCAGTTCCGCTGCTCGCACCTGGGCCTGGGCGCTAAGAAAATCGGGCCTCGTTGAATAGGCCCGCTGGAGCGCCTGCTCCTGGGTAATCCCATCCAGCGATTTGTAAGGAGCCGAGTCGGTCAACTGGAACTCCTGGCCGTTCGGCAGTCCGATCACCCGTGCGAGCGTGAGCTTGTCGATCGCGACCTGGTTTTCGGCCGCAATCAGCCGCTGCTGCTGCGTTTGGAACTCCACTCGGGCGCGCAGCAGATCGATGCTGGCGATCAGCCCATGTTTATTGAGATCCACATCGTTCTGGACAAGCGTCTGGGCCGTTGTCACCTGGGCGCGGACCGAGTCCACCGTAGCCACATCCGAAATCACCAGGAGGTAGGCGTTGCCCGTGGTGAACACCACCAGATTGCGATCGCTCTTATAAGTATACTGTGACGCTTTTTCGCTCGCCGACGCCGACTTCAAATTCTTAATGTCAGACCAATTGAAAACTTCCTGAGAAAGGTAGCCGCGCGCATCCGCAATCCCGTAGGGTCCCACCGTCTCCGGGATGTGGACAGGGAGAGGCAACAGGGTAAGTCCTTCGGAGGGCAAATCGAGCTGTTGAACTGTGCCCGAGAGGCGCGCCGTTAAGTTGGGCAACAAAGCGTTCAAGGAGCGCAGGCGCACGGCGTGCGCCGCACGAGTGTTCTGGCTGCTCTCAATCTCGCCGAGGTTGTATTTCAGGGCACGCTCGAACGCCTCCTGGAGAGAAATGCTGAGGGTCGTTCCCGTAGCTTGGCCCGTGGGAACACTGCCGAGAAACGGGCTGCGTGTCTGTCCCGCGCTCCACCGCTGAGACGCAAGGATAAAGACCACGAGGAGAAAGAGGGAAAATAGTAGATGCCGAGCCCGTTGATTACCCATCATTGCAGCTCCTCATCCAAGCTGGGCTTGTCGGTCACCACGTCCGTCCAAATTAACGAACTCTTCGAGGGGTCTATGCGGAAGAGCCTCTGATCCGCGCCCACCCAATTAAGAACAATTTGGACAGGCTCGGACACTCACGTCCGCTGCTTCGAGTACCGCGCCACCGCATCCAGAATGATCTCGACCGCTACGTCCTCGCCAACGCCAGAATTGACCATGAGGTGGAAACGATGCCTGCCGGGCCACTCGACGTCGAAGTATCGCTTGATGAAGTCGGCGCGGTCGCGGTCCACCGTCTCCGCCAATTCCATCGCTTCCTTCTCATTCTTGCCTCTCGCCTTAAGCCGCCGGACCTTATCCTGAAAGGGAGCATAGATGAAAGCGTGAAATGCATCCGGACGGTCGCCGAGATAAAATGCCGAACCCCTCCCCACGATCACGCAGTTGCCCGCCGCAGCGACTTCCGGCAGGATTTGCTGGACAACCTCGCGCACACAGTCAGTGTCCACCATTTTCAGGCGGGGAGCGTTCAAGCTTCCTTCGAAGCTGCCTCGCATGAAAGCCTTGAGGAGGCGGCTATGCACCGGATCTCGTTTTTCCTCGTGCTTTTCCACCGCGCTCCGTTCACAATCCATTCGGCGCGCGATTTCCTCGGTCAGCAACTGGTCCCATAGTTTCCAACCCAGGCGTGCGGCCACCTTCGCCGCAATGTCGCCTCCTCCGCTTCCGTATTCGCGCTCAATCGTAATGACCCGAATCATGGATGGACCTCTTGGTGCGGGCGCTCCTCACCCTATTGAGGATTGCAGAATTAAGTGACATCACCCCTCACCCCCCGCCCCTCTCCCCCAAGGGGGCAAGGGGAGAAATAATTCGAGTTTATTCCCTCGCCCCCTTGGGGGAGAGGGTGTCCGTCAGCCGACGGACAGGTGAGGGGGTTGGTCCGTCACGATATTATGTAACCCTCAGTAGCAGTGACCCCCGTTCGGCTACAAAGCTGCCTCCGCCCCGCCGCCCGGCTCATTCCTTCTCAACGCAAAAGACAGAAAAAACATGATGCCCGCCCCGACGCATAGAACCCAGAATGTATCGATATAAGCCAGGGTAGTTGCTTGACCGATCAGCGCTCGGTAAACCCTGCCGTACGCTTGGCTCGACGCTCGAGAGGCATCCAAACCCATGACGGCCAAGTGCGCAGCCAAAGCCTTAACCGCTTGCGTGAAAGTCGGCTGTCCCGGAGCAATGTGCCGCACCAGGTACACCTGGTGGAATTGCGATCGGCGTGCAATCAGCGTGGTGACCATGGACGTACCGATGCTGCTCCCGATGTTCCGCATGAAGTTCACCAGGCCCGCCACACTGTTGCTCTTCTCCTTCGGCATTCCCACGTACGAAACCAGGTTGATGGGAACGAACAGGAAAGCCAACCCGCCCACCTGCACCATTCGTAAAATGCTGGCGAACCGAAAGCTGATGTCGAGATCGAGATGTTGCGTGGAATAGAACATGGCAAGGCAGAGCGCCAGCCAGCCGAAGGCGATCATATAGCGTGCTTGGATCTTGGAGGCGAGCGCCCCCACAACCGGCATCAAGAAGAGCAGCAGCAGGCCGCCGCCGGAAAGCACCAGGCCCGCTGATGACGCCGTGTACCCCATCAGTGTCTGGAGGAACAGAGGCATCATGACCAGGCTCGAGAACAGCATGATCCCCAGCACAAACATCATGGCGTTGGCGCCGAGGAAGTTCAGGTTTTTAAAGAGCCGCACTTCAATGATGGGGGTCTTGTAGAACCATTCAAAGATAACCAGCGAAACAAGCGCCACACCGGCGATCATGGCGAGGGTGAGGATGAAGTGCGAACCGAACCAGTCGTCTTCCTGACCTTTGTCGAGCATGATCTGCAAGGCTCCCACGCCGAGCGTGAGCAGAGCCACGCCGATATAGTCGATCTTGACCCCCGCGCCCGCCGCGCGCTTCGCCCACGGCGGGTCTTCCACCAGACGATAGACGAGAAACAGGGCCAGGATGCCCACGGGCAAATTGATGAAGAAGATCCAGCGCCAGGTATAATTATCTGTGATCCACCCGCCCAGCGTGGGCCCAATCGTGGGCGCAATGATCGTGGTGATGCCATAGAGCGCGAAGGCCTGCCCGCGCTGTTGCGGCGGAATAACGTCCGCCAGGATGGCTTGCGCCATCGGCTGGAGCCCGCCCCCGCCCGCGCCCTGCAAGACCCTGAACAAAATCATCGCCCCAAGACTGGGCGCGAATCCGCAGAGCAGGGAACTTACCGTGAACACAACCACGCAGATCATGAAGAATCGCTTGCGGCCCAGCGCGCTCGCCAACCATCCGCTGATGGGCAGTACGATGGCGTTCGACACCAGGTAGGAAGTCAGCACCCAGGTGCTCTCGTCGTTGCTCGCGCCCAGGTTGCCCGCCATGTAAGGCAGAGCGACATTGGCGATGCTGGTGTCCAGCACCTCCATGAAGGCCGCCATCGATACTACGACCGCGATTAGCCACGGGTTAAACCTGGGCCGCCAGGGTGCGATGGGCAAGCCAGACTTTGGGTGTTCGACCGAGGGGCCGCCATTGCGCGGGTTGCCAGGGCCTTCCGTTGTCTCGGCCATGTCTCCTGCCTGCTCTTGCAGCTAAGGAAGCATCTGCTCGTGGTTCAGGGTTCCCGCGCAATAAAACGCCCGGTCTCCCACCTTGGTGACCCTTCGCGTACAATTATTTCGATTCGGTTTTCTCTTAGCCGGTTCGTCTGGCCCCGTAAAAATTTGAGGGCAACCGCTGTTCCAAAGCAGGGCGTGGGACGTCGGCAGCAGCTATCTGTATACAAATCAGGCGCTAGGCAGGATAAGGGCGAGCATCATGAGGCCGGCTTAACTCAGCGGGATGGGCAATGAACAATGGCGAGTTATCGACAGGTGTCGGCATTCCGACGCGCTCGCCTCCAACCTGGGAAGACGAGGAAATCGGCGCTGCCTTCGCCGCCCCGTTCGATTACTTGTAGGGACCAGCGGCGCTGGTCCTGGGCCGGACGCTGTTCGGCCCTACGTCGCCCGCCGCGGTGAGGTCCTGGGCCGAACGCTGTTCGGCCCTACGTCGCCCGCCGCGGTGAGGTCTGGCTGATCGATTTCGGCATGGCGGGGAAAACCCGTCCCGCCCTGGTAGTCAGCGGGGCGTGTCGCTCTCCTATTGGCCGTGCTTGGATTGTCTTCAGGGTCCCGTTTCGAACGCAGCTTACCAATTAGCCTCGCAATAGCCCACTGTCGTGTATCATATCTCCGCTGGAGGAAACATGCGTCGAAGAGGATCAATTCGTCCGGACATTATGGTAACAGCTACTCATCGCGTCGTCGGGCTTCGCGGCTTGCTGCTGATAT
>Ga0181535_10003950_pt1 | contig 16867 bp, 16 predicted proteins | sample PEATcosm2014_Bin_44_FD_119774 | JGI IMG/M metagenome (GOLD analysis project Ga0181535, IMG submission 119774) | Peatland microbial communities from MTU Mesocosm Facility, Houghton, MI, USA - PEATcosm2014_Bin17_30_metaG | ecosystem: Environmental > Terrestrial > Soil > Wetlands > Peat | place... | reverse complement strand
CCGGCGCCGCACTCGTGGTCGCCCTGGCCCTATTCATCACCGGCTGCCGTGGCGGGCAGCAGCCTGCGCCAACCGGTCTGACTCCTGTACGGTTGCAACTCGACTGGTACCCACAGCCCGAACATGGCGGTTTCTATGCTGCGCAAAGTCTCGGCTATTACAAGGCAGAAGGACTAGACGTAACCATTCTTCCTTTGCCGCAATATGGCAGCGCGGCCCAACTGGTCTCCACAGGCAAAGCAGATTTTGGCCTCGGCTCCAGCGACCAGATTCTTGAATGGGACTCAAACGGCTTGCCTTTGCTCGCCGTAGCCGCGACCATGCAGCACGATCCCCAGGCAGTCATGGTCCACAAGGATTCGACCATTCGCTCGTTCAGCGACCTTGAAGGCCACACTGTCGCCGCCCAGCCTGGCGCCGTCTGGCTCAAATACGTGATAAGCCGCTATCACCTGCGCAACGTCCGCCAGATTCCGGCGACGCTGTCCATCGCCAACTTTCTCGCCGACCCCGGCTATGTGCAGCAGATATTCATCACCAGCGAGCCATTTTTTGCCAGGCAGGCCGGCGCTGACGTGCGCACCTTGCTGATCAGTTCATCCGGCTACGATCCATATCGCGTGCAATTCACCACCCGCGGCTTTGCGGCTCAGCACCCTGACATTGTCGCCAAATTCGTCCGAGCCAGCATCCGCGGCTGGCAGCAGTACCTGCATGACCCGGCATCGACAAATGCCCTCCTGCTGACCCTGAATCCTGCCCTGAACCCCGCTCAGGTGACCTACACGGCTCAGGCTCTGCGCGAGGGCGGATTTATCGACGGCGGCAATTCCAGTGGTGCTCAGGCCGGGCGCATGAGCGCGTCTCGTTGGTCGGAGACCTGCGAACAGCTGAATTCATTGGACATCTTGAATGGCCCGCTGGACCCGTCAACCGCGTACTCGCTCCAGTTCGCACAATGAGCGGGCCATGGTCGGGCTGAGTTTTTCCGAAAGCCGCAACATTCAGGTAGCGCTACTAATGCGGGCGGCCCGGCAGTACAAAATGCTCCTCGCAACGCGGCTCGTAGAAGTCGCCGGCCATGATGATGGGGCTTTCATAGGGAGCCGGCTTGCCATCGACGAGTCGCTGCGGATAAATCGCCTTCGCTCCGCAACTGCAGTAGGCCACCAGCTCAGTGATGTTTCCCGCGTAGGTGCGCACCAGCCACGAAATGTCGATCATTTCGCCGAATGGAAGTCCTCGAAAGTCCAACTCAAGACCGGAAACCATCACGTCGTAGTTCGATTCAAGAAGCCGTTTCGTAAACAGGAAAAGGTCGTTGACAAACTGGCCTTCGTCGATCGCGACGCACTCCACCCGTTTGCCGATTCGTTGCTCGGTCGCCGCCAGGATGGCCAAAACCGTCCATGGATCCGCTGACCTGAACTCGACCGCTTCCATTTTGCCGCAGCCATTTTGATTCCGGCTCTCAACCAGGCCCGCGGCCGCTTTCGTGTCATCGCTCGGCTTCAAGAGCATGACGTACTGCTCGGCGTACTGCCGCCGCGTTTCGATTCGCCGCAGCAGTTCAGCGGTCTTGTTGCTCCGCATCGGCCCCACGATTAGTTCAAGTTTCCCCGGCACGTTCGTCTCCAACTTCCTCTGGTTTTCCATCTCGCCGGATTTGGACGCCCCCGGCATCTTCCCAGTTCTCTCAGCATCCCGCGACAAGGAAGCCCGGCACACAGAATAAACGGACCAGGGCCATTGCCGCACTGACAGAGCCCCGGTCTCGGGCTTAGTCTGAACATGACCGCTTCGAGGTATTGATCGTGCAACAGGTTGTCGATTTCATTCTTGAGTTGGATAAGCTCAAAGGCGTAACCCGCAAAGTTCGTCCCGTCGGTCTCTCCCGCTATGAAAACCCGGCGGAGCACAGTTGGCAAATTGCCATGCTTGCTGCCTCGCTCGCTTCCTATGCCGAGTCGCCTGTGGATATCAACCGGGTCATTCTCATGCTCCTTGTTCATGACATCGGCGAAATCGACGCCGGAGATACCATGGTGTTCGTTGAAGGAGGCTGGGAAGAACGGAAGGCAGCCGAGCTCGCAGCCGTGACGCGAATTTTTTCCATGCTGCCGGAAGGAGGTGGCACACCGTTCCTGGCTTTGTGGATCGAATTCGAGGAAGGGAACACCGCTGAATCCCGCTTCGCCCACTCTGTCGATCGCGCCATGCCGGTCCTGCTCAATTTATCCAACAACGGGCAAAGTTGGCGGGAAAACGGGATCAGCTATGAGCGCGTGGTGCAGCGAATAGCGCCTGAAATCAATGCGGGCTGCCCCGCTCTCTGGGAATATGTGAAGGGGCGCCTCGAACAAGTCCGCAACATGGGTTGGTTCGGCGCCGCCACGGCCCTTTGAGTTTTGAATTTGGAGTGTCGAACTCTGAGTATCCAGTTTTGAAGATCCAATCTTGAGTGTCCAGCCAAGAAGGCCGCATCCGTTGAATCGAGTATCCACCCGCTCCGGCCCCTCAGCGCGTAAGCACTTTCAACTTCGGCAATTCACGCTGTCGAATCCACCCAGGCCTGCAGGGGGGGCATTAAGTTGCTGGCGCAGGCTGCCGGCAAGGTCGGCGACTACGCGCAGTTTCTCGGCCACCGGCGAAGCCGCCTCGGCGCCTGCCAGCGCCAACTGCGAGTGCAACAGGAGCCCTGCCGCTGTTGTCTTCAACTCGCTCGATGGCGGCAGTTGCTGCACGACGAGCCAGCATCCGTTCCCGCGTGCGCCGTTGCAGCGCCCCAAAGCCGTGACCATGTTTCTTGCGTCGTGCGCCACCTCCGCAAGGGTATTGCCCTTCCCGCCAAGTGTGGCCAAAGTCATCACCACTGCTTCCAACCGCTTCCGCTCTACTTCTGAAAACTCCGTCGACTCTTCCAGTTGCTGCATGACCTGCTCCGCCTCTTACCTGGCCTTCAGAATCCTGCTTGCCGCTTTCAGTCATTCCCGATCTCTGATCCCAGACCATTCCTTCTGCGCACTCTTATTACACGCAGCGTGCCAAACCAGAACGCAAAAGTTCAGTTCCTGATAAGGGAAGGGGTTGCTGTCCAAAACCAGGGCACCCGTAAGAACCCAATGTGGAAATCATCCCGAAATGGAACTTCTCCATCGCTCAATCCTCGACTAGCCGCTGCAATATCACAGAGTTACCGAGCGATTCCGATTTCGGGTCCTCGCAAGGGCTGATTCCCATTCTGGAACCCCTGGCCGCCCCCGATTGCGGGGCCACCTCCTGACCACTCCCGTACAATTCCCCTATGCAAGCCGCCTCATCGACGTCCTTCTTCCGTCCCGGCAATCGCACTCCCAACCAGCTCCGCCCACTTGTCCTCGCTCCCGGCTTTGTCCAGACCGCCGAAGGCTCAGTTCTCGTCTCGCTCGGCAACACCAGGGTTCTTACCAACGCAACCATCGAGCCGGGAGTGCCCGGCTGGTTGCGCAATTCCGGCCGCGGTTGGGTTACTGCGGAGTACGCGATGCTTCCGCGCTCTACCGTCACTCGGACTCCGCGCGAAAGCGAACGTGGCAAGATCGGCGGAAGGACCCACGAAATTCAGCGGCTGATTGGCAGAAGCCTGCGCTCCGTCGTGGATATGAAGCTTTTGGGTGAGCGAACAGTGATTCTCGATTGCGACGTCATCCAGGCTGACGGAGGCACCCGAACGGCGGCCATCACCGGCGCCGCTCTGGCCCTTGCTCTTGCGCTGAATGCGTTGGTTGAGGCGGGCACCCTCAAACAATCCCCGCTGAAGCAAATGGTGGCCGCAACCTCGGTCGGTATCGTCGACGGTCGCATGCTGCTCGATCTCTGCTATGAAGAGGACTCCGCCGCCGAGGTGGACATGAACATTGTCATGACCGCCGATGGGGGCCTCATCGAGACACAGGCTACCGCCGAGAAGGGCTCTTTTTCCCGCTCCAATCTCAATGGTCTCATCGATCTTGCTGAAGGCGGTCTTAAAGAGATCTTCGCCGCGCAGAGGGCAATTCTCGCCATTTAAGGCGCAACCACACTCGCGACGCACTGCTGGCGCGCCAGCCCCACTCAGCCTTTTGAGCACTTTCGCTGTTCGTGCTAACCTGTCTTGGTTCTTGGAACCACTCTGAAGCTGTCCTGATTTTTCCCAAGATTCCAGTTCCGCAAGACCCCAAGGAGATCGACCATGTCCCTGCGCATCAATGACACAGCGCCCGACTTCACTGCCGAAACCACGCGCGGCACCATCAGCTTTCATGATTGGATCGGAGATGGTTGGGCCGTCCTCTTCTCGCATCCCAAGGACTTTACCCCGGTTTGCACAACTGAACTGGGATATATGGCCGGCCTTGCCCCTGAGTTTGAAAAACGCAACACCAAGATTATTGGGCTCAGCGTTGATCCGGTGACCAACCATGCAAAATGGGCGGCCGACATCGAGGAAACCCAGGGCCACGCCGTCAAGTTTCCCATGATCGGCGATCCCCAGCTCAAGATAGCCAAGCTCTATGGCATGCTGCCGGCCGATGCGGGCGACACGTCGGAGGGCCGTACAGCCGCCACCAACGCGACGGTACGCACAGTTTTTGTCGTGGGTCCAGACAAGAAGATCAAGCTCACGCTCAGTTACCCCATGAGCACGGGCAGGAACTTCGATGAGGTTCTTCGCGTTCTTGACTCGATTCAGTTGACGGCAAAACACAAGGTATCCACCCCGGTCAATTGGAAGATGGGGGAAGACGTCATCATCTCCGGTTCTGTTTCCGACGATGAAGCAAAGGCCCAGTATCCGGCAGGATGGCGTGCTCCCAAGCCCTACATGCGCATCGTCGCCCAACCCAAATAGCAGGCATCCTAGCGCATCGCAGCTGACAGCAGCAGCGTCGTTCCCAGCCCGGCCACAGATAGAACCGTCTCCAGGACGGACCAGGTGGCCAGGGTTTCCTTCACTTCCAGCTTGAAGAACGACTGGATCATCCAGAAGCCGGGATCGTTCACGTGCGACAGGATCAGCGAGCCTGTCCCAGTTGCCAGCACCAGGAGCTCGGGCCTCACGCCAATCTGGCCGGCCATGGGCGCCAGGATTGCCGAAGCAACGGCCATCGCCACCGTTGCCGAACCCATTGAAATGCGGACCACCGCTGCCAGGACCCAGGCCAGCACCAGCGGCGGCATGTGCGCGCCCAATGCCAGGCTTACAGTCGCCTGCGCCGCCCCGGAGTCACGCAGCACCCCACTCAAGCCGCCCGCTGCCGCCAGAATAATTAATACGTTTGCAATCGGCTCAAAGGATTCCGATGTCAGCTTTCGCAGCAGTTCTTTGCCGTGGTGTTGACCTGTCTGGATCTTCGGTCCCAGGGTCAGCAAAGCTACCAGCACCGCGATCAGCAGGGCGATGTCCGGGCTGCCCACAAGGTGCAGAATCTGGTTGCCCATGCTCGCGGGCGCGGCAAGGGCATCGGCCCAACTGCCCAGAAAGATGAGTGCAACCGGCAGCAGGACCGCCGTCGCGGCCAGGAAAGGCCCGGCCGGCGGTGGAACCGGAGTCGTTGTTAACTGCGCACCAGGGGTGGTCACGGTGCGTAGGTCTTCAGCAAGGGTGGACGCAAACAGGGTCAGACCGTCTGTGTTCTCCACATTTTCTGCGTTTCGCCGCCGTTTCTCCCATCTTCTTATCAGCAACCAACCCAGCATCGGCCCCGCCAGGGCAGCGGCCGGCAGGCCGGCGATCACCCCGAACAGGATCGTTCGCCCCAGATCGGCGTGGTACTGAGTGGCTGCAAGCATCGCGGCTGGATGCGGTGGCAGGGTTCCGTGGACGATGGAGAGCCCGGCCAGCAGCGGAATCCCCACCAGAATAGGCGGTCGTCCGCTGCGCCTGGCAGCTTCAGCGACAATCGGCATGAGCAGCACCAGGCCGACTTCAAAGAAGACCGGCATACCCACAAGGATGCCCAGACCCATCAATGCCCAGGGCAGACCGGCCTTGCCGCATCCATCGACAAGAGCCCTGCCCAGGGCCGCTGCCCCTCCTGACGCTGCGAGCAGGCGCCCCAGCACCGCTCCCAGACCTAGCACGATTGCGATATGGCCCATCAGGTTACCCACCCCGTTCGTGAACGACAGTGGAACCTGTTTCAAAGGCATCCCAGATGCCACCCCCAGGCCGATCCCGGCAAGTGCCAATGCCAGCGCTGGATGCAGCCGGACCTTGGTAATCAGGAGCAGCAAAAGGGCTACTGTCCCCGCCGCGCAAGCTACCAGAAAACAACTATTGGGGGAAGTTGTGACGTCGAGGGGCATCGGCAGATTATTCCACAGGACGGCTTTCCCTTGTTGCTGCCTGTGTTCCTCGGCACACTTTTCTCTTGCGCATCTCTGCTACCATAAGGACGATTGCAGTTCCTGCCGCCCGCCAGGCTGATTGTCTGCATTTTCGGGCCCAAGCGTACCTACGGCCGGAGCCACTCGAGATCAGTCAAGGTCCAATCCAGAAGGAGAAACGACTATGCCTCTAGTCTCCATGCGGCAACTCCTCGACGAGGCCGCCAAAGGCGGTTACGGCGTCGGCGCATTCAACGTCAACGATATGGAACAGATTCAGGCCATCATGGAAGCGGCAATGGAAACCCAGTCGCCGGTCATCATCCAGGCCAGCCGAGGCGCACGGGCATTCGCGCAGGATCGCTACCTCTTTCACCTCATCCTGGCCGCCAGCGAACTCTATCCTGAAATTCCCATCGCCATGCACCAGGACCACGGCAACAGCTTCGAAACCTGTAAGAGCGCTATCGAACTGGGTTTCACCAGCGTGATGATGGACGGCTCGCTTAAAGAAGATGGCAAGACCCCGACCTCATTTGAAGAAAACGTTGAAGTCACCCGCAAGGTGGTCGAGTACGCTCACCCGCGCGGCGTCACTGTAGAAGGCGAAATCGGAGTGCTCGGCGGCATTGAAGATGGCCACGGAGCCGGCGGCACTGGCCTCGAACACGTCACCGACCCGGACCAGGCTGTTGAGTTTGCTGAGAGGACCGGCGTTGACGCGTTGGCCATTGCCATTGGAACCAGCCACGGAGCCTACAAGTTTACGAAGAAGCCCGACGGCTCCGTCCTCAAGATGGACCTGCTCATCGAGATTCACAATCGCCTGCCACACACCCACCTGGTGATGCACGGCAGCTCCTCTGTTCCAAAGGAGCTTCAGGACATCGTCAACGAGTACGGTGGCAAGCTCAAAGAGACATGGGGCGTTCCCGTCGAAGAAATTCAGCTTGGTATCCGCAACGGCGTCCGCAAAATAAACGTAGACACCGACAACCGCCTGGCAATTACCGGCGCTATTCGTAAAGTTCTGTGGACCCAGCCTGAGAAGTTCGACCCCCGCGACTATATGAAGCCAGCCCGCGACGCCATGCACAAAGTGGTTGCGCAACGCATGACCCAGTTCGGCCAGGCCGGCCATGCAGGCGACTACGCGCCCATTGCGATCTCCGAGATTGCCAAGGGCTATGCCGACGGGAGCCTCTCCACACAACCCCTGATCGCCGCGAAGTAACCTCGGCAGCGAGCACCAAACCAAAAGGGCCATTTCGCAAACGCGAAGTGGCCCTTTTCATCGTTCCAACCAATCTTCAGGATTCGGCAGCTATCCGCCGCTGCATGTGCTTCGAGGATGCGCACGCCGTTGGTCGCGTAAACAGGCCAGCGTCGCCAGGCAGGCCTAGACTGCTGGCGCTACAGAATGCTCGCGTATCGAATCGCTTGGTCCATGATGCCCGACTCCTGACTCCTGATCCTTGTACTGCAACTGGTAAAGCTTCCAGTAGAGCCCGCGCTGTGCCAGCAGTTCCTGGTGGCTGCCGATCTCGCGCAGTTGTCCCTTGTGCATCACCAGGATCGTTTCCGCCCGCTGAACCGTAGAAAGCCTGTGTGCAATCAGCACGCTCGTTCGTCCTTCAACCATCCGCTCCAGCGCTCCACGAATCCGCAATTCGGTGTCCGTGTCCACGCTTGAAGTGGCTTCATCGAGAATCAGAATCCGCGGATTGTAGGCCAGAGCCCGCGCAAAGTTGACCAGCTGCTTTTGCCCTGTCGAGAGAGAATTCCCCCGCTCCTGAACCGGCTCCTCAAAATGCTTGGGCAGGGTTTCAATAAAATCCAGCACGTTCACGTCGCGGGCCGCCTGCCTAAGGCCTTCCTCGGTAATTGCTTCGTTCCCCAGGCGAATATTCTCCGCCAGAGTTCCCGTAAATAGGAATGGATCCTGCAAGACAACTGCGAAATGCTTCCGCAGCAGGGCCAGATCCTGTTCGCGAAGGTCCACCCCATCCAGCAGAATCCTTCCCGCTGTCACGTCGTAGAAGCGCATCATCAGGCTGGTCAGTGTCGTCTTCCCCGCGCCCGTATGTCCCACAATAGCCACTGTCTGCCCTGGTCCCACCGTGAAGGAAACATCCTTCAGAATCCACTCAATGCCTTCAATGGCGCTGATTGCCGAGTAGTTGGGCATGGGGCTGCACGCTGACGCAATCGCGGCCTTTTGAGTCTCGGTCAGAGTTTGATAGGTAAACCAGACATGCTCAAATTCAATTCGGTTGCTGCCGTCGCCTTCAGTCGGATGCGCAGGGCTCACAATTTCAGGCGCTGTATCCAGTAGCTTGAATATCCTCTCGCAGGCGGCCATGGCGGCTTGCAGGATGTTGTATTTGTCGCTCAGATCCTGAATAGGCCGCCAGAAGCGCTGCGAATACTGGATGAACATGGCCAGCACACCGATAGTCACAGTTCCATTGAGCACCCCGAACCCGCCGCGCCAGATCACCAGGGCAATGGCCAGCGCCGAAAGCAGTTCCACCGCCGGGTAGTACAGCGCGTAGGCAAAGATGGTGTCTTTGAACGCGATCATGTGCAGCCGGTTCACGTCTTCGAAATCCTGGTAGGCTCGTTGCTCGCGGTTGAAAAGCTGCACAACGCTCATCCCCGAGATATGTTCCTGCGTGAAACTGTTGATGCGTGCGATGGCTGCGCGGACGCGCCGGTAGCTCTCGCGCACGCTGTCTCTGAACAGACGAGTGACGATGAGGATCAGCGGCAGAACCGCAAAGGCAATCAGCGCCAGCCACCAGTTGATCGTCAGCATGACTGCGGCCATGATTGTGAGGTTGAAAAAGTCATCCACAATGGCCAGCACGCCGGCCGTGAACATCTCGTTGATGGCGTCCACGTCAGAGGTGAGACGCGTAACCAGCCGCCCGACGGCGTGCTGATCGAAGAAGCCGATATGCATCCGTTGCATGTGGCGGAAAATATCCCGGCGAAGATCGAACATGATCTTCTGCCCGGTCCACTGCATCATGTACACCTGGATGAAATCGAAGAGGTATGCCGAGAGCAGCGCGCCCAGATACATGGCGGCCAGTATGGTGATCCCGCGGTACCCGTCCGCCGGGAGCCAGCGCGTCAGCCAATTGGTGGCCGGGCTTGAATTGCCCGTCAGGTATCGATCGATAGCAACTTTGACCAGGTAAGGGCCAGTCACGTCGCTCAGGGACTTGAAGCTCACCGCGAGAGAGGAAACAGTGGCCTGAATCCAGTATGGGCGCAGATAATGGCCGAGACGGCGAACAAGCCGCGCGTCGTAGACTTTGCCCACCGGGTCTTCGTCCCGCTTCTTGACGGTGCGTTTTTTGGATTCTTTTTGCTCTTCGTCCGCCATGGCTGCCTTCTTCATTGTACGGGAGGGCCTGAAGGGCGCCGGCAATCAACAATCGCTGCTCAAGAGAGGAAATGCCACTGACCGCCCAGGCGGCAACAGCAAGTGCAGGCGAGGAGTCTTGAATGGCGAAGTTGGGGCACACCTATTCCGTTTATGTAGACGACAACTTCCACTACCAGGACGAGAGCGCCCGGTACAAGCTCGGTGACTTTTCCACGCTGGCTGCCGCGGTTGCCGCTTGTCAGCAGGTTGTCGATCAATATTTCAATGAAGAGGTTTCGCCCGATCTTTCATCTGCAGACCGATACCGGCAGTACACAGGGTTTGGGCCGGATCCATTCATCATGACCGATGATCCCGCTGCGGGACTTCCGCCGTTTTCTGCATGGACCTATGCCCAGGCCCAATGTGACGTCTAATCCCATCGAGCATGAACATAGGGTGCGCCCGTAGCCGCGCCCCGAAAAATGGACACTTTCGCGCAACGTCCTTAGGAGGGCTTGTTGCTGATAGTGTGAATGATCGTGATCTGCGTCTTCCCGTTGTATTGGGATTGGTTGGGCGTAACCGTGACCATGATGCTTTCCTGGTTACCCTTCTGAGACGTGAGCATCGCGCTGTTCGCGCTATCGAAGATAGAGGCGCTGCTACCGAACTTGTCTTTGTAATAGCTGACTACCTGCTCCTTCGAGTCAGAAGTGACAAAGACCGCGGTGACCGACGAGCCGCTGGGCAATGTGATTCTCATGCTGCCTTTTCCGCTGGTGGCGCCGGGATAGATATCGGTACCCAGATCGGCAGCCGTGAAGTTCTCTGAAGTGTTGGCGGTAAACGACCCTCCGGGGGTATTCAGCGTTACTTCGCCGTCCTTGCCTGAATTTGCACTCGATACATGGATGGCATGCGCAACCCGCCAGACGAAGAACCCGAAGGCTCCAGCTCCGAGAATTCCCAGTCCAATGAAAATCGCGACAATAATCAGGATGATCTTGAGCGCGCTCGACCCGGACTTTGCCGGCACAGGCGCTGGTTGGGCAGCCACAGGCACGGGCGCCACAACTGAAGCCGCCGCGGCCACAGGTGTCCCGCACGACGAGCAGTTTTGTTGGCCCTGGGGTACTTCAGCTCCACATTTCGAACAGTAGCTAGCCACAGTGATCTCCTTTTCCCTGATTAGTTTGATCGGAGAAACCCCGCTGGTTTCCCGGCTACGCAAATATACCTCAAGACGCGTTGGCTAACTGCGTATTTTTTCTTGAATATCAAGCTGGTGCCTCATCCCCTCTGCGTACAAGCGCGGTTTTGCTTGGTCGATTGAAGTTTTTCCATCGATTGCTGTGCATTTCCGCCAGGAATCGAGGTACTGGTAAAGTTTGGATCTCACCCAGACACTCAATTATGAGCGGGCGATTCGCTGCATTTGCCAGCATTTGTTCAATCTGAAGTTCGCCAACCATCAAATCCCCCTGTGAATCGATACTTTACCAGTGCCGGAATCGAGCCCCGATGTACACAGGCGGGGCCAATGGGGTATCCTGACCCCTAGCTCATGATTTTTTCCCGCGATTACATTGGGTATCTGGCCCGCCGTACGGTCAAGCACCTCATCGACGCCAAACTCATCACCACCAGCGACTTGAAGGCGGTGGAAGCGCGCGTTGCAGCGGGCCTGATCGACGAGCTTTCGCTCGAGGATCGCATCAACGACGAAGTCCGCGTCATCCTCGACGCGTATTCAGAAGAAATGCGCAAGAGCGGCGCGCAATATGCCGAAATGTTCAAGAAAGTAAAAACCGAGCTGGCCAAGAAATACAAGGCGGTTCTATGAGAATTAACCGCGACAAGCTCAACAAGCTGGCCCACACCGTGGCCGACACACTGGCGGAGATCGACGAAGTTGGCTTTCTCGAGGATCGCAATACTATTCGCCAGGAAGCGCGCAAGGCCCTTGAAGGCCTGCTCGGCGAGGAGGCCAGGATCGACACCGCGGCGCGGCTCAAGATTGCCAACCAGCGCAAGATTATCCTCGAAGGCTCCCAGGAGTGGGAGATCCTGTACCGGAAGTATTACAACGACGAGGTCAAGAAACTCGGTATCTGACCGGGCCTCTCAAGCACTGATCCGGTGATTGGCAGCAGTACGGGCGATTCTACAAATAGGCCCGGCAAAGGCGTTTTTCATGAGGCTTTCCCTGTCATGCCCTAGGTTGGCGCGGATTCAGCTTCTGCTGATCCAGGGCTCTTTCGAATCGTATATCTAACTAAAACTAAACCACTTATCTAGGATCTCCAGGGTCATTGACTCCCTGAAAACACCGGAAATGCGGTTCTCTCCTCCTCCATGCTCGCTTAGCAGCCAACTAAGCCTTTGTAGCTGAACCGCTTTTGCGTAACATCGCGCGGTCGATTGAAGGCGTGCAATATCTCCAACTTCGAACGAGAAGAAGCTTCTGCCGGCAATTCGCACCGCTCACACCAACGCCAAGGGCCAGTTAGATCACCTTGCGGAGAAACTCTCTTTATGCCGCGTCCCATTTCCTCGACTTACCGGCTTCAGTTGCACGCGGGCTTCACCTTTGCTGACGCCTCCAGGGTTGCAGTCTATCTCAAGGAACTGGGCGTCTCGCATATCTATTGCTCACCGTATCTCCAGGCCGCCAAGGGAAGCCAGCATGCACCTGAATCCGATGTCCTTCTTGCTTCGCGCGCGATGCCCCAATGCATTGGGGGCAAAGTCGCGCTACCGCCCGATACTGTAGTTGTGCTCCGAACTCCCGCACCGTTTGGGTCATCTCCCCAACTTTAAAAATGTCGAATCTGCTCACTCGAGGGTGAAGTAGTGTGCGGAATGGGGCCGCGCTCGCCGGTGCGCTCCACGTGACTTTCAAGTGAGCGGCTGACCAAATCGCGAGAGCCTAGGCCAACTGCGAGCGCAAGCGTGAGAACAATGCCTCCGAACAAAATGCCGAAGGCCAACTCGACAATCTTGCCGCCAACCTGAAGGTGATCAAGCACCATCGCGGCGGTGAGAACCAGCACCAGCCACTTCACGCCGAGCGACAGAAACCTCGCGTACTGCAACTGCGCATTGACAGCACTGATCAACACCGAACGAGCAAGAAACCTTGCAATCAGAATGCCCGCAATCAGCAGGAACACCGCTCCCACCGCGTGCGTCACATACGGAAGCAGCGATATCGGCAGCGCGGCACCGGTTGCGTACGATGCATCGAATGCTGACACGCCGATAATGAGACCGAACAGAACACAGGTCCAGAACGAAGCGCGAGCCACAATCTCTGTAGGCGGGCTGGTTGGCCCCCATCCCTCGCCGCTGAGGCGCGCAAGCCGCAAATCGAATTTGATCCAGGACAAGCAACGTCGCAGCAGCCACGAAATCAACATGCCGCAAAGGGTAAAAATTGCCAGTGCCACGAAAAAGGCAACAATCCCCGGCAAAACGGCGATCAGCAGCGTCAGCACTCGGTACAGCGACTGGTGCAGTGCATCGGATATGTGATGCCAGATCGAACCGTCGTCAATGTAAGCCGGAGCCGCCAATGCGAATCGGCTTGTCAGAGATGTAGTTGTCATGAGGCTTTGCATGAATTTCGCTCCTCTCATCGTTGCTCCCGCGACTTTCGGCGGGCAGCGCAAACTCCAATTACGAGTTAAACCGGTCTGGCCAGCGCCAGCGCGCCACCAGATAAGGCTTGTCCGCTTCAAATGCCGCGGCAACAGCTTCAATGTGGCGTTCTGATGAAGTGCCCGATGCCGTCACGTTCAAATGGCCCGCGACCCAGGCCAAATAAAGAGGGATCAGCGCGCCCAGCAGGTGTCCGCGGTTGATGGTGCGAAGCCTGTAAGCGGTCACAAAATCAAAGATGATGCGTGCCCAGAGATTTTCAGGCATCCGAAACACTTTGGCGTCATGCACAGAAATTCGCTTGAGGGCGAGCAGGGAATTGGGTGGCAACACAAGGGACCAGATTTCCTGCAGGTTGGAGTTGGCCAATCGAAACGCTTCAACCATTCGAGGCACATCGGCGGTCCCATCGGCCCTGGCGGGTCCGGCGAGATGGATGCGAGCAGGGGACAAGCGCCGCGGCCGCTGCCAGAACGCCGCCTTCGCCTCAATATCGGCGAACAGCGAGCCGGTCACCAATGCAAGAATCGTGTTGATGTCCACGTCGGACGGCTGCGGTACGTCGCGGGTTCCCACCTCGACCTCATCCACCGCAAATCCCGCCACGGTCGCTTCATTCACCGGCCATAACAGAGCGTCAACCTGATTGGCGGCAGCAAAGCGTTTCCCGACAGTGGCGAGGCGTTCCGCCATGCGTATGGAAACGCCGAGATCAATCGTGAGTGGCAAACGCGTCCGCGCCGCAAACAGCGCACGCGTGAGCGGGTAAAGAATTGCCGAGTTGATCAGCCCGGCGTTCGCCGGCAGGGTGTAATGAGGAATTGCAAGATCGATCGATCGACTCAGAGCCGCGTCGGCCAAATCTCGAATTGCCTGCGGTTTCAGTGACTCGGCGCCGGAGCCAAGCATTAAAATCGCTCGCACCTGGTGCTCTCTCCCGATCTCATACGCATTCACAAAGTCCGCCGGCCTCAGCATCCAGGCGTTGTTCGACTGCGGCGCCGAAATGATTCGCAGATGGGCAGGTAGATTCGCTGCCGGATGGTCCTGGCCCGTAACCATTACGTTCTCAACCGGGAATGCCTCCGCCAGGTTCGTGAGCACAGCTTCAAATTGCTCAGGAGGAATTGCCGAGCCCACGACAAGCAAGTCGGCCGTCGCCTGGTCGATGGTTGACGTCGAAGCGGTTGTCGATTCCTCAGTCGTCATCGATCCCAACGAGAAAACACATTCAGCTTGGCCCTTTTGGCCTGATTGCAGATGCTAGCCTGAAATTCCTACAAGGTTAAGATGCCGTTCATTGGAATGTGGAGCCAGGCGGGGCGGTTATTCAGCTCATACAGAAGCTCATAAAGTGCCTTTTCAAGCAGATAGGCGTTCAGCAGGTCCTGGGATTCTTTTCGCCCCGGCAAGAGTCCTGGGGCCGCGTCAATCGCATCCCTGTAAGCCCTGAGGAATATCGCAGCGGCATGATTCTGCCATTCGCGCGCCCAGCCTGCCACATCGATCCGGCCGGTCGCTCGCACATCTAAATCCTTGGCACCAACGAGACGGTCGAGGGCCGCGAAGGAGACATAGGAAAACGACCGCAGCATCCCTGCCACGTCTTTCAGAGGTGACAGCTTCCGGCGACGTTCTTCCACTGGCCGCGCAGGCTCACCTTCAAAGTCGAGAATGACAAAATCGCCGGTCTCCGGTGCTGACGTTGCTGCTTCGTTCCTGCCTGAACTTCCGGTCCGCAACGTTTGTCCAAGGTGGTAATCACCATGGATCCGAATCCGCTGTCCGCCTGCTGCGAGCGAGGCAAGAGAACGGGCTTTCGCCAGCAGGTCGGGCCGTCGCGAAAGCACCAGGCCAGCCGTGTCTGAAGTTGGGTCATCGAGCGTCGGAATCTTTTGCTTAAGAGCCTCAAGAGCGGATCTTAGCTGAGCTTCAATTCTTTCCGCCTCACCTGTCAGGTCTTCGCGCGTCATCGGCTCAGGCGCGAAGGCCGGAAACTCTGCATCCCTGCTGAGTGCCAGATGCATCTCGGCTGTCCGCCTTCCCAAAAGCCCCGCAGCTTCAAGTGACCCTCGCGCGGTCTTCAGCGCTTCGGGAAGTGGCTCGCTTTCGCTGGACCAGTTGGCAGTGAGCGAATTCTTCGGTGCGCGGTGATCAGTGACGCTTTCGAACCAATTGGAAAGTTGGTCAAGAAACCATTGCCATCCATCTCCCTCATTCGCAACCAGTCCCTGCAGCATCGTTACGGTTGTTCTATCGGCGGAACCGGAACGAATCGAGATTTCGCCGTAGAAAGGGGGAATCTTCTTGAAGTGCGCGACGTCCGAAAGGAACCGTCCAATCTCAACATCGGGATTCTCTCCCGCTTGCAGCCGCCGGTAGATCTTCAGTACGAAACGGTCGCCAAACACGATCGACGTATTTGACTGTTCGGCGGATGCCACGCGTGAGGGCAGGCGGTCAATCTCCAACTCCGCCGGAAACCCGCTGGCAGCGCGTGCATCCAGCCTGTCTCCTTCGAAACGTTGATCGCCCCAGGATAAAGGTTCGCCAGGTTCCAGCCGCAGCGTACCTACTGAATTAGTATTGGCAGCGTCCCCCCGTGCCTGTTGCGATGCTTCGCCCGGCTGTGCGCCGAGTGGTGCCGGTGAAACGATCGTGTTTCCTCCAACTAAAGCCGGTACTCCCGACGGTCCGCTCCGGTCATGCGCGCCATTCGACGCGCCGGCGCTAGTTATTGTCCGCGAAGCAATCGCTGCGCTGCTCGCCATGGGCGGCGTCGCGTTGCGGGCGATGAGCCGCAGTAAGTCGCGGTGAAAATCCTCGCGCACCGCAGCGTCATGTAGAATGGCCGTTCCTGACCCCGTTGTCAATCGAGTAATGACACTCTGAGGCTGGTTCATCGCAACTTCGTCCATTTCGGCGCCGCTGCTCATCGCCAGGGGAATCTGATAGGTATCGGGGGCTTCGCTGAAGTAGGTGACATCGAAGAAGAATAGAGCCGGGGCGACCGACTGCGCATTCAATACGCTGCCCGCGTTCGTGTTGTCCCGTTTAAGTTCCGCCCAATTGCGAACACGGATGGATTCAATTGTTCGCGTCTTGGCTCCAAACCAGCGTTGTCGGGGCAGCCAATCCATCAGCGCCGGTTCCAGAATCGCTGTCTCTGCATCCCTCAGGAACTCCGCCCAGCTTGTCGCCAACACCAGCGGGGCCGGCTCGTTCTGCGACCCCGGTGCTTCGTCGGCGACACCTCGTTGCTCGGGCAGAAGCTCGTTGTCAATGCTGGGCTGCTGCAACTCCAGCCATAAAAAGGAATATGGAGCCAAAGTGAGTAAATATGGCTCCTTAGTAATGCGAGGGAACGAAACATAGCCAAGCATCTCCACCGCTTCGAAGTCCGCGTAGGTGGCGAGATCGAGCGTCACGGACTGAGCGAATCGGCTCAAGTTGGCGACGCACAACACCGTCTCGCGGAAT
>Ga0181535_10003949_pt1 | contig 16868 bp, 17 predicted proteins | sample PEATcosm2014_Bin_44_FD_119774 | JGI IMG/M metagenome (GOLD analysis project Ga0181535, IMG submission 119774) | Peatland microbial communities from MTU Mesocosm Facility, Houghton, MI, USA - PEATcosm2014_Bin17_30_metaG | ecosystem: Environmental > Terrestrial > Soil > Wetlands > Peat | place... | reverse complement strand
GCGACGTAGTCGACCGGGACGATGTCGGCGACGCCGTCGGGGTCGATCGCCACCTCGTCCATCAGCCCGCGCGAGAAGGCGCGCATCGGCCAGTAGATCACGTTGAAGGCCGAGGTCCAGCCGCTGTGGCTGTCGCCGACGATGATCGAGGGACGCGCGATCGCCAGCGGCAGCCCGTCGCCGGCCTCGCTGATCGCCTTCTCCGCCTCGAACTTCGACTGCTCGTAGGTGTTGCGGAATCCCTGGCCGAGATCGAGGTCGGTCTCTCTGAAGAGCCCGTGGAAGCGCCCGGCGACGTATGCCGTCGACACGTGCAGGTGCCGCCGCAGCCGCCCGCCGGCGGCGATCGCGCGGCTCAGCTCGATCATCCGCAGCGCCCCCGCGGTGTTCACGGTGCGTGCCTGCTCGAGCGAGTTGTCGAAGGAGATCGAGGCGGCACAGTGCACGACGGCCGTGACGTCCGAGATCAGCGCCTCGCGGTCCGACTTCGCGAGCCCCAGATCCTCGGCCGCGACGTCGCCGGGGATCGCCCGCACGCGCTGCAGCGACGCCGGCGGCTCGTCGTAGAGGCGCTCGATCACGCTCGCCAGCCGTTCGCTCGCCGCCGGCGCCGACGGCGCCCGGATCAGGCAGACGACGTCGCCGTCGTCCTGTTCGAGCAGCCGGGCGAGCATCTCCATCCCGAGGAAACCGGTGGCGCCGGTGAGCAGCACGGTGTCGCTCACGGCGCCACCGCGCCGATCGCGTGAAAGCCGCCGTCGACGTGCAGGATCTCACCGGTGATCGCACGCGCATGGTCGCTCAGCAGGAAGCAGACGGCGGCGGCGACCGGTGCCGCGTCGCGCGTGTCCCAGCCGAGCGGGGCGCCGCTGCGCCACAGCGACGCGAGCTGGTCGAAGCCGGGGATCCCGCCGGCGGCGATCGTCTCGATCGGCCCGGCCGAGACCAGGTTCACGCGCACGCCGCGGGGTCCGAGGTCGCGCGCGAGGTAGCGCGAGACGCCCTCGAGCGCGGCCTTCGCGACGCCCATCCAGTCATACACCGGCCAGGCCACGCTGGCATCGAAGTCGAGCCCGACGATCGCGCCACCGTGCTCGCCGGCCTCGAGCAGCGGCGCGAGCGCGGCGGCCAGCGCCTTCAGCGAGAAGGCACTGGTCTCGAACGCGGTGATCGCGCTGCTCGCCGGCGTGTCGAGGAAGCCGCCGCCGAGCGCGTCCGGCGGGGCGAAGGCGATCGCGTGCAGCACGCCGTCCAGCTCGCCGCCCCAGCGCGAGCCCAGCTCCGCCGCGACCCGCGCGAGATCCTCGGGCGAGTTGACGTCGAGCTCCAGCACGTCCGGCGGATCGGGCAGGCGCTTGGCGGCGCGCTCCGTCAGCCCCATCCCGCGGCCGAAGCCGCTCAGCACGATCTCGGCCCCGCTCTCCTGCGCCTGCCGGGCGACCTCGAAGGCGATCGAGCCGCGCGTCAGCACACCCGTGATCAGCAGCCGCTTGCCGCTCAGCATGCTCACAGGGGGATGTTCCCCGCCGGCCAGCGCCGCAGCGAAGCGGAGTCGAGCGCCGCCAGCGCGGCGGCCACCCGCGCGCGCGTCTCGCTGGGCGCGATCACCTCGTCGACGTGGCCGTCGGCGGTCGCCGCGCCGGGATGCAGATGCTCGTCCGCGTAGCGGGAGGCGAGCGCGTCGCGCGCCGCGATCGGGTCGGCCGCGGCCTCGATCTCGCGGCGGTGAATGATCTCGACGGCCTGCGATGCGCCCATCACGCCGAGCTGCGCCGAGGGCCAGGCGAAGACGAAGTCCGCTCCGAGGTCCTTGCTGTTCATCGCGATGAAGGCGCCGCCGAAGGCCTTGCGCAGGATCACCGTCACGCGCGGGACCGTGCATTCGGAGAAGGCGTAGACGAGCTTCGCGCCCTGGCGGATCACGCCGAGCTTCTCCTGCTTGGTGCCGGGGAGGAAGCCGGGCGTGTCGACGAGCACGACCAGCGGGATGTTGAACAGGTTGCAGGTCCGCACGAAGCGGGCGGCCTTCTGCGAGGCGTCGACGTCGAGCACGCCGCCGAGGTAGTGCGGCTGGTTGGCGACGATCCCGACCGAGCGCCCGTCGAGGCGCCCGAACGCGCAGACCACGTTGCGCGCCCAGCGCGGCGAGATCTCGAGCATCCGGCCGCCGTCGAGCAGCGCCCGCGCGACCTCGCGCACGTCGTAGACCTTGCGATCCTCGCGCGGCACGACGCTGTCGGGCTGCTGACCCGGCGGATCGACCGCCGGCCAGCGCAGCGGGCGCTCCTCGCAGTTCTGGGGCAGGTAGTCGAGCAGGTCGCGCGCAAGCAGCGCCGCGTCCACGTCGGTCGGTGCGACGAGCTGGCAGACGCCGTTGCGCTCGTGCACGCGGTGGCCGCCGAGCGCGGCCTGGTCGACATCCTCGCCGGTGACCTTCGCGACGACGCCCGGACCGGTCAGGAACATGCTGGCGCTCTCGGTCATGATCACGAAGTCGGTCAGCGCGGGCGCGTAGGAGCCGCCGCCCGCCGAGGGACCGCAGATCACCGAGATCTGCGGCACGTACCCGGACAGCGCGACGTGCTTGCGGAAGATCCGCGCGTAGCCGCTGAGCGCCGCGAGCCCCTCCTGCATGCGTGCCCCGGCGGACTCGACGAAGCCGATCACCGGCACGCGCGAGCGCTCCGCCAGCTCGAGCACGGCGACGACGGTGTCGGCGTGGGCCTCCCCCAGCGAGCCGCCGGCGAACGATGCGTCCTGCGCGAAGACGGCGACGACCCGCCCGTCGACGCGCCCGCTGGCGCCGAGCACACCGTCGCCGGGTCGCGCCTTCTCTCCCATGCGCCGCGAGAGCACCTCGGTGCGCAGCAGATCCAGCGAGCCCGGGTCGCAGAGCACCTCGAGGCGCTCCATCGGGGTCAGTCGCTCATCGGGTCGTGGGACGAGTGCAAGCGTCATGTTGCCTCCAGGCACAGCACGGCGTTGTGGCCGCCGAAGCCGAATGAATTGGAGATCGCGATCGGCCGCCGCCCGTCAGCGAGGTCGAGCGGTCGCGCGCGGTCGGGCACGTAGTCGAGGTCGAGATCCGGATCGCGCTCGGCCCAGCCGAGCGTGGGCGGAATCAGCCTGGCGCGTAGTGCGAGGATAGTCGCAATCGCCTCCACGGCCCCGCCGGCGCCGAGCAGGTGACCGATCGCGGACTTGGTGGAGGAGACCGGGATCGTCCGCGCGTGCTCGCCGAGCGCGGCCTTCAGCGCGATCGTCTCGGCGCGGTCGTTGAGCGGCGTCGAGGTGCCGTGCGCGTTGACGTAGACGATCTCGCTCGGCTGCACCGAGGCGTCCTCGAGCGCCCGCGCGATCGCGGCGGCGGCGCCCTCGCCGGTCGGGTGCGGCGCGGTCACGTGATGGGCGTCGGCGGTCGCCCCGTAGCCGCGCGCGACGGCCAGGATCCGCGCGCCCCGCGCGCGCGCGGCGTCGCCGTCCTCGAGCACCAGCACGCCGGCCCCCTCGCCCATCACGAAGCCGTCGCGCCGCGCGTCGAAGGGACGCGAGATGCCGATCGTCGAGAGCGCGTCGAGCGCGCCGAAGGCGGCGCGAGAGAGCGGCGTCAGCGCGGCCTCGGCGCCGCCGGTCACGACGGCGACCGCGTCGCCGTGGCGGATCGCGCGGATCGCGGTCCCGATCGCGTCGGCCCCGGATGAGCAGGCCGAGACGGTGCCGAACGCCGGCCCGCGCAGGCCGTGACGCATGCTGACCGCGGCGGCCGCCGCGTTGCCCATCATCAGCGGCACCGCGAGCGGCGACACGTGCTTGGGCCCGTTGTCGAACATCGCGCGATCGTTGAGCTCGATCGTGCCGATGCCGCCGATCCCGGTGCCGATGATCGAGCCGATCCGTCCCGCGTCGTAGGGCAGCCCCTCGCCCCAGCCGGCGTCCTCGAGCGCCTCGATCGAGGCGACCAGTGCGAGCTGGGTGAAGCGGTCGGCGCGCCGGGCGTCCTTGACCGAGAGGTGTTCGGTCGCGACGAACTCGCGGCAGCGACCCTCGCCATCCTCGATCCCGCAGATCCCAGCCGCCCAGCGCTCATGCAGCGCCGTGGCACCGATGCCGAGCGGCGTGACCGCGCCGATCCCGGTGACGACGACGTCGTTCATGCCCGTTCAGCTGCGTTCGGCGACGATGTCGATCGCGTCGCCGACGGTCGTGATCTCAGCCACGTCGCCGCTGGTCAGCTCGACGCCGAAGTGCTCCTCGATGATCTGCGAGAGCTCCGCGAGGTCGAGCGAGTCGATGTCGAGCGCCGTCAGCTCCGCGTCGCGGTTGATGTCCTCGGCGTTCGCGCCGAAGCTGATCAGCGAGTCGGTGATCACCTTCTCGATCTGGGCGCTCTTGTCTTCTGCCATGGGTGTCCTTTCGTTGAAGGTCAGGCGGACAGGCCGCCATCGACGTACACGGTGCTGCCGGTGATGTATGACGCGCGATCGGACGCCAGGAACGCGACCGCCGCGGCAACCTCCTCGGGCGTGCCGGCGCGCTGGGCCGGAACCCTGTCACGAAACGCCTGCGGAATGTCCTCGGTCATGTCGGTCGCGATCAGCCCGGGCGCCACGGCGTTGATCGTGACCCCCCGCCGCGCGACCTCGACCGCGGCGGTCTTGGTGAACGCGATCACCGCGGCCTTCGAGGCGGCGTAGTTCGCCTGGCCGGCGTTCGCGCGCGGACCGACGACCGAGGCGATGTTGATCACGCGGCCGAAGCGGGCGCGGATCATCGCGCGCAGCGCCGCGCGCGTCAGCCGGTAGGTCGCGCCGAGGTTGGTGTCGAGCACGATCCGCCAGTCCTCGTCGCTGAGCGAAAGCGCGAGGCCGTCGGCGCGCACGCCGGCGTTGTTGACGAGCGCCAGCACGGGCCCCCCGAGCGCCTGCTGCGCAGCTTCGAGCAGGACCGCCGCGGTCTGCGGATCCGCGACATCTCCTTCTATGGCGGCGGCACGGCCGCCGCTGGACTCGATCGCGGCGACGAGCTCGGCGGCCGCGTTCGCGCCGGTCAGGTAGTTGACCGCCACGGGCCAGCCGTCGGCGGCGAGTGCCCGCGCGATCGCGGCGCCGATCCCGCGCGAGCCGCCCGTGACGAGCGCGCACCCCTCGGCCGGACGCGCCTCGCTCATCGCATCCCCCACTCGACCACGCTCGCGCCCCAGGTGAAGCCGGAGCCCACCGCGCCCAGCAGCACGCGCATCCCGGCGCGCAGGCGCCCGTCGCGGCGCGCCTGCTCGAGCGCCAGCGGGACGCTCGCGGCGGAGGTGTTGCCGAGCTGCGCGATCGCGTCGACGACCTTGCCGGGATCGAGCGCGAGCCGCTCCGCCAGGCTCGCCAGGATCCGCGTGTTGGCCTGGTGGTAGACGTAGAGGTCGAGCTCCGCGAGCGGCACGCCGGCCGCCTCGGCGGCGGCGATCGAGACCTCGGCGAGGCGCCTGACCGCCTGCTTGAAGGTTTCGTGCCCGTCCATCGCGAGCAGCTGCGTCTCGCGGTCGGCGACGACCAGCTGCGCGTGGGAGCCGTCGCTGCCGAGGATCACCGGACCCAGCTCCCCCGGCGCGCCGGCGGTGGCGACGATCGCCCCGGCGCCGTCGCCGAACAGCGCCGCCGTGTTGCGATCGTGGGGGTCGACGTGGCGCGACATGATCTCGGCGCCGATCACCAGCGCGGTCTGCGAGGCGCCCGAGACGAGCATCGCGCGTGCGACCGCGAGCGCCGAGAGAAAGCCGGTGCAGGCGCTGCCGACGTCGAACGCTCCGGCGCGCTCGGCCCCCAGCGCGTGCGCGACCTGCGGCGCCGCGTTGGGCATCACCGAGTCCTGGCTGCAGCTCGCCACCAGCACGAGGTCCACCTGCGCGCCGGCGACGCCCGCATCGGCGAGCGCCGCGCGCCCCGCCGCGGCGGCCAGCTCGGCGAGCCGCGCCCCCGGCTCGGCGTAGCGGCGCTCCCGGATCCCCGTGCGCCGCTCGATCCAGTCGTCCGCCACACCGATCGCGGGGCTGATCTCGGCGTTGGCGACGATGCGCTGCGGCAGCGCGCAGCCGAGCCCGACGATCCCGGCGCGCACGAGCGACACCGGCCGCTCGTGCGCCTGTCCCTGCTCAAGCGTTGCCGGCATAGTGCTCCTCGAGCGCGATCGCCTCGACGTCCGCCACGTTGCGGGCAACAAGCCTGGCCAGCACCTGGTCGGGGCCCACGTCAATGAAGGTGCTTGCGCCGTGCGCGGCGAGCGCGACCATCGTCTCGCGCCAGCGCACCGGCGCGGTCAGCGCCCGCGCGAGCTCGTCGCGCGGATCGCCGAACGGTTGCGCGGTGAGACCCGAGAAGACGGTGACGCCCGGCTCGCCGAACGCGACCCGCTGGAGCGCCTCGCGAAACGGCTCCTGCGCCGCGGCCATCCACGGCGAGTGAAACGCCCCCGTGACGTCGAGCGCGAGCGAGCGCACGCCACGCTCGCGGGCGATCCGGGCGGCCTCGCGCAGTCCCTCGCGCGGGCCGGCGAGCACGGTCTGCCCCGGCGCGTTGTCGTTGGCCACCCAGACGCCGGCGTCGCTGGCCACCGCCGCCGCCTCCTCCGGCGTGCTCTTCAGCAGCGCGAGCATGCTGCCGTCGCCGCCGTTGGCTCGCCCCGACTCGTCCATCAGCGCGCCGCGCAGGACGACGAGCCCCAGCGCGTCCTCCCAGCTGAGCGCTTCCGCGGCCGCCAGCGCGGTCAGCTCGCCGAGCGAATGCCCGGCGAAGGCCTCGGCGGCGGCGCTGTCCTCCAGTTCGAGGAAGCCGGCCAGGCTGGAGAGGAAGATCGCGGGCTGGGCGAACCGGGTTGACTCGCCGGCCCGCTCGAAGCAGTCCTCGCCGATCAGCTCGCCCGCCAGCTCGAGCAGCTCCGGCAGCGCGGAGGCCACGCGCGCCTGCGAGCGCGCCACAGACACCCCCTGGCCCGGAAAGAGGACCGCCGCACCCCGTTGCACACGCACGCCGACATCATCGCGCCTGAGACGGCGCACACGGCCGCGAGCGCGGCGCATCAGGCCCGCTCAGGGGGTGCCAACCCCCCCAATCGGGGGGTGCGCGCGTGCGTCGAGGCGGATCGTCCACGCTTCGATCGACTCGACGCGCAGATGCGTCTCGCTCCACGGGTCGCGCGCGAGCGTGTCGCGAACGGCCTGCTCGGAGCGCGCTTCGATGGCGTGCACGACCCGCTCCTCGTCGGCGAGCGGCCCGCCGAGGACCACGAACCCCGCGTCGACGAGGGCGTCCATGAAAGCCGCGTGCGCGGGCCAGCCCGACTGCTCCTCGAGCGCCTTGGAGTGGTCGTAGCGCGGACCGGAGCGGCGGAGCGTGACGAGGAACATCGCCCGGCGGCGCTCAGCCCGTCAGGCCCGCGCGATGGGCCCGCTGGACCGCGTCGGCGCGGTTGCGCGCGCCGAGCTTGCGGTAGAGGCTGCTCGTGTGCTCGTGGATCGTGTGCGGCGAGAGGTGCAGTGCGGCGGCGATCTCGCGGTTGGTGGAGCCGCCGGCGATCAGGTCGAGCACCTCGCGCTCGCGCGGCGAGAGCGCGGTCGCCGCGTCGTCGTTCTGCGGCTGGAAGACGGTCATGCCGAGGCCGACCATGCGCACGGCGCGCGAGATGTCCGCCGCGCCCCAGTCCTTCGGGATGAAGCCGGAAGCGCCGGCCGCCTTCGCCGCGCCTGGCGAGATCCGCCCGGCGCCGCTGATCAGCAGCACCTTCGTCTGCGGCGAGCGCTCGCGCAGCTGCTGGGAGATCTCCGGACCGGACTCCTCGCCGATGAAGAGGTCGACCAGCGCGACGTCCGGCTTGTATCGCTCAGCCAGCGCGTAGGCCTCCTCACCCGAGCGCGCGCTCAGGCTGCGCTCGACCCACGGCTCGTTGCTGAGCATCAGCCGGAAGCCCCAGTGCACGACGTCGTGGTCGTCGACGATCAGCACGCGCAGCTTGGTGTGATCGCCGAGCGCGTCGAGTTGCTCGCTGGAGAGCGTCATGCGTCCTCGTAGGGGACGACCAGGCGGACCTGCCAGCGCTCACCGTCGCGGGCGCCGAACTCGAGCAGGCCGCCGGCCTGAAGCGCTTCGAAGCCGGCGAGCCGCAGGCCCATGCCGGCCGGCTCGTCGCCGGGCTGGACGCCGTCGTTGGTGACCTCGAGCACGAAGGTGCCGTCGCTCATCTGGCTGCGGACGCCGACGCGCGTGGCGTGCGCGTGCTTGTGCGCGTTGCGAATCGCCTCCGCCAGCACCGACTGCGCGAGCGGCTCGAGCGCGGCGGGGGCCGCAACCTCGGCGTCGTCGTCGACCGCGATCCCCAGGTCGGGGTACTCGTGCCGCAGCCGCGCGACCTCCTCGGCGAGGGTCGTGCTCGTCGCGGCCACCAGGCGCCCGAGCGGCCGCTGCATCGCGGTGCGCAGATCGCCAAGCGCCAGCTGGACCTCCTCCGCGCAGCGCCGGCGGGTCTGCTCATCGAACGGCTGGTCGCCGGAGAGCGCGAGCGAGACCCCGAACAGCCGCTGCACCACCCCCTCGTGCACCTCGCGTGCGAGGTCGATCCGCTGCTCCAGCGCGACCGCGCGCTCGTGCTGGCGCGTCGCGGCGCGTGCCATCGCCGCGAGCGCCGCCATCTTGCCGAGGATCCACAGCACCTCGCGCTCCGGCGCGGTCAGCGGCGGACCGTCGCCGCCACGGTCGCCGAGGATCGCCCCCATCCAGCGTCCGCGCGCCGACATCGGCGAGCAGACGACGGTGGTTGCGGCGAGTCGCTCGACGTACTCGGCCGGCAGCTGCTGCTCGAGGTCCTCCGCGATCTCCAGCACGCGGTCCTGCTCGAGCGCCTCGCGGGCGAGCGCCGCCGACTCGAGCGTGAAGAAGTCGCCGTGGAAGAGCTCGAGGTCGACGCCGTAGGCGCCGGCGGCGAGGATCCGCCTGCGCGTCGAGTCGTAGCGGAAGATCACGACGCGGCGCAGGGCGGTGCAGCGCGTGATCCCTTCGCACAGGCGGCTGTAGAAGTCGTCGGCGAGACCCTCCTCCTCGTTCTGGGCGAGCACCTCGGCGAAGATCTCGATCGCGTCGGCATGCGCGGAGGTGAGCTGGGTGGCGGGCGCGTTGGGGTCGGGCATCGGGGGTCGGCGGTGATTCTCGCGCATCCGTCCCTCCGGCGGGCGTAGGGTTCGCGCGCATGGAGCTTCGCCACCTTCGCTACTTCCTCGCGGTCGCCGAGGAACTCCACTTCCGCCGCGCGGCGACGCGCCTGCACATCTCGCAGCCGCCGCTCAGCCAGCAGATCCGCGCCCTGGAGCGCGAGCTTGGCGTGACGCTGCTCGAGCGCAACCGCCGGAGAGTCACGCTGACCGCCGCCGGCGAGGTTTTTCGCGACGACACGCGTGCGATCCTGGCGGCGGTCGACCGGGCCGCCGAGCGCGCTCGAAACATCGCCCGCGGCTCGCTCGGCACGCTGTCCGTCGGCTTCGTCGGCTCGGCCATGTTCAGCCCGACGCTGCCGGACATCCTGCGCGAGTTCCGCGCCACCCATCCCGAGGTCGACCTCGTGCTGCGCGAGCTGCCGACGCTCGTCCAGCTGCAGGCCCTGATCGGCGGCGAGCTGGACGTCGGCGTGATCCGCGGGCCGGTCGCCCAATCGGAGATCGACCCGCGGCTGGAGCTGATGACGATCCAGCGCGAGCGCCTGGTCGCGGCGCTGCCGGCCGGCCACCCGCTCGCCGGGCGCCGGCGACTGCGCGCCGAGGACCTGCGGGGCGAGACCTTCGTGATCCTCGCACGGCGCGACTCGCCGGGCCTGTTCGCGAGCCTGACCTCGGCGATGGTCGATGCCGGCGGCGTGCCCGAGGATGTGCTGGAGGTCGCCGAGATGCAGACGATCATCAGCCTGGTCGCCGGGGGCTTCGGCGTCTCGCTCGTGCCCGCCTCGGTCGGCACGGTCGACCGCAGTGGCGTGGCGTTTCGCCCGATCGCGGGGCCGACGCCGACGATCGAGCTCTCCGCCGCGTGGCGAGCCGGCGGCGGTTCGCCGGTGCGCGACGCGTTTCTCGCGCTCGCCCGCCCGGCACGCTCCGGCGGGCGTGCACCGCGTCGCGGTGGCGGCTAGCGCAAACGCCTGCCGGCGTCTCCCCAGGCGGTCCTTAAATGTGCAAGACCTCCGAGAGGGATCAAGAGGGTTCGCGGAGGCCTTGCACGGGGGGAGGAGAGGAAACCACAGGCTAAGCCGTAATCAGTGGTATGTCCAATACTCATTTTTTCTCGCTGTGAGTCGTTCTAACAATCAGTTTTTCTCTGCGCTAGGGTCTGCCCGAGCAGCTCGACCGCAAGCGAACTGAACTGAGATCCCGTGACAGATGAGGCCACCACCGTCATGGTCTGCTACGACGGCTCGGAGCGCGCCGCTCACGCCGTCGCCGTGACCGCAAAGCTCTTCCCGGGCGCGCACGTTCACGTGCTCAACGTCTGGGAGCCGATCGAGCGGATCGTCGCGCGCTACTCAGCGCTCGGCCCGTACTTCGGCGACGGCGTCGGCGACGCCGACGCCGGGCTCGAATCCGACTCCGCCGGCATCGCCGCCGCCGGCGTGAAGATCGCAACCGACGCCGGGCTCGACGCGACGCCGCACACGGCGACGCTGCACACCTCCGTCTGGGAGGCCGTGGTCGGAGCCGCGGACGAGCTCGATGTCGACGTGATCATCACCGGCACACGCTCCCTGCACGGGATGCGCGAGGTGCTCTCGAACGCGCTCTCGCACGCGCTGATGCAGAACAGCAAGCGCCCGGTGCTCGCGATCCCGATGCCGCACTCCCACCACAGCGACTGACGCCTGCGCGGGCGCCTGCCGCCGCCCTGTGCTAGAAGTTAGGCGTCCCTAACTCCGGGGACGTTGGCTGGAAGGGTCCATGAGCTTCGCCGAAACGACCTTGCTCGGCGCGATCGCCGGCATCACGATCTACCTCGGCCTGCCGGTCGGGCGCCTGCAGCGGATCGACGACCGCCTGCGCGTCGGCCTGGCGATGTTCTCGGCGGGCATCCTCGCGTTCATCTTCATGGACGTAACCACCAACGCCCAGTCGATCATCGCTGCGACGCTCGGCCAGTTCAAACACGGCCGAACGGGCTTCGGGCACGTCGTCTGGCTGTTCGCGCTGCTCGCCGTGGGCTTCATCGCCGGGACCGCCGGGATCGCCGGCGCAGAACGGCGGATGCGCGGCCGCCACCGCACGGTGAGCGCCCCGATCGCGGGGGCTGCGGCCGCCGCGATCGCCGTCGACGACGGCGCGCTGCGCCAGGCGGACGCCGCGCTGCTGCGCGCCAGCGCGCTGCGCACGGGGATGACGATCGCCGTCGCGATCGGCCTGCACAACTTCGCCGAGGGCCTGGCGATCGGCGTCTCGGCGCGGGCCGGAGCGATCGGCCTCGCAACCGTGCTGATCATCGGCTTCGCGCTGCACAACGCCACCGAGGGGTTCGGCATCGTCGGCCCACTCGGCGACGTGCGACCGTCCTGGAGGTGGCTCGGAGCCGCCGGGCTGGTCGGCGGCGGACCGACGTTCCTCGGCGCGATGCTCGGCTACCAGGTCCACTCCGGTCCGCTCGAGCTCTGCTTCTACGCCCTCGCCGGCGGCGCGATCCTCTACGTCATCGGCGAGATCTGGGCCGGCGTGCGCCGCTTCAACCACCGCGAGCTCGGCCTCTACCTGCTCGCCGCCGGTTTCCTGCTCGGCGTCGCCACCGACCTGATCGTCAGCTACGGCGGAGCGTGAAGGCCGGCGTCGCCGCCAACACGGCGTGACCGCCGCGCGCCGTGGCAGCGGCGCCGGTCTTACGCACGCCAGGCGAAGACCCCTGCCGTGGGCAGAGGCTCGCGCTAATCGGGGCGCCCGGATTTGAACCGGGGACCTCACCGACCCGAACGGTGCGCGCTACCAGGCTGCGCCACGCCCCGACGAACGGGCGGAGTATCCCACAGCGGTGGCGTCCGCTACCGTGCGGAAGCATGGCGCTGCTGGCGGAGATGCTCGCCGAACTCGACCGGCTGCTCGAACCGGAGGCCTTCGCGGACTACTGCCCCAACGGGCTGCAGGTCCAGGGCCGCGATCAGGTCACGCATGTCGCGACCGGTGTTTCGGCGAGCCTGGAGCTCTTCGAACGCGCGATCGACACCGGGGCGCAGCTGATCGTGACCCATCACGGCCTCTTCTGGCAGGGCGACGATCCGCGGATCGTCGGCGCGCTACGCGACCGCCTGCGGGTCCTGCTGGACGCCGATGTCAGCCTCGCCAGCTACCACCTGCCGCTCGACGCCCACCTCACGGTCGGCAACAGCGCGCTGATCGCCGCCGGCCTGGGGCTCGGGGATCCGCGGCCGTTCGGCCGCCACGCTGGACGCGATGTCGGCGTGCGGGCGAGCTACCCCGGCGACGGGATCGCGATTGAGGAGCTCGTCGCGCGGGTGACCGAGCTGACCGCACGCGAGCCGCTCGCGTTCCTCGGCGGGCCGCCGCGGGTGCGGGGCGTGGGGATCGTGTCGGGCGGCGGCGCCCGCAGCGTGCACGAGGCGATCGAGGCCGGGCTCGACGCGTTCATCACCGGTGAGCCCGCCGAATGGGCGCGCGCGATCGCCCGCGAGCGCCGCATCCACTTCATCGCCGCCGGGCACCATGCCACGGAGACGTTTGGCGTGCGCGCGCTGGGGCAACATCTGGCCACGCGCTTCGATCTCGAGCACACCGATGTCCGAGTGGAGAACCCGGTCTAGAAGCTTTTGCGAAATCGCTTGTATCCGTCCTGGCGAAGAGGTATATCTAGACGCGGTCACGATCACAGGAGGGACGCACCGATGGCGAATCACCTGACGCCCACGGAGCTCGCGCGCGAAGCAGGCCTGGAACGCCGCGAAGTGATCTCGAAGTGCATGGAGATGGGCGTCCCGATCTTTCAAGGTCGGATCGACAAGGCCCTGTTCCTGGAGAACCTGCGGCGCCTCGCCGTGGTCCGCCAGCCGGTCGAGGCGTAGCTATCCCTGACGCTCACGTGCCGGTGAGCCGGCACGTGAGCCCTGGGGTGCCGCCCACCGCCCTGGCCCCGGCTGAGCTGTTCGCGCCCCGCTCGATCCTCCGTTCGGGCCTGCCTGCTCCCGTGGCCGTGGGCCGGGCTGTGCCCGGCCCACCGTCCGGGCACTCCCGCCTGCGCAGCGGCGCACGCCGGCCGCGCTGACGCTCAGGCGCCGCCGGACTGGCGCAGCAGTGCGCCGGTGGTCTGCTCGAAGATCCGCCGCCAGCCCTGGCTACGCTCCTTCTCCGGAGCGAAGTGCTCCAGCACGCCGCGCACGCGGTCGGCGGAGATCTCGACGCCGTGGCGCGCGCAGACCTCCTTCAGGTGGTCGTAATCGCCGGCCAGCTTGTGCGTGATCGAGCGAAAGCCGTGCTTGGCGATCTCGATCCGCGAGGAGTAGCTCATCAGTGAGGTCTCGAACATCAGCCGGTCGTCGCGGTCGGGTTCGATCAGCACGATGTCGACGCCGGGAAAGCGTGCCGCCCAGGTCTCCCGACGCTCGTGCAGGCGCTGATGGGCCAGCAGCTTGAACGACTGGTAGGCGACCTGTGAGAAGCCGAAGTCCGAAACGCGGCGGCGGCGTGCGGGCCCCTCGTTGCTGAAGGGGACCAGCGGGTTGACGACCACGATCAGCGTCGCGCCGTGCGCCGCCGCGACATCGAGGTTGGTGGTCGAGACGATGCCGCCGTCGATCAGCTCGCGATCGCCGATCCGCACCGGCGCGTAGAGCACCGGCAACGCGGTCGAGGCGCTGACGGCGCGCGAGATCGCGATCTCATCCCAGCCCGGCTCGCCGAAGACGATCCGTTCGCAGCTGTCGAGATCGGTCGCGACGATGTAGAGCTCGCGCGCGAGCGTGCGAAAGTCGTCGGAGCGCTCGGGGTGAGCCAGCACCTCGCTCATGTAGCGCTCGATCCCGCGCGTCGTGGCGAAGCCGGCCGGCAACGAGTCGGCGAAGTCGAGCATCGCATCGATCAGGGCGCCGCCGCCGCGGGCGGTGGCGAGCTGGTAGGAGAGCTCGAGCAGGTGGCGTGGCAGCCCGACGGCGCTGCGCAGCAGTCCCGCCAGATTGGGCGGCAGCAGCATCCCGGCGTCGAGGTCGTGGAAGGCGGCCGGGCGCTCGCCGAGCACGACCTGCATCATCTCCTCCGACGTGACGCCGTTCGCCGCGAGCGCCGCCACGAACGAGCCGGACGAGGTCCCCAGGTAGACGTCGAACTGGTTGACCGACATGTTCACGGCGAGCAGGTCAAGCGCCCGCAGCGCGCCGACCGAGTAGACGCCGCCCGTCACGCCGCCGCCGCCGAGAACGAGCGCGACCTTCGACGCCCCGCCGCGATCGGCGGCCCGCTTGACCGGCTCGAGAGGGACGAGCGTACCCATCGTCGACCGCGATTCTACGCCGCGCACGCGACTATCCTTGACAGCGCGTGCGAGCTCGCTCGACGATCAAGACCCTCGCGCTGGTCGCCGCCCTCGCGCTCGGTCCCGCCGCCGCGATGGCGGCCTCGACGAGTGGTGCGACAGGGCCGCCAGCCAACGGCGGCACGCCCGCGCCGACCGGCAGGACCGGCACCACGGGCGCGACCGGGGCGACCGGCAAGACCGGGCCGACCGGGAAGAAGGGCCCTACGGGCCGGACGGGGCCGACCGGCACGACCGGCCCGACCGGGCACGGCCCGCCGCTGCCGGCGGCCGAGGTCGCGCGACTGCGCGCCGTGATGGCCACGGCGATGAAGCCGCTCGGAGGCCACTCCGGAGCCTACGTCGTGGACCTCGCCAACGGCGAGGTGCTGTTCGACGACGACGGCTCGGTGCCGCGCAACCCGGCGTCGGTCGAGAAGCTCTACACGCTGTCCACCGCGCTCGAGCGCTTCGGGCTGAACGGAACGCTCCAGACAGACGTCTTCGGCGTGGGCAAGCTCGAGCCCGGCGGGCTGTTCGTCGGCAACCTCTACCTGCGCGGTGGCGGCGATCCGACCTTCGGCAGCGCCGCGTTCATCCACACCAACTACGGCGCCGGCACCAGCGTCCAGACAGTCGCCAAGCTGCTGGTCGCCGCGACGGGTCTGCGCAAGGTGAAGGGGTCGATCATCGGCGACGAGTCCTACTTCGACAGTCGCCGCGGAGGTCCGTCGACCAAGTACGCGGTCGACCCGAACCTGGTGGGATCGCTCAGCGCGCTGGCCTTCAACCGCGGCGAAAGCGGGGCGCTCGGCTCACCGGCGGCCTACGCCGCGTTCATGCTGGCGGGGACGCTGCGCCACGACGGCGTCGTCGTCACCGGCCGCTCGCACGCCGGAATCGCGCCCCTGTTCGCCGCGAAGCTGCTGCTGAGCGTCCCCTCGCCGCCGATGACGACGCTCGTCAAGCTCACGGCGCTGCCGTCGGACGACTTCTTTGCGGAGATGCTGCTGAAGGCGCTCGGCGCCCGCTTCGGCGCGGGCGGAACGACGGCGGCCGGCGCGGCTGTCGTGCAGCAGTTCCTCGCCGGGTTGCACCTGACGCCGGCGATCGCCGACGGCTCCGGGCTCTCGCGCGCCGATCGCACGAGCCCGGTCGACGTGGTCACGCTGCTGCGCGACCTGAGCCCGGGCGGGACCGCGACGCTTCAGGCCGTCGGCGCGGCGCTGCGCGCGGCGCTGCCGGTTGTCAGCGAGAGCGGCACGCTCGCGCTGCGGATGCCCCACACCGCCGCGTCCGGTCACTGCATGGCCAAGACCGGCACGCTCAGCGACGCCTCGGATCTGGCGGGATGGTGCAACGGGACGCTCGCCTTCGCGTTCCTGATGAACCACGTCAACGTCGTCGCCGCGCAGGCGGCGCAGGACACGATGACGATCGCGCTGGCGAAGCTCAAGCTCCCAGCAGCCGCAGCAGGCCGGCTTCGTCGATCACGCTGACGCCGAGCCGCTCCGCCTTCTCCAGCTTCGAGCCGGCCGCGTCGCCGGCCACGACGTGGTCGGTCTTCTTCGAAACGGAGCTCGCGACACGGCCGCCGGCGGCCTGGATCCGCTCCGTCGCGGCCTCGCGCGTGAGCGTCGGCAGCGTGCCCGTCAACACGAAGGTCAGCCCGGCGAGCGGGCCCTCGCCAGGTGGGGGGCCCTCCTCCTCGAAGCGCAGGCCGGCGGCCCGCAGGCGCGCGATCAGCTCGCGCTCCGCCGGCTGCGCGAGCTGCTCGGCGATCGTCGCGGCCATCTTCGGCCCGACGCCGGGGGTCTGCTCGATCTGCTCCGGGGAGGCCTCGAGCAGGGCGTCGATGTTGCGAAACTGCGCCGCCAGGTTGCGGGCGGTGACCTCGCCGACCTCCTCGACGCCGATCGCGAACAGCACGCGCGCGAACGGCCGCCGGCGTGAGGCGTCGATCGCCGCGATCAGGCGCTGAGCGGAGATCGCGCCGAAGCCGTCGAGCTCGAGCAGCTGCTCCTCGCGCAGCTCGTAGAGGTCGGCGGCGCCCCGCACCAGCCCGCGCTCGAGCAGCACCCCCACCTGCTTCTCGCCGAGGCCGTCGATGTCCATCGCGCCGCGCGAGACGAAGTGGCGCAGCAGCTGCCACTGGCGGCCCGCGCACTCCCGGTTGGGGCAGTGGGTGAAAACCGCGCCGTCGGGCTTGACGGTCGGCGTCGCGCAGATCGGGCAGCGAGAGGGCACCTGCACAGGTGGGCGCCGGTCGGGGTTCTCAAGCGCATGCGGTGCCGGCGAAACGACCTGGGGGATCACGTCGCCGGCGCGCAGCACGATCACCTCGTCGCCTTCGCGCAGATC
>Ga0181535_10003946_pt1 | contig 16877 bp, 10 predicted proteins | sample PEATcosm2014_Bin_44_FD_119774 | JGI IMG/M metagenome (GOLD analysis project Ga0181535, IMG submission 119774) | Peatland microbial communities from MTU Mesocosm Facility, Houghton, MI, USA - PEATcosm2014_Bin17_30_metaG | ecosystem: Environmental > Terrestrial > Soil > Wetlands > Peat | place... | reverse complement strand
CGTCCGCACTTGCCGACGCCGCACTTCATCCGGTTTTCGAGGCTGGTATAAACGGAGTCCGCGCCGATCCCGAGCTTATCCAGGATCGGCAGGGTGTTCTTAATCATGATGGGCGGGCCGATAACGAGCACCACGGAATTCTCCGCCGCAACCTTGGCGCGTTCAAAAACGGTGGGCACGAACCCCACTTCACCTGTCCAATCGGGGGTTTGGCCACCGGGATCAACGCACTGGATCACACGCACGCGCTCCCGCCGGGCCCACTCCTCCAGTTCATTCACATAAACCAGATCGGCCACGGTGCGCGCGCCGTAAACAACCGTGATGTCGCCGTACTTCGCGCGGTTCTCGAGCGCGTACCAGACGGCGCAGCGAATGGGAGGCAGGGCGATTCCGCCGCCCAGGAAGATCAGATTCTTCCCCTCCCAGTTCTCCATGGGATAGCCATTGCCGTAGGGCCCGCGAAAACCCAGGGTGTCACCCTCCTCGACCCGCCACAGCGCTTCCGTGACACGTCCGACTTTGCGGAAACAGAACTCCAGAGAATCCTTCCAATTCGAGCTGGAACAAATGTTGAAAGTCGATTCGCCAAAACCAAAGGCGGAGAAGATTCCGAATTGCCCGACGCGGAAATCAAAATGGCTGGTGCGCTCCGGGCTCCGAAAGCGAATGCGCACGGATTTTACGTCGGGCGTGTGCTGCTGGACGCCCACCACTTCCATCAGGTCGGGTGTATAAATATCAGACATGATCGATCCCCGCGAGCAACGTTAACATTCCCTGCCCCTCGGGACAATTCCGCGTGCAGTTACCGCAGCCGGTGCAAAGAATCTCGCCGAACTTTTCGGGGTAGATGGAGAACTTGTGCAACACCCGCTGGCGTTGGCGCGATCCCTGGTCGGGCCGGGGATTGTGCCCGGAGGCGTGCAGCGTGAATTGCGAGAACTGGCAGGAATCCCAGTTGCGCGCGCGTTCACCGTGGGAGGTATTCCCCTCGTCGACGATGTCAAAGCAGTGGCACGTTGGGCAGGTATAGGCGCAGGCTCCACAACCGAGGCACGCAAGCGTCGCTTCCTGCCAATAAGGGCTCGCGAACTGTTCGTCAACAAATCGCTTGATGCGTTCGGGACTGAACCGTGGTTCGGGCCCTAAGCTGGGCGTAGCGGTTCGTTCGGAGGTTTGCGTTCTTCCGGCGAACAACGCACGCCCTTTGTCCGTGAGGCAACGCAGTTCGTACTCATCGCCAAGGTCAAGCAGCATCGCGTCGCTGCCACGTTCCGCCTGAGGGCCGAGCCCAACGGAGGTGCAGAAACACGATTCGTCGTGCGCAGTACAGGCAAGCGAAACCACTGTCGTCGCGGCGCGCCGGCGATTGTACGCCTCGTCGCGAAAGTCCCAGTTGAAAACATGGTCGAGGATCGGCAGGGCCGCCGCGTCGCAGGGCCGGACAGCGAGCAGAATTTGCGGCGCGACATCCACTTCGCCATTCGTCAATTCCACCTTGCTGCCCTTCGCTTGATAGCGGCAGAGCACTTCGCGCCGGGGAAACACGAATTCCTTTGCGGAGTTCACAGGGCGGACGAATCCTTCCAACACAACGTCGTCAGCAGAATCCAATCGCCCGTATAGAACCAGACCTGCTTTGGTCTGTACAGGGCCCGCGATCGTCTTTCCCTGCGCGACCCACTCCTTCACGAGCACGCGTAGGCCGGCCTTCGAGAGGACTTCGCTCATCGGATAAAGTCCTCCTTGTCCGTAAGCGCGTAGGAGCCGATCAACGGCTCGGCCTTGGGATCCATGCCCGCTTGATATCCAAAATGCTTCTCTGCGGCGTGGGCTAAAGTGAGATTGAGCAACTTCAAGGGTATGCCCGCGGGACAGGCGCGGGTGCACTCGCCGCAGCCCACGCAGCGGCCCGCCAGATGGAAGGCCCGCGTGATGTGCCAGGCAAAGTTCCCATTTGAAGTGGCGGAGGTGTCGATGGCCACTGGCAGGTTCTTATCCACTATGCAGCGCTCGCAGTAGCACAAGGGGCAGACCTGGCGGCAAGCATAGCACTTCACACAGCGTTCAAATTCCTGCGCCCAAAACGACATGCGCTCTGCGGGCGACTTCAGCATCAAGTCGTCAAGCGCAGCGGCGTGTGGCGCCTCGGGCGGCGGTGCGGCGGCCTTCCCAATAATCTCATCCGCGAAGCGTGGCTGGCGCACATTGCAGTCATCACACTTGGGTTGCCCCATACCGTCGCACGCCATCCCGAGTACGCGCAGGGCGGCGCGATCCATCTGCGATTCCTTCTCCAGAATCACCAATCCACGCTCATCGCAACCCTTCACCACGACTGCCGCCTTGCCCAGGCGCTTGACCTCTCTGCGCTTAAGGTAGGTTGTAAGGTTGGCCTGGCAGCCCGCATTCCAAACGAGCTTGCCGACGTCCTCCGCGCGACGAATGAATACCGGAACACCGGCGCCATACCCAATTACCACCTGCACGGTTCCATCGGTCAGCAGCCTAGTGCAAGTCTCCCGCAGTTGCTGCTCCTGAGCGGCCATGGTGGGTTTGGCGGGTTCGGGCGGCTTTGGTGGTGGGGGTGATGGAGCGGGAAGCCGGAAGCCGTTCTTCTGGTATAACTCGCGATATGGCCCAAGCTTGCGCGTTTCTTCCGTAATGCGCGTGATCTGTTCCTGCCACTTCCTTCCCTCGGCCGCGGAGATCCAAGTAAAATGAATGCGCCGTAGGTCAAACCCCAGCGTATCCAGAAGGTCGCGAAACAGCATCCAGCGGCGGCGCGCGTGGTAGTTGCCCGTCGTGTAGTGGCAATCACCGGGATGGCATCCGGACACCAACACGGCGTCAGCGCCAACCTCGAAAGCCTTAATCAGCAGGTTAAAATCGATCCGCCCGGTGCAAGGCAACCGGACAATGCGAACGTTTGCCGGGTATTCCAGCCGCGTAGTGCCGGCGAGGTCCGCGCCCAGGTAGGTGCACCAGTTGCATACGTACGCGATAATCTTCGGCTCGAATTGGGTTACTTCACTCATGCCACGCTCTTTGTACCATCGCGATCTCAGGTCGACGGGGGGGGTCGGCGACGGCCGCTAAAACCAATGGCGGGGCTAACCCGCCGCTACGCCAGACTCTCAACCATCGAGTAAATCTGCTGCTCGGTAAAGCCTTCCAGCTCCGCGCTCTTCGACGGGCACACCGCCACACAGGTGCCGCACCCCATGCACAACCCGGGATTCACACGGGCCGTCTTCTTGACGAACACGCCACGAGGGGTCCGGAGTTCCGCCTGCTCGATGGCGTGGTAGGGACAGGTGCGGTAACACGCATAGCAAGCCGCACAAGTCTGCTCGTTGATCTGGGCAATCTCCGGCTCGCGCGTCAGCTCCTCGGCGGCAAACAGTATTTGCGTTTTGGCCGCGGCAGCGGAGGCCTGCGCCACGGATTCCGGAATGTCCTTGGGACTGTGGCACGCGCCACAAATAAACACGCCCGCCGCGTTGGTCTCCACCGGACGCAGCTTCGGGTGGGACTCGAGCAGGAACCCGTGCTCGTCGTACCCCACGTTCAACATGCGGGCGAGGTCCGTCACGCCGCGCGCCGGCTGCATGGCCGCGGCCAGCACCACCAGGTCAGCCTCGATCGTAACCGGCGTGCCCGCCAGCGTATCCGCGCCGCGCACGATAAGCTTGCCGTTCTGCTCGGTGATTTTTGAAACCCGGCCGCGATAATACTTGGCGCCGTCCTGCTCGATCGCGCGGCGAACAAATTCCTCGTATCCTTTACCACCCGAGCGGATGTCCATGTAGAAAACGTGCGCCTGCCCGTCGTGGACCTTATGCTTGTAAAGCATCGTGTGCTTGGCGGTATACATGCAGCAGATCTTGGAGCAATACGACAGGCCCTTTGCCTTGTCTCGTGACCCGACACAACTGATGAACACCACGTTTTTGGGCTCTTTACCATCGGAGGGACGTTTGATCGCGCCATTCGTGGGTCCCGAGGCGGAGACCAGCCGTTCGAATTGCAGCGAATCGATGACGTCCTCGTACTTGCCGTAACCGTACTCGCCGTAGCCCGCCAGTTTTCCGTTCTGCTTTTTGCCGATGTCATAGAGCTGGAAGCCCGTGGCCACTACGACGGCGCCGATTTTCTCTTCCACCACCTTGTCGACATCTTTGAAGTTGATGGCGCCCGCCTGGCATTTTTTCTCGCAGAGGCCGCAGCCATTGCGGATCAGCTTGGCACAGGTCTTGCTGTCGATGACCGGCCGGGCGGGAACCGCCTGCGGAAAAGGCACATAAATTGCCGGGCGCATGCCCATTTTGAAATCGAACTCGCTGGGATTGCGTTTTAGCGGGCACACGTTCCAGCATTCGCCGCACCCCGTGCATTTGCTGATATCGACGTAGCGCGCTTTCTGCCGGATTTTCGCCGTGAAATTGCCAACGAAGCCGTCAACGGCCTCGACCTCGGAATAGGAGTAGAGCTTGATCCGCGGGTGCTGACCCACATCCACCATGCGCGGGGTCAGAATGCACTGCGAGCAGTCGAGGGTGGGAAAGGTCTCGGAGAGGCCCGCCATCTTCCCGCCGATTGAGGGTTCGCGCTCAACCATCACTACTTCGTAGCCCGCATCCGCGATGTCCAGCGCCGCCTGGATTCCTGCCACTCCGCCGCCAATCACCAGGGCTCTGCGAGTTACGGGAACGCGGATGGCCTGGAGCGCGTGGTTCTGGCGCACCTTTTCCACCGACATGCGGATGATCTCCGCAGCCTTGGCCGTGGCTTCGTTGCGCTGGTGGTGGACCCACGAACAATGTTCGCGGATGTTGGCCATCTCCACCAGGTAGGGATTAAGCCCGGCTCTCGACGCTGTCTTGCGGAAGGTCTTCAAGTGCATGTGGGGCGAGCAGGAGGCCACCACCACCGCGTCCAGTTTCTCCGACTCGATCTTCTCGCGGATCATCGCCTGGCCGGGATCCGAGCACATATATTTGTAGTGCACCGAGCAGCGCACGCCGGGAATCTTGGCCACGGCGCTCGCGACTTCCGCCACATCGACCGTCCGCGCGATGTTCTCACCGCACCAGCAAACGAAAACTCCAATCCTCGACATAAGTGTTGCTTTCTTGTGGCACGCTTTCTTGTGGCACGGGCATCCTGCCCGTGACCGTCGCGGCCAGGATAGCCGTGACACGTCCGGCACCGGACCACATTAAGTGGGCGGCCTCACAAAGTGCCGGTCAATCCCCAGTTCCTCCGAGCTGAGTTCTAAAGCCAGGCCCACCACGTCCGTTAGGTAATAGACGGGCAGGCGAAAGCTTGTGCCATAGCGCCGTTCAATGTCGCCCTGCTTCATGTCCAGATTCACATGACACATGGGGCAGGCCGTAACCAGGCAATTGGCGCCATGGTCGCCGGCGTCAGTCAGGATGCGCCGGCTCAATTCCAAAACCGTCACCTCCTTGGCCATCGTCATGCCGGCGCCGCAGCACTCGGTGCGATAATTCCAATCGACAGGTTTTGCCCCCAGCACTGCCAGGATGGCTTCCATGGAATTCGGTTGCTCCGGGTCGTCGAACTTCACCACGTCCGGCGGGCGCGTTAGGAGGCAGCCGTAATAGCATGCTGGTTTGAGATCGGCGAGAGGATTCTTCACCGCTGGTTTGATACGCTCGAGACCGATGCGCAGGAAGACCTGGATAAGGTTCAGAACCTGGACGCGGCCGCCCACCTCCGCTTCGATCACCGACGAGATTTCGTTTCGCAGCCCCGCATCCTCGTCGATCAGTTTGGCAGCCTTCAGCAACTGCATCGAGCACATCGGGCAGGGCGCGAGCAGATCCTCGAACCCTTGCTGTTCGGCCAGCGCCAAGTTGCGCGCGGGCAGCGCGATGGACAGCTTGTGGTTCAGCGCATGGGCCGCTGTGGCCCCGCAACAAATCCACTCATTGATTTCCTGCGGCTCAACCTCAAGTTTTCCCAAGCAAGCGCGTAGCGACTGCTCGTAATCATTGGAGGAACCGTGCAGCGCGCATCCGGGGTAATAAGCCAGCTTCATGCGTGTGCACCGTCCGCGCAGCGTTCGAAAATGCGGCGCACGATGGCGCGGTCTTTGACGTTTTCGCCGCGCAAGTGCAGTTTGCTCCGAATGTGTAACTGCGGGGCCAAGCTCGCATCCTTGAATAGGAATCTGAGGCTGCGCTCGGCGGGCAAGGCGCGCAGTTTGAATTCCGCGATCAGCTCAATTTCATCTAGCCGGCCATTGCGCCTGATGTTACTCAGAAACGCCTGCTGAAAGGCCACCACGGTTTTCTGCGCAGGTGACGCGAGGGCATGCCGGAGGGAAACTTCGCGCAAAGCGTCCATGATGCCGGCGCAATCGACCGACTGAGGGCAGCGCGTCGAGCACGTCTGGCACGATACGCAAGCCCAAATGGCGTCCGAAGTCATCGCGATTTCGAAATTGCCAAGCTGAAGCGCCCGCACAACCTGATTCGGCGCCATGTCCACGGCAGAGGCCACAGGACAGCCTGCCGTGCATTTCCCGCACTGGTAACAATCCGTCCAATGGGTGGGTGCCAGGATTTTAGTCAGCGCGCTACAGGATACGTTTTCCGGGGCCGAGAGTTCCACGGGGACCGTAGTTTCTGCCGAAGGCAAGTGCAAGATGGCGGACTGTGGAAGGCACAACGCGCGAGCCCATCGTGATCGTCCGTACAGGCGATAGTGACACCCACGGCGGAAGATGTCGAGAGCCAAAAGGTCCCAGCGCCATATTGTCGCGGTTGGCAAAACATACCCTCCGGCATGACTTGTTGCGACGCTCGATGAGAGCCAACCGGCCGTGGTTGAATGCCGCTGCGAGACTTTGGGAGCAACAACGAGGGACTTAATGCGTCCTTGCATTCAGGGGGTCCGGCGCGTATATTTTCGCTCGCCCGAACCACCAAGACGGGAACTCGGGCACACATCATAAATATTCGGAAAGGCATCGTCATGAAACGTCGTCAGTTCATTGGCACTCTTGCTTCAATACCAGCGCTTCCGGCGCTTCTCCATCCCCAGGAACGCCCTCCCAGGGGCGCTGAGGCTGTCGAGAAGATGACCGCTCCCAACTGGCCCACCATCAATTGCAATCACTTGGGATTTCGTCCGCGTGTGGGGAGCAAAACCCTGGTGGTGCGAACTCTCGCGACTCCCACACCCAAGGAGTATCACTTGCGCGATGTCGGGGAATCGAAGTTCGGATTCACGCGACCGCTGAAAGAAGAGGCCTCGGATTTTGGACCCTGCCTCACGGCAGATTTCACCGACCTCGATCGGCCGGGCCTTTACCAGATCACGATCGGGGACGAACATTCGGTGCAATTTGCGATTAACGAGGAAGTCTGGCGGCGCACGATCCCCAAGGCCGTCGGTTATTACCGCTACCAACGTTGTGGCGTTGAAGTGCCGCTGGTGCACCCGGCCTGCCATCTGGACGATTCGCGGCGGCGCGACAACGGTGAACACGTTGACACCGTGGGCGGCTGGCACGATGCCGGCGACCTGCGCAAGTGGATGGATGTGACGATGCTGAATGGCATCGCGCTGCTCAACCTCTATAAGAACAATCCGCTGCCGCGGCCCGGCGACCCGACGCGCGAGCATTTGCTAGAGGAGGTTCGCTTTGGCAATCGCTATTTCCTGAAGATGCAGGACGCGGACGGCAAGATCTGGGCCGACGTCGCGGGCGGCGTGAATGGCGACAACAGCGACAACCATTGGACCGACAACATCAAAGGCACGCCCGACGACCGGTATTTGAACACGGAAAAACGTTCGGGAACGGCGGCGATCTTTACCACGCTTGAGGCGCTGGCCGCTCAGTGCTATGAGGCCTCCGACCCTGCCTATGCCCGCGAGTGCCTCAATGCAGCCATTCGCGCCTGGCGGTCGTTCGCCGAGCCTCCGACTTTGACGCAGGACATTGGCTGGTGGGCCATGGCGGCCGCGGAGTTGTATCTCGCCACAGGCGCTCAGGAGTACCAGCATCATGCTTCGCTCCTCGGCAGCGATTTGTTGAAACGCCAGAACACGGAATACCTCGAAGGGCAAGACCACGTGCGTGGCTTCTGGATGCAGGGCGACCAGCCGTATTTCGAGATTCCCGAATCGGCCGTCCCGCCGCTGGCGCTGCTGAAGCTGTACGACACTTTTCTGGGCGCCGAAGATCGCGAAAAGTGGCTCGACGCGGTTCGTTTGCACGCGGACGAGTACCTGCTGACCATGTCGAGCCGGAATGCTTACCGGATCATTCCGCTGGGCATGGCTCTCGGCTCACCCACGCCGGAGAAGTACCGGCCCCTGGCGGGGAGACTCAATTACCGCTATTTCTATCCTACGCGTCATGGGTTTTGGTGGCAGGGGGCGAACTGTCATTATGCCGCGAACGCTCTGCTGCTGGGGTTGCTCGCAAAGATTCGCGGCGACTCGGGGAAGAAGTACGTCGCCCTGGCCTACCGTCAGCTTGAGTGGATCGTGGGAGCGAATCCCTTCGCGGCGTCGATGATGACCGGTGAAGGCATGCGCAATCCCTTTCCCCATTCGCGGTTTGTGGGCTTGATTCCCGGCGGGATCATGAACGGCATCGCCGGCAACATGAACGATGAGCCCGTCCTCGACCTCGCGTACACGCTGGATTGGCGCACCTGCGAGTACTGGAGCCCCCATGTGGCGTATTACATTTGGGCCCAGTCGGTGCTCGAAGCGATAAGCTGACGTCTCTCCGCGCGGCGGGGGCCGAACCTGTAGGGCCGAGCGGCGCTCGGCCTCCGCATCGCCCCCCGTCGTGCACCCCCATCGTGTACCGTCGTCGTAGCGGCGAGTTTACCTCGCCATAGGGCGGCGTACAGCCGTCCCAACATCAAATTCCCTGCCTCACAACTTTTCCGATTGACACGCACCCAACCCTATTTTAGTCTAGGCATTGTTGCAAATAGGTAGAGGGTTCAACCCATGAAAAATCCCGATGAGCGCGACCTGTTTCCCGGAGCGCTGGAAATGATGATTCTGCGGACGCTGAGGCGGCAGCCCTTGCATGGCTACGCTCTCGCCCAACATATCAAGCGCACCTCCAACGATTTGCTGCAGATCGAAGAAGGCTCGCTCTACCCGGCTCTTCAGCGCCTTTTGAAGGAAGGGCTGGTGAAGGCGGAATGGGGCGTTTCATCCACCAACCGCCGCGTCCGGATATACAAGCTAACTTCCGCAGGCGCCAAACACTTGGATCGCGAAGTTTTGAGCTTTGAGCGCATGCTGGACGGCATCACGCGCGTCCTTGCGCCGGAGGGATCATGAACTGGATCAAGCAATCGTTTACACGCCGGCGGTTCGAAGGCGAACTCTCCGCGGAAATCCAGGAGCACCTCGCGGAAAAGGTGGAGGAGCTTGTCGCGAGTGGCATGTCGCGGGAAGAAGCAACCGCCGCTGCCCGGCGCGAGTTTGGCAACGTCCTCCTGGTCGAGGAGCGCAGCCGCGAAGTGTGGCGATGGACGTCTCTCGAGAACTTTTTCATGGATCTTCGCTACGGCGCACGCATGCTGCACAGGTCTCCCGGTTTCACCTTAGTCGCGGTGCTGACCCTGGCGGTGGGAATTGGTGCTAACACCACCATCTTCAGTTACGTAAACGCGCTGCTCTTGCGTCCACCGTCCGGCGTCACCGAGCCCCATCAATTGTTGGCAGCGTGGAATCGCCTTCCCGATGGCAGTTACATGCAGTTCAGCTATCCCGATTACATCTACTACCGGGATCGCAGCCGGACCTTTTCGGGACTCGTTGCGTACGGCAGCGACGGAGAGCGGGTGAGCTGGAGGACAGGCGGCGAAACGGCGCTGATCGAGGGGCAGCTCGTTTCGGGAAATTTCTTTTCCGTCCTGGGAGTGCAGCCAGTGTTGGGCCGCGACTTTCTGCCGGAAGAGGATCAGGTTCCGCTGAGAAATCCCGTTGTGGTGCTCAATCACGCATTCTGGCAGCAACGCCTTGGCTCAGACCTCGGGATCATCGGGAAGACTCTCACCCTCAATGGCGCGAGCTATGGCGTCGTGGGCGTGGCCCCCTCCAACTTTAATGGCATCGAAACGGGCTTCGCGCCGGACTTTTGGGTTCCGCTCATGATGCAACGCCAGATCTCTCCGGCGAACGACCTGCTGAGCAATCGAAATGGCTATTGGCTGTTTGTGGCCGGACGGCCGATGCCGGGCGTCACTTCGGCGCAGGCGCAGGCTGACTTGAGCGTTCTGGAGAAACAGCTCGCGCAAGCCTACCCCAAGACCAACAAGGGATGGGATGCGGCCGTCATGTCGATTGTGGGCGTTCCGGCGGAATTCCGCGAGTTCGCCGTGCCGTTCACCGCCATTCTCATGGCGGTGGTGGGTTTCGTGCTCCTGATCGCCTGCGCCAATATCGCCAACCTGCTTTTGGCGAGGGCGTCGCGGCGTTCCCGGGAGATCGCCATCCGATCCGCTCTGGGAGCCGGCCGCGGCCGAATCATCCGGCAAATGCTTACGGAAAGCGCTCTGCTTTCTCTCGCCGCAGGAGCGGTGGGGCTTTGGCTCGCCGTCCTGGCGGGTCCTCTCTTGCTGAAGCTCAAGCCACCGATGCTTTCCTTCATCGACATTCAGCTTGGGCTCGACTGGCGGATGCTGGCCTTCACACTTTTAGTGTCGCTGCTCGCCGGCATCGCCTTCGGAGTGGTGCCAGCGCTGCGAAGTTCCAAAGTGGATGTTGCCTCCCGTTTGAAAGATGAGACCCTCGGTAGCCATGGCAGAAGCCGCCTGCGCAACGTGCTGGTGACCGGGCAGGTGGCCGTGTGCACGGTTCTCCTGATTGGCGCCGTCCTCTGTTTGCGCAGTTTGCTGAGCGCCACCTCGGTCGATCCGGGCTTCCAAATCAACAATAGGCTGATGGTCTCGCTCGATCTCGACATCCTCGGATATTCCGAAAGTCGCGGCTTGGCGTTTTACGATCACTTGGTTGAGGAGGTGAAAACTCTGCCGGGCGTCAAGTCAGCAAGCGTCGCGAACCATCTGCCCTTGGGATTCGCGCGGATGGCCACGATCGTCACCATCGAGGGTTATCAGCCTCCGCCAGGGCTGCCAGGCATTCCCATCGACTTTACCGGCGTCGGGCCTGGATATTTCCAAACCATGGGAACGCCGCTGCGGCGCGGCCGTGAATTCAGCCGCCAGGACATGGCTACTTCCCCTGGGGTTGCCATCATCAATGAGGCCATGGCGCAGCGCTACTGGCCCGGCCAGGACCCCATCGGAAAACGTATCCTCCCGTTTTCTCCGCGCGGCGAACGCCCGAGCCTGGAGATTGTGGGAGTGGCTGCCAACGGCAGGTACCGAAACCTGCAAGAAGAGCCGCAACCATTTATGTTCCGCCCCTTCTCGCAGCTTTACGAATCCAGCGCGGTTCTGCTCGTGCAAACCGCAGGCGATCCTAAGCCCATGCTGGCGACCGTTGAGCGAGAGATTCATAAGGTCGACTCAAATCTCCCCGTCGTGGACGCGGAAACTCTGGCGCAGTACATGTCGATTCCACTTTTCGTCCCGCGCGTCACTGGAACCCTTCTGGGTGTTTTCGGGCTGCTCGCGCTTTTGCTCGCGGCGGTGGGACTGTCGGGGGTCGTGGCTTATTTCGTGAGCCTGCGCACACGGGAGATCGGCGTACACCTGGCTCTCGGGGCTGAGCGCGGAGACGTACTGAAGCTCGTGGTAAAACAAGGAATGCGGCTCAGCCTGGTCGGAGTGGTCATCGGACTGGCCGTGGCTTTTGGTCTCAGCCGTGTGCTATCGAGCCTGCTCTATGGGATTCGTTCGACAGATCCCATCACCTACGTCAGCGTGGCGTTGACCTTGACCGCCGTGACCCTGCTTGCCAGCTATCTGCCCGCGCGCCGCGCGACAAGGGTCGATCCCATGGTGGCGCTGAGGCACGAGTGAAGCTCTCAGCTTTCAGCGATCAGCTCTCAGCTAAACACGGCGGAGCCCGGTGGGAGGTAGCTGAAAGCTGATAGCTGAGTGCTGATAGCTGTGACCCGCGAGGACCTTCATGCACCTTCGTTACGCTTGGCGCGTATTACGGAAGAACCCCGGCTTTACCGCTGTCGCGGTGCTCTCGCTCGCCCTGGGCATCGGCGCGAACACTGCCATCTTCTCCCTGCTCGATGCTCTGCTCCTGCGCGACCTCCCCGTCTGGCAACCCGAACGCCTGGTAGAGCTTTCCGTGCTCCGCCGGGGCAATAAAATCCCCTTCTCGTTTCCAATGTTTCGGGAACTCGAACGCGGGCAGCGAGTTTTTTCCGGCCTGATCGGATGGAGCTTCGGCGCGATGACCAATGTGGAACTGGGCGGCGTGCTCTCGCAAGCCCAAGTCCGCTCGGTGACTGGCAATTACTATTCCGAGTTGGGAGCCACGCCTTTTCTGGGAAGATTGATTGCGCGTGAACATGTGAGTCTGGGCACAGCCGGAGCGTCTCCCGTGGCCGTGCTCAGCTATGATTACTGGCAGCGGCGGTTTGGCGGGACCCGCGACGTCGCCGGCAAAGTGATTGCGATCGAGGGCCAGCCGTACACCATCATCGGCGTCACGCGGAAGTGGTTTACCGGCATGGCGGTGGGCGATCCGGCAGACGTGACGATTCCGATGAAGAGCACCGATGAACGCGCGCTGCTCTGGGTGTTTATCACCGGCAGGCTGAAGGACGGGGTCACCGTGGCGCAGGCTCGCGCGCAACTCCTTTCGTTCTGGCCAGTGGTGCTGCGGGCGACGGCTTCGACCAATACCCCCGGACTGCGACGCCAGGCTTTCTTCTCGATGGGCCTGGATGTGGCGCCGGCGGCGACGGGTATTAATGTGACGCTGCGGTCCCGTTTTAGGCGGCCGCTCTATGTACTCATGGGCATCGTGGGATTGATCCTCCTGGTCGCCTGCGTGAATCTGGCCAACCTGATGCTGGCGCGCGCGGCCGCTCGCAGTCATGAGATGAGCGTGCGTGTGGCCCTGGGAGCAAGCCGCTGGGCGCTCACTGCTCAGGTCTTGACGGAGAGCCTTGCACTATCCTTCTCCGGAGCATTGCTCGGACTTGCCTTTGCGTTTTGGGGAAGCCGCTTGCTCGTGAGCCTCATGACACAGGGCTCTCTCACGCCAGTCGTCTTCGACCTCAGTCCCGACTGGCGGGTCCTCGCGCTCACGGCATCCGTGGCCATCCTGACTGGAATTCTTTTTGGCCTCGCCCCGGCATGGCGTTGTTCGCGCCAAGACCCGGCTTCAGAAGTACAGCAGAACTCGCGGCGGCTGGCGGGAGGAACTGGGAAGTTGGGCAAGGCGCTCATCGTCTCGCAGATTGCCCTTTCACTCATTTTGCTGCTGGGCGCGGGCCTTTTGGCGCGAAGCTTCCAGAGGCTGTGCTCCGTTGACCCCGGCATGGAGGAGAGCGTGCTGCAAGTGGGCCTTAATCCCAGGCCGGGCGGGTACAAGGATCTCGACATGAACGGCTACCACCGGCAGATCATCGAGCGGGTTTCTAGCTTACCGCGCGTGGATTCAGTGGGCTTCTCTGACATTCCCGTTGGCAACGAGCAAAATTGGCAGGAAACCGTCTCCACAATGGCCGATGCCACTAGTCCGGGCGCCGGCGTGATCGCGGCGTCGGCGACGGTTTCGCCGGGATTTTTGCGGACGCTCGGAATCAGCCTGGTCCGCGGTAGGGATTTCGACTGGATCGACGACGAGCACCACCCACGTGTTGCAATCATCAGCAGGAGCCTGGCCGAGTGGCTTTATCCCTCGGGAAATGCCATCGGCCAGCACATCCGTTTCAGCTTCATGCCGGAGTATCAGGATCTGGAAGTCGTGGGCATCGCGAACAACGCCCGAATCTTCGACCTGCACAAGGCCGCCCCGCCGGTGATTTATCTGCCCACAACGCAACACGCGTCGCAAGATGGCGCGCTTGTCGTTCGCACGCGGGGAGCCCCGGAGGCGCTCGCGAAGGCCGTAGGGCGCGAGATCGAGTCGCTCGGGCACGAATATCCTTTAGGCACTAAGACGATCGCCCAAGAGGTGAGCCACGCGCTAGTGGAAGACCGCGTCATCGCTATGCTCTCCGGCTTTTTCGCGGGATTGGCGCTACTGCTGGCTTCGGTAGGACTGTATGGGCTGATGTCCTATGCCGTTACTCAGCGGACCCGCGAAATCGGCACGCGCATGGCCCTCGGCGCTCAGCAGGAAACGGTGCTTTGGCTTGTGCTCCGGCAAGCTCTCGAGCTCGGACTGCTCGGAATCGCGGTTGGCATTCCCTGCGCTCTCGGCGCGACCCGACTCATCGCCAGCATGCTGTTCGGGATTTCCGCGGGCGACTTACCGACGATTGCCGTCGTCGCGATTTCTCTGCTCACCGTGGCCTTGATTGCCGGTTACCTGCCGGCGCGAAGAGCCGCACGAATCGACCCCATGGTCGCGCTGAGGAGCGAATGAGGCCAGAGGGGAATAGCTATCAGCAGTCAGCTCTCAGCTATCAGCTAAAAATTGCCCCGACATACCTGCAGTGGCTGAGGGCTGATAGCTGACCGCTAACACCGGGAAACCATGAACTGGCTTAAACGACTATTTTCGCGCCAGCGGCTTTACGGCCACCTGAGCGCGGAGATTCAAGCCCACATCGCGGAAAAGGTCGAGGAACTCATGGCTGGCGGCATGTCGCGGGAGGAAGCAAATTTCGCCGCCCGGCGGGAGTTTGGCAACTTGCTTCAAATTGAGGAGCGCAGCCGCGAGGTCTGGCAATGGCTTTCCCTCGAGAACCTTTTCAGAGACGTTCGCTACGGGATGCGAATGCTGGCCCGGAAGCCCGCGTTTGCCGTTTTGGTCATCGCCACGCTCGGACTCGGCATCGGCGCCAATACTGCGACATTTAGCATTGTCGACGCGGTCCTGCTTCGTCCACTCCCTTACCGGGACCCGGAGCGACTGGTGGTGATCTGGCAGGCTCAGCCCGGACGGTTTGGACAATCCGAATCATTTAATAGTTATGGCGATTTTGAGAACTGGCGAAAATCGAGCCGCAGTTTCGAGCAGCTTGAGGCGTTGACCTGGGCCACCGCGGGTCAGACGCTCACTTGGCGCGGAAAGCCTCAGCGCACTTTGGCTATTCCTGCCACTGCGGGCATCTTCTCTCTTCTCGGGGTGCCCGCGGCAATGGGCCGCACCTTTCAGGATGACGATTTGAAGAGAGGCTGCACCGTCGTCCTGGCGCACAGCTTCTGGCAGAACCAGCTTGGGGCGGCACCGGATATCGTGGGCGGCGCTCTAAACCTCGACGGAAAGCCTTGCACGGTGGCCGGAGTCATGCCCGAAGGGTTCGATTTCTACCCCCGCCAAACGAACCTCTGGACGTTGATTACTCCTAATAGCGAATACGTGCTCCACCCACTTGATTCCGTGGTCGGGGTCTTCGGGCGACTCAAACCGGGACTGACGCCGGCCGCCGCCCAGGCTGAGCTCGCCGTGCTTCATCAACAGTTAATGCGGGACGTCCCAGCGAGTAGCTGGGTGACAAACTTTGTGCCGGTGGTCTACGACCTGCAATCGGAGTTCACTTGGCTCGCTGGTCGAAACCTGCGAACGGGCCTCCTGGCATTGTTCGTGGCGGTAACGCTGGTATTGCTCATCGCCTGCCTGAATGTTGTGAACCTGATGTTGGGCCGCGCTGCTGACAGAACGCGAGAGTTCGCAGTCAGGGCAGCTCTCGGGTCCGGTCGCGTACGACTGGTGAGGCAATTGCTGACGGAATGCCTGTTGCTTTCAATCCTGGGAGCGAGCCTCGGAGTAGCGTTGGCGGTAGGGGGAGTCGCCTATTTTCGGGCGGTGAATCCGGTCGAACTGCCGCCCGGCAACACCGTAACGGTGAATTTCCAGGTGTTGGCCTTTACTGCCGTGCTCGCCATTCTTACAGGACTCCTCTTTGGAATCGCGCCGGCTTGGAAAGGTTCGCGCGCCGATGTGAACGAGGTGCTGAAGCAAGCCGGCCGTGGGGGCGCGCTTGGGCGCTCTGGCCATCGCACCGGCAAGTTGTTGGTGGTAGCGGAGGCGGCGCTCTCTCTGGTTCTGCTCGCGGGGGCGGGACTGCTCATCCGAAGCATCGCGCGGCTCAGCTCCGTATCGCTGGGCATTAATCCGCATCATCTCCTTACGGCTGAAATCGACCTTCCGCAACCGGGCTATTCGGACGCCGCCCGGCAGGCTAATTTCTATCGTAGGCTTGTCTCCAAACTCGCCGCGCTCCCTGGCGTGGAGGGCGCCGCGTTATCTTCGTGGCAGCCGCCATACCCGGATCCCAGTGAGGTATTGACCGTCGAGGGTAGGCCCGCTCCTGTTGCCAATTCCTTAGGCGACGTCAGAGTCAGGCGGGTGAGCCCCGAGCTTTTCCGTGTCATGGAGATTCCCTTACTTCGGGGCCGCCCGTTTGACCTTCGCGACCGCAAGCAATCACAGCCGGTCGCCATCGTCAGTGAGGGTCTGGTGAAGGAGTACTTCCCTCACGAAGATCCGATCGGCAGACAGGTCAAGTTGGGGGCCCCCGCAGAAGCCGCCAAAGCGTCCTGGCTGACGATTGTGGGAGTTGTGGGCGACGTCAAAGCCACAACCGTTTTCAAGGAAATGGGGTACGTTGACATGCCAGCCATCTACCAACCTGTGGATCAGGTTGCGGGCGGCTCGATGGGAATGGTCATCCGCACGGGGGGAAAGCCTGGCGACTTGCAGCCGACCGTCGAGCGGACGGTCGCTGACCTCGACAAAGACGTGCCCGTATCTAATTT
>Ga0181535_10003945_pt1 | contig 16881 bp, 11 predicted proteins | sample PEATcosm2014_Bin_44_FD_119774 | JGI IMG/M metagenome (GOLD analysis project Ga0181535, IMG submission 119774) | Peatland microbial communities from MTU Mesocosm Facility, Houghton, MI, USA - PEATcosm2014_Bin17_30_metaG | ecosystem: Environmental > Terrestrial > Soil > Wetlands > Peat | place... | reverse complement strand
CCAAAGAGGGCTTGGGCCTCCCGTGCCAGAGCCAACAGGCGACGACGTGTCCGTACACCTTCATCGTCTGAGTCTCCCAAGTCGCTGCCGGGAACGAGATCCGAGACTACAGGAGCGTCGCGGTCATCGCCGATGTCCATGACGGACGAGCGGCCTTGTTCATCGGCTTCCCCGGTTGTCTCCGCGTCCAGGTTAGAGGCCCGCGTCGTAAGCGTCGATGCGGCGGCGGCTGGGCTCGACGCCATGGATCTCAAGAGGGCCAGAGCTGACCACCACCTCACCCGTCTGCGAACCATGGTCCCGGTCTCGTCCTGGACAGTTTCACGGACGAATGCCAACACCTTCTTGAAGAAGGCCCGGTACTCGGGACTGAGCAAATAAGATTGCTCGGCCTCTTTACGTTGTGGGAAGGGGGTGTCGGAGTTTAGGTAGTGTTCGATGTCGCCGCGTTTGCGCTGTACGAGGTGGATCGCGAGACGCTCTCGGTGAACCCGATTGGCGTCTCCTCCCAAGTCTGTAGGTAGATTAGCGAGTGCTGGATCCAGGACGGCCAACAGGGAGCGAAAGGCGTCCTCATTGCCCGAGTGGGGAGTTGCCGTAACCAACATGAGGTGGCGATCCTTTCCCTCCGCCAGTTTGCGAAGGAGAAGGTGTCGTTGATGTTGGGCGCTGCTCACTCTACCGGCGTGAGCGCAGGTGTGGGCTTCGTCCACAATGACGAGTTCCGGGCAGGTACGGAGAAAGTCATCTCTGCGATGGTCGGACTTGATGTAGTCCAGGGAAACGATGGTGAAGGGGTAATGCTCGAAGAGGCTCTCCCCTCCTCTGCACTCGGATTCAAGACGCCGGGCTGTTCCGGCCAGGACCAACTCTGCCTCAATCTGGAACTTGCTCTTCAGCTCCCGCTGCCACTGCTCAGCGAGGTGAGGCGGACAGAGCACGACCATGCGCGTAACTTCCCCTCGATCTAGTAGCTCTTTGGCGAGAAGAGCTGCCTCGACGGTTTTACCGATGCCAACGTCGTCAGCAATTAATAAGCGCACGGGGTCTTGTTTCAGCCCCATGAGCAAGGGAACCAACTGGTAGGGACGAGGCTCGAAGTTCAGGTGCCCGAAAGACCGAAACGGTCCGGCGCTGGCGCGGAACCCGAGGCGTAGAGCATCCCGGAGCATTCGAGAAGATCGGTAGTCTCCCGCCTGCTCAGGAATTGGGTACTCGAATTGGGCGGCGCTAATCTCTTCAAGGTCGCTGAGGATGCCGGTGACTTCCATGTCGCCACCGCCCAGGGGGCGAAGCATGGTCATCTCCTCTGAGCTTTCCGGCAATACCACCCACTCGCGGCCACGCGCCCGTACCAGACTGCCTACCGTGAAGCTCATGCCAGGCTCCCGAACACGGAGGGAAATCTCTTCACGACCTCTTCCCAATTTTCCGCGTGGTGAAATCGGATGACCTGGTATCCAGCGTCTTCCATGCAGGCGTATTGGACCTTATCCCGATCTTGGCGTTCGGGGAAGTCGTGGGGCGGGCCGTCCACATAGACCACGGCCTGATGGTCATCGTACGAAAAGTCTGGCCGCGTCATGCATGGCTTGAAGAAGACCTGCGACCGTGTAGGCAATCGGAGGTTCTTTGTGTAGAGGAAACCGAGCCAATCCTTTTCGAGCTTGGACTCACACTGCTTGATCAGATCGCGGAGGTGATCCTCCCGGCTCTTGGCGCTGGATGAGACCTTGAGCGTTCCCCGCCGCATGGCGAGGAGGTAATCCCGTACCAGGTGGCGATCCAGGAGCTCGTGATCCCACTGATTGCCGTACGACATCAAGCAGTCGTAACAGGCAGCCTCGCATGCCTCCGTCGAACCCTTGGGGAAATGGAGGTCCTCTCCATTCTCAGGATCAAAATGCAGCAAGCCAAGCGCTGTCTTGGCCACGTCAATCAGTGCGGTTTGGCCATCCTCCACCAGACGCCTCAAGACTCCCGCACCTCCCTCAGCACTCTCGTAGATCAGAATCTGATTGCGAGGCTCTGCGGAAGGGAGCGGTTCTGCCGCTAGTTCAGAATCCTCCAGTTGAAACCAGACCTGAATTGCATTCTTCAGGGCTGACTGAAGGGACGCCATGAACTTTTCGTCGCGACCAGGTACTGGCTCAAAAAGAAGACAGTTTCGCCGGTCCTCAACGTATGGAATTACGCGAGCCACGTTATTGGACATCTCCTCGACATCTGCACTGTCCTGCTCATCCAGGTCTTTCTGAGAGGCCCAGTAGCCGCGTTCGAGATCCAGGACAAAGCCATCGGGCTTGGTCAGATCACGACGCCGCATGCCAAGGTTCACCCTCCAGATGGTGGCGGCATCTCCGTAGTGCAAAATCGCAAGGGGCGTTGTGCCATCGTAGAGTTCAGCTTTGCGCGGACTCGGCTTCCCGCCCCGCTCCTCGAAGCGAATTGAGGTTTGGAGGTCAAAGCCTTTGCGGAGTCGTTCTTCCTCATCGGAATTGATTCGCTCCCTGCGGCGGGTCGCGACATTCTGAAGCCGGAACATATTGGCGCGGGCCATACCCAGGCCTAGGCCGCAGTGCTCGCAGACATCGGAGCCTGGCTGGCCCTCCGGGGCCGTGTGAAGATAGCCGCAGGCAGTGCATCGTTTCATCTGACCAAGAATCGGACCATCGCCAATGGGCAGGATCACCTTGTTGATCTCGTAACGGCTACCCTCGTGATAAACGATGGCCCTTGGACCGAACTCGGATATAGCCAGGAACCGTGGACGTGAGAGGAACTCTTCACCCGACTTTTCGCGAACCTGCCTTCGACCGGGAATGAAAGCCGAGAGGGGTAGCCGTGGAAAGTTGTATCCCGGCAGGAAGCCTTCGCTCGCGAAGTAACGGTAGCTGTAGAAATCAGACTGCATCATGTTGTCTGACTCGCAGAGAAGCTTCAACTGCGCCTCAGATTCCCGGCGCAACCTCTTGGCCTTCTCCTGGTCCTTGGGAGATCGCGTGTGATCCAGGATGATCTTGTTTTGAAGTTCCTGCTGATTCCTGGCACTGCGATACATCGTTCGCCAGCGGTCACAACTGACATCAAACTGGTGCTCTAGCTGGAGGAGCACGCGGTCGAGCCACTCCGACGTAAACCACGCCGCGCTTGAGAGTTCATCCTTCAGGCCATTGAGGATGGCCACCGCTTTGGTCCGTGTGGCTATCTTATACATGGGGTTTGCCATCTGGGTGGACACTGATGGCAGCAACTTGAGGCTGGGATTCTCTCCCTCCAGATCGAGGATGTCCCGAAGAGATCGCTGGAGGTCCACTTTGGTCTCAGCCAGCCACAGCGCGTGAATGTGCGACCGAATCAGATCCTCGTTCGCTAAATCCAGGCGCGGAGTGGCAACGCGCCCTGCCACCATGCGGTCGGGACGCTTAAAGAAGTATTGGTCGTGGGAGCTTCCGGTGCTGCAGTAGCTGTAAACCAAGGCGGGTTGGCCACTACGGCCTGCCCGGCCACTTCGCTGAGCGTAGTTCGCGGGAGTTGGGGGGATGTTGCGAAGATTGACGACGTTGAGATCAGAGATGTCAACGCCCAACTCCATCGTAGGGCTGCAATAGAGTATCTTCAGCCGACCCTCACGGAAGGCTTCTTCACGCTCCTCGCGCTGCTTGGAGGGGACCTGAGCCGTGTGCTCTCGGGCTTCCAAACCCAGAAGGTGCTGAGCCGCCTCCTTGTAGAAAGAGACAAAGAATGGGTTGGGGATAACCTCCACGCTCGATTCCGTCGTTTGCAATAAGGGGTCGTGGGCAACGGTGCCATCTCCAACCTTCCAGATGATGGCGTCAGCGGGGATTTGATAGCCATGTACGTCGCCACTGCTATCGCGAACTTCCAGGAGTCCCGCTATCCGAAGTAGATCAAAGAGCTGACGAATGATGACTGTAAGGTCGGTCCCAGGCATCGGAGTTCCCGGGATCAGTCTGTTTGCTTCTCGTTTAAGGAATTGCCCGAAGGAACTTCGAGGCCCGACAAAGGTCAGGCTTTCTCGATATGTATTGTCGTCCGCCTCACTCTGTCGTGGATAAGCTAGGGTAGCTCGCTCCATCTGCTCATCCTCATCGAGAGACCACGGCTCCTTGAGCCGCTGGTTGCTTCGCTGCTTGAGCTGGTCCTGATAATCCGATCGGAGATAGTCCACCTTGATGGCCAAGTCTCTGCGAAGAACATCCAATAGGGTCCGGCACCACTTCGTCCGATCGGATGGAGAACCGTTTAGAAGTAGGGTGTGCTTCCCAGCCCACTCCTCCTCCGCTGCACAAAGATCAGTGAGGCTCTTGTACTCAAGACGCAGCAGACCAACCTGCTCAAGATTCGGAAGGTTAATGCGCCATCCGCGTCGTAAGTCCCGGTAGAGCCGATACGCGAGTAGATCTTTTAGGACCTGCTTGGTGTCGTCTCTCGCAGCAAACTTTAGCGTTGGATCAACTGCGTAGTCCCCAAAGGGCAGATTCAAGACATCAAACACCGCATGGCTTAGCCGATCATGGGTGAGCCCGGCAGACCCGGCATGGTCGACGGCCTGATGGAGTGCCGCTCGAAGCAATCCCGTCTCGGCGAAATCGTTGAAGTGCCCCGCTTGTAGCGATGCATCTTGCCTGTTGTCAGTGAAGCTGAGTAGCTTACGAGCTCTATCCTCCATCTCCGATGCCGACTTCAGGTGACGAATCGCAGAGAGGCTGAGAACCGTCGTGGCAGTGCTGCGACCTTCCGAACTGAGCGTGGCTAGTTTTCCAAAGTCCTTTCGCTGGCGCGGACTGTAGGTTACACGGCAGTTGGGGCAAAAACAGAACGGAGTAGACAAAAAGACCACGGGGATGCCGCTGGAAGTCTCGTTACCCTCTTTGCCGAAGGCGTATGGGATTGGACGTTTGTCACGGCGATCCCTGCGCAGACGGAGGCTGCCCTTAAATAACTCCTTCCATTCATCGGGTAGTCGTTCCAATTCGGCTGTGGGGTCGCTAGGCCACGGCTCCTCCAGCGCCATCAGGTATCCGGCGTGGATGTTCTCGTCTTGGCTCTCGTCTTCCCCCGCAGGTCGCGGAACAGCCTGTAGCTTCCCTGCCTCCCCCTGTAGGTAGACACTGTAAAACTCCTGACCACATGAGCGGCAAAATGCCAGAGGATACAGACGCTCATCCCGGTGCTGCTCCGGGCGAAATAACTGAGGCTGTAATGTCATCCACCGGTCGTCACCGGTCCCTAGGGTGGCGTAGACGGCATCTCCCTTACTTATGAACTGATGCAGACGGAAGGCGAATGGGCGATTGCCACTCACGGGGTCCGGATCGCATTTATAGCCATGAAGGAGCCAGCGTTGAATAGTTGACTCGCAGGCTGCTGCGTCGAGCCCTGTCAACTCACCGAGTTGCTTCGCGACTTGCCCGACAGTCTTTGGAGTGGCCCGTTTAAGATGCTTGGTGCCATCTTCATGTTCGAGGCCGAAGGTTGTCTCCAGCCAGCTCGCCATGGGGTTCTGGCAGAACTCATCAAAAGAATTTGGGATCTCGAAGCTGGCTTCCTTCACTCTGTAGCTGAGCTGCTCTACGACACTCGGATCGTCGAGCGAGAACTCCGGAGAGATCCTACGAAGTCTTTCAGTAATGACATCGTCTGGTGAAACCGGGGATCCAAAAAGGCGGGAAGCTACCGCAGCAACATCCTGTTCGATGGCTGCAAGCGTGGCCCCGGTGCCCATGGTGGCGGAGGTGCCGACGCAGATGACATCCTCAGCTTGAATGGTCTCCCTGAGACGGCGGACCAACATGGACACGTCCGCACCCTGTCTGCCGCGATACGTGTGCAGCTCATCCAGTACCAGGAACTTCAGACCTCCGGCGGCTTTGACGAGATGTTGACGTTCCCGAGGTCGGGTGAGAATCAGTTCCAGCATGACGTAGTTCGTCAACAGCACATCGGGAGGGTTGCTCAGAATCCTGTCCCGGGCTTCCTCATTTTCCTGACCGGTGTACCGGGCAAAGCGAACAGGAGGCTCGCCTACGGGAAAGCCTGGGCCGAGGAACTTTTCCATCTCGCCGAGTTGACTGTTAGCAAGCGCGTTCATCGGATAGACGACGATCGCTTGGATGCCATGGCCGCTACCGGTCTTTAAAACGTGGTCGATGATGGGGATGAGGTAAGCAAGGCTCTTGCCTGACCCCGTGCCGGTGGTCAGGACGTAGTTGACATCCTTTTGGGCACAAGAGAGAGCTTGCGCCTGGTGCCAATGGAGACGGAGGGCAGCGCCCACTGGGTTCTCTATCGTTTTTCCGCGCCGGAAGATTTCACGGCACGTGGGATGGAGTTTCTTTTGATCAACCAACTCGTCGATGGTTGGACCTTCGACAAACGCCGGGTTGAGCTGCACCAAAGGTTCGGGCCAGAGAAAGCCCCCGTCGAGACGAGTGTTGACGAACTGCCCTATCTGGTCGTCCTTGATCCCCAGGAAGCCCTTAACGTAGGCGCTGTAATCCCCAATAAGCTCTGTGCGGTAGCGGAAGATGTCCATTCGATGTCCTTGACAGACCTAAGTATTGCACCGGCAAGCACGATTTGGGATATTTTGTATGCGGCTTGGCGAGGCCCAGCTAGGCTGTTGGGTGAGGGAAACGGCCCGGAAGGAACGGCCGGAGCGGTGGTGGACTTGATGGGAGGGTGGATAGAAGGTAACGAAACCGCCGGTGAGGGCCTCCGGCGGGGGCGTGACGGGGTGGTCAGGTGGATAGGTGGCCAACATATACTCGGGGCGGAGGACTACATGAAAGATAGCGTAGAGGCTCGCGCAATGGAACGGGCAACAAAACATTACGAAGACAAAGCCTGGAAGGTGGCAAATGTGTCCCGAGTCCGCAAGGACCATAAGGGGTATGATCTGTTAGTCCAAAGAGGGTCAGAAGAACTCAAGGTAGAAGTAAAGGGCTCGAAGAGCCCCTACCACGGAATTCCCGACCTCCACAGCAATGAGCTCGATGACCAAGGCCGATTGATTGCCGACTTTTTGTTCGTCGTGTATCTCCCTGACGACCTGCCTTCAAGGGCGGCGATCATTCCCCGGAATGCATTCCCTCCGAATTGCATGCAGCGAAAAGTCACGTATTGCATACGCAGCGCGTGGAAGAACCAGGCGTTTATCAAACGATTCCTAGAAGAAGCGTAACGAGATTGTGCGCCCAATTCCACGCAGATCGTGGGCCGTTAAGTCCGACGCCAGGGGGTGGTGCTCGGTATGGAGGGGTTCTCTCAGGCGCGACGGCGGTCTGTGTTGTCAGTGTGAACGCGAAGAGCACCCCGCTACACACCGGTCCGTTAGACGTCGGCTGCATAGGAGCCTCCAGGTAGGATCGGCGCGGTTAGGTGGATGACCGGGCAAGGGGTACCGGGTGGAGCGAACCAGTTCCCGGGCGGGTTTGCCTCCCGCCGTTGACTGACCTGGACAAGGTGTGGTTCAGCGTGGTGGTTCAGCCGCTTGAGGGGACGACCGCATTGTCGGGCTAACGCGGATTTCGACAATCGCGAGAAATGTGTGACTACGAAGAAGCGCGGGCCGAAAATGTCCAGGCGCTGGTGTCAACCTCGATAATCTTGCACTCTGCCATGAGACTCAGGGCAGTGAAGAGTCGATCTGGAGTAACCCTAAGCGGAAGAACACCAACAGTCAAGGCAGTAAGGCCCTCCTCCTCTATACTGATCCGAAGCCGTTGCGTACCGCCGTCGTATCGCCTGGCCGCTACCGACAGATGCTGGCTGATGATGTGCTGCTCTAGTAAGAGCAAGACGAACTCCTTTGTCCCCAGTTGGCCGGACCTATCGAGAGAGTCAAGCCAGAATCGTAGAGAAATGCGTTCAGCGCCACCCAGACTCAATTCAGCGCCGATCGTCTCGCTACCAGCCAAGTGTCGAGTATATTCCGCGCAAAGGAAAAGTAAGCGAAGAGCGTAGACAACATGCAGATCGTCACCCACGCCAAAGCGATTCCAAACTTCGTCCATCAATGCAAAGATTGAAAGGCTCTCATCCTTGCAGGAACGCTGTAGGAGTGTTTGCAGATTCCCCAAAGCTAAGCTAGAACGGACCGCGGACACCGTAAGTCCGTACGTCAGAACAGAGGCGTTCGCCTTCCACAACTCGTCGATATAACCGGCAATCGCCCCGGTGTCGTGCTCCTGTCCATATATCAAGCGCTGTTCAAGCCACCCCAACAGGGACTCCAAAGCCAACCGCTGTGCCTGCCTTACTTGGAGGCAAATCCAACGGTGCCAATTTGTAATGAGCAGATTTGGAACGGATGAAGATTTCCTTTGGAGGATCATTCCATAGAACAAAGCTGCTCGGATCGCATCCTCCGTAAGCGGACCTCCGGCACTCTTGAGCAGTTGCAGAATCAATGACACAGTCGCACTTCGATCACCCGTTCGCGTGCCATCTCCGACAGTCGATTCAGAATAGAACGCCGACCAGAACGCACGCCTCTCTTTCGCGGTGGGAGTCTGGATTGCCCAATGGGAATAAAGATCCGAGACCTCATTCGGTGTCGCGAATGCTTCCGAGGGGTCTCGCAGCAGCTTTGGTCGACCCACGCCATCTAAGCTCTTGTTCAGCGCCTCAGCCAATTGGTTCCCGAATCCAGTTGTGCGGAACAAACCGTGTTCTGTCTGTTCGATGAAGCCCAATCCGTCAGGACTTTTTGCCGCAGGTCCATACTGAATAGCCGCCATGAGGCTAGTGCTGCTCGGCTGACGCTTCCACGATGCGAAGTCGAGGGGGGCATAGCCCGGCTTCGGGACGACCGCCTGCGTTCCGGGAATCCCGCCGACACCATGCAGAACATGACTCCACGTGAATAGAATTTCGATCTTTTCCCTCCATACCTGGAGTTCGTCGCTCGTGGGTGATTTCTTCTTCGCAGCGGAAAGTAGATAGAATTTCCAGAATATCCAAGCGATCAAAGAAAATGGACGCAAATGCGCACTCACATTGTTGATGCCGGGAAGGCATTGACTCATCAAGTTTGTGTTGACTGCGCGCAATCCCAGAAAGTCGTTGCCGCCTTGGTCCGGGCTATACTTTGCTACGAAGATGGGCTTTTGTGTTGGCTCAATCATCTCTTTGTCCGAACGGTAAACCACCCGCAATGCAAGGCTATGCGGCGGGACTTCAGGCTCGCCGCCATGGTTTCTGGGAGCCATCTAAAGCACTTTGCGCAAACAAGCTGATCGCCGAGCTGCTCCTTAAAGCGGTCCGTACCGGAGGCACTCTCAAGCTCAATACGGATTTCGTTCCCCGCTTCCCCCTTGAACAAGGGAGATCGGTCGTCAATGGCCTTGCCATGTCTTGTGGCGTCGATGACAGCCACAAGTTCCTGCCGGAGCGTTGTACTTTGGAGGACCTCACGGAGAGTGTCGAGAGGCGCGACAGGTAAGCCGATCTGTGGTTCACCAAATGGAATACCGGTCGGAGGCAATAGCGCAGCCGCAAGCCTACCCGGCTCAACCGCTCCTGCGTAGAACGATTCCAGCAACTCGTGAAGCTCGGTGTGCCCCTCTGAGTTCCTTCCTGCCAGAACAGCAACTGAAGTCACAAAATGCTGCTCGAGCGCGTCGACAACCGGCTTGGCTTGAGCAAGTCTTCCCGCGGTACTCACCCACTCGCCTAAGAACCGACCAGCTTGAGAAATATCCCTCTTTCGCAGCAGCATATTCATCATCACCTCGAACCAGAGCACCAGCAGACCACAGCAGTCTGAAGCATCCAGCTCTGGCGAGCCGACAAGAGTACGCATTTCGTGATCAAATTCGCTCAGCGCGCTCTGGATAAGGTCTGGAGGCTGCTCCCACTTTTCCTCTGTTGCTTCATCACCTGTCGGCTTATCTGGGTCGGTGGTATCGGATTCTAGCTCCGTTACTACCTGTCTGGCGCCATGTTGGACCGTCTTAGGGCCGTACCCAAGCAACCGCTTTCGAAATTGCGCAAATACTCTTTTCAGGCTTAGCTCAGCCAAGTCAACTACAGCGCCACTCGCAACTGAAGGTGTGTCGGTCGGAGCCAGTTCCTCAAGATCAACCGTGATGATTGCAGGAGCTTGGTCGTTGTCTTTGCGCTCCTTCAAGGAATTGATCCTTCCTGCAAAACTCGGAAGATGCTTTTGGGCGTTTATGGCCAGGTATTCCAGAAGCGCCACGTCGTCATCTTCCGTATTCTCGCGGGCTATGAATCTGAGCAGAGCTCCGAGGTTAAGATTAGGCAGCCGAGCTATTCGAAGCACGTCTTCCGCATGGACCCAGCCCCGTGCGGATCGATCGTCGGACGAGAGCAATATCTGCACTCCCGATGCAATCGCAAACTCCGAAAACGTCAGGTCAACCACCTGAAATCGTGCCGCACGATTCAAGTTAGCCGTGAAGCACTTCGTGTCGCCGTTCGGCTTTGTAAGCGTTCCATTCCACGAACCCCCCTCTGAGTTGAGGCCGAGAATCATGCCATCAAGCACATCACCGGTCAAGGTGGCATACGCAAGTAACTCATGGGCGCTCGGAGAGGAATACGTCGCTGGAGCGAACGATTTGGGAAACGGGGCCTCTTTCCAGTCGACCCAAACCTCGTTTGACAGTCCGGCGCGCAACACACTCACTTCAATATTGTTTGTGGTGCAGAGCGCTTGCTTGGTTGCGTTCGCGCTCCCTGTCATCACGGCGCTTCCGAGTTTGCCTTTAAACTCAAGCCACTTCGCATGTATAGAACGCTTTGCGTCGAGTGAATCGGCCCACGTCGGCAGTATGCTCTTTCCCCACTTTTCTGCAACGTGAAAGGGGAAGTTGAACGAATTTGTCTCGGGAGGAACCGCAATTCTGATCTTGCTGCAACCTAGTTCTTCGGCCGTCATTCGTATTGCGTATCCATCATTGTCATAGAAGGGAGACAATACCGTCATCTCCTCCACATCAGAGAGCTCCTTAGTGAGTTGGTCAACGATCGGAACCGCAGCCGAGTGGAGCAAGCGAATGCCCATTGCTCCATCAGCTAACGCCCCAGCCTTTGTGGCGCGATCTTCAAACTGCGGACACCAAGTTAAGTCTGGACATTCAAGATCAACACGGCTGCGGAGCGCCCGGAGAAAATCTGCGAATTCGTTGAATAGTTGCGGGGTCTTTCTAGACGTGAAGACTTCTAGAACTTCGAGATTGCGGCCAAATCCTCCAAACGTCAGGTTTCCGCTGCCAACAGAAAGTGCGTCTTCGTCTGGCCCTGCAAGGTAAATGCACTTGGGATGAAAAACACCATTATTTAGTCGTACAGGAATCAGGCGATAATCGTGCCCGATGGCATGTGACCGTCTTTCGATCAAAGATGCCTTGTAGCCTTGCAAATCAGAAATGACCCATATCTCTTGGCATCCAACTTGGCGGAGAGCTCTGAGGAGTAGCGAATCGAAGAAGCTAAGACTTAGAGTATATGTAGTGAAAAGTGCCTGATTCCACTTGCCACTCTCAATCACATCGAGGATTGTGTTCACTGGTCTTGGCCTTTCGTCTGCAAGCGTCCCGTCGCCTAGCGCGCTGAGTCTTGGGATTCACAGAATTGAAGAGCCAATTGAGGTCTAGGATCTGTGTGGAGGAGGCTGCCTAAGTATAGTAGGCGATCACCGCCCGTGAGTTTGGCGTACTGTTTCCGGGTCAGATTCAACCAGACGGCGCCTCTGCCGATGGCGATGCCCTGCTCGACCGCAGGGCGGCCGACGAGATTGAACTCAGAGCTCCCCACATCTGTGGATGACAGGCTTTGAGTATTCGCCTATTCTTCTCCCATGTCAATGCACTACTGCCAACAGGGAGCGGTCAAGCCAAACGTCTATGTGGTGACGTGCAAGAAATGCACCCGCAGCATCCCAGCCGGCGCTCAGGAGTTCCCCAGAGGCAATCTGGTAGTCCAATGCCCGCTGTGTGGTGAGTTGCGCCGCTACCGGCCCTCAGAGGTGTATCTGGGCTTCCCTGACAGCCATCTCATACAGCAACAGGTGTCCATCACGCGGAGAAGGAAGGGTGGATGGTGAATCACGCGCGCTACTACTGGCTGATGCTGGGCGAAGTGCACCTGACGCGAGTGCGGTTCGCTGTGATGTTGCGATGGATCGCGCTGTTGAGGTATAGCATAAGGGCACTCTTTCAATAGTGCCGCAAACGCCCCACGCAGCCAAGGCCACACCACCAACGGAGAAAATATGAACTTCACGCAACAGCAGAGCGACGTGATTGCTGCGATGCAGATGACATTGGTAAAGCTAAAGACCAGCGACCCTGATACCCTCAAGCTGCTCGCCAGCGACAACACCAGCGCGCTCGCGGGCTTCGACCAAGAGGCTCGCCGACTACAGGCAATTCAGGCCCTCACCGACTCCATCGCTGATGCTAAGGCCGAGACCGTCCCGGCAAACCATCCCTATCACTCGCGCGATCCACTCACCGGCCTCATCCAGTCACAGATCGAGGACAACGTCATCCCCGAACTCCAGGCCACCGGCCAGGGAAACCCCGTCGTCTGGATACCCGCCGGTGTCCGTGGCATCCTTGAGCATTTTCACGACAAATACCCCTTCCAGACTGCCACCGCAGCCAGCCGGATTCAGATCCCCAACACATGCAAGATCGCCCTTCTTGGCGACTGGGGCGCAGATAACATACATGCCGAGCGTCTTGGTAAGCTCGCTATCGCCAAGGGTGCAGACTACGTCATCCATCTGGGCGACATCTACTACTCCGGCACGGAGGGCGAGTGCCGCACCTTCCTCCGGAATTGGCCGCTCAAGAATCCTGACGGCACTCCTGTCCGAGGTCGAAGTCTGGCTCTCAATGGCAATCATGAAATGTATTCTCTTGGCCGTCCATACTTCACTATCGTGCTGCCTGCCTTCGGCCAGGAGGCGAGCTACTTCACCCTCTACAACGACAACTGGCAATTCCAGGGCCTCGATACCGCGTACCAGCCCTTCAGCATCAGCGGCGGTAACGACGATGTCCGCCTAAAAGTTCAATACGACTGGCTGACAAAAAGCATCGTCGAGAATCCCGACAAGAGGAACATCTTCCTCACCCACAACCAACCTGTATCCGCGCACATTCCCGAATTCGAGGCCGCACAACACCTCATGAATGAAGTCCGCATTCTTTTGGAAGATTGCGGCGGACTTTCCATCTATGGCTGGTTCTTCGGCCACGAACATCGTTGCACCATCTACGACGACAACGCCCGCAACCCAGATGCTCTCTTCCGCGCCCGTCTAATCGGCAACGGCTCCATCGCCCATCACCCACAGGAAGAAGTATTAGCCGAGAAGGACGACAGCCAGGCGAGTACGACCCCGTTTCTGAAGGTCAACAGTCGCGCACTCGACGAAGATCACGAGGTCGCCGTTAGCACCTTTGCCCTGCTCACGCTGGACGGACCAAACATCGATGTGCAATACATCGATGAAGATGACAGACTCTTCTACCAAGAAACGTGGGCAGCATCTCAGAAGCTTTGGTAGCGAAGATCATTCCCATGCCGCTAGATCGAGGACGACAGCCCATCCAAGGTAAGCGTCTCCATCACTCACAGGCGCAAGAGCAGAAGGTGAGCGGTGCCATGGGATGCTCAACTCCCAACTCTACGGGGGACGGTGGAACGTCCATTTCATCGAAGCCGACTGCCGGACACTGATCGGCCCGGCTAGGGTGCGGATCCACCAGAGTCCTGCCGTGGTACGCTTTCGGCATGTGCGGGCGCTACTACCGAATCGCCGACAAGCAGACGATCGTCGACCACTTCCATTCTCTTGCGGCAACCGATGAGCCGTTCCCGCCTGGCTACAACATTGCACCCGGTACCATCCAGCCCGTCATCCGGCAGGGCCGCGACACTGGAGCCCGCGAGCTGGTCGGCATGCGCTGGGGCTTGGTCGGCTTCGGTTCGAGCGGACCGGATCCTACACGCTCCACCTTCAACGCCAGGAGCGAAAATCTCACCAAGAGCGACCTCTGGCGCGTCCCGCTGCACAAGCGCCGGTGCCTCGTGCCCGTCTCGGGCTACTACGAGTGGCGCAAGCCCGACAAAATACCCTTCCGCTTCACTCTACGTGACGAGCCGCTGTATGCCCTCGCTGGCTTGTGGGACGCCTGGAAGAATCCGGCCGGCGACTGGTTGCAGAGTTTCTCAATCATCACCGTGGACGCCAGCGCCGCGATGAGCACCATCCACGATCGCATGCCTGCCATCCTGATGCCTCCCGAATACGATCAGTGGCTCGATCGTGGGGAGACCGAGCGGCCGCCCACCCACCTGCTCCGTCCATTCCCCGAGACCACACTCCAGATCCACCCGGCAAACCCCAAGATCGGAAACGTACGCAACCAGGGCATCGACCTGCTCGACCCCCCATAGGCGCGTCAGTCACCCTCGCCTACAACTTCTTCCCTGGATTCTCGGCTTCACGCTGGTCTACGCCATGCTCTTCGGCGTGGGCGACCTGCTCTTCGGGCGCATCGCTCCCGGCTGCGGGCTGCTGGCGCTCAGCGGAAGCAGCCTCGCCGTCCTCTTCTACAGCCTCAACCGCCGCGGCTGGTCCGTTTGGAGATAGACATCACAGTGCAGTAATCAATAAACTAACATCCGTTCGGTAGGACGAAGTTGTGGCATTGCGGATCGGAAGGGAAAACCTAAATGTCGATTACGCCTGCTGGTGGTTGGGGAAACCCACCTCAGAGTTCACCAGAAAGCCATTCCTCGGTAAGTTCAAGCGGTTCCTGTCCCTATTGTCACAGCAGCGATTGGCAGTCTGCAAGTCTGGTCTATCGCGAAGGTCTATCTACTATAAGCAGTCGAACAAAAGGAACTGCTGTCGGTATTGGACGAGTGGGAATTCGCAATGGAAGATTTGCCCTCGGCGGTGGAGTATATAAAGGCCGAACCTCTGGAGTTACGCAGACAACGCTCTCTAAGCTGGCTGCACCTCCTCAAATGCAAATGGGATTGATGATATTCCTGATAATACTTTGCATAATACCCGCACTCGGAACATTGGGGGGCATTACGCAGGGTCTGATGATGCAGACCATTATTAATGGCTCGATTGTTGGCATTCTTGTGCTTGCTATTAAGTATGTCTATGAAAAGCAGCGAAGAATATACGATGCCGCAATGAGTGCTTATGAGAACACTAGAATGTGCCAGCGATGCGGGAAATTTTATTTAGGGCATCAAAGCTCCAAAGTTGAAACGGCACGACAGTCAGATCAAGGCAATAGTCGCGCAATGATGTTTGGCTTCTTAGTTCTGCTTTTAGTAGGTGCTCTCGCCCTTATTCTGCACAAGTCACAATCAGGAATAGTATCCAGCGGTGCTACACCGACCGAGCCTCTGACATCACAAGGGTCTGATGATTTTAGGTGGCCTACTGACGGACTTCCGTCATACATTGCAAATGCCCTAAATACGCCTGATCTTTCGCCCACTTCCCCTGCGGATCGCGAAAGAGAGCTAATCCTCGGAGTTGACGGACAAAGGCAACTAATCCCGGCTGTGAGTGAAGACGACTGTACTGGGAGCGGTGGTTGTATCTGGAATATAGTAGATGCCACCACCAGACGCGGCCTCATTGAGGACCAACAAGGAGCGCTTCACAAGACATCGAAAATTACAAATGGCTATTACGATCTGTTGGTTGAAGGTACTCAGGGACTTTGGATTTATCATTACCGCGAAGGAAAATATGTAATCGCAAGATGTTACGAGCGAAGCAATGGCCTTGGAAGCCCTGCAAGACCATCTACATGTCAAGGGGAAGCCGAGCCTTCTGCGTCGCCGAAGGCTAGCATGGGATATCCAGTTCCAGAAAAGACATTTGTGGACGCATACGTTCTTGCCAATTCAGGTCAGGACGATTTGACCAATGATCAACTTGAGCAACTCGGCCACGACGAATACAACATGGGTCTCAGCGTAGATACTCAAACCTTGCTTCTCGGAGGGGGTATGCTCAACACGCGGGGAAAGCGCGCAATGGACTATCTCGACAAGCTCAATCGACAGCAGACCCAAACGCAATGAGCCGTGTGCCCCAGGTCTCGATTCAGAGACGAGAGACGTCGGATATGACTTTTCCGAAGAGGCTCGACTAATCCTCACCCAGCTTCGTCGGTTTGGGCAGTGCAACAGGCATCAAGTGAACTGGGCCAAATGATCGCAGCCCACACACCGGACAGGTAATGTCATACTATGGCAACCGGCAGATGTCTCTATCGAGCGGCAGGGGCATTTGGCACTTGCTGCATTTGATATCCAGCATGTCTAGACACCGTGATAGACCAACCACTTGAGGAGTGAGGATGACTGTAACCTGGCATCCCGGAGAGTCTTTGATCGTGACAATGGCAGTGGCAGATGTGTGCGTGTCCTGACGACGAGACACGACACGGTTCTTCCGGGAAGTGAACAAACGAAAGAAAAATTTCGCAAAAGGGGCAAGGGCTTCGAGAGACATCTGGTTTTCTCCACGATTCAATCCAGGTTTGGCGATGGTTCGCCGAGTTTAGGAGTTGAACAACTTGGTTTCGTGAGAGAAAACCAGAGAACAGGCACTCTGGAATTCACCTGCTAAATTGGAAGGAGATGGCACCACAGACGCCTGTTGAGAAAACAAATATCCCTAATTAACCTTCCGTGTAAAGTATAGCACATGCCGGGTGTACCATGTCTCGATTTTGAGATCTGGGATGATGGTTGCCACATCTTCCCGCGTCGGGCTCAGGCGAGCATTTGCAGGCCGTGCTTCTGGACGATGGTGAGGAGCTTGACGGCCAT
>Ga0181535_10003944_pt1 | contig 16884 bp, 13 predicted proteins | sample PEATcosm2014_Bin_44_FD_119774 | JGI IMG/M metagenome (GOLD analysis project Ga0181535, IMG submission 119774) | Peatland microbial communities from MTU Mesocosm Facility, Houghton, MI, USA - PEATcosm2014_Bin17_30_metaG | ecosystem: Environmental > Terrestrial > Soil > Wetlands > Peat | place... | reverse complement strand
GGCAGGCCCGGCGCCCTTCCGCGAGAATGGGTTACGGTCATCGCCTGCCCAATTCGCTACCTAACTGATGCGATACGCGGAACCGGGTAAATGATGCAAAATCTGCGCGGCAGGTCCAGCCACGAAGGCCCGCGGCCACGCCGCGGCCTTCATCGAGGATAGCGCACCTCACGGTTACGCCGCCGTGACGCTTCTGGTTCCAGCCGGGGATGGGCAGGCGGGTCAGGACGCCGCGCCAGGCGTCTTTGGCCCCGCCGCGACGCGGTAAACCCGCTCCATTCTCCCTTGAAGGCGACGCGGCGTTTTTTGACACCCTTTCCGCGAGTTGATAGCCTTTGAATGGACGCATCTTGAAAGGCGCAAGGGCCGTTGTTCCCGCCGATCTCTGCTCTCCCAAACGTCCCCGTCGTCTAGCCCGGCCTAGGACACCGCCCTTTCACGGCGATAACACGGGTTCAAATCCCGTCGGGGACGCCAACAAAGCAAAGTAGTTATAGGTACTGGCGTTTTTCACTGGTCCGGGCGTGACGCTATCGTGACAAATTGACTGCCAAGACCTGCAACAGAGGGCGAAGTCTGCAAAGGTCAAAATGGCAGAATCCCCTCATCAGTCCTGACGATTATCCACCGAGGAACAGGTAGACAATCTCAGCCTTTCAACTCAACGGCAACGATCAATTACGTACTGTTCACAGAACGGCTGGCCCGTAGTCGAAGTGTTTAGTGGCGAGGGAGTATCGGCGAAGACTACAGACCGTGCACAGTTTCAACGGATGCTTCGATTTTGTGTCAGTGCTGCTAATCGAGTTGGCTATGTCGTTGTAAACGATCTGAGTCGGTTCTCCCGCAGCACGAATGATCTGGCGACGATGAGAGCTGTACTGAATGCAGCAGGTGTTTTACTGCGTTCCGTCACCGAGACCGTTGACGAGTCATCAACCGAAAACTTTATTACGACGATCTTCGGGGCCGTCAATTAGCTCAGCAACGACGTAAAGTCGGAAATGACGAAGACGGGAACCTGCACGATTAGCCCTCTTGATTCGCAGAGAATTTCATAAGCTCCGCTGGCATCCGTCGGGCTTTCGTGCGTGACTCGGTTTGCCTTTTCCGCTGTTTTGCCTATCTCATCAATAATCCCTTCTTCAAGCAAATGGCTCCTCCTTAATGCTCTAAGAGTGGAAGCCCAATGTTTGCGAAAACTCAGTTGGTATAAATCCGCACGTAATCCACCAGCATCTGGGCGGGAAACCGAGTGCTGCGATTGGGAGATCCCGGCCAAGAGCCTCCGACGGCCAGGTTGAGAATGATGAAATTTGCTTGACCCGAGTCAAACGGCCACACCGAACCCGCAAGACGGCTGATGCTCGATGGGGTGTAGGTGACGTAGGGCCGCGAGGGATGGTCGACGTAGTACGCCACGCTGCCCTTGCTCCAGATCATGCCGTAGGTGTGCCAACCGGCTGCGGTCCGGAAGGGGGGATAGTAATAGATGGTGCTCAAATTGCCGCCGGTAAAGCCGGCGCCGTGAATCGAGCCTTGATTCCAGTCGGGTGATCCGATCGCGTTCACACGCTCCAGCACATCCATCTCGCCGCACGCAGGCCAGTTGACGGTAGCAAAGCTGTTTCCCATCAGCCACGCGGCCGGCCACAAGCCCTGCGCCTCCGGCACTCGCGCCCGGATTTCGATGCGGCCGTACTGAAAGCTGAACAAGCCTTGGGTCTTGAGGCGCGCCGAGGTGAATACGCCGGAGGCTGGCTGCTCAGCCACGATGTGCAAGTAACCGTCGGTACCCACGTAGATGTTCGGCGCGCTGGGGGTGCACGGCGAGACCGAGGAGTTCCAGGCGCAGTAATCTTCCAGCTCTTCGTTGCCCCACCTGCCCGATCCGGCGTCGTAAGTCCACGCCTCGGAATCAGGCCGCGCATTGGCGCCGGTCGAGTTGCTGAACTCATCGCTCCATACCAGCGTTCCGGACGGAATGTTGAGTGTAAAGCTCTTCGAGGTAATGCTGCTGTTTGCGTCACCCGTGGCCGCAGCCATGGCGTTGACGGTCAGATTCGACGCGACGAGAAACGGCGCCTCGTAGATTTGCGAAGACGTGGTCGGTGTCGATCCGTCTATTGTGTAGTAAATGGTTGCGCCTGACGTTGCCGAGGACAGCGTAACCACGACCGCTCCGTTGAGTGCTGCGATCGTAGCGATGATAGGCGCGGCCGTGGCCAATAAGCCCGATTGAGAGCTTTGCGCCGCACTTCCGCCGATACCGCAGCAAGCCACGATGAGAATGCCTGCAGCCAGCGCGCACCTGAGGTGGAACTTCACGACATTCAACATGACGTCGATCTCCCCTTTCGTTCTATTTATTTACCCCGCCTTGCTATGTTCCTCCGGTCCTCCGCCATCCGAACAAAGCAAAGTCCGGCGAAAAATGGCGCCAACCAGGCCACCCGTGACCCAAAACGCCCATCGACCATCGACAGCGTGCCAGTCACTACCGCGTTGCCAACGATGCCAGCGGCAATCACCAAGCCCAATACCATCAACTTCTTCGGCCGACAGCGCCAGAACCAGGGCAGAAGCATTCCAACTCCGGTCAATGAGGCGGCAACAGTGCCGCGTTGAATTGAATCGAAGAGACGGAGGGGCAGTTGATTCCGGGCCTGCCGGCTTTCGAAGTACTTCCACTGCGCTCTTGGCAGTGCTTGAGAAATATGCGCACTGATGTAAGGGTGCGGTCCGAAGCCATCGAGATTGAAGGTCGCTAACTGTTCAACGACATTGCCGGCAGATCGCAAAAACTGGTCGCGCGGATATCTGCGCAAAATCGCTATCGCGAGCGGCAGGTCTTGATGCAGAATCAGTGTCCGGGAGTTCGAAGTTGCATTCTCCCAAACTCCATCCGAGCCCCAAAGAAACCGATTCGACGAGCCGGAGAGATTGTCTACGAAGTGGCACATCTCCCAGCCGGATCCCACACAATTCTTCTCTAGGTACCAGCGTCCAGGGCCGTCAGCGATTAGACGCGCGGTGAAGAACGGAGGGTGATTGCCCTCGAGGGAGGGGCTGCCATAGAGAAAAGCGTTTAAAGAGACCTGCGCGACAATAGGAGGCAAAAAAATCATTGCCAATTTCGTGGTAATCCCAAGATATCTCCGAAACGGCATTCGTTGGAAGATCGCGAGGACTACAAGCACGATGCATATGGCAATTGCTATCAACAAATGCGTAGCATGGGAGGCAATGGCCCACCAGGAAATCATATAAAGCGTGGTGCGCTCGGTGCGCGATGTACTATCCGGGGCGATTAACAGCAAGAAGATGCAAAGGTAGAGATCCGGGCCTAGGATGTCTGGCATAACGTATGCCCCATACCAACTCAAGCTGCTCAAAAGGCTGAGCAGCATCATGAAGACCAGGAATTGGATCCACATTTTCCTTTGGGCAATGGATCGGAAAACAAGCCAGAGAACCCATGACGTCAAAAGACACTGGAGAGCGACGATCGGCCAAATGGTGCCGCCCAGATGAAAGGGTAGAATTCCAAGACTGTAAATCAATGACCGTACGCCGTAAAAGGATGAGCGATGATTCAGAAGGATTGCCGCCGCGACTGCTCGCCCGCCCGAGACATATTCGAGGGTGTCTGGGTACAAAAGCGGAAAGCCGTTGTAGAGTGCGGGCCACGCCATCAGGAGCGCTCCGAGCGCCACGCCCAAAGGAGCAAAAAGGGACCCCTCTCTTACCGTCCTTTGCAATAGGACAGATATCGGCGGCCTCACAACTTCGTTCGTGTGCATGAGCTTGGGGTCAGAGTTAACCATCTTACGCTGGATTTCCATTTGGCTTCCCTGGTCGCCGTCAATTGCAAGTCCAATTACCTCGGCTCGAGCCGTCGAATATCCGAGGGAACAAACTAGCCGATTAAACGGCGCGAGACCCCGCAAGATTTGCATCATTGATTTATCAGGGATTTCCGTTTGCCTTTTGGCTGCGAACCAATATACCCCCATTTGCCTCCGCTCGCGATCTTTCTTGCATCCGTTTCCATCCCAAAGCGCCAGGCGTGCCCTGCAAGGCTATTTTCGTGACCCATAAACCATCATTTGCCCCATTTCGAAGCGATTTCACGGACACCCCTCCCTCAACTCCACTCCGCCGTCCAGATTGGTTTTGCCTGGCTGTCGCGCCTATCCAGCGGGCAGTGGCAAAGCCAGAATTCGCCGCAGCATGCTTCCAAACCTGTACAGAATCGGCGCGATGTCAGTTTGGAGAGATAACACCCGGAGCCCTCGACCATCCAGTTGCCCCAAACATCGTGACAATTTGACCGCCAAAACCTGCAACAGAGGGCAAAGTCTGCAAAGGTCAAAATGGCAGAATCCCCTCACCGGTCTTGACCATTGGCGAACCTTGCCCCATCTAGTCAAAACCTGCAATTTGGCTCTAGACCTGCTTTCACGGCGATGACACGGGTTCAAATCCCGCCGTGAACGCCAATAAAAGCAATAACTTACATGGATCGCTCGTTCCATCGTCATGTGTGGGCGACTCTGTGGCGACTCACCACAATAGGTGCAACGGGACAATTGCCGCGCGCAGCGAAAGGCTGCCGGGTTTCAGCTCCGCCGACTCCGGTAGCGCAGATAGAGATACGCAGCCTTTTCCTTCACACTGACCATTTGCAACCAGGGAGCAGAACCCGGCACAAACGCCACTCCTTCGACGACTCCCGGTCGAATTGCATCGCCCGCACGGCCGGCGATTTGCGGCGAGAGCGTCAGAAAGAGTTCGTCTACAGCTTTCGCCGCCAGAAATTGCCCGAACAGCGTAGGCCCGCCTTCGTGGAGAAGCCGCTTTACCCCAAACTGCGACTTGAGCAATTGCAGAATCGCCCGCGGAGCGATGCTGCCGCCGCTCGACTTCAAAGCATGGACCTCAACGGAGCCTAGTTTCGCAGCACCCCGGCGCGCGAGCTCATCTCTGCCAGCTGAGGTTGTGATCACCACCGTGCGGTTAGCCGGCGTTCGGAAAATCGCCCTCTTCAACTCGAGCTGGCCGCTACCGCTAACGATCACGAGCAGAGGATGTTTTGATTTATGCTGCGCGTTGACTCGGAATTCCTCATATAAATGCTGCGCACCGGGGTAGACGTCTTCAGGAGTCCAAAGGCTCTTCGCGCTTACGCTGTGCAAAGTTCCGGCGCCGACAATGATGGCATCTGCAGAAGCCCGCAACAGGCCCATGATGAATCGGTCCGCAGGGTTGGAAGCACTGATGGCTGAGCCGCCGGACTTGCCCTTCATCTCGAAGCTGACGACCCCGTCAAGAGTGGAAACAAAATTCGCAATGACAAACGGACGCGCAGCGGATGATGTGCGAAAGTGCAGATCCCCGTCATACAGCTCTCGCAATTTCTGCGGGAGTGCAGGTGCAGCGTATCCCCTGTCGCAATCAATGAGCGTCCGTACGAGCCCCATTTGCTGCATTTCTCAATGCCCCCGCGGATGGAGAAACAACTAGGTGGTTTGTCCGACCTCGATAATATATCCGTCAGGATCGCGGATGTAGCAGCGAATCTCGCCGTACTTCTGAATCGGCTCCGTGAGGAACTCGGCCCCTCGACTCTTCCATAGTGCATAGCAGGCTTGAATATCGGCAACGCGGATATTCATAAAGCTGTTGATCTTATCCGGGTCGACGAGGACGCTGAGAGTTACCGTCGGCTTGTCCGGGGTGGGCCCGCCACCTACGTTGACAATGAGCCACGTATTTGCGATCTGAATATGTCCAGACGCGCCCTTGCTGTCGCCAAGGCTCAGGATGCGGCCGCCAAAGACCTTTTCGTAGTAGCGAGCTGATCGCTCGATGTCGGCAACAGTGATAAAAAGTGTGACGGTGAAACCCTCAAGTGGGGGCATCTCATAGCTCTTCTGTCCGACTTGTACGCTCATGGTCGACTCCTCTCGATACAGTGTTCAACACAAATACAGTATCCCGCGAGTTCCTGTTTCCTTTGTCTTCCCTATGGACATTTACGCGGCATTACGGCGCGACTGGCGCCTTGCAAGGCCATCGTGATCCAGACCGTCAGCGCCCACGCAAGGCGATAACACAGGCTCAAATCCCGTTGGGGATGCCAAGATTCCAAATCAGTTAGAGGATTTTTGCGGTCTGCCGGGTCGCTTCCGGCGATGAATGCGTGACTAAGGATGGGATTGCCGCCCATTGGTGGGGGCCGCATCTAAGAATTGTGAAGGCGGCTCGCGGCAGCCAGTCAGAATAGCAATTCTCTCTCCCGCCGTCCCAACATCATCTGGAGGATTTCGAGTCGCGCTCCCTCACACAAGAGCATCCAACGTGCTCTCGGTAGCCGATTAAGGGACACTTCTCGAGAGGACCCCGCATGGAACCATGCCGGGTTGCGCAACGTTCGCGCTTCGCTACGTTATCCGCCAAGAGTGAAGATTACGTTGACCGTAGTTTCAACTTCTGTCGGCTGGTTGTTGAGTTGGTACGGTTTGTAGTGCCAGGACCGCACGGCATCGAGTGCCGCGGACCGCAACATGGGTGGTCCGCTTACAACCTGCAAATCCGTAATCGCTCCGGTCTTGGAAATAATGGCATGCAATACCACCGTGCCGGAGACGCGGGCTGCTTTAGCGATGGTCGGATAGAGGGGTTCCGTCTTTCGAGTCAGCATTCCAGTCGCGACGCCGGATGAAATGACGAGCGGCTTGGAAGCATTCATGACGGGCTGTGCGCGTCCTTTGAAGAGGCTGGGATTCGTGCTGTTACCGCCCAGGCCATCCGCACCGGTCGTGCTAAAGTTCTCGGGGGCAGGCTCATTTTCCGCGACTTGCTTCGGAATCGTTGTTGGCGCGGCGAGTTGACCGTTCATCATTTGCGTCTGCGCCTCTCCCGGCTTCACTGCGTTCTCATTGTTGGTCGGCTGGTCATTCGTCGTCTGTTGATTTCCGGTAGTTGCCTGTGGCTTGTCCTGAGTGGACTGTCCCTTGGCCGACGGCTTTGGCGCGTTCGTCTGCGGCTGAGTTTCGGTTGTTGCGGGAGGGGGCTGAATCGATTGTTTCGACGCGGCCTTCGCTCCATGATGGAACAGCGGGATCATACAAACGATCAGAAGCAGAATCGAACCGGCGCTAACCGGAGCAACGATCATCCACTTCTTTTTCGCCGTCTTCGGCTCTTCCGGGACTTCGGTTTTCTTCGTAGAAAACAACTGGAAGATTACCTCGTCAGCATCGGCCCTCAGCGCCGCTTTGAATTCGGGTGAGTTAGTAATTCCATCCGCCTTAGCGGCGTTTTGCCCACGCGGCGTCGCGGCAACCCCGTTTGCCGTTTGGCTGGCGTCTGGTTTGTGCGAAGCGCGGCTGGGCGATTCATCCACCAACGCGCTCGCCACCTCTTGCTTCCTGGCAATGCCTGGTACGGACGAGGCTGAGTCCGACACACGGGGCTTTTTCGTCACGGGCGGCAAGATTACTTCGCGTTCTGCCGCTTGGCCTGGCGATTTTGCAGTCTTACCGAAAGAAAGAGCGGCTTCCCATGCTTCCCGTTCCCAGGGGTTACGCGGCATAGCCGCAGGAATTGCTTCGCCATTTCGATTGACGAATTCCTTTTGCTGCTTAACAAACACCGGCGCGGACGGCCCTGAGCCTGAAATACGCGGCATGTCCACCGGGGATTCCGATAATGTATCGTGATCGGCGGACTGCCGGTGCGGCTTTGCAATCTCGTCGAGGGAAAGAGCGGCTTCCCATGCTTCGCGTTCACCGGAGTGATCAGGCGAAGGCGCAGAAGAAGATTCGCCATCCCATTCGAAGAAGTCCTCGGGTAGAGTTTCGGGTAGCGACGGAGCTAATTTTTCTGAAGATGCCATTGACCGTCCCGTCCTTTCTCATAGACAGCGCCTTTGTACTTTCGTGTTTCGCGCGCGTTTGTCCTGGTTGCAGTGCTTTCGCCCGTTACGTCCGCCGGCTGCGAATCCGCGGGGGCAAGGTGGGTTGAGGTGAAGGTCCACGCGAACTGCGGCTCAGTTTCTGCGGTTGGCGATGAAGCAAGGTCGTGCGATCCTTGCACCACAAGCACGACCGTGGCTTTCGCCGTCGCGTAGCTCTCAGTGTCCGACGGAGTGAACGTCGCGGAGAGGGTATACCTTCCAGGTGCGAGTACGTTGCCCGCGGAAGGAGTGTAGACAAATGTTCCCTCGACCGATGCCGTAGCATTCAACTGAATATCGCTCAGCGCAGTGCCGTAGGAAATTAGAGAGGGGACCGGCCAGGTAATGATGCTTGCTAACTTCTCGGCAACCGTGAGCGGCACCACTGTCCTTACCGTTGTGTAATTCAGAGTGTCGGTCGGAGTGAAAATTACCGAGAGCTCATGTACTCCCGGCGGGAGTATCTCGCCCGCGGCAGGTGAGAAGATTAAAGATCCCGGGACGGTTGCAGTGGCATTGAGTTGAATAGCGCTGAGGGCGGCGCCGTAGGTAATCGGCTCCGGTGTCGGCCACGTGATGGCAGGAGTTGCCTTCGCGACAGTCAGCGATGCGGAAGTCTGCGATGTGGAGTAGCCCAGAGTATCCGCCGGCGTGAAAACCGCCGACAGCCTATGCTCTCCGGCCGCGAGCACCGCTCCTAGGCCGGGGGTATACTCGAACTCTCCCGGAACCGACGACTCGGCACAGAGTTGCGTGGCGCTGAGCTGTGTTCCGTACGTGATCGGATCGGGTCTCGGCCATTGGATGGCAGACTTTGCCCTGGCCACGGTGAGTTGCACGGTGGCATGCGCTGTGACGTAATTCGCGGTGTCCGCTGCGGTGAACGTGACCGAGAGTGTATGCACTCCAGGAGCAAGCACCTCGCCCGGTGCGGGAGAATAGTCGAAGCTTCCAGGCGCCGGTGCTGAGGCGTTCAGTTGCGCATCGCCCAATGCGGTGCCGTAGATGATCGCGGCAGGTGTTGGCCACGTGAGGGCCGGCGCTGCCTTAGTCACAACGATTGAAATTGCAGCCTGCACCGGAGCGCGGTTGCTGCCGCCTGCCGGAGTAAATGTGACCCATATCGTGTGCGTTCCCACCGGCAGCACATAGCCCGGGCCGGGTGTGTAGACAAATCTTCCATCGACCGATGCCTCGGCATTGAGTTGGGCGTGGGTGAGTTTGTCTCCGTAGGCAATCGGGTTGGGTTCAGGCCACGTGATGGTCGGAGCCGGGCCCGTATCGGGCGCATGCAAGACCGCAGTGCTAGGCGGCTCATCATTATCAAATTCCGCCCGCGCACGGTCTCTGTCGAGATCTCTAAACTCGGATTCTCTAAGTCCGGCATCTTTAAGCCCGGGATCTTTCTTTTTCTCTGGAGGAAGAGGGCGCCCGGTAATTGAGCAGGCCATCTCCAGGCTTATGCGCGAAATGCATGTGTCTGCTTGCGCGGCGTCGCCGGACTGCAGTCCACGCGCTGCGCCCTGATCATTTGGAATCTTCCACCGTACCGGCCTGCCAAGAGCCTTGACGATGACATCTTCGTTCGCCGTTTCGTGGAAGCGTGAATCAAACCGGTTGATCACGATTTCCAGCTCTGAATTGCCTTCGCCGAAGAACTGTGAGATGACACGACTTGAATTGCGCAGTTCGGAGATCCCGGTCTGGGTGACCAGGTAAACGATCGATGCATGTTCGAACAGGGCTTTGGCCGCTGGGTCAATCCTCGATCCCGCATCTACGACCACAAGATCGAATTCGCTCCGCGCGATTGCCATCAGCTTCTCGATGTCGCTTTTGGAAGCCTCGATTTCGGAAATTTGGGTGGGAGCCGCCAGCACGAAGACTCCTGACCGATGCTTGGCGACGATATTCTCAAGAAGAGTCGCATCCAGCCGGTCGATATTCTGCAGGGCGTAATCTGTCGAGTAGCCCGCGGCAATCCCCAGGCATAGCGCTGCGTCTCCAATGGGAAGAGCGAGGTCAATCAGCAGGACGCGCTGGTCTGGAGACTGGGCCAGAGCGATCGCAATGTTGCATGCGACCGTCGTAACACCCGATCCTCCCTTGGAGCCGGTAAAGACGAGCAGCTTTCCCTCGGCCCTCTTTCCTGAGTGACCTCTCTCGCGAAGGGCTGTGGTGGTCCGATCCAGAGCCTTGGCCATGGCGCCTTGCTCAAGAGGCAGAAGGAGGCACTCACGGGCGCCTGCGCGCTTCGAGCGCTGCGCAAGTTCAGCATCGGCCTTCTCCGAATAAACCATGATCGCTCCCCCGCTTTTGGCACTCGTTTTTGCCACTAGTTCCAGAGCGGTATCTGGTTCACTGTCCAGATCGAGAATGATCACGTCGAACGACGCCTGCAATCTTTGCAGGCGATCAAATCCCGGAGGATAGGAATCGAATTCTCGAATCACGACGCGACGAGTTTCGTCGAGAGCCTTGGCCATTGCCAGGCGTCTCCCCTCGTCTGGGCCGATCAAGGCAACCGACAAGAACTCAGCGCCAATGGCGCCGGCTTGTTTGCTGCCGAGTTTTGGTGACACATCCCCTGAACTCACGGTGAAAGTTGCTCCTCGTGGTACCATTCCCCTTTTCTCCTCAAGCCCGAATATCGACATATTGTCCCTGGGCGGAACTCACAGTTCACCCGCCTATACCGAACCAAGGTCGTGCAATTCTGGGGGAATTACATCAAAGCGAGCGTCAATGTATGACTGCCGGCCAAGTAAGTTACGGTGATAATGATGGTAACCATTCTTTAGGTCGATATGGAATACCAGATAACCGTAAGCAGCCATTACGAAAGTGCTATTAACTATCCCACGCACGGTTGACTGAGCCGGGCGCGATGACTGTGGGGGACACCAAACGAGTCAATCGCTTAGCTGAACCCCTGCATTTCCCGGGTCCACCTCAGGAGCACGCACTTCCAGGCGCTCTTCTCGCCTGCAAGTTGACGTGGTTTTCTCGCTTTTGCGGACAGGAGCTTCTTCTCTGCGTGCGGCTTCCCGCAAGCTTCGAACACCCTCTTGCCGATCGCTTATCAAATTAACTTTGGCTGTTGAACCAGTCGATGGCTAATTGGGTGTACTGGCCGACCTCGATGATGTAGCCGTCGGGATCGCGCATGTAGCAGGGATCTTCGGACCTGATCAATTTTCCGCCAGGAATTCGGACATAGAAGTCCGCCGCCTTCGCCTGTCCTTCACAGTGAAGAAGTGACACGCGAAGAAACCCTCGCGTGCAACGAGCGCGTCAGGCAGATTCATACGGTGCCTCCTGATGCGGATGAATGAGGATGCGGCCGGAAACGCCGACGGTCGAAATTCAGGTTTTGATCTGCCGGCGATCCCATGACGACCAACTGCTTCACGAGCGATTCCCAGTCAGCTCGTCAGCGCTTGAATCCGCATCCCGCTCGGGCCGGGCGTTATCCGTACGTGAGGTCGGTGCTCTGTCCGACTTCAATGATGTAGCCGTCAGGATCGCGGATGTAGCAGCGAATCTCGCCGTACTTGGGTATCGGCGGCGTGATGAACTCGGCTCCCCGGCTCTTCCACAACTCATAGCACGCCTGGATATCCGCGACGCGAAAATTCATAAAGCTGTTGATGTGATTCGGGTCGGGGACGCTGAGCGTTACCGTCGGTTTGTCGGGGGTCGGGCCGCCCCCAACGTTCAGAATCATCCAGATATTCGCAAGCTGAAGGTAGGGTGGCGCGTTGCCGTCACCCATGCTCAAAATGCGAGCGCCGAAGACCTTTTCGTAGTAGTGAGCCGACCGTTCGAGGTCGGCGACGGTGAGGAAATGTGCAACGCTGAACCCCTCGCGCGGGGGCATCTCATAGCTCTTCTGTTCGACTTGTATCGCGCTCATTGATCGCTCCTTTTGATACGGTGTTCATTACAAATACGGTATCCCGAGTTCCGCTCCCGTTCATCAAAAATTGATCGGCGCCAGCTGAGGCCTGTTGGCAGGCCCTAGTTCAGCAGCGATTCCCAATCGACTGGCACTCTTCCTGCCGGGCCGGGAACGGGCTGATTTCTGGGATGCGAGTGCGGCGGAAGCAATTCCGCGCCTTGGATCATTCCCCGAGTTTCATAGTCGTAGAACCAATCCTCACCCGGCTCGAAGCTGGCGATGATCGAGTGCCCTGTCTCTGCCGCATGTTTGGACGCATGCTGGCTCGGAGAACTGTCGCAGCAGCCGATGTGCCCGCACTCCGCGCACCGGCGCAAATGCAGCCACCAGCCTTGCGAGGACGCCAGGCATTCCACGCATCCATTGCCGCTCGGCTTTGAGGCAGGGTTGATTCCGCGCACACTCTTTTTCATTTTCAGTTTTTCCTTTCGCGTACTCTGATCGCAAAAGAATATCAAGCCACCAGCAAAACCTTCCCGATTCCACCTTTTTCTGCCCCGGCTTGCGCTTCAGTTGCCTTGCCGATTCGCTGCCGGATGAACTTGCTCAAAATTCCGTTTTAGGTGAACTACAAACTGTGTTGCGCAGATCAGTACTGCTACAGTTGCCCGACTTGCAGGACGATCTTGCCGGGCTTGTGGGGTGCGCCCGCAAGCATTTCTTGCGCCTGGCGCGCCTCCGTAAGCGGCAGGCTTGAGCCCACACGCGCTTTGATTCTCCCCGCGTCAAACAATGTTGTGAGCGTCTGCAGGCGCGCGGTGGTCACCTCAGCGTAGAAGAAAACGGCCCCTGCTGGCAGCGGCTGCGTCGAAACCAGGGTGACAAGTTTGCCCCCGGGCTTCAACGCAGCGACGCAGCGCTGAAACGTGCTGCCCCCGACCGTGTCGAGGATGGCATCCACCTGCGGAAGGTTCTGCTCGAATCCGGGCTTGCTCGAGTCGATGATGGATTGCGCGCCCATTGAACGGAGCAGGCCCTCGTCGTCGAGGTGGGCGATAGCAACCACCTGGATTCCGGCGTCTACGGCCATTTGTACGGCGTAGGCCCCGACGTTCCCGGCGGCTCCGACGACCATTACCGTTTGTCCGCGCGTCGCCTCTGCATACTGGAAGAGCATTTGCCAGGCGGCCACGGCAATGACGGGAGCCGATGCTGCCTCTAGGTGATTCAATGACTGTGGTTTGGGTGCGACCATCCCGGCTGCGGCCAAGGCGAACTCGGCCTGGGCGCCACAGAACTGTGGATTGGTGACGCCATAAACTTCGTCGGACGGCGCGAAGTCCGTAACACCGGGGCCGACTTTCTCGACGACACCGGATAAGTCCGAACCGAGGGTGAGCGGAGGTCGTGGGCTGACCTTGCTCTTGCCCTCACGGATGAGCGCGTCCCATGGAGCGACGCCTGCGGCCATCACGCGCACCAGAACTTCGCCGGGCCCCGGCGACGGCACCGGTACATCCTCGACCACCACGACGTCGGGCGGCCCGAAGCTATGAATTCTGGCTGCTTTCACGGCCAATTCCCCCTCACCTTGGGGATGCTCGAGGATCCGTTAGTGACTCAGGCCTTCATCGATCGCGGGTTCGCTGCCAATGGAGAAAGCCGACTCATCCTAAGACGTTTCCTTTAGGCGTTGCATGTCCAGCAAAGAGTTCAAGCCACCAGCAAAACCTTCCCGATGCCACCCTTTTCCGCGGCGGCTTGACCTTCGGCCGCCTGGCTCAGTGGGATTCTGGGGCCGAGCGGGATCACCAGTTTGCCATCGCGGACGGCCTCGGCCATGAACTCCAGAGTTTTCCTGTCGGCGGACGAGAACACCTTCACCACCTTTACGGCTGGGAATTTTTCGGCATTTCGGGGCGGCCCGACAACCGATGCATACACGCCTCCCGGCTTCACCTTGGCGATCAAGGTTTCGGCGGTCTTGCCATTCGCCGTGTCGGCAACGGCATCGACCGGAGGAAGACTCGCAATCGCGCTGTCGTCGTCGGTTGCCACCAACTGATCCGCGCCGGCGCTCTTCGCGTCTCCCATTTGCTTCGCCAGGACTCCCGCAATCACGGTCGCGCCCAGCTGCTTCGCAGTGAACACCGCCGAACGCCCGACATTTCCCGCTGCGCCCGCTACCAGCACAGTCTGGCCCGCCTTGATTCCGATAGCAGCAGCTAGTTGATTGCCGGTCGTTGTTGCCAGGGGCAGCGCCGCCGCATCAATCAAATCGAGTCCCTTGGGAACCTTCGCCAGGATCGCCGCTTTCACCACGCAAAGTTCGGCATAAGTGTTGTCCGTCATGGCGAACACTTGGTCGCCGACAGAAAAGCCTTCCACTCCCGGCCCCAGCTTGGCCACAGTTCCCGAAACGTCCACTCCCATCAGTCCCGGAAAGTTGATGGGATAGAAGGACTGTGTAAACCCCGCACGCCGCTTGTAATCAATGGGATTCACGCTCGCGGCAGCCACCCGCACCAGCACTTCACCGGGGCCCGCCACGGGATCAGGGTAGTCCTCCCACTTGAGCACTTCAGGACCGCCATATTGATGGACAACAATGGCTTTCATCTCTCCCCCTCATTTGTAACTTGGACCAGCAGGCATGACTCTAAAACTTAGATGCTTCGATTGTGCACGAGCGTATTTGAGAATAGCGCAAAAAAATTCGCCCACCCATGAATATCCCTGGGTGGGCGATCTTGTGAAGGGAGAATGCGCTATTGCGCGGCCTTGGCTGGCTACGCGAGGGAAGTGCTGACGTTGGTGAAGACCTTCGTCACTGCGGTCGCAATCGGAGTGATACTTGAGATCATGGCCAGAGCGATCAGCGCGCAAAGCAGCCCGTACTCGACCAGGTCCTGGCCCTGTTCGCTGCTCATGAGGTTCTGGAACTTCACGTACATTGTGATAAGTCTCTCGTGCATGTTCATTTCGCCTCCTTGTTTGTCTCGTCGTGATTCCGATACTGGGGCAGGGAATCAAATTGCACAATGCGGCTTTGGCTGCACCACCTCCCGCCCGATAAGTGCTGATTTGCTGTGTATCGGTAACCGTCGAATGGTTACTATCTCCGCCATGCGCTGCTCCGTGAGTCAACTAAATCGCTGAAATATTTATGGATGTACCTTCTGCACCGTGGAGTGACTTTGGAAAAAATCCTAACGCCAACCCTTGTTTTCTTGCGCTATACTTAGGCGCTCCACTTCCCCAGGCCCTCTTTCCAGCCATCTTTTTCAAGGAGATTGAGCCCATGCATTTCCCCCTCCCTGGTTTCAAGTCAATTCCGGTCCATGCCACCAGCCCGTTCTCTGCCCACACATTGAGAGTTGCGATCTCTCTCCTGTTTGTCGTTATGGCCGCGCGAACCGCTTTCCCGCAAGCGGAAATCAATCCATGGAAGCCTTCGGGATCGGTTTACTGGATCGCCAATCCTATACGGCTGAACATCGGATACACCGACCAGAACGGCAAGCCCACCGCCGCCGTGGTCGACTCGCTTTCAGCGCAGCAACTCGCCGGCTTGCCCCCTGGCCTGTTGCAGGCAAAAGGGTCTGACCTTTTTACGGCGGGGCACTTCGATACGCTGTGGACCGCGATGAAAGGCGGCATTTGCAGCGACGTGCAGCAGGCCATCAGTACGCTTGAGAACCACAGCCCCAACTCGCCCTACAACATTCAGCCCTGCATCATGAATCCCAAGGGCTATCTCACCGCCAACTTTCAGGAGACGTGGGAAGACGATTCGATGAACACGGTCAACGGACGCCGCATCCGCTTCACCTTTCAGGCACCGTTGAACGGCGTCACGTTCTGGATGACTTCGCCGCACACGTGCCATGTGGGCAGCAACTGCCCCACTGAACCGACGGATCCGGCCTTCACCGTCGTGTTCACCGTCTATCTCACGGTCACCTGCACGTCCACGCCCAACGCCACCAGCTTCGATCTGCCGGTTACCTGCACGCCCGCCGTCGACCTCTCCGTAGATGGCGTGTACGGCGGCGATGTGACGGGCCAGCTTGTCGCTTCCACCACGAAATTTGTAACGCAGCTTGCAGCGGAAGGCGCGGCCGCGGCGGCAAGCGGCGGCACCGTCGCGCCCGAGGCGGCAATCGGCGCCATCACTTCGGCCCTCAATCTCGCCGTTCAGGGCATCGGCACTCTCATCGCGGCCGACACCGATCAGCATTTGCGCGACCAGGTTTCGGCCTATATCGTAGGGTTCGTGAATTCGCCCACGCTCGATTCCAATTCGACCAGCGTGAGCAACGATTTCAATACCCTCTTTCAGAATCTTTACCAGGCGTACCTGGGCGGTTTGCGGCCATTCGTCGTGGCCATCAGTCCCAAGCTCGATTTCGATTTCGGTCTCGTCTATCCCGCCCCTGCCAAGCCGCAAATCCAGAACACCACGGCGGCAAATAACAAGGGCAGTCTCTTTTCGCAAACCATCGCGGTCGCGCAGCCCGAGGTTGTGGCCGGGCAAATGCTTCCCGTCACAGCATCGTTTTTCCGCGGCGCCTACGTGAATGCGCTGAACATTGCATGGAACAAGACGGTGCTAGGCGACACGAAATCGTCGCTCGCATGGGGACCTCCGCCGGTGACCATCACCACGCCGGCGCTTACTTTCAACGCCATCGATCTCAAGCCCGCGACGCAATACAAGTTCCAGGTGCACGAGTGCGACGGATTGAGCTGCGCTCCGCTGAGCGACGTGCTCACCACCTCCACCGAGGCCACGGGCAGCAACGACGTCTACTTCTGGCTCGACAACAACACCGGCCAGATCATTGGCCACAATACCGTAGGCGCTACCGGCGGACAGTTCATGACCAATGTGCTCATCCCGGCTGCCACTACGCCGGGCGCGCATCTGTTGCATGCGGGAACCCCTGGCGGCCAGCCTGCTACCGCTTCCATCACGGTCTGCCAGGTGGGCGGCTGCGGGCCTTCGGTCGGAGTTGTC
>Ga0181535_10003943_pt1 | contig 16884 bp, 18 predicted proteins | sample PEATcosm2014_Bin_44_FD_119774 | JGI IMG/M metagenome (GOLD analysis project Ga0181535, IMG submission 119774) | Peatland microbial communities from MTU Mesocosm Facility, Houghton, MI, USA - PEATcosm2014_Bin17_30_metaG | ecosystem: Environmental > Terrestrial > Soil > Wetlands > Peat | place... | reverse complement strand
TATCACCTCCTAGAATGCGACTTTAAGGCTGGCCATGTCGCCTCTGAACCTTGAAACGCAGTATTCAACCATTGTTTCATCAGCATCCTTTGCCCGGCTTTTCACTATCATCAACGGGATCGTTTTTGATATCTGCAGGACCGATATTTCCTCTCTTCCCGGTATCCCCACCTCAAAGACGGAGGAAGTCCTGGTTATTCCGTTCACCGCGTAATTCTCCTGCAATAATTTGTACAGGGAGAACGACCTTCCGTTCAAGTGCCTGTCCAGTCCCCTGAACCTGTTCTCCGGCAGGTAGGAGGTTGAATAAATAAAAGGGGCGTTGTTTATGAACCTCAGGATCTCAAGGGCCCATACTTTCTGCTTTTTTCCCACCTCGAGCTTTTCCATGAGTTCACCCTTCTCGTCGGCGTATATTACCGATATCCCCATGAGCTTTGAGCTGGTGGCAAGGCTTGTATCAAGCACGGACTGCGAAAACTGGGTCTTTTTGGAAACATTATAGGAAACCTTTTTTTTCGCGAGAAAAGCCCCTTTTCCCTGTATCCTGTAAATATAGCCTTCGCCTTCAAGTTTTCTCAGGGCCTCCCTGACCGTATGCCTGCTTACCCTGTATTTGTTCCGGTACTCTTCCTCGCTCGGCAGCCTGGAACCTATGCCGTATTCCCGTTTCTCCAGCTGCGTGAGGATCGAGCCCGACACCTGCTCAAACAACGGCTTTTCTTTTGTTATCATGGAGAGTCCTTTCCAAGCATTATTAGTCGCGACTTGTACGGACATCCGTACAATCTTTTCTTGCACGGAAACTATACAATCCGCGCATTCATATACACTTAATTTCAAATTAATTTATTGCAAGCTTTAGGATGTTCAATGCGCTGGTTTTTTAACGGAAGGCCGCGGGCTGTTCGGCCCGATCATATGGCTTAAAAGACGGGCGTTTAAAATTTTGGCGGTTTTCGGGCATGCTCCGACCTCATGCATTATTCATTATTGCGGGATGCGCCGGACGTTGTTTTTTTGGATAAAAAGGGTTTATGCCGTTAAAAGCGGCGGCGGAAGTGTGTTTGATCTTTCAGAAGAAAAGCGCAAAAAGACGCGTACGGGCGGGAGGCGTGATCATGTTTCGGCGGTGAATTTTATTACAGCCTCTTTTATCTCGTCCCTTACCTGGTCGACCTGCTTTAATTTTTCGTCGTGCGTGCCCTCGAACTTTGCCGGGTCCTTAAAGAACCACTGTATGCGCCTGGTGACGCCGATGAATACGGGGCAGCGGTCCGCGGCCTCTTTTTCGCAAACTGTAATGACATATGAGTACAGCCTGCCCTGTTTATAAAAGTCAAAGACGGATTTGGTCTTGTTCTTGGAGATGTCGATGCCCGCCTCTTTCATGGACTCGACCACGACGGGATTCAGCACCCCCGCTTCGATGCCCGCGCTCTCCGCGAAGAACCTGTCACCGGCGAGATTGTTCAAGAATGCCTCGGCAATCTGTGAACGGCCGGAGTTATGCGTGCAGACGAACAAAACTTTTATTTTATCCATAAAAACCTCCGGCTGATTTTCAATTCATGAAACTCCCGGCGCCGTTATAACCACCGCATGGAATATGTCAAATCTGATCTTAAATTTTTTATTACAACTCGTGCGCCACGAATTGTATTATTTTTCTCTTTATCTCGTCCCTTACGGCCCTTGCCTTCGACCTTTTCATGTCGTCGGTGCCTTCCATCGTGGAAGGGTCCGGGAAGGACCAGTGGAGATGCTCATGCGGTCCGTAAAAAACCGGGCACCGCTCTGCCGCATCCTTGTCGCACACGGTTATGACATAATCGTATTTCCTGCCCTCTTTGGCAAAATCAAATACGCTCTTTGTCGCGTTCTTTGAAATATCATACCCTATCTCAGCCATCACCTCGACGACGTAGGGGTTGAGCTTTCCCGGCTCTATGCCCGCGCTCTCGGCCATAAAATCCTTTTCCCCGAGCCTGTTGAGAAAAGCCTCCGCCATCTGCGAGCGCGCCGAATTGTGGATGCAAACAAAGAGCACTTTTGTCTTATCCATGCCGATTTCCTTTCCACCGGAACATTTTACGCCTCAAATTTATGTTTTATCGTCTTTCCCTCGACCATGTAAACTATATCCTCGGCTATGTTTGTGATGTGGTCGGCCATCCTCTCGAGATGTTTCGCTATCAATATCAGCTCTATCCCTGTCTTTATGTTGTCGTTGTCCTCCATCATGTGCGTGAGCACTTCCCTGAAAACCTGGACGTAAAGGTCGTCCACCATGACGTCCCTGGCCGTTATGTTCCTGGCAAGCTCGGAATTCTTGTCGACAAGCGCGGTTATGGAATCTTTCAGCATCCCCCTTATCAGCTCGCCCATTTTAGGTATGTCTATCAAAGGCTTCAGCTGCGGATATTTGACGAGGATCTGCGTCTTGTGGCCTATGTTGGCCGCAAGATCGCCTATGCGTTCCAGGTCGCTGTTTATCTTCATTACCGAGGCAATGAACCTCAGGTCGATGGCGATGGGCTGCCTGCGCGCGAGAAGGTCGAGACATAGCATGTCTATCTCGATCTCGAGCATGTCAATGGCGTTGTCCTGGTTCTCAACTTCCATGGCAAGCTCTTCTTTTCTTTCCACAAGGGCCCTGATGGCCTTGTCTATGGCCTCGTCCACAAGGGACGCCATCTTCAGTATATTCCTCTTCAGGTTGTTCAATTCTTCGTCAAAATGCCTCTCCATAAAACCTCCCGATCGCGTATTTGTTTTGAGCGAAAAAAAACTATCCGAACCTTCCCGTAATGTAATCTTCGGTCATCTTTTTTTCCGGCTTTGTGAACATTTTCGAGGTCACATCGTATTCTATTATTTCTCCGAGCATGAAAAACGCCGTCCTGTCCGCGACGCGCGCCGCCTGCTGCATGTTATGTGTCACGATGACTATGGTATATTCGCTTTTAAGCACCTGTATGAGCTCCTCGATCTTTGAGGTGGATATCGGGTCAAGCGATGCCGTGGGCTCGTCCATGAGTATGATCTCAGGCTTTATCACAAGGGCCCTAGCTATGCAGAGCCTCTGCTGCTGGCCTCCGGAAAGCTCGAAGGCGCTCTTGTCAAGGTCGTCTTTCACCTCTTCCCACAATCCGGCTTCGATGAGGCTTTTTTCCACCTTTTCCTCGAGGTCCTTCTGGTTGCCGCACATCTTGTTGATCTTAAGGCCGTATGCTATGTTGTCAAATATCGATTTCGGGAAAGGGTTCGGTTTCTGGAATACCATGCCCGTGTTCCTGCGGAGCTTTGTGACGTCGATATCTTTGTCATATACGTCATGCCCGTCTATTTTCATGGCCCCGTCCACATGGAAGCCGTCTATGAGGTCGTTCATCCTGTTTATCGACCTTAAAAAAGTAGATTTCCCGCAGCCCGAAGGCCCGATCATGGCGACTATCATGTTCCCCGGTATGTCGATATTAAGGTTCTTTAATGCGTGCTTGTCGCCGTAATAGGCGTTGAAATTACTTACCTGTATCCTGATGTTTTCACTCATGGTTTTCTCCCGTCGTCGTTTTCGCCGTTTCCATTACCATTTCCTCTTCCTTCTTGCCTTTATCCTGATATATATGGCAACGCTGTTTATTGCAAGCACCAGCATCAAAAGCACAAGCGCGGTCCCGTAGGCTATCTCTGTCTGGCCCTTCGCGGAACCCTCGGTCATAAGCGCGTAAATATGGTAGGGCAGCGCCATGACCTTTGAAAAAAGCGAATTCGGCAGGCGCGCCGTGTAAAATGTCGCGGCCGTCATAAGTATCGGCGCCGTCTCCCCGGCCGCGCGGCCGACGCTCAAAATTATCCCGGTCAGGATCCCCGGAATGGCGTTGGGCAGGATTATTTTTGACATTGTCTCCCATCTTGTGGCGCCAAGGCTGAGCGAGGCTTCCTTGAAAGATTTCGGCACGGTCAAAAGCGCCTCTTCGGAGGCCCCGATGATTGTCGGCAGTATAAGGATGCCGAGAACGAACGACCCGGACAGCAGCGATACGCCGAAACCCATGAATTTAACAAAGAACGCCAGGCCAAAAAGCCCGAAAACAATGGAAGGCACTCCGGCAAGGCTGTTTATCCCTATCCTTATTATACGCACAAATCTCTGGCTTGTGGCGTATTCGGTGAGCCACACAGCCGTAAGTGCGCCCGTCGGCAGTGCAAAAATTATGGCGCCCAATGAAAGAAGAAAAGTCCCCAATATTGCGGGAAAAATACCCCCTTTTACCATTCCGTCACGCGGCGACTGGGTTAAAAATTGTATATTAATGACTCCGGCCCCTTTTACTATAATGAATACAACCAGCACGCCCAGCGACAAAACGACCATAAGAATGCATAATTTCAGGAGGGTAAACCCAAGCTCCTGGTTTATGGACCTTGATTCCTTTGATCTGATTGCCGAAGCCATGTTTTTAAACATTCCTTTTCCCCTTCTGGAAATACTCGGCGGTTAAATTGAAACATATATTTATGATGAACAGGACGAGCCCCATTGCGAAAAGGGCGTGGTAATGGGCGCTGCCTCCGACCGCTTCTCCCATTTCCCCGGCGATGGTCGCGGTCATCGGCCTCATCGGGTCAAACAGCGAGGTCGGCACTTTTACGGCGCCTCCGGCGACCATTAATACCGTCATTGTCTCTCCCATGGCGCGGGACACACCGAGTATGATAGCGGTGAATATGCCGGATTTTGCGGCGGGGATGACGGCCTTTATTATGGTCTCCCATTTGTTTGCGCCAAGGGCGTACGATGCGTTACGCAGTTCCTTTGATATCGCGGATATCGCGTCCTCCGAGATGCTGGAGATCGTCGGTATGGCCATTATGCCGAGTATAAGGGCCGCGGTAAAACCGCAGAGCCCCGTATTCAGGTGGAACACTTTTTGGACTATGGGCGCCACGAATACTATTCCGAAAAAACCGAAAACAACCGACGGGATGCCGGCGAGTATTTCCATTATTGGTTTTAATATTTCCTTCATGGTGGGGTTCGCCAGCTCGGCTATATACACCGCGCTGCCCAGCCCCAGCGGTACCGCAAAAAGTATTGCGCCCACTGTGACAAAAAAGGATGCGACTATCAGCGACCATATCCCCAGCGACGGCGGCTCGGCAGTCGGCCTCCAGTCGGTCCCGAAAATGAAGTCCTTGACCGATACTGTCTGGAACACCGGCAAAGAGGCAAATACCAGTGTGACCGCGATGCCCAGGAGAAAAAGCAGCGATATTGACGCGACTGCGGGCAATATGCGTTCGATAAAATTTTTCCTCATTCCGGTTTGTTTTGCCATTTTTTTCTCCGTTATTTTCTTCTATTTTCCAACATATTATATGGCCCGCATGTTAATGGAAAGTTGCCCGATTGTTAAGATTGTGTTAAAAAGAAAAGGCCCGCCAAAAGGCGGGCCTTTTCAGGAACTTTTATTGCAGGTCTCTGGATTTACTTTACCACCACAAACCCGACATCTTTGACTATTTTCTGTCCTTCGTCGCTTAAAATAAAGTCGATGAAGGTTTTTGCGAGCCCGGAAGGGTCGCCGTTCGTGTACATATAAAGGGGCCTTGAGAGCTTGTATGTGCCGTTCAATACGGTCGCATCGGAAGGCATGACTCCCGCGATCTTAAGGGCCTTAAGGTCGCTCGAGAGGTATCCCAGCCCTACGTAGCCTATCGCGCCCGGTGTTTTTGCGACCGTCTCCGCCACTTCCTTGTTGGAAGCCTGCATGAGTGAATCCTCGCGCAGTTTCGCGCCTTTCAGGACCAGCTCGTTGAAAACCTCGAATGTGCCGGATGCGCTGTCGCGCGAAATTATCACTATGGTGTCGTCGGATCCGCCTACCTGGCTCCACTTTGTTATCTGGCCGGAATAAATGGCCTTCAGCTGGTCGAGCGAAAGCGCCTCTACTTTGTTCCCGTTGTTAACGACGACCGCAATGCCGTCATTGGCGATGATCGTTCCCACGGGATTTACGCCTTTCTGCTTTGCCATGACTATTTCTTTCGCCTTTATCGACCTTGAGGAATCGCCGATATCGCACGAGCTGTCTATCAGGGCCGATATTCCGACGCCCGATCCTCCGCCTGAAACCGATATGTCCGCATCTTTATTCGCCTTCATGAACTCTTCCGCTTCTTTCTGCGCTATCGGAAGGACCGTTGTGGAGCCCTGAAGCGCAAGCTTGTTCGCGGATTTCGACGCCCACGGAAAATTCCATCCGAAAGCGGGAACCGTAAGTACCGCGGCAAGCGCGAGAACTGCCGCCGCCTTTGTTAAATTTTTCATCTTACCCTCCTGATTTTTATCAGTTTTTATTTAACTACTCGGATCCTGTTTTTCTGTTTCTACAATGTTACCATTTCCAGACGAGCTGCGCAAGGAACTGGTTGTTGTTGGAATTGTTGTTGTCTTTGGCGCCGCCGAGGTACGGGAACTTGTTGGCGTCAAGCTGGTAATCAAGCTGTAAAGTTGTCGCGTTCGTCATGGCTATGTTCACGCCTGCTATGTATGTGTTGACTTCATTATTGTGCGTCCTTGTATCCGGGTCGTATGTGTCTATCCTGGCGACAAGCTGTACCATGTCTGTAAGCTTTATGCCCATATAGCCTTCCCATCCGACGAGGACTCCTGATACCGAGCCCGCGGTGTATTTGCTTGCGTCATTGGCCGTCAAATATTCCACGAAACCTTCTATCGGTCCGGATGCTCCGCCAACGACCAAAGCCGATGTGTTATAACCGTAAGTCTTTGTGCCGAGGGGATTGGTGAGCCTGTGATAATAGGATGCCCTTGCATAAATTCCCGCGATAGGGGTCAAAAGCACGCTCATATCATACGCTTTGTCGGTGATGTCCTGGTTTGAATCGATCGCTGTTGTCTTGTATCCGGTCCCGTTGTAAACAGCCGCTTCATATCCGCCCCATCCGCCGAGCTTTCCGACGAGCGATATTCCCTGGTCTGCGCTGCTGATGACTCCGTTCTTGTCTTCGATGGCTTTCTCTATCGTAGGATATGACCATGTATCGATCGTTCCGAAATACACGTCCTGCTGTCCTACCCTTATCGCGGCGTCGATATTTGAAAGGAACGGTATGTTTGTGAAATCAACAGAAGCCTTCTTTACCCATATTGCCCAGTCTATTGAGCCTGTTGTGAGGGCTCCCGGCAGGTCTTTTGACCAGTTTTTTCCCGAATTCTGTCCGCCGTCCACGTTGTTGATGTCAAGGGTTATGTTCCCTTCAAATCCGTCCCCCACCATTTTCCATCTCAGATACGTCCTCGGTATGGAAAACGTGTTGTCGCTGTCTCCTCCGCCTGCGTATGTCGCCGGGCCGTAAGATCCCCCGTACACCTGGTAATCATACCGGAGCCACTGCATTCCGTAAAATGTCGTCGTGACGTCCGCAAAAGCAAAGGCAAAGAACGTGAGGGCAAAAACTGCTGCTAAAACAAAACTTAGTGCTTTTTTCATTTCCTTCCTCCTTGGTTTTTTAAGATCCCTGTCTTCATCCTTCAAAAATTCCCGTGTTTTTTTATTTGACATAAAGCTCACTGGCTTTTTATTTTTACGATGAAATTATAAGAAAAGGGTGTTAAGGCGGTATGATTGGATTGTTAATTTCTGATTAATCGGAAATGGGTAAAAACGGGATCAAAGCGGGAGCGTTATCTCGAATGTCGTGCCTTTTCCCTGCTCGCTGACGACCGTGATGCGGCCGTTGTGGAGCCCTATTATGTGCTTTACTATGGATAACCCGAGCCCGGTGCCGCCGAGTTTTCTGGAGCGCGACTTGTCCACCACGTAGAACCTTTCGAATATCCTGGGCAGGTGGTCCTGCGCTATTCCCGCGCCGGTATCCGCCACCTTCATTATTATTTGTTTACCGTCCGATTTTGCCGATATTTCGATGTTCCCTTTTTCCGTGTATTTTACGGCATTGTCTATCAGGTTTATGAATACCTGCTCGAGCCTGAAAAAATCCCCTTTTATCGCCGGCAGATTTTTGTCCATGTTCACTCGTATTTCTATCCCCTTTGCCTTGATCGCCTGTTCAAATATCTTTGCGGCGTTGGCGACGACCTCTGCCATGTTGACTTTTTCGGTGTCACCCAGCTTTTCCATCTCTTCCAGCTGGGACAATGTCAGCAGGTCCGTGACTATATTGATGAGCCTGTCGGCGTTCTTTTTTATTATGTCGAGGTAATGGCGCGATTCCGCGTCCTTTGAATCCTGCTCCAGTGTCTCGGCAAAACCCTTTATGGCAGTCAGAGGCGTGCGCAGTTCGTGGGACACGTTTGCCACAAAATCCTTCTTGATGCGTTCCAGGTCCTTGAACTCGGATATGTCATAAAGGACGAAAGCCGCCTGCTTTTTTTCGTCGAGAAAATTCGCGCTGCAAAGGTATGTCCTGCCCTTGATGTCGAGCTGTTCCACGAAATAGCTCCTGTTCTTCAAGCCTCTTTCCACCATTTCGTTGAATTTTACCGGCATGAAGCATTCCCAGTAAAATCCGCCTTCCTTTATCTCCGCGCCGGCGATCGCGCGGAAACTTTTGTTTATGAGCACTATCCTTCCCTTTTCGTCCACCACAAGCAGCCCTTCGGACACGGAATCTATTATGGAATCCAGCTGTTTCTGTTTTTCGGTCAGGTCGGAAAAAAGCTGCTTTATCTGCGACGTCATGAAATTAAAATTCTCGGCCAGTTCGTGCATTTCATCGCGTTGCCTGACAGCCACCCTTACGTCAAAATCCTTTGCCGCCACCTTGCCAGAGGCTATGGCCAGCTCCTTTATGGGCCTGTACAGATTCTGCGAATATAAATAAGCCGCCGCGAGCGCAACAAGCAGGACCAGGAACAGGGCCTTTATTATCTCCATTATCATGGCGTCGGACAGCGCGCTTATGTCCGAAACCGGCATCGAGGCCCTTATGACGGCTGTGACGGTGTTCTTTTCGCCAAAATAAGGGGATGCGTAATAAAGCATGTTTTCCTTTATTGTATTGGAGTAGCGCATGGCATACCCGTCCTTGCCGTCAAGGGCGGCCCTTACCTCGGGCCTGTAGCTGTGGTTGTCCATGGTCTCCGGGTCGTGTTCGGAATCCGCCAGCACGCGCCCTTCCTTGTTGATAAAACTGAACCTTATATCCGTACCGGCGCTCATTTTCCTGACAAAATCCTCGAGCCCCTCGCTTCCAGGGTTGTTAAGGTAAGGGATGACGGACGGGGTTATGACAATGATGATCTTTTTCAGTACCGATTTTTGGGTCTCGATCGTATGGGATGTGATGGAGTTGATGGAAAAAAATCCCGCCAGGACCGCGGTTGCCGCCGCGATTATTATGTAGCTCAAAAATATCCTGATGAAAAGTTTGTTTTTCATTATTCGATTTTATACCCCACGCCGCGGATGTTCCTTATCATTTTCCCGGCAGGCCCGAGTTTTGTGCGCAAATGTTTTATGTGAACGTCTATCGTGCGGTCGACCACGGTTTTTTCGCTTCCCCACAGGTTGTCCAGTATCTGTTCGCGCGAAAGCACGCGCTCCTTTTTAAGGGCGAGTATGTGCAGAATGTTGAATTCAGTCGCTGTGAGCTCGACTTTTTTTCCCCTGACGGCGACCTCGTGCTTGTCCATGTCTATCGTGACCGGTCCTATCTCGACGATTTCCGACGTCTCCCGGATATTTTCCCTGCGCCTTAATACGGCCTTTACCCTGGCCGCAAGCTCCCTGGGCGAAAATGGCTTTGTGACGTAATCGTCCGCGCCGATCTCGAGGCCGACCACTTTTTCAGGCTCGTCGCTCTTTGCCGTAAGCAGTATGACCGGGATCATGGAATACCTGTCGTCCCTTTTTAATATCTTGACGGTCTCGATGCCGTCGGTGCCGGGCATCATTATGTCGAGAATGATGAGGTCGGGCAGGGATTTTGAAAGTGATTTTATGAGCGAGTCCGCGTCGGAATATTCCTTGGTCTTAAAACCGGCCTTTTTCAGATTTATCGACACGAGTTCGCGTATGTCGTCCTCATCGTCGACTATTGCGATCAATTTTTCCATTTTTAATAACCGCCTTTTTTGATACACATATTATACAGAATTTATTAAATTATTACCAAAAAATTATTAAGATTGGGTTAATATGCCGGTGCGGATTTCGGTCTTATTTTTCTGCATATAATTGCGGCCCTCCGGGTAAAAGTCCGAAGGGCGGCTGCCATATTCATTTTTCCGCTTTTACATCCGGTTGTGCGGACGTTATCCTGAATGTTTCCTCTTCTTCTTTTTCCGCTTCCTCCGCGCATTCCTTTTTCCAGCTCAGCTTGAACGACACCTTTTCCCCGTGCTTTTTCTGTTTTGCCTCGACTTCAATGGACACCGTCTTGTTCGGGGTCAGTTCGACCACTTCGTCGCCCTGCTGTATGAAAACTTTGCCTTTTTTCAGCCCGGCTATGATGCTTTCCAGGTACTCAACTGCCTTTTCCAGCGTCGCTTCCGAATTCAGCTCAACTTCTTTTTTACCCATGACAGAAACCTCCGTTTTTTATCGCGTATTTTTACGCTTTTTTTTCCTGGTCGGGTGAGGCGATCTTCAGGTCGTCATCCTCTATTTCGTCCTTCTCGTTCCTGCTCCAGGACAGTTCGATGGTTATTTTTTCCTTGTGCTTCTTCCTCTTCGCCTCGATCTCGAATTCAAGGCTGCCAAAAGGCCTCAAATTCACGAACTCGCCGCCTTTCTGGATGTAAATCGAGCCGTTCCTCATGCTGCCGGCAAGATCCGACAGGTACTCCGCCGCTTTTCCCGCATCAAGGTTCCCTTTGAGTTTGATCTCATGTTTTCCCATTTTGTCCATCCTCCTTTTTTATTTTCCGGCGCTCAGACTGAAGCTGCCGGATTTGTCCTGCTCAAGCAGGCTTATGCACTGGTCCGCGGCCTCTTCAAAATTTACCGAACCGGTTATTTCATATATCCTTACGTTCCTGAGGGCGTTTACATACGCCATCTCAGAAAGATCCGGCGGGGCAGTGTTTTCCGACATTTCAAAGAACAATCCCGGTGTTTTCATGTACGCGCGCACAAGGTCCATCCTATCCCCGAGGTTCACTTCTTTCAACGCGAAAGGGGCAGCGCCGTCCCTGTCCCAGTTTATTATCACAAGCGCCTTAAGGTCGGCCGTGAGCACGAACCTGTCCGGCCCGAAAATTTCGTCGATGTCAACGTCGTATTTGTGTTCCAGCTCCCACAGCTTTTCCGCCGGGATTTTCTCGAATTCAACCCTTTCATTCTCTGGTATCACTTTTTTCAGCAGCGGGCTCGCAAGGACCGTCCCCGGGTTTATCCTGGGAAGTTTGGGTATGCCGTACATCGCCACACCCTGCTGCGATCTTTTTACCATGAGCCTGTCGTTGCTCAGGAATTTCATCCCCCTTCCGACAAGCGTAAGCGCAAGCGTGGATTTTCCCTTGCCGGCAAACCCCGCCACGGCCAGCCCCCTTCCTTTAAGCACCACGCCCGCCGAATGAAGGAGCAGGCATCCTTCCTTGAGCATTCTTTCTATGTAACGGTTGTTGATAAAATTCACAACCTGGTTGTAATTTTCGACGCATTTTCCGGCGGCCAGATTAATTCCCTTTCCGAAGACAAAATGCATGCCCGTAAGAAGTTTGCGGACTATCCTTCCGTCCTTAAGGTCGGAATATTCCTCTTTGATGCGCGTTTTGCCCGGCTCCGGCTCTTTCTTGATGAATTCACGGCCGAAATCCGGCTCGTCTATCTCGAAGGCCATCACGCATATATCCGCGGTCCTGCCGCCTATGAAACCTTTATAGTATGCCGAAAGCTTCATGATAAGCTCCGCGGAATTCGACTGCACCCTGATCACGCAGTCGCCCAGCTGGAGAAAAAGGGTCTTGTCTGGTTCATGCGAAGCGGCAAGGTCCGCCGCTATCCAGCTAACAGTGTCAGCTTTTTTTTCCATTTTTGAGCTCCTTTAATACATAGTTTAGATATACTTCCGCGGCCTCGATCCCGCTTGATTCATATACCCCCTTGAACCCGCCGAAGGCGGATACCTCGAAAACGACCGGCCCGGCCGGGGTCTCCGCAATATCCACGCAGGTAAAATCCAGCTTAAAAAGGTCCTGCGCTTTCTGCGCGAGCCTGATGATCTCTTTGGACGGGTTGTGTATCATGTAGCTTCCGCCGCTGTTTGTGGTCGTGTTCCATGCGTCGTTGTTTTTTACGCGCGCGTAAGTCGCCAGGTATTCTCCGCCGACGAACACGAGGCCGAGGTCCCTTTCGCCTATGTCCAGTATCCTCTGGATGTACATCAGGCTGTTGGATTTCTTGTACTTTTCTATCTCGTCGTGCATGTTGACCGTATCCGATATAACGGTCATTCCGCGCGCCTTGGATGTGAAAAGGGGCTTAAAAACCGCCTTTTTATATTTTTTTACTATGTCACAGGCTTCGTCGGTGTCTTCGGTGACGGCGGTCTCAGGGACGGGAATGGAGCCGTTCTTCAGGGTCACGGTGCAGGTGAGCCTGTTGAGCACGTTTATTATCCTGTCGGGCCTTGAAAATATTTTCATCCCCCTTTCATTGAGGAACCTGAGCATTTCAAGCCTGTCCAGCATTGCCGGGCTGTAATCCCTGCCTATCTTTTTTATGATAAGCGCGTCATATCCCGAGATATCCTCGCCGTTAAAAACAGCGGCTCCGGTGTCCAGGTCGACGGAAAGTTTTTCTATGTCTATTATCCTCACAAAACCCGTGCGGTTTTTTATCGTATCCGCAAGTATTTCCGTGGACCAGGCGCCCTCTATGCCGACAACGCCTATCTTTTTATTCGCCATGACCTTCTCCTTTTCGATCAATATGTGAAAATATCCTTCTGGACGTAAAATTCATCCCAGGGCCCCGCGCCGTGCGCTATTATTTTTTCCGTAAGATATACCGACCTCAGGTACATGATTTTCGCGAACTCCCCGTTGAATTCAAACCTTGTGGAGGTCAAAAACGACCTTATCAGGCCGAAGGCCAGCCTCGCGTCGAACGTGGCGTCGCCGTTTTTGCGCGCGAATTCCGCGGCAAAATCGTAGAAATCGTTTATTACCCAGTTCAATTTTTTCCTCACTGTGGGCTCAAAAAAAGGCATCCTGAAATTCGATACAATGAAAACCGAAACGTCCTGGACGTAATCGTTGTTGGACGACCTGTGAAGGTCGATAAAATTTATCCTTTTTTCCGCCGCGTTGTATATTATATTGTCGATGTTGAAATCCCCGTGAATGAACGTGGAGAACGGCGCCTCGAGCTTTTTTTCGATCTGTACGGCCGTTTTCAGCATCTCTTCGAATGACGGGACCTCAAGGCCTCCTATCCTGCTTTCACTGTGCAAAAAATCCGGATGGACCCTGTAAACGTCGCCTATCCTCGAGGCGAGCTGTTCCATATACATGGCCTTTGTCTGCTGTCTTTTAAGGGTCCTGGTCCAGACCCTTTCAAGGGTGGATTTTACCAGCCCCATGGCTTCCTTTACGTTAGCGCTTTTTTCGTTTATCACAACGTCTTTCATGTTCCTGCCGCTTAAGTATTCAAGTATTATGGAGGCGGTCCTTCCGTTCGCCTGGTAGCCGAATATCCCCGGCGGAAGGCCCTGCTCGATTTTTTCCCAGGCTTCCATGTTTTCCTTTTCCTTTGCCAGCTTTGACGTAAGGCCTTCCTTGAATACCACCCATTTTGACGACGATTGGTCGCCTCCGGGCTCGAACACCTTGCGTATGGTGCTTCCCGACCTGGTGTCGCCGACCGATTCAAGCGAGAATTCGCTTATCCTCTGCTTCTCCTCGGCCGTTGAGAGCGTGTTCTCGAGCGCCTGGAACTGGCGTATCTTCATCCTTTCCCCCATTACAAGGGATATTATGGCCTCGCCCATGTTTAAAATGGAGTCGCCCATGCGTTCGGCGCACTGCAGGATGAATATGGAAGTCACCATGTTCCCCGCCTCCCTTGAAAACCGCATCTCTTCTATTATGTGTTTGAGGTCCTGCGCGTACATGGCGTCGACCTCGTATTCAACGCTGCATATTTTCAAAGCCTGGTTTATGGACCCCGAAAATAGGGCTTTCGGCACAAGGGACACGGCGTCCAGTATTTTTTTAAAATATTCCGGATAGTCGTACTTCTTTATGTAATCGGCCTCCGAAAAATATCCGGCCTGGTCGGCTATGTTCACCGCAAGGTCGGCGACATGTTCCAGGTTGTGCACTATTGTGTTTACCGCCCACATGTTATGGAGGGTTTTTTTGTCGACTTTTTCCCTGCCCGCCACGGATGAAAAATTCTTGTTTTCCACTATGTTCTTCATACTGTCTATGTAATCGTCCCTGTTGCGCACTTTTTCCGCCAGCTGTTTTGAATACGCGCCGAGGAGCTTGAGCGTATCCTCAAGCTGTTTTGTGACCTCAAGCACCATCAATCTGAAATTTTCCTCGACGGCTTTTACAAATTCCAATTTTTACCCCTGCTTTTTGGATTCGATCACGAGCGTTTCGGCCCGTGATTCCCTCGCCTGGCTCTCTTCCCGCCAGCCGCACTTAAGGCTGATCTTTACCCTGTCGCCTTTTCTTCTTGCCTTTACCTCGAGCCTTAAAAGCCCGGCCGGTTCAAAAACTATCTGCTTTTCCCTGCTTCCCAGGGCTATCTTGCCGCTTGAAAACCCTTCCTTCAGGGCGTCAAGGTATTTTGCTATCGACTGCCTGTCCTGGAGCGATTCATACTTAAAGTCGTCGTTTGCGGACGCCATAAAACCTCCTAAAATTTTTCAGGCCTGCAAGAGCCTCTGCCTGTATTCGTTTATAACCTGGTCCCTGGACGCTTTCGCCGCTTTCAGCGCCTCCCTTATGTCAAGGTCGTCCCATGCCGGCTGCATCCCGATCTCCCTGCCCGCCTTGTCAAGGTCCATCACCGCGGCTTTTCTTATCTTTTCTCCCATATGCGTGTCGTCCCCCATAAATGTGAGAACCGGCCTGCTTGAGGATTTCCTGTACGAATTTTTCTTTTTGACGGCCCCGATGAGGAACTCCGTGAACTGCCTTGACTGGGGGTTCCAGACCTCATACCCGTCAACATCGTAATCCGCAAGCAGTATCGGCCAGAACTGTTCCGGATGCGGCACGACGATTCCCGCTCCGCACGCCCTTGCCTCGGATATGACATCCTGCGTCCTGTAAAAATATCCGGTGGAAAAAGAGGCTTTTACCGATTCTTTAACCGACTTTATGAATATCTGGGCCATATCTATGATGTGCGTGTCGTATACGCCTTTGAGTTCGTCAAAATAATCCCTGATGAGCTTGTTCTTCAAAAATATCTCGTTTACGGCGCCTGACGAGGCCTCGATAAGTTTCATGAGTTTCAGGGCGTATATCCTTACAAACTCCACTGTATCTTCCCCTGCGCCGGTGGCAAGGACCGCCTTTTTCCTGTGTTCATTCACATCTCCGCTTGAAAGCGCGTGAAGGATGTCAAAAAGCTGTTTTGACCTGTACCTGAAGGTATGCCCGGCCAGGGTCTTTATTTTCCCGGCTTTTGCGGCTTTGTCGGCGGTAAAGTGCAGCAGAAGCTGCACTTTCCTGTCAAATTCCTGGGAAAAGCAGTCTATTTCAACCCCCGCAAAACCGTTCAACTCCATAAGGGTGTTGTGCTGCGTTGGGATTATAAGGCTGTTTTGCGCGTCCGGAAACGAGGCCTTTATCCTTTTTTCTATGAGCTCCATGGGGATGTGCTCCGGGTGCCAGTGGACCGCCAGGACTTCCTGCTGGAGGCCGGAAATACGCCCGGGCGTAAGTATGGTCTTTTCCTGTTCCCCGGAAAGCACCGGGGAAACGACCCTGAGGAACGCCTCTTTTTCCCATTGTTCCAGACCTTCATTTATCCTTAACTCTCCGGGAAGCTTCCCGGCATTTTCGCCGCTGCTCTTTTTTATCATGACATGAATATAGGCCGGCCCCATTAAAGCGGGGTGAATTTGCTTTTAATTTTACGTTAATACCGCCGCCCTGGGTTTAACACAAAATTAATTTGTGCTTAAGCTTATTCGGGCGCCGCCCCGGCATACTTGTATTAAGAAAGAAATAGCGACCAAATCATAAGGAGACTGACCATGACAAGGGCCGATATGCACGTTCATTCAAAACACTCGATGCACCCGTCGGAATGGTTCCTGCAAAGGCTGGGGGCCGCGGAGTCCTACACGGAGCCGGAATTCATCTATAAGGAAGCTCTTGAAAAGAAAATGGACTTCGTCACCATTACAGACCATAATACGGCCGAAGGTTCGTTTTTCCTGAATCAGAAATATCCCGAAAAAACATTTTCCGGGGTGGAAGTGACCACGTACTTCCCGGAAGACGGCTGCAAGGCGCACATACTGATATACGGTTTTACTCCGGAAGAATTCGGCCATATAAACAGGATACGCGGGGACATATACGACCTGCGCGATTATATCAGGGAAAAAAGGCTTGCCTATTCGGTCGCTCACGCCACATATTCCGTCAACGGCAAGCTGACGGAGTCGCACCTTGAAAAATTCATCCTGCTCTTCGACGTCTTCGAGACGATAAACGGCAGCAGGGACAGCGCCAGCAACAGGACATGGAACAGGATCCTTGGCGGGCTCACCCCGGGATTTATAGACATGATCTACGACCGCCACAGGATAGAACCCATGAGCGCCGACCCGTGGGTAAAGGGTTTTACCGGCGGCACCGACGACCACGCGGGCATATTCATCGGCAAAACTTTTACCGAAACCCCGGGAGAGTCT